>Ga0209751_10001389_pt1 | contig 24948 bp, 17 predicted proteins | sample RifCSP13_1_FD_184019 | JGI IMG/M metagenome (GOLD analysis project Ga0209751, IMG submission 184019) | Soil microbial communities from Rifle, Colorado - Rifle CSP2_sed 13_1 (SPAdes) (version 2) | ecosystem: Environmental > Terrestrial > Deep subsurface > Rock core/Sediment | place: Rifle...
GCGGCTCGGTAGGGGCGACGGTGGTGCCGGCCGGGCCGCAGGCCGAAAGCACGAGGGCCGTGAGCATCGTCACGGCAAACAGCTGGTAGAGCAATTTCTTCATGGCGTTTTTCCCTTCTTTCTCCTAAGAGTGTCTGAATAGGTTGCTATGCAGCGTCAACTTTTGAGACAACTTGGGGCTTGCCAACCACCTCCTTTTGTTAGATGAAGACGCTTGAGCACTGTGAACCGATTACCAAACGTCATCATAACGCGCTTTTGTGGAACGGGCAAACGATCCGGGTGACGATCGTTCACCTTGCGTTGCAAGGCGGCCAGCGCCGAGTGTCATCAATGATTAGGGACAATCGTGATGAAGTGTTTGTCCACGTAATTGTTGACCAGCGCGATCTCCACATCCTCGTGAATCAGTCCGGCCCAGAAGTACTGCGGGTTGCGGCTCTCGATGATCCGGTCCAGCACAATCCCCCCTGTCACGGCGGCCCGCTGGCCCGGCATCAGATAGTCATACGTCTGCCCGTTTTCGACCAGCAGTGTCAGCGTGTCCTTTGTCCCCAGCGCCCAGCGCCACGGATAGTCGCGGATACACGTATCACAGTCAATCCCCACCCGCCACGCGCCCGACTGCTCAAACTCGCCCAGCGTGTTCGCGTTTTCGTCCATCGAGGCGTAGACCCAGCCCGAGGGCGGGCCTGATGTGCGGATGGGCGAGACGCCATAGTTCTCGACGGTGAGCGTGAAATACAAGGTGTCGCCGACGCGCAGCGTGGTGGCCGAAAAATCCACCAGGGCATTGACGATGTCGGCGCGGGGCAGGCCACCGCGTTCGATGGTGAGCATCGTCTCGGCAGCCAGCTTTTGCCCAAGCCGGTCTTCGACCTCGGCCCGCACCGTGTACGCGCCGTCGGGCGGGGGATTTGCCCCGAGGTCAATGCCGCCATCGTAATCGTACGTGTGCAGGCCGCGCTCGCCGGGTTTGATCGTGGAGGCTTTTTCGGCAATCGGCAGGCGGCTGTCATCCGGGCCGATGAGGAACAGATGCAGGCCATCGGGATTTACAGCTTTAGTCAGATAAACATTGATCGTCGCGCGGTCGTTCAGGCCATCCTGGTTAGGGGTGAAAGCCGGAGAACCGATGGCCAGGCCGCGCAGTTCGGGCAGGATTGTATCGGCCTCGGCCACCGTCAATGCGCCAGTGAGCGCGTTGGTCACTCCCGAAGCCTCACGCGCTTCAATCACCCACGTATAGCCGCCGTTTGGCAAGACGCGCGCCAGGAGCTCACCTTCGAAGCCGTCGCCGGGCATGCGATAAGGGTTCACGATGCCGCTGAAGTCAATCGAATGCTCTCCCGCCTCCCGCGGCTTGCCCTCGCGAAAATTGAAGCGCTGTCCGGTGGAGTCGAGAAAGTAGATCGAGACGGTGGCCGGACGCCGCAAGGTATAAAGGATGCGCGTCACGTCAGCGTCTCCATCGGCGTTAGGCGTGATGGTGGAGAGCGAGAAGGCCGCCTCTTGCAAAGGAGGACCACTGGGGCGCAAAATCAGCCACGCCCCGGCGAGGATCAATCCGACGACGACGATGGCGGTGAGGGTCGTAAGAGGAAGGGAGAGACGCATACGCATGACAAGGCTTGCGCCCGACAAGCACGATATCGGGCGCGCGGCTGACTCTACCAGAAAAGAAAACATAATTCAAATACGTATTTTCTTTTTCGCCCGCCTCGTGCTAACATCATAAGCAATGTTCACCTATCAAGACGCCCTCGACTATCTCTACAGTTTTGTGGACTACGGCCAGATGCGCACTTACAAATATTCGGCGCAGACCTTTGACCTCGGCCGCATGTTCAAGCTCCTTGAAGCGCTCGGCGATCCGCAGACCTGTTACCCCGTGCTGCATCTCGCCGGGACGAAAGGCAAAGGCTCCGTTTCGGCCATGTGCGCCAGCGTGCTGCAGGCCGCCGGCTACCGCACCGGGTTCTATACCTCGCCGCATTTGCAGGACTTCTGCGAGCGGATTCGGGTGGACGACGATCTGATCCCCCGCGAGGTGGTCGCCGAAATTGTGGATGCGATGCGCCCGCTCGTCGAGCGCGTGCCTGGCCTGACGACGTTCGAATTGAACACCGCGCTGGCCTTCGCGTATTTCGCCCGCGCGCACGTCAGCGTGGCCGTGATCGAAGTGGGGTTGGGCGGGCGGCTGGATGCGACGAACGTCGTGACCCCGCTGGTTTCGGTGATCACCTCGCTCAGTTACGACCATATGAATTTGCTGGGCAATACGCTGGCCGAGATCGCGGGCGAGAAGGCGGGCATCATCAAACCCGGCGTGCCGGTGGTGAGCGCACCGCAGAAGGACGAAGCCCGGGAAGTCCTCGAAGGCATTGCCGCCGAGCGCGGCGCCCCGCTGTCCTTCGTGGGACGCGATTGGCTTTACCGCCCGGTGGAGCACTCACTGGAACGTCAGACCTTTGAAGTGTGGTCGGCGCGGGAACAGCTGCAATTGAACGCCTGGCGTACGCGGGGACATGCGCTGAGCTGGGTCCCGCTGAAACTGGAAATCCCACTGCTTGGTCAGCATCAGGTAGAAAATGGGGCGGTCGCCTACGCAGCCCTGATGACCCTGCGCGAACGCGGTCTGCCGATTTCGCCGACGGGGATGCAGGCAGGCTTCCGCTCGGTCAACTGGCCGGGGCGCTTCGAAATTCTCAGCCGCCACCCCTTCCTGGTGGTGGACGCCGCGCACAACCGTGACTCGGCGCAAAAATTGAAGTCGGCCATCGCCGAGTATTTCCCGGGCCGCCGTGTGAACTTGATTTTTGGCGCTTCCTCGGATAAAGATGTGGCCGGGATGTTCACCGAATTGCTGGCCGACGACACGGTGGCGAGGGCGATCCTGGTGCAGGCTGTTCACCCGCGCGCGCTGGAGCCGGAGGAATTGGCCGACCTAGCTCAAGCGGCGAAACCTGCTCTTGCCGTTGAAGTCGTCCCGCCTGTGGCGCGGGCGTTGGAGCGCGCCCTCTACTTCAGCACGCCGGAGGATGTGATCGTGGCTTGCGGCAGCCTGTTTGTCGTGGCCGAAGTGCAAGCGGCCCATCAGTTGTTGATTGCCGATTGAGGAGGGCTGATTGGCGGCCTCGCCTTTCAATCAGCCATCCAAAATCTACCATCAGAAATCAAGAGCATGTTCGAAAAAGAATTGCGTCATCACCTCATGCGGTCGGATTTTGCGGAGGCCATCAACCGCCGCGCTGAGGAATTGTACGAGGTCGCCGAGGCCGAGCCGGACGAGGAGGGCCTGATCGAGTGCGCCCTGCTGCCCCTGCGCGACATGGTCATGTTCCCCCACATGGTCACGCCGCTGTTCGTGGGGCGCGAAAAATCCATGGCCGCTATCCAGGCGGCGAACGCCCGCAACCTCACCATGATTGCCGCCACCCAGACCAACCCCGAGATCGAGGACCCGACGATCGAGGACTTGTATCAGGTTGGCGTGGAGATTGCCGCCGGGCGGATGCTGCGGATGCCGGATGGCACGAACTCGGTGCTGGCGCAGGGCCGGCGGCGTGTGGAAATTATCTCGGCGACGCAGACCGAGCCTTACTACGTCGTCAAAGCCCGACCGGTCTACGAGCCTACGGAGAAGCCGCGCGAGACCGAAGCGCTCATGCGCGCCGTGCTGGCGCTGTTCGAAAAGTGCATCCAGCTCAACCACGCCCTGCCCGAGGAAGCCTATGTCTTTGCGATGAACATCGAGGAGCCCGGCTGGCTGGCCGACCTCGTGGCCTCCAGCCTCAACCTCGACCTCGCCGAACGGCAGTCTATCCTCGAGACCTTCGACCCGACGGTGCGCCTGCAGCGCGTCAGCGTGCTGCTGGGCAAAGAGTTGGACGTGCTGGAGCTCGAAGACTCGATCCACTCGCGCGTGCAAAACGAGGTGGACAAGAACCAGCGCGAGTTCTATCTGCGCGAGCAGATGAAGGCTATTCAGAACGAGCTGGGCGAGACCGACTCGTGGAGCGCGGAGCTTGACGAACTGCGTGAGAAGGTCCTCGCCGCGCAAATGCCTGGCGAGGTCGGCAAGAAAGCGCTCAAGGAAGTCGAACGTCTGGGGCAAGTGGCGCCGCTCTCGCCCGAGGTCGGCATCATCCGCACTTACCTCGACTGGCTCGTCGAGCTGCCGTGGGTAACGGCGACCGAGGACAATCTCGACATCCAACATGCCGAGCAGGTGCTGGAGCGGCAGCATTATGGCCTGCCCAAAGCCAAGGAACGTATCCTGGAGTTTATCGCCGTCAAGCAACTGGCGAAAGACAAAATGCGCGCGCCCATCCTGTGCTTTGTGGGACCGCCCGGCACCGGCAAGACCTCGCTGTGCCGTTCGATTGCCGAGGCGCTCGGGCGCAAGTTTGGCCGCCTGAGCCTGGGCGGCGTGCGCGACGAAGCCGAGATTCGCGGCCACCGCCGCACGTACATCGGCGCGCTGCCGGGACGGGTGATTCAGGCCATGCGCCGAGGCGGGTCGGTCAATCCGCTGATCATGATGGATGAGATTGATAAGCTGGGCCAGGATTTCCGCGGCGACCCGGCGGCGGCCCTGTTGGAAGTGCTGGATCCCGAGCAGAATCACGCTTTTATGGATCACTACCTCGACGTAGATTACGATCTCTCCAAAGTGATTTTCGTGACCACGGCGAACACCCTCAGCACGGTCCCGCCGGCGTTACAGGACCGCCTCGAAGTCATCGAGTTTCCGGGCTATATCGAGGAAGAGAAACTCGGCATCGCGCGCAAGTTTCTCATCCCGCGCCAGCTGGAGGAAAACGGGCTGGGCAAGTCCGGCGTGGCGATTACGGACCAGGCCTTGAGCCGCATGATCCGGTCGTACACGTACGAGGCGGGTGTGCGGAATCTCGAACGTGAGATCGCGCGTGTGTGCCGCAAGCTGGCGCGCCGCAAGGCCGAGGGCAAGCCATTCCCCGCGCGCGTCACCGCTGAGGCCCTCCACAAGTACCTCGGGCCGCCGGAATATTCTCCCATGGAGACGGAAAAGCAGGATGAGGTGGGGGTGGTGACCGGCGTCGCGTGGACCGAAGCGGGCGGAGACACGCTGCCCATCGAGGTGGCGCTGCTCCCAGGGAAAGGGAGCCTGCAAATCACCGGCCAGGTGGGCGAAGTGATGCAAGAATCAGCTCAGGCCGCGATGTCCTACCTCAAATCGCGCGCCAAAGCGCTGGGCGTAGAGTACGACCGCTTTGAGAAGACCGACACGCACATCCACATCCCCGAAGGCTCGATCCCTAAAGACGGGCCAAGCGCGGGCATCAGCCTGGCGACGGCGCTCATCTCCGCCTTCACCGGGCGCAGGGTGCACAAAGAAGTCGGGATGACGGGGGAGATCACCCTGCGCGGGCGTGTCTTGCCGGTGGGCGGGGTGAAGGAGAAAGTGCTGGCGGCTCATCGCGCCGGGTTGAAGACCATCATCCTGCCGAAGAAGAACGATAAAGATCTGGTGGATGTGCCCAGGAACGCCAAGCGTGATTTGACGTTTGTCTTTGTCGAGCATATGGACCAGGTGCTGGAAGTGGCTCTGGAGCCGGCGGCCGAAGGGGGCAAGGGCAAAGCCCGTGTTCGGCGGGTGAGTGCAGACACAAGCCGGCCCAATGGGGAGCGCAAGTCCGGCCTGCCGCCAGCGGCCTCGGCGGCCCGCTAAGGCGCTCCCGGGGCAAGATTCGCCTCTTGCACGGGCCATCCCCCAAGCAGCCCGCCCCAACGCGACAACCTTGAAACTCTTGTATAAAATCCTTCTGATATGTATTCTCTGCGCTGTCATGCCTATAGGCATGACTGTGATGGTCTTGTTCTGGGTCAATCCCGGCGTGCTGGGAGCCCGCGCGCAGCCCGGCGAGGTTTTTTTCTTTACCGGCCTGGCTATCGGTCTCGTGCTCATTAATGCCGTGATCGCAGCCCTGCTCCTCAACCGAGAGCTGCAGCGGACCTTCAGCGGGATCCGCGCCGCCCTCGATCAGTTCTCGCGCGGGGTTACCCCGATACGCCCGACACCTTTGCCTCAGGATGAATTGGGTCGCCTGCTAGGCGAGATCTATGAGCGGCTGAACGAACTGGCGGCTTTGCGCGAAACCACACGCGACCTGACGGCCGAACTGGAAATGCCGCGCCTGTTGCAGATCATCGCCGAACGCGCCAGCACGCTGCTGGGCGTGACGGCCGGGGTGATTTACGAAGCCGACTGGCCCCGGCGCAAACTCCGCCTCCTGGCCGCCGTGGGGGCGCGCCCGGACCCTTTGGGCGCGGAAATGGATTTTGGCGAAGGCGTGGCCGGGCGGGTCGCCGACACCGGCCAGTCACTGGTCGTGCACGACTATCACCGATGGCAGGGACGGTCGGAGCGTTTTTCCCAGCCTCCACTGTTCGACGTGCTCGGCGTGCCGATGCGCTGGCACGGTCAGCTGATTGGCGTGCTCAACCTGGAAGACGAAATGGGCGGGCGCGTTTTTACCGAACGGGATGTGGCGCTGGCCGAGCAGTTTGCCAGCCAGGCCGCCGCCGCCATTCAGAATGCTCGCTTGTTCCAGTCCACTCGCCGTCAGGTCTCAGAATTCTCCATCCTGCACGAAGTCGCCCGCGCGGCTGTTTCAACGACCGATCTGGCCGAGTTGATCCCCAGGGCGATGGAAGTGCTGCAGCAGCACGTCCGCTATACCCTGCTGGGACTTTACCTGCTCGACCCGGCCGCGAAAATCCTCCACCTGCATCCCTCCTTCCTGAAAATGTTTCCGGAGGTTGACCACCTGGTGGAAATCCCGGTGGGTAAAGGGGTGACCGGGCAGGTGGCGGCGACCGGCCAACCGGCGCGGCTTGGCGACGTGAGACAGGCTGCTGGTTATTTAGGCGTGGCGGCGACGACGGTCTCCGAACTGTGCGTACCTCTCAAAATTGGGGAACGTGTCATCGGCGTTCTGAATGCCGAAGCCGACGCTTTGAACGCCTTCGCCGACGAAGATGAGCGTCTGCTCACCATCGTCGCCGGTCTGCTTGCGCCGATCATCGAAAACGCGCGCCTGTATGAGCGTGACCGTCAGCGCCTGAATGAGCTTTCGTTATTGACCGAGATCGCCTTGACGGCCATCTCGGCCTCCAGTTTTGACGAAATCGCGGAGCAGGCAGTTCAGGTCTTGCAGCGCCGGTTGGGGTATGACATCGTCGGCGTCGAGCTGGTGGACGAAAGCGGCCGGTGGTTGCGCGCGAAGGCTTACGCGGGATTGGTGTCTCGCGGCGAGGACGTGCCGCCGGTCGCGGTGGGCACCGGCCTCCTGGGACGCGCGATACGTCTGGGGCGCGCGGTCCGTGTGGACGACGTATCCAGTGACCCCGACTATATTGCGCTTCTCCCCGCCGTCCGTTCGGAGTTGACGGTCCCGCTCAAGGTCGCAGACCGGATTATCGGCGTACTTAACACGGAAAGCCTGAAAATTGGAGCTTACCGTGAGACCGACGAGCAGCTCCTCACCGTCGTCGCGGGGATGCTGGCGCCCATGATTGATAATGCCCGCCTGCGCGGGCAGGCTGAACAACACGCACGTGAACTGGACATGCTGGTCAAAGCCCAGGCGGCTGCTTCCGCCAGCCTGGATCTGAACGAGGTGTTGACGGCGATTGTCGAGCAGGTGGGGCGCGCCTTGGATGTGACCAGCGCTTACGTCGTCGAAGTGGACGAGGCGAAGGCGACCGTCGTGGCCGAATACTACAGCCCCGAAGCCTCCCCGCCGGAACGAGTCTCGGATTTATATGTCGCTTATCCCGTCGGATCGCTCGGCAGAGTCGTAGAGGCTCTGCGGACCGGTCAGCCAACTTCTGTGGGCCCGCAGGATGAGGCAGCGACGGATTTTGAGCGGGACCATATTCGGCGCTATGGCGGCCGATCCACGCTGGTCGTCCCGCTCATTCGCCAGGGCCGGCCCCTGGGGTACGTCCGTCTGTGGGAGAGCCGGAGAGATCGGGTTTTTACCGAGGAGGAGGTGCAACTGGCCCAAGCCCTGGCCGGGCACGCGGCGGCAGCTCTCGAAAACGCCAAACTCTATCAGGCAGCTCAGCGCCGGGCCGAGCAAATGCGGTTAGTCAACGAGGTGGGGCGGGACATCGCCGGCATCCTCGACGTGAGCAATCTCCTCACGCAAGTCAGCCAGCGTCTGGAAAAGGCCTTCGGCTATTACCATGCCAAAGTAGGGCTGCTGGAGGAGGGCCAGATCGTCTTCCCGACCTGGTTCGATGCTCAGCGCAATCGCCAAATGCCGGCCATCATTTTGCCGGTGGACGGGCCGGGCCTGATTGCCTGGGTGGTGCGCAATGCCCAGCCCCGGCATTCCCTGGATGTGAAGGCCGACCTCGACCATTTACCCAATGTCAACTTTCCGGAGACACGATCCGAGGTTGTCGTACCGCTCATCGCCCACAACCGCCTGATCGGCGTCTTGGATGTGCAGAGTGATCAGGTGAGCGGGCTGGGGGCCGAGCATCTGTCCACGCTCGAGGCGATCAGCGGCCAACTGGCAATGGCGGTGGATAACGCCAAGCTGTATCAGGCGGCGCAACGTCAGGCCGAGCAGATGCGGCTGATCAATGAGGTGGGCCAGGACATCGCCGGTATCCTGGACATCGAGGTTCTGCTGGATAAAGTCGGACAGCGTCTGGAAGCGGCTTTCGGGTACTATCACGCTAATGCCGGGCTGATCGAAGACAAAGAGATCGTCTTCCGCGCGCACTATAACGAGCGCCGCCAGACCACCCTTCCGGAAATCCGCCTGCTGATTGATGGGCCGGGGGTGATTTCCTGGGTCGCCAGGCATTCTCAGGCCCGCCTGGTGTCGAATGCCCAAGCCGACCCGCTCTTTATGCCCTATCCGTTCTTTCCTGATACGCATGCGGAGTTGGCGCTGCCGCTGGTTGCCCAGGATCGGATCATCGGCGTGCTGGAGGCGCAAAGCGATCGAGTGAATGGCCTGGGGCCTGAAGACCTGGCGACGCTGGAAGTGATCAGCGGCCAACTCGCGGTGGCGGTAGAGAATGCGCGCTTGTACGCCGAAGCGCGGCAGCGAGCGGAAGAAGTTTCGGCCCTGCTTTCGACCACGCTGGCGCTGAGTTCCTCGATGCAGTTGGATCGGCGGCTGGACTCCATCGCCCATTTTGCCCGGCGTCTGGTGGAGGCGGATTCGTGCACCATTTACAAGCTGGAGGCCGAGGCCAAACTCCTGCGGCCGATCGTCGTTCACGATAAATATGCGGAGCAAATCTCAAGCATCACCATTCCGTTAGGCGAAGGCATCACCGGTTATGTAGCGCTCAGTGGTAAGGGCGAACTGGTCAACCGGGTGGAACTTGATCCGCGCGGCAGGCAGGTTCCCGGCACCCCCCGCAGTCCGGAGAACTTGATCGCTGTGCCCTTGAAGGTTAACCAGCGTGTGACGGGCGTGATGACGATTCATCGCGAGGGCATGCGCGGGTTCAAACCGCACGATCTGAATCTGATCTCCAGCTTCGCCGCTCAGGCAGCGGTCGCCATTGGAAGCGCAGAGCTTTACCAGGAATTAGAAGCGCGCGCGGATTCTCTGCAGACCACCTATGACGAGCTGGCGCAGATGGATCGCCTGAAAGACGAGATGATGCAGAACATTTCTCACGAACTGCGCACGCCCATCACGTTCCTGAAGAGTTACGTGGACCTGCTGCTCGCGGGTCAGTTAGGCCCCCTGCTGCCGGAACAGGAAAAGGGCCTGCGCGTCGTAGCCGATAAGACGAACACATTGGTGCGGCTGGTGAACGACATCTTGACCTTGCAGGTGGTCAGTCCCGAAACTCTCAACTTAATCCCATTGGATCTGGTGACGATCGCGCGGGCCGCCGCCGATGGCGTGGCTGCGGCGGCCCAACAAGCCGGGTTGCACCTGAGCGCCAAGCTGCCGGAGACGCCCGTGATCATTCGCGGCGACTCGCTTAGGCTGTCACAGGTGTTCGACAACCTGCTCAGCAATGCCATGCGCTTCACCGATCCGGGCGGCGATGTTCAACTGAACATCTTGCCGGACGCGGCGGCGGTGCGCGTCGAAGTGCGCGACACAGGCGTTGGCATCGCCACTGACAAACTGCGTCACGTTTTTGACCGCTTCTACCAGGTGGACGGCGTGTCCATGCGCCGCCGTGGAGGCATTGGCCTGGGCCTGAGTATTTGCAAGCAGATCGTGGAGAGCCACGGCGGCCGGATGGGCGTGGAGAGCAAGGTCGGCCGTGGGTCCTGCTTCTACTTCATCCTGCCCCTGCCAGATCAGACGCCTCCCGCTGCGCCGAAGAGGCAGGCATGATCTCTCCTGGTCAAGCGCCGCTAACCTTGCCGGTGGATTAGGCGCAGGGCGCCGGAGGCCGTATATGACACCGATCAAAGACAGGGTCGTGATTGTTACCGGGGCCTCGTCAGGTATTGGGGAGGCGACGGCGCGTGCGTTCGGCCAACAGGGGGCGAAGATCGCGCTGGCCGCCCGGCGGGTGGATCGGCTTGAGACGGTGGCGAAGGACATTGAGGCGTTTGGAACGGAGGCGGAAGCCCTCGTCGTCGCCGCCGATCTGAGCCAATTGGCGGACATTCAAAATCTGGTCAATCAAACACTCGCCCGGTTCGGGCGGATTGACGTGCTGTTCAATAACGCCGGGTTCGGCCGGCTCGACTGGCTGGAAAATCTCGACCCGGTGCAAGACATCGAGGCGCAGTACGCGGTGAACGTGCTGGGCGTGGTGCAGACCACCCGGCAGGTGCTGCCGGTGATGATCGGGCAGAAAGGCGGACACATCATCAATATGGCTTCCATGGCCGGACTGGTCGGCACGCCGACTTACACGATTTACGCTTCGACCAAGTTTGCCGTGCGCGGGTTCTCGGAGGCGCTGCGGCGTGAGGTCGCTCCCTGGGGCATCCACGTCTCGGTGATCTATCCGGGCGGGGTGGCGACGAAGTTCGGGGCGCAGGCCGGGATCAAGCGCAAGACGAGGGCGACCACGCCCGCATTTATGCTGTTGACGGCGGACGACGTGGCTCGCGCCGCCGTGGGCTTGGTGCGCCATCCACGGGCGAATCTCGTCCTTCCCTGGTTGTGGGGCTTCGGCGTGTGGGTGAACCAGATGTGCCCGTGGCTCGTGGACTGGACGACGGTGAGCCGATTCACCGTGCCGGAGCGGATAGACGAATTACGAGCAGCCGGGCTGCAGTGAGTTGGAGGGCTGAAGAAACCCTCGCTCCTTCTCCAAGCGGGTCAGCACGTGGAGCAAGTGCTCGCGCCAATCCTTCTCGGCGGCGCGGGAGAGCCAGAGCTTGTTTTTGCTGACGCGCACACCCGGCCCCAGGCTGCCCCCCAGGTAAGCCTGATCGGTTCCGCTGATGGGAGGCAGGGTCAATACAATCTGGCCGCCTTCGCTGGCAACCGCCGTCACCCCGGCGCGCCCGGCGCGGACCTTGACGCGCAGTTGATACAGCAAATTCTCCAGCGAGCGGGGCAGGGGGCCGAAACGGTCGGCGAGTTCCGCGCCGACCGCCTCCACGGCGCTCTCCTCGCTCAGATTCGCCAGCCGCCGGTAAAGCTGCAACCGGAGCGCGCGGTCGGCCACGTACTCGGAGGGGATCGAAGCGGGGAGAGGCAGATCAACTGAAGTGGTAAATCCCAAATCCCAAATCCCAAGTCCCAAAGATGTGTCTGCGCTTGCCATTTGGGGCCTGGGGCTTGGGGCTCGGGATTTGAGTCTTTTAACGGCTTCCGCCAGCAGCCGCGTGTAGAGATGAAATCCCACCGCCGAGATGTGGCCCGACTGCCTCGGCCCCAGCAAATCGCCCGCGCCGCGCATTTCGAGATCCCGCATCGCAATCGAATAACCGGCGCCTAGCTCTTTTTGTTCGACGATCGTTTCGAGCCGTTCGCGGCCCTCCGGGGTGGGGCGGTGACGCCGGTCGGTGAAGAAATAGGCATAAGCCTGCGCTGCGCCGCGCCCAACCCGCCCGCGTAGTTGGTAGAGCTGCGCCAGCCCAAACGTATCCGCGCGGTCCACGATGAGTGTGTTGGCGTTGGGAATATCCAACCCGGACTCGATGATCGAAGTGCACAGCAGGATATCAATCTCGCCGTTGGTGAATTGATCCATCACCTGGGAAAGCTCATGCTCGTCCATTTGCCCGTGCCCCATGCCGATACGCGCCTCCGGGACGAGATGTTCGAGTTTGCGGCGGATGATGCCGATGCTTTGCACACGGTTGTGGACGAAGAATACCTGCCCCCCCCGGTCGAGTTCGCGCAGGATAGCCTGCCGCACCGTGCGCTCATGGTATGGTCCGGAGTGCGTCAGGATAGGCAGGCGCTCCTCGGGCGGGGTGTTGATCGTCGAGATGTCGCGCACGCCCGTGAGAGCCATGTAGAGGGTGCGCGGGATGGGCGTCGCCGTCAGGGTCAGCACATCCACTTCAGTCCGCATCTGCTTAAGCCGTTCTTTGTGGGTGACGCCGAAGCGTTGTTCCTCGTCAATAATCAGCAGGCCGAGGTTCTTGAACGTCACATCCCTTTGCAGCAGACGATGAGTGCCGATGACGATATCAATGGCCCCCTGGGTCAGTCCCTCCACGATCTTCTCCGCCTCTGCGCGCGAGCGGAAACGGGAAAGCATCTCCACCTGCGCCGGGTAGGGCACCAGGCGCGTCTGGAAGGTGTGGAAGTGCTGTTGCGCGAGGACAGTGGTCGGGACGAGGAGAGCGACCTGCGATCCGTCCATCACCGCCTTGAACGCCGCCCGGAGCGCGACCTCGGTCTTGCCGTATCCCACGTCGCCGCAGATCAGCCGATCCATGGGGCGTGGCTGCTCCATATCCACCTTCACTTCACGGATGGCGCGCAGTTGGTCCTCGGTCTCTACATACGGGAACGAGGCTTCCAATTCGGCCTGCCAGGGTGTGTCGGGGCCAAAGGACTTGCCTTGGGCGACCTCGCGCCGGGCGTAGAGTTCCAGCATCTCCCTGGCCATTTCCTCGACCGCCTGCTGGGTCTTGCCCTTGACGGTTTGCCATTCGGCGGAGCCGAGACGGGAGAGCGCGGGCGGATGATCATTGGCGCCGATGTAGCGGGTGATGCGGTCGGTCTGGTAAATGGGGACATACAGCTCGTCGCCGTCGGCGTATTCGAGCAGGAGATATTCGCGCTCCACCGCGTCCACCGTGCGCCGCACCAGGTCGCGGAAGCGGCCAATGCCGAAATCGGCGTGGACGACGAAGTCGCCGGGAGCAAAGTCGGCGTAGCTAGATTCCGGCGCAAGGGCCGCGGCGCGGGCCTGGCGGCGGCGCGGTTCGGGGCGCGCCCAGCCAAATATCTCGGCGTCCGTCAGGAGGTGGAGGGACGCGGTGACCGCGTCCGTACGATCCGCGTCCGTGCGATCCAAGCGCCAGCCCTGCACAAAGGCCAATTCGCCTGGCTGAGGCAAAGCCGTGACAGATTCCATCGGCGCGTAGGGGCGTTCCATAGAACGCTCGTCCGCTGCGCGCCCGTACGCATCTTCCCCCCAGAGTTCAGCCAGGCGTTGGGATTGGCGGGTGACGATCACGGCGCGCTCAAGCCTGGCCTGCAGGTCGCGCAGATGATTGAGCAGCGGCTTGAGTTGTCCACCGTAACGCGGGCCGGGGTGAAAACGCGCGCCCAGGTCAATGGCCGGGGTGTCCTCTTCCGCGGGTGCGGAGAGGAAAACCGGCGCGCGGTCGGCAAGCTCATCCTGCAGTTCTGCCCACGTGTGGTAGGGTAGAGGAAAATCTTCGGGGATGACGCCGGCCTCCATCTGCTCGGCGCGCAATTGCAGGGCCTGCTCCTCAAATTCGTTCACCGTGTCCGCGAGTTCCAGCCAGTCGTCAACCAGCACGAGCGCATGGGGCGGGAGATATTCCATCAGGCTGGCCGGGGGAAACATGCGCGGGAGCTGAAATTCGAGGAAGGCGGACGATTCTGAATCTTCCGTCTCCATGCGAAGCGTTCCCCCTCCATCCCTGGCATGTCTCGGCAGAGCCTCGCGGGCGGGCGTGACCGTGAGCGTTTCGATTTTCTCGCTCGAGCGTTGTGTGGCCGGGTCAAAACGCCGGATGGTTTCGATGTCGTTGCCGAAGAGTTCGATGCGGGCCGGGAGGTCGTCGGCCATCGGATAGATGTCAATGATCCCACCCCGGCGGGAGAACTCCCCGGGTTGGACGACGACGGTCTCAGCCGTATACCCGGCCCCCACCCACGTTTCGAGGAGTTTCTCCAGCCGCACGGACTGCCCGACCTTGAGCGTGCGGGTGTTGGCTAGAAAGTCACGCCGGGGGATGGTGCGTGTCATCCAAGCGCGCGCGGAGGTGATGACGAGGGTTGGGGAGCGTGTGTCGTGCGCCGAATGACGAGGGTCAGGTGGCGGGTATGGGAGGTCCGGTGTTGGGAAGCCAGGCGTTGAAGACGAGAGACCGGTGAGCGCGGCGAGAGTGGTGAGGCGTGCGCGCAGGGTCTGCGGACGCCAGGCGTCGTATTCGTAAAAGATCGGATCCGGTTCTGTGAAGTGCAGGATACGGCTGCCCGGCGTCCAGACGGCAAGCTCCTCGATGAGCGTGAGCGCCCGGTCGGCGCGGGCGCAGACAACGAGCACCGGGCGGTGCACGTCTTCGGCGAGGGCGGCGACGACAGGAATGCGGCTCGCCCGCGGGAGTCTCAGGGCGAAACTTTGGCGCGCGCCTCCCGCAAGAGCCTTGAGCGCCGCGCCATATTCGGGCAGAGACCGGAGGGCCGGGAGGAGACCGGAGAGATTCACAGATCAATTACTAACCCCCAATTACCAACCTCCAAAAACGGAGCGGAAGATTGGAGATTAGTAATTGGGGTGGGACCTTACCCTTCCCGGTCGAAGGGGCCGTTGTAGCGGCTCATCGCCAGCACAATCCCGCCCCGGATAAAGGTCTCGATGGCGTCCACGGCTTTGTCAACCGTGGCGCTGATGATTTCGAGTTCGTCGCCCTGCATGTCCTGCAGGACGTGGGTCTCGGCGGCGCGATGGCCGGTCGGGTGCCCGATGCCGATGCGCACACGCGGGAAAGCCTGCGTGCCCACGTGGTCAATGACGGATTGCAGCCCGCGCTGGCCGCCCGAAGTGCCCCGGGCGCGGAGCCGGAGGACGCCCACGGGCAGGTCAATGTCGTCCACGCAGACGAGCAGCCGGTCGCGGTGTATCTCGTAGAAACGGACGAGCGCGCCGACAGCTTCGCCGGAGAGATTCATGTAGGTCTGGGGCTTGACGAGGACGACCGGGGCATCGGCGATGGTCCCGTCGGAGGTCAGGGCTTGGCCCTGCCGTTTAGTGAAAGGCGGAAGGCCATAGCGCTCAGCGAGGCGGTCGAGCAAGATGAACCCGACATTGTGCCGGTTCAGGCCGTATTCCCGGCCCGGGTTGCCCAGGCCGACGATGAGGTATTTATCGGAATATCTCTTGGGCGGCGGAGTTGTGGGAGTAGATGGGAACATGGTTCGTCTCAATGAGTGAAGGGGTTGAATTTTGCCTGAAGCTCGCCTCCTTTGCAAGCGCCCCCCTAGCCGCGGTGAGAGAGCCTGGGCCTCATTATACCGCTAAGGCTGTGACAAGATCTCCGGGCCGTGCTCTGCGATGGCGATCGTATGCTCAAACTGCGCTGAAAGCGAACCGTCGGCCGTGACGACGGTCCAACCATCCTTGAGCAGTTTCCAGTCCGGCTTCCCGGCGTTGATCATGGGTTCGATGGTGAAGACCATGCCGGGGCGGAGACGAGGGCCGGCGCCCGCGGGGCCGGTGTGTGGGACGGAAGGCGGCTCGTGCAGTCTCCGGCCGATGCCGTGTCCACCCCACTCGCGTACCACGCTGAATCCCTGGCCTTCGGCGTAAGCTTGAATGGCCGCACCGATGTCGCCGAAGTGATGGCCTGGCTGCGCTGCCGCAATCCCGCGCCGCAGGCATTCCTGCGTCACGTCCAACAGCCGCTGCGCCTCCGGCGTAATTTTGCCCACGGCATAGGTGACGCAAGCGTCGCCGCAGTAGCCTCTATATTTTAATCCGATATCCACGCCGACGATATCGCCGTCTTTCAGGCTGCGCCCGTCGGGCAGGCCGTGGCAGACTTCCTGATTCACCGACGCGCAGATGACGCCGGGGAAGGGAGGGTGGTTCGGCGGGTTGCCCCGATAGCCTTTGTAGAGCGGCTCTGCGCCCTGGCGTTTGAGATAATCCGTCGCGAGCCGGTCCAACTCGGCCAGCGTGACGCCGGGGCGAACCGCTTCGGCGAGGCGGGCGAACGTCTCGGCCACGAGTCTCCCGGCGGCGCGCATCTCAACAATTTCTTTGGGGCGTTTCAAGGGGATGGTCATGGCTGCAATGGGGTTAACGGCGCGAGCGCGAACGCCAAGCCGCGCGCAGTCCGGCGTAGGCGCCTAGCAAAGCAAACAGCACGACCGTAAACCGCACGCCGTCGAAGAATGCACCGCGGATCACCTGCGTGTTGAGGCGCGCGGCGCTCATGCCCGTCCCGCTGCCGATGGCGATCGCCGCGTTCGTCGTGGGGCGAGGCGTCGAAGGCGGAGGAAGGACGATCAGCGGCTGGGTCGCCGCCGTCCCGGCGACCGGCGCGGTCAGCGTGAGGGCCGGGAGTGGGGAGGAGGACGTCGTCGCCTCGGGGGGCGGGACCGTCGGCGTGGGGGTCGCGTTCTGCACCTGCACGTTGCGCACAAAGGCTTCCAGATAATTTCGGTCTGTCCAGTATACCCGCAAACGCAGCACGTAGAGGCCATCCGTGACGCCGGTGGTGTCCCAGCGCCCGAGGACGTCGTTGACCACCTGGGTGACCGCCGGATCTTGGAGAGAGAACCAGGTATCGGTTGGGTTGGGGCTGTAGCCGAAGGCCAGTTCGTACCGCTGGAACTGCGGGTGGGTGGCGGCGCCGCTGATGGGCACGACGCCGGAAACGATAGCCCCGTCGAGCGGCGAGGTGATCACCGCTACGCCCTGATCTTGTGCGGAGACGCCCGCGGGCGGCAGGGCGCAGAGCAGAACGATGACGAGGATGACGCGCTGGAGGCGGGGCATAGGAAAAAAGTCTAGCATGTTAGAGAAAGCGCGTCAACGATTTTGATTTTGGGTGAAACTTTTGACCTGGCCTATCGGCTCTGCTATACTCGCCTCGCGGCGTAACTTTGACGGGCGGAGGGTGTTCTTCTCTTTGAGCCTCCGCTCGAGCCTGGGAGTAGTGAGCGGGTGCTCGATCCAAAAGACGAGGCGGCGCTGGTAGCCAGAGCCAAGCAGGACGCGGAGGCCTTTGGCCTGCTCTACGAGCGGTACGTCAAAAAAATATACAATTACGTGTATTACCGCACGGGCAACGAACACGACGCCGAGGATTTGACGGCGCGGGTGTTCGTCCGGGCGATGGCGCATTTGCACCACTACGACGACCGGGGGCTGCCGTTCTCGGCCTGGCTGTACCGCATTGCCCACAACCTGCTGGCCAACTGGCACCGGGACCAGGGACGGCGCAAGGTGTTCCCGCTCGATCAGTTGCCGGTCCACGACTGGCGCGACCTGCGTTCGGAAGCGCCGGAGGCGATGACCGAAAGCCGCGAAGAGCGGGAACGATTGCTGCGAGCCATCCGCCAGTTGCCGGGCGAGCGCCAGCAATTGCTCATTTTGAAGTTCGTCGAGCGCCTGTCGAATGCAGAGATCGGCGCGATCCTGCAGCGCAGCGAGGGCGCGGTCAAGAGCCTGTATCATCGCACCCTCCTGTCGCTGCGGGACGAACTGGCGCGCGGCGGCGCTCGGGATGAGGCGTGAGCCGCGCCGCCGGCCAATCTATCATTTTCGGAGGAGACCTCATGCTTCGTATCGTGACCGACAGCGCCGGAGACATGCCTGGCGAGTGGCTGTCAAAGTACGACATTCATGTGGTGCCGGTCAATATCCACTTCGGCACCGAACAGTTCCTGCACGGCGTGGATATTGACGATGACAGGTTCTATAAGCGGCTGGAGGGAGTGACGGATAAAACCTTTCCCAAGACGTCACAGCCCAATCCATACCAAATTGAGCAGGTGTATCGGAAGGCGGCCCAGAAAGGGGACACGATCCTCTCGATCCACGTCACCGGGAAGCTGTCGAAGACGGTGGAGTCGGCCAACCTGGCCGCCAGCAATGTCAAAGATGATTTCAAAGTCCGCGTGTTCGACAGTCTGTGCGGCTCGACGGGGATGGGGTACATGTGCCGCGAGGCGCGCGAAATGGAGCGCGCCGGGAAGAGCCTGGAGGAGATCATCAAGCGGCTGGAGCACATTCGCGACCATTCGAGTTTTGTCATTACGCTCGCCACGCTGAAATACGCCCAGATGAGCGGGCGCGTGGGAGGGCTGCGGGCTATGCTTGGTTTGATGCTGAATATGAAGCCCATCATTCAGTTGCGGGAGGGGATTCTCCTGCCGACCGAGGACAGAATTCGCGTGCGCTCCAAGGCGTTTGAGCGCATCCTCGAGCTTTCCAGGGAGAAGATCGGCGACCGGCCGGCGATGATGTCGGTCGTGCACGCGGCTGCGCCGGAGGAGGCCAAGATACTCACCGGAATGGTGAAGCAATCGTTCAACTGCAAAGAGGACGTTCTCGTCCAATCCCTGTCCATCGCCGTGGCGATTCAGTTAGGCCCCGGCACAATCGGCGTGATCGGCTATGCGGTCTGACGAGGCCGAGGGGAGTTGCCCAGCATGAACGAACAAGAGTTGGCTGAATTGCTCAGCGTTCACGCCGACCACCTCGTCAACGATGTGGATCTGACCGACGAACTGCCGGCGGTGGAATCTGAACCTGAGCGCGAGGTCGTGAAACCGCTGCTGAGGCTGGCGCGCAAGGTGAAAGCTGCCCTGTTCCCGGTGGAACCCCGCCGCGACTTTGTGGCCGAATTGAAAGGCGAGTTGCGGGCGAATGCGCGCCAGTCCTATGCGGCGGCCGCCCGCCAAGAGGCAAGGCAGCGCAAAGTGATCTGGGTCGCCGCCGGGTTGGGCGGACTGGTTTATTTTGTCGGGATGGCGTTGGTCAGCATGCGGCTGTCCCTGGCGTTTTTGAGCTTTGTGGCCGGGTTGCTCGGCTGGCGGCTGGTGCGCCAGCGGATCCCCAAGACGCGCATTGCAAGCTAGCCCCGCGAAGGATGCAGCCGAAACCCGGTTTCTCTCAGAAACCGGGTTTCGGCTTAAGCCCGGCGCGTCTGCACGATCAGCGCTCCCAGGCCGGCCAGCGCCATCCCGACGACTTTCTGGATCGTGATTGGTTCGCCGAGGAAGAGCCACGCCAGCAGGGGAATATGGATGAGCATCGTGCTGTTGATGATGCTTGACTCCAGCGCCGCGAGCGTGCGCAGCGTGTGATTCCACAGCGTGAAGGCGACCGCGGTGTTGACGACGGCGAGCCAGGCGATGAACGCCCAGTTGAGGAGGCTGAGGCGCGGCAGGCCCTGCACGAGGAGGCCGGTGGTCAGCAGGGCGAGCGAACCGAAGCCCATGCTGATGGTAGTCACGATGAGCGGGTGCAGGTCGCCATCGCGGTTAACGCGCCGCCCGAGAATGGCCGAGAGCGCGTTCGAAAGCACGCCCACGACGACGACGCTGACTCCGAAGGCCTGATCGGCCGGGAGCGCCGCCGGGTAGAAAAAGACCAGCACGCCGGCAAGAGACAGGCCGACCCCACTCCACTGGAGAATCGTAGGCTGCTCGGCCAGAAAGGCCATGCCGAGAAACATGACGATGATGGTGGTGAAGTTCAGCAGCAGATTAACGGTCACGGCGGGAAGGTAAGCCAACCCAAGAAACTGAGCGCCCTGCGTCACGGCATACAAGAACAGGCCGAGGGCCAGGAGGCTTCCCCACTGTCGCCGGGATAGGCTCTGCAATGAAACCCGATGATTGGCGCGCAAAGCGAAGGGCAGCAGGCACAGGAAAGCCGCGCTGTACCGCAGCCCGGCGAAGGTCAGGGCCGGGATGTCCTTCAACCCGATCTTGATGAGCACCCACGAAGTGGCCCAGAGGAAAGTGACAAGCAAGGCTTGCAGAACGGCAGTTAGATGAGCAGGTTGGGACTTAAGCATCGCGCTGCATTATAGAGCATCGTCTATACAGCGCGCTCGTGTTACAATTTCGCCATCTTGACTTGTGGAGGTCACGCATGCCGCAGCGCGCGACAACGGTGAGAGAAATCTTCGAGGCGATGCCCGGCCGGTTTTTGCCGGAGCAGGCGGGCGGTCTGAACGCGACGATCCAATTCGACCTGAGCGGGGAGGGCGGAGGGCAGTGGTATCTGGCGATTGCCGACCGGAAAATCGCTGTCACAGAGGGCGCGGCGGCGAATCCGACGATGACGTTTGGCGCCGCGGCCAGCGACTATCTGGCGATCGTCAACGGCGACCTGAATCCGATCAATGCCTTCATGCAGGGCAAGGTGAAAGTCCAGGGCGATATGTCGCTGGCGCTGAACATGCAGAAGATGTTTGCGCTGTAGGAGCGCGTTGTCACGGCTGCCGCATCGTGGCTGCGAGCCGCTCCAATGGACGGTTGAAAACGCTGAGTGGCGCGCCCTCCCCGGCACGTTAGTGCTCGTCGGTCTTCCCGTCCGTACCCCCACTTCATCCCCTCGCCGTTTCACCAAAGCCCCTCTCGACTCGGCACGCGCGCTGCAGCAAGCTGTCGTCGGGAGGTTTTGGTGGATACTGTGATCAAGTTGGCTTTTTTCATCCTGATGCTAGGGGGCTTGATTTTCTTTCACGAGTTGGGCCACTTTCTGATGGCGACTGGGCTGGGCATCCGGGTACAGGAATTTGGCCTCGGACTGCCGCCCCGCCTGTTGAAACTGGGCGAGTGGCGCGGGACGGCCTTTACGCTCAACTGGATTCCGCTCGGCGGCTTTGTGCGCCCGGTGGGCGAGTTTGACCCGGCTGTGGCGGACGGCCTGGCCGCCAGCGCCGCCTGGAAACGGGCAGCCGTCTTCGCGGCGGGGCCTTCGGCCAATCTGCTGGTTGGCTATTGGGTGCTGGTCGTCGCTTTTATGCTCGGCTGGCCCGATCAAGTTAAAGTCGTGGGCGTCCTGCCTGGTTCGCCCGCCGAGGTGGCCGGACTGCGCGCGGACGATGTGTTGCTGCGGGCGAATGAACTGACCATTCACGATCCGCGCGAGTGGGCGGCTCTCGTCGCGGAGAATATTGGGCGGCCGGTTCAACTAGAAGTCCAGCGCGGGGCAGAGATCGTCCCGCTGGCGATTATCCCCCAGACGGAGTGGTCGTCCGACAAACGGCCGACCGGCCTTGACCTGACCCGCGTGACGGTGCGGTATGCGCTCCCAGGCGCGAGCCGCCGCGCCGTGGAACGGATCGCTCTTCAGATGCACGAAACGATCATGGTTCCCGTGCGCGTGCTGCGAGACGAACTCAAGTCCGACGAGGCGCGTCTCAGCGGGCTGGTGGGGCTGAAGCAGATTAGCGATAAGATTTTAGAGGAGGCGCTCAGGGGGCGGACGCTGTATCCTGTTTTGAATCTGACCGCGCTGATCAGCGTGGCGCTCGGTTTCATGAACCTGTTGCCGATTGCGGCGTTGGATGGGGGACGGATCGCCTTTGCCGGCCTCGAACTGCTGCGCGGCCGCCCGGTCAACGCCCGGCGCGAGAAGCTGGTTCACATGATCGGCATGGCGGCGATACTGAGCTTGATGGTCGCGCTGGTCGTCCAGGATTTATTGCATCCGGTATTTCGGTGAATCCGATGGAGCGGCCGCGCCAGTTCACCCCCTACGGAGCAGGCGCGGCTGACATTTCCGGCAGAATCAGCTCCACGACGATTCCCGGCCCCTCTTTTCGGTTATACAGGCGGCAAGCTCCACCGACGCCCCAGACGAGCGAAGCGACGGTTGGCAGTCCCAACCCCATGCCGGGCAGCTCACCCGTGAATCCTCTTTCGGCTTGATAGTAGGGCGTCCAGACCTGCTCCAATTGCTCGGGGGAGAGAGTCACGCCGTCATCGCCGACGCGCAAGGCGATGCGGCCAGCGCTCTCGCGCACGGCCTCTATCTCTACGGTAGGGGAGTGAGCCGGATGAAACTTTTTCGCGTTTTCCAGAATCTCCCAGAGCATGACTTCCACGGCCTGCGGCGGCAGCGCGACCTGGGCACGTTTCACGTCCTCGGACATAGACATGGTGACCGCTCTCAGTTCCAGCCCGGCGCTGATCTCAGTTACCAGGGGTTCAAATTGCGAGAGCGAGAAGCCGCCGTCGTCTTGGACCAGCGCGGGAATCTGGGCAAATTTCAGAATGTCTTCCAGCTCCGCGTGCAGGCGTTGCGCGCCGCGTAAGGCCAGCGAAAGCGAGTTGATCATATCCTCGCTCGATATTTTCCAGGCGGTAGGCTCCGAGGCCATTTCGAGTATCCCCAGAATGGGGACCAGCGGCGTGCGAAGTTTGTGGCCGATGACCGTCATAAAACTGCGCATATCACGCCGGGACTTGATTTGGGCGGTGACATTTTTCAGCCGGATGAGATGGGTGCGCGGCGCGCCCGGCAGGTTCAGCACGGCCGCCTCCAGCCAGAAGACCGGGGCGGTAGGCGTTTCCGGGCGCACCAAATAGCGCGCGCGGAAAAGCGTCTTCGGCGACAGCGCCGGCCAACCAGCCCAACTGTCCTGCGGTTCGAGGCGATACTGACGCAGCGCCAGCGACAGGAATTTTTCAGCCACCAGCGCCTCCGGCTCGCCCTCGACGCCGAGATAAAGCCGCGCCTTGGGGTTGGCGTACAACACTTCGTCGTCCGGGCCTAACCGCAGATAGCCGTCATCGGCGTGTTCCACCACCCACGCCAATTGCGAACGCTCTTCCTGCAGGCGGCGGTAGCGGTTGAGGCGGGTGATGGTGTGGACGCGGGCGCGCAGTTCCACGCGGTCAAACGGCTTGGTGATGAAATCATCCGCCCCGGCCTCGATGCCTCTCAAACGGGAAGCCCGGTCGTCGAGCGAGGTGACCATGACCACCGGCGCTTCGGCCAGCGCGGGGTCGGCGCGCAGACGGCGGCAAACTTCGAAGCCGTCCATGTTCGGCATCATCACGTCGAGCAGAATCAGGTCCGGCCTGTGCTCGGCGGCCTGGGCCAGCGCCTCCACGCCGTCGGCGGCCTGGACCAGGATGTAATCCTGGTTGAGAAGCATATCCCCCAGCACTTTGCGTATGACGGGGTCATCGTCCACGATGAGGACGGTCGAAGCAGGCTCCATGCGACCCTCCTGCAGGCCGGTAAGCCAGGCAGCGCGCTGATACTTTTTTGAGAGTGAACACTCCGCCGGGGATGATAGCCCGAATAATCGGGGGACGCAATGGTGAGGGAAGAGCGGTTATCTATGTCACCCGCTCCATTTCCGGGTTGTCGCATGGCCGCCGCCCGACCTTCGGCATATCCCGCCATTCCCCGTTCACCTTCACGCGCACCACGTCGGCGGTGAAATCGGTCACCGTATCGCCGTGGTTGTCGAAGAGCGATGAGCCGACGGCGTAAATGTCCACCGGCACGGCAAGTTTTTCGAAGCGCTTAATCTTCTCCGGGTTAAATCCGCCGGAGACGACAATCTTTACGTTGCGGCAATACTCTTGGGCACGGGCTTCCCACACGGGCGGGAGGTCGCCCCATCGCTCCCACGCGGTATCCAGCGCCCGGCGCACGGTGAACACCAAACGCGGCACCACGCCCAAATCCAGGCTCGGTTCGCCCAGGGGCGGCACCGAGACATCGCGCACGCTGCCGCTCGTGTCCAGCCGCACGCCGTAAAGCACATACTTCTTCGCTTCGGTTTCGTCGCCCGCGTCCACCAGTTCACGATAGCGCGCGAACATCGCGTCGAGCGTCGCCAGCGAATCGCCGACGGAGTCGTTGTTGAAGTCTACCAGCGCGATGCGCGGAATGCGCGGCGGGCGCGTCGCACAAAAGGCCAGCATGGCCTCTGCCGTGTCGCCGAAGAAGCACGCAATCGCGGCGTGCGCCACCGTCCCGCCGCCCGCGCCGCCCCACCAGTCGCCCTGGGCGTCGGTGGAGACAAACGGGCCGAGGGTCGCCTCATAATCGAGATTAAAACGCTGAACCGCGACGTTATAGGCATACCCGTCGGCGGCCTGCACTTCGTGCAGGTCAAACCGCGCGGGGAAGAATAACACCGGCTTGCCGCGCGCCGCGACCAGCGTCTGATACACGTTCGTCGCCACGCGCGAGGCGCGGGTGAGGATGCCCAGCGTCGGCGTTTCGAGGAGCGCGAAGTCGCGGTAGCGCCCGCGCGCGCGCATCGCCGGCTGCACCTGCGTCGGGTCGCCGTTGTATTTCACCAGCGCGCCGTCGTGCACCGCTTCTACTTCGAGCTGATCCCACGTGCACATGAAGCGCTCGCCTTCGAAATACCCCGCGCCGTAGCGAAGCATCTCGATGGCTTTGTCTACGCCGACGACGACGGTGGCGCCGGGACGGCGGGTGAACCACTGCATCTCGACGTGCATCTCGCCTGTTTCCACGCCCGCCGGGTCGCCCGCCGGCAGGTGGGGCGCCGGGCCTACATAGCGGTAGCCCTCCGCCGAAAGCTGCCGGAGCATCGCGCCGATGTTCTCGAAGTACTTGTCCGAATACCATCCCAGGCGCATCCGCTCGACGTCGAGCTTGAACGTGGCGTTGGTCAGGCGTTTACGGTCGAAGATGGTCATCGTACACGCGGATGCCGGGCCAGGCGGCGATCGGCTCGGTCGAGCGGACGACGTGCATCCCCGCCTGGGCGAATTTCTGGAACGCGGCGTCCGCCTCGTCGGTGTAATCAATTGCGCCGGGAACGACGAC
>Ga0209751_10001391_pt1 | contig 24933 bp, 29 predicted proteins | sample RifCSP13_1_FD_184019 | JGI IMG/M metagenome (GOLD analysis project Ga0209751, IMG submission 184019) | Soil microbial communities from Rifle, Colorado - Rifle CSP2_sed 13_1 (SPAdes) (version 2) | ecosystem: Environmental > Terrestrial > Deep subsurface > Rock core/Sediment | place: Rifle...
TCAGTAGAACTGCCCGCTGGTGGCCATCTGAATTGCCCACTGATGGCCAGTAGAACTGCCCGGTCAGTTTGCCAGTGGCCTCACCCCCTTGCCTCGGGTTGTGCCTTCTTCAAGCCAGGACTTACGGCCTCTGCCGGGTGCGATCACGCCCACTCCGTCAACACCCAACTCGGCGAAGCGACGACGCCAGGCCCGCACCGAGTTCGAAGCGACCTGCAGCTGTCTGGCGACCTCGTAGATCGCAACACCATCAGCCGAGAGCAACAGCGCCTTGGCGTGGACCACCGAGCGGTGCGGCAACGACGACGATCGAGCGATCCGCTCAAGCCCTGCCCGCTGTTCGTCGGAGACCTCCAGTGGAGGCGCCGCAAACATTGTTGTCATACCGCACCCTAGCCACTTCAGCTATATCAGCGACGGAGCGGCTAGAGGATCTGGCTGAGGAAGAGCTTTGTGCGGTCGTGGCGGGGATCGGTGAAGAAATGGCCGGGAGGACCGACCTCGATGATCTGACCGAAGTCCATGAATACCACCCGGTCGGCAACACTCTTGGCGAACCCCATCTCGTGAGTCACAACGATCATGGTCATCCCGGACCCGGCTAGCTCCTCCATGACCTCGAGGACCTCTCGGATCATCTCGGGGTCGAGTGCCGAAGTGGGCTCGTCAAAGAGCATCACCTTTGGTTGCATGGCAAGCGCCCTAGCAATAGCGACGCGCTGTTGTTGTCCTCCTGATAATTGACCCGGGTACTTCCGACCCTGCTCAGGGATCTTCACCCGCTCCAGCATCGTCTTCGCCAGCTCTTCAGCCTCCTTCTTGGGGAGGTTGCGAACCTGGCGGGGGGCAAGCGTGACGTTCTCCAATACAGTGATATGGGGGAAGAGGTTGAATTGCTGGAAGACCATCCCCGTCTCGCGGCGCACCTCCTGAATGTGACGGAGGTCGTCAGACAGCTCTACGCCATCCACCACGATCCTCCCGGCGTCGTGCTTCTCGAGACGGTTGATGCAACGGATGAGCGTGGACTTACCCGAGCCCGATGGTCCGATCACCACCACCACCTCCTGCCGGCCAATGACCACGTTGATGTCACGGAGCGCCTGGAAATCGCCGAAGAACTTGGAGACGTGCTCCACGGTGATCATTGTCTCCCCGGTGACTTTGGTGGCATCGGTGAACGACTCGCTGGTCATCGTTCTCCCACCCCCAGCCTCTTCTCCAGCCGCCTCGCCTCGCGGGACATGGTGTAGGAGCCAACCCAGAAGATCAGGGCGGCAAAGGGCAGCGTTAGGCGCTCGAGCCCCTGAGCGAGGAATTCCGGCTGCGAGTTAACACCCTGCGTCGTCGAGAGTACGTCGGGGAGTCCGACGGTGGAGACCAGGGTGGTGTCCTTGTAGAGGCTGATGAATTGGCCCACCATTGCGGGGATGGTCGCCCGCAATGCTTGAGGCATGACAATCAACCGGATGGTTTTCCATGGCGACAGGCCAAGGGCTTGCGATGCCTCTACCTGACCCTTGGGCACGGCTTGGAGACCGCCGCGAACCACTTCGGCGATGTAGGCGCCCTCGAACAGCGTGATGGCAACCAGCACCCTGGTCACACCCCCCGGCCGTAGACCGACCGGCAAGAAGAACCCGAGTGCGAAGACTCCCATCAGCAACAACGAGATCAGCGGTACGCCTCGGATGAACTCGACATAGGCAACCGAGATGGTCCGAACGGCAGGTAGGGAAGATCGCCGTCCCAGAGCCAGCAGCAGCCCCAACGGGAAGGCGAAAAGAATGCCAGCCATGCTGAGGAACAAGTTCAAGTGGAGCCCACCCCATCCCTGCCAGCCGATTCCTCCGAAACCGGCCAGCACCCCGTAAACGGCCAGCGGCATAACCAGCAGCACGGTCCACAGGGCCCGACGGAGACGGCCCGGCCAAACCCACCCCAGTCGATAAGCTCCCACCCCAATCAAAGCTACGGCCAAAGTGAGGACGGTCGGTGTCAAGGTTTCGGTGAGGAGCAGGAGCACCGCCAGCAAGGCCAGTACCGGCCAGAAGCGCCGCAGCGCCTCGACAGGGGGAGTTTGCCGGAAGGGCAGTCCGGCCGCGGCGGCCGCGTCCCGAGCCGACGCACGCGCTGCACCGGCGGCGGTGCCCACCAACAGCGCGATCAGCAGCATGGCCGCCGATGGCCGCCACAGCTGGTCACGCGGGAAGGCACCGAGCACAAACAGTGTGAGGTTGACCCGCAGGATCGTGAAGTCGGCAGCTAGCAAGAACCGGAACAGAGCGACCACCGCCCAAATGGCCATCCCGCCGAACACAAGAGTGATCAGGGCGTCGTACCAGGTGCTGAACAGATGCCTTCTCACCCAAACTCGTGGGGGCAGTGCCGGCTCCGGTGGGCGAGTCGGCTCAAGGGCTGGCTCGGGGAGAGTGTCGATCGTCAAAGAGTCACCAGCTGAAGACGGCGGTTGAGCAAGTTCACCAGCAGGGAGATTGTGAGGGAGAAGAGCAGGTACGAGGCCATAAGCAGGAGGATGAGCTGAGGAGCAGGTTGACCGTTGCCGATTGCCTGGAAGGAAATGGTGGTGATCTCGGCGAACCCGACGGCGAGAGCGAGAGACGTGTTCTTGGTGTAGTTGAGGTACTGATTGATGACCGGGGGTAGAGCGATGCGCATCGCCTGGGGAAGGACCACGAAACGAAGCCGCTGAAAGCTGGTCAAGGCCAGGGCCGTGGCAGCCTCGGTCTGGCCCATTGGAACCGCCAGGATCGAGCCCCTGACGATCTCGGCGACGTGGCTCGCCGTGTAAAGGACTAAGGCCCCCAATACCGCGAAATAGGCGCCGAGCCCGCTGAACCCGCCCGACACCACGCGGCCCTCGAGCGTCGGGCGGGAGATCCCGATCGGCCCGCCCAAGGCAAAGTACGCGACCACCCCGACGCCGATCAGGAGCCCCAGCGACCAGAGCAAGCGGTGGTGGGGATGACCTGTGCGATCCGATCGCCGCGTACGCCACCACCACACGGCTACGGCACCGGCCAGGGCGATGAGCATCGCCCACCGGAGGGTCCCGAACGACTCGCGGGCGTTGAACCCCGGCACCGTGATCCGCAAGTTGCTCACCACCATCCACCCAAAGGGGGTGATCGGCTCACGAGAAGGAGGAAGTCGAAGGACGACCGCCCGGAAGGCGAAGACGATGATCAGCAGCGGAGGAACATTGCGAAGAGTCTCGACAAAGAGAGTGCTGGCCCGCGCCGCCAGCCAGTTGGTAGAAAGCCGGGCAATCCCCACTACCACGCCGATCACCGTGAGGAGGGGGAGTCCGACAATCACCAGGGACAATGTGTTCTTGATCCCAATCGCCAGAGCTCGGCGTATGGGTGCCCCCGGGTTCAAGCCCGAATCGGCGACCTGGACACCGATCGGTTGATCGAGGAAGCCGAAGTCAGTCCGTATTCCCTGTGCTCGCAGGTTGTTGGTGAGGTTGAACCAGAGGATGTATAAAAGGAGGCCGGTACCAGCCACCGCCAGTAGCTGAAGGAACAGGCGCAGGAAGCGGACGTCCCTCCAAACGGGCGGCCGGACCGCCGACGCCCGCCCGCTCACCCCTTCTCTCCCAAGGAGGAGGGGGCGGACTCAGCCGCCCCCTCCTCAGGATGGATCACCGGTAAGGAGGTGCATACAAAAGCCCGCCCTCAGTCCAAAGCGAGTTGACGCCCCTAGGAACGCCCAAGGGAGTCACGTTGCGGTCGTAGATCTCGGCGTAATTCCCGACCGCCGAGATGACGCCCACCACCCACCCGGGTTCCACCCCAAGACCGGGGTCGAAGATGGTCGTGCCTTCGTCGGTAGTGATCTCCAGCCCGAGGAGCCTGCGGATCTCGACATTCTCGGTATCGCCGAACGTGTTTACGTTTGCGGAGTCGATCCCGAGTTCTTCCGCGATGATCGTAGAAAGCGCCACCCAGTCGACGATCTGCGCCCACTGCGAGTCGCCATCACGTACTACCGGTCCGAGCGGCTCCTTGGAGAAGGTCTCGTCGAGGATCACGAGCGCCTCTGGTCCGCCCTCGGCCTGGGGGAAAGCGGACCGCACAGCAGCCAGCTGACTCTTGTCGGAGGTCCAGCCCTCGCATTGGCCGGCAATGAAGGCTGACTGAATCAGCTCGTTGTCCTCGAAGGTGAGCGGAGTGAACGGGATGGCCCCGAAGCGGGTGGCGAGGTTGAGCTCCGTTGTCGTCCCCGACAGGGTGCATACGGCGGTGTTGGCCATGTCCTCGATGGTGGTGAACCCGGAGTCGGCCCGCACCATCATTCCCTGGCCGTCGAAGAAGGTGGTGTGCAGGAAGGTGGCGCCCTCCGACCCATCGCGAGTCGCCGTCCAGGTGGTGTTGCGGATCAAGACGTCGATCTCACCCGCCTGAAGAGCAGTAAACCGCTGTTGGGCCGTGAGCGAGACGAAGTTGACCGCCTCGGCGTCGCCCAGCACGGCGGCCGCCACCGCCTTGCAGAAGTCGATGTCGAAGCCTGAGAATGTGCCGTCGGGATTGCGGAAGCCGAAGCCGGGGACCAGCTCGTTGACTCCACAGTTCAAGCTGCCGCGCTCCTGGACGGCAGCCAAGGTATCGCCCGTGACCTGTCCGCCGCCGGCGATGGTGGTCGCGGTCCCTGTAGTGGTGGTCGTCTGCTCGGTAGCTTGGGTGCAGGCGCCGACCGCCAGCAGCATCGCTAGGACGAGTGGGGAGCGTCGCATGGTGTTCCTCCCTTCGCTGAAGGGTGCAGACGCTACCAGCATGCCACGAACTCAGCCACCGCCTCGAAGAAGAGGCCGGGTTCGCTCGAGTCTGTGTGTACTCGATCCCTCGTTAACGGAAGTCGTGGACCCGGAGGCAACGCCTCCATTGCCGACCGTGCCCAGGCATGCACCGGGTCGTCGCAGAACTTCCATACTCGCTTGGGTGAAGGCCCGGCCATGACGTTCAGGTAATACACGTGGTGGCCGGGAGCCGCCGCCGGACCGTGAAAACCTCGAGGCACCAGGACGACATCCTCGTCTCTCACAACCCTCGTCAGAGAGATCTCGCCGTCGGGATGGAGACCTGCCAGACCTCTGAGGTCCCTCGCAATCCAACGAGGGCCTCTTCGATGTGAGGGAAGATCGATCACTGCTTTTAGACAGCTGCCCCGCACAAACGGTCCCGCAGCTTCCGGGAGGAACGGAACTGAAACATCGAGTTGATGAAGTTGCCGCGTGTGAGGCATAACTGACGGAGAGGTCTCGTGACCAATGGACTCGACCCCGACTGGCGCCGGTAGCCTGCAGGGCGTAACAGTTCTCTTGCATTGCAGCGTGTCCGTGGCACATCAGTTACTTAACGTGTTTGGTCGTCAGGTCGCGGTCCATGTAGATGGCAACGGCGCCCCGGTCGTGCTCTTGCAAGGTCTCGGTGGCACCTCCGATCGACTGTCTCGGCGGCTCGTTGCTCACTGTGGCAATCGATCTCGCTGGCCATGGCCGTTCGGCGCGTGACCGCGGCGACTATTCGATCACCGCGAACGCGGTGATCGTGCGCGGGGTCCTCGATCAGCTTGGCATCGATCGAGGGCTGATCGTGGGTCATTCCTACGGCGGTGGGGTGGCGTTGGCTGAGGCAGTGATCTTCCCCGAGAAGGTGGCTGGCCTGGCGCTGGTGGCGTCGGGTGGCCTCGGCACCGAGGTCGCACCGGTCTTGAGAGCGATGAGTCTCCCGTTTGTGGGTGAGCTTGCATCATTGGCGATACGTCCATGGCTGGTCGGCAGGATTGACGCGACGTTCGATCGTCTCACAGCCCTCGGTTTCCACGAACCCACCGAGCTCCGCCAGATGCGGCAGATGTTGCGGTCGCTATCAGACATGGCTGCCCGCGGATCGTTTCTCGATACCCTGCGCGGTGTGATCAACGTTCAGGGACAGCTGGTCAATGGCGCCGAACGGCTGGACCAAATCGGTGAGATTCCCGTTCTGGTCGTATGGGGAGACCGAGACCCGATGCTGCCCATTTCCCACGCGGACGTGGTCGCCGCTGCCCTTCCGCATGCACGGATCGAAATCTTCGAGGGTGCCGGGCACTTCCCCCACGCGCAAGACCCAAGCCGCCTTGCAGACCTCGTAATCGACATGGCCAGCAGCGCATTCGACCGGCGTTGACCAGTCCAGGCCTTGGGCCCGCTGGCGGGGTTTCGATGGTGGAGGTGAGGGGATTTGAACCCCTGGGTTCTTCCGTGCGTGGGAAATATCGCGCAAGGCCCTGACCAGGGGAAACGTCGAAGTTGCCAATGGCGGCGGGCGTTTTCGGTACTGGTTAGTGGCGAGCAATCGTGGACGTTTCGCAGCGTTTCGCGTCCTGGAAAACACAGCTCAGAGACAGTCGGCGAGATACCTGACGGGGCGGACTGCTCGATTACACAAACGGCTCATTCGCCACCGTCGACTGCCTCCCAGCATGAGCGTCATGAGAGATGCTCGGCCGCAGCCCGCATGGCTGTCAGCGACTGCGACGGGGCCGCTGGAAGCTGAGCGAGACACGGTCCATCAGCTGGTCGTACCGGCTGAGGGTTACCGGTTCGCCGGGCCGACCGGCTGGGGCCGGGGGCGTGTCTGGCACCCCAACCGAGGTCACCAACATGGGCGCCGTCGCCGTTTGGAAGTAGCGGGAGACGAGATCGTCAATGAAGGTCAGCCCGGTCGCGCCCAGGCCCAGGGCGAATGCGGAGAGGGCAAGACGACCGGAGACGATGCCGGCTTCAAGTTGAGCCGCTCGATAACCGCGAGAGCCGAGGACGTCGAGGATCGGGTCGAGCGCCGCGTTGTGAAACACGGTGTAAGCCGAGTCGCCGCCGAGGGGCTGGTCGAGGCACAGCAATCTGCCTATCTCCCGCGGCGGGTCATCGCCGGCAATGAACTCCATCTCGCCATGCTCCCATCGGTAGGCGCCGGGTCGGACGCCGTCGACGGCATGGACGTTCACAAAGTGCTCGAGCAAGGTGCCGCGCGGGGCGGCGTCCAGGGGCACCGCTCTGGCGGCCGCGGCCAGCGGCCACCGCAACGCATCGGGCACGACCGAATGGTGGCGCATGACCCGGGTGGATCCCCGACGCAGGATCACAGCTTCGATGGGCTCTTCGGCAGCTGTGGCCGGCGGATCGATGAGGGCTGGCATCACAGAGCTCACGGCGTTGGCCGCCTGCCGCCATTCCGTGACCTCGTCGGCGGTGAGGGTGCTGCCCGCCTGAGCGTCGACCAGAAGCGGTAGGCGGATCGGGCGAGGCGCCACCGGGGCGACATCGAGTGAAAGAGGTTGGGGATCGCGGTTGGAGATCGGGCCGATGTCAAATTCGGCAGATTCGCTTCCCAGCGCCACAACGGCGATAGGAACCTCATCCACCCCATCTATCGCGACGAGGTGGGAAACCATCTCGTCGGCGAACCCGCTGAGGATGCCGACGTTAAGGCCGTGCCCGTCAGCAGCGGCCACCAGGTTGGCCAACATGGTGCCGGCGTCCCAGTAGAGGTGACGCCAGCCCCGCTCGCCGTATTTCCACGTGGTACGCCAGACGAGACCGGTGAACACCAAAGCAGCCGGCGTCGTGGTCGACAGCGCGGCGCGGAAGTCCCCCCGCCGCAGTTCGGTCAGTCCGAACTCCAGGGGAGCAAAGTGGTGCACACCGGCGGGCACACCGTCCACATTGGGTCCGGCGATCACGTATACCTCGATGGGATGAAGGTTCCCGGCCGACATGGCGGCACGGAAGAAAATCCGCCCGCCCGCCGACCCAGCCGTGGCCCGAGTAACTCCCGCGGTCAGATACAGAAGAGTCGCCAGCTGGGACGCGTCCAGAGGAGAGGGGTGGCCTCGCTCGCCGCTCAGCACCCTCACCGCCGATGGGGCCGAGGCGACCAGCTGGCGAGGTAGAGGAGAGATCGGAAGGTCCCGATACCTCTTAAAAGGCGTCGGTGCGTTGGCAGGGTCGAGTCTTGGGTAGCTCACCAACCGCTGAGGGTGCGCGGCTGGGGTACCGTGCTTGGTCGAATGGTGGATGGCGTCGGCCGCTGTCCGTGTGTACATAGTCTTCTCGCCTCGGCTGAAAAATGGTCTGGCAGATCTCCACCCAATCATCACATCTCGGATCGAGAGATCAAGCTATGCGAACTACGGCATGGTGACCGCCTCGGCCACGGTGAGCCTCACTGGCCCGCTCGCGTTACAGGGACGCCAGGCGGCCTGCGGTCTCGAACTGTGGGCGTCGACCGATCAGATCCAGTTGCAGATCGTCGACGACGTCGGCTCCGCCACAACAGCCCGTGACGTCTACCGGCGCTGGCTCGACGGTCGGGTCGATGTGCTACTCGGTCCTTATGGGAGCGGCCTGGTGCGCCAGGTAGGCCCCATCGTCTCCGGCCACGGCGCCTTGCTCTGGAACCACGGCGGTTCTGCCGACGACTTGATTCGCCCTCTCGTGGTGCCCGTTTCGGCTCCGGCTTCGACCTACTTCCGAGGGACCGTGGAACTCGCCCATCGGAGAGGGCTGCCCCGGGTGGTGTTTGCCCAAGGGAAGGGCCGCTTCGCCTCCGCCGTGATCTCCGGAGCTCACCAACGGGCGGCGCAGCTCGGCCTAGCTGTTCAAGACGTGCCTCTCGCCGAGTGGGCGACCGCCGGGTCATTGACCGAGGCCGCCGTACTAATAGTTGGCACCTTCACAGAGGATTTGGCCGTCGTCGAACAGATCCGGGCAGGGCCCGAGCCGGGCCTCCTCGGCTGCGTGGCTGCCGGCCTACTCGAATTCGGGAATCGGCTGGGGCGGGCAGCAGACGGGGTGGTCGGACCTGTGGAATGGATCTCCAACCCCGCCACCCCCCAGGTTGGCCCCTCCGGGGCCGCCTTCTCGCAACGATACGAGTCGGAAAACGGGGAGCCGCCCGGCTATGTGGCCGCCCAAGCCGCCGCGGCCGGATATCTCGCCGCCGAGGCTCACCGGCGTCGATACCAACACCACCAGCTCAACCGGTGGAAGACCACAACGATGCTCGGTAACTTCGCGCTCGACGAGTCGTGGCGCCAAATCGGGCACTTCCCGATCACCATAGAGTGGCGAGGCGGTCGCCAGGAGCGCGCCACATAGACCCGTTACCCACTCGCTGTACTTGTCGCCCTCCGCTCCTTTCAAGAGAAGAGGTAGAAGAGCTCGGACTACCCACCTTCGTCGGCCATTGCTACAGCCGGGGCAGTGAGCCCGGTTCGATTGTCGTCATGGTCGTTACTGAGCGCCAGAGCACGCTTCTCGCTTGCTGCTCGGGCTCGATCCCGCCGCTTCCTAGCGGCCGGTTGGTCGCGCCCGGCTAACGATCAGAAGCACATAGCGGCTGATCTCGGCCGAAAGCGCCCGTTTCTCACACCCGCTCGATATCCTCACTTCGAGTGCGGCATCCGATGCAAGCGCTCGCCACCTGGGCGGGTGGTACAGTTGGTGAAGGGAGTCTATGGAAGGGAGTTGAGGTGCCACGAGCCGTCGTTAGTTCGCTCCTATTGGCATTGTTTTTGGTGGTTGCCAGTCCCGCCTCTGCTGGACCAGGCAGTAACCCCAACGCGGAGTTCATCGCCGACCTCGTCTGCGAGGACGGGACCCAAGCGGAGCTTGTGATCGCGGTCGGGCGAGCGGGCCACGACCCGGCGGGACCTTTGGCTGGAGTTGCCACGTCGATCTGGGCGTTAGATGGTCCCGACGGAAACCGGCTGTTCTCTTTCTTCGATGTGCCCGGTGCAGGTCTCGAAGGTCTTACCACCTTCTGCTGGTGGTTCGACGAAACGGAGGGCGTGTGGATCGGCGCCGACATACTGTTGCACCCCAGCCTGCGGTGAGTCTGAGCCAGCCGCTCAAAGTGCTAGCGAGCTTCGCGGAGATCTGAGTCTTTGCCTGCCCAATTCGTGATACCGCTGGGCTGTTCGTGTGCGGCTTGCCGCATTCGTGTGGACGATCCGGCTGGTGGTGGCGAGCCTCGACCAGGGAGCGACAGAAGAGGCTGCGCACATCGCTAGGGGCCGGTCCAGCAGTTATGGACGAGAGCCACCACCTTGCCTGCGCTGACCCCCACCGATACCTCGTCGGTGAAGAACTGACCGATTCCTCCGTAAACCGTGGCTACGGCGTCTAGGGCCGCAAGCACCTGCCACCCAGACCTGCCGAACGCGTTCGTCATCATGCTCTCTTCGTGGTTCGGCCGCTGTGACGTAGCTGCGAAGCCCGCCAACTCAAGTCGACTGGTAGGCTGCCCATCGCCCGAGGATCGAAAGCGACGTGGCCGCTGATCCCTCGCCCTTGGCTGCGGCAACAGGATTGCTCACCGCCGAGATCAACGACGGCCACGTCCTGCGTTTGTACCGCTGGCGAGAGCTGCGCGAGCTGCTCGAGCGACATCCGTGTCGAATCATTGCGGCTTCGGCTGCGAACTTCCTAGTAAACGGCCACGAAGAAGCCTTTGAAGAGGACCAACGCTGGCTGGAAGAAGAGAACGCCGCCTGCCGCGAGCCGGGCGCCCTGGACGGCGGGACCCACCTCGTCGCTGTCGTCCAGCGGACCTAGGCAGGCGAACGACGGCGGGCACGGTTCGCGGGTCACCGTAATCAAACCTCTAGCGGCATCGGCGCGGCAGCTAATAACAGCCGACGTCCGATGATCGTGGAGGTGAGGGGATTTGAACCCCTGGCTTCTTCCGTGCGAGGGAAGTACCCCGCGAGTCTCTGACCGGGGGAAACGGTCAACTCTTCAATGGTGACAGGCGTTTTCGGTGCTGGTTGATTGTGACCAGTCGTGGTTGTTTCGCAGTATTCCGCGTCCAAAACGCGTCCTGCCGTGAGGTTCTGTCCCAGCACGGCAGCCTCGAGCTATTTCACGAGATGCCTTGATCGCGGAGGCGTTAGACCGCGGACGACTGAGTGGTTGTGGGGTCTTCGAATGCTGCAATCCCATCCCGGGCGATCCGGCTCAGCACTCCTTGGGCGAGCTGGTCGGGGCCGCAGGTTTGGCCTTCACATCCTCGGCATGGAAGACCCCGGTGGTTCGTCCAGGGCGCTCCATGGTTCATTGGAAGCCTGCTCGGGATGATCATCGAGCACGTCACAACTGGCTCGCTGTGGGAGGCCCTTAGCTCGGGTGTCCTCGATCGCCCTGGCCTCGATGGGCTGGTGTACCTGCAGAAGGACGCGCTGGCCGCCGATGGGTGGAGGATCGAGTCGGACCCCGCCTCTCTGGCGCGGTGGGGCTACGAACTCTATGGCGGGTTCGTACTCTCCGACGCCGCCCTTCGCCAGATGACCGACTTCCAGGGTGACTGGTACGGCCTCGGAGCCATCGACCTCTCGCAAGGTACTCCGGCAATAGCTGGCGGCTATGGCATCCCGGCCATCGGCCATGGCGGACTAGGACCATCCCAGGCGGTCATGCTTGTCGCGTTCCCTGAAACTGATGTCGTTGTGGCGGTTCAAGTCCGCGTCGAATCTACGCCCCGGGCCGCGGCGCTGGCGGGAGACTTGAGAGACGCTGCGCAGCCCTGAGCCGGAGCCGAGGATCGGGGGCCGATTTCGCTTCGATTCCAAGTATGGGGAACGAGATCGTCGGAGAGTCTTATTTGTTCGGGGCTGGCCCCAGTCCCTCGGTTCCAGAGCGGTCTCGAGTTGACAGTACATCGACATGACAATCAGACCTGGACGCTCGATATGACAACCGGAGACATCATCGTCCTTCAGTAACCCGGCCCAAGCCAGCAAGTTTGCCCGAGAGGGGTAGCGCGAAGCCGCGCCTCTTCTTGTTTGCCATCCGGATCGCCCTAGAGGCGAACACTCAACGAAACAGGCGGTTTCCGCGGACACGGCCCAGGGCGCATTCGGTGGTTTGAGAGACGACTAGGCACTCTCATAGGGACCCTGGCCCGACCGGAGACTCGAAATAACTTGTGGAGGTGAGGGGATTTGAACCCCTGGCTTCTTCCGTGCGAGGGAACAGCAGCCCAAGCGTCCTACTAGGGCAAACGCCGACATCGTCAATGGTGACAGGCATTTGCGGTGCTCACCCGTGCTCACCATTGCGGATCATTTCGCAGCCTCGTGCGGACCAAACGCGGACCAAGATCCGCCGCCGAACGGGTGCGCGGCCTCCGATCCACAATCAAAGTCAGCCTGGTCTCCCATGAGCCAGCGTGGGCGCTGACTCCTGGAGGTCGACGCGTATTCGGCTTTGGACCACCGAGACCGACGGGCAGTGGTGCAACTCGCGAAGACTGAACCACGCATAAAACCGCTTATCGCGCTGGCGATGACCGGGTTTGAGGCAGTCGGTGCGGCGCGTTCTGTGTGGGTCTCAGTTTGCCATCGGGGAGAGAAAGCTCCGATCGGTCCTGGCCCGAGCCGTCCATGCAATGGCGCCGGGCCTCCCGTTTCTGGTTGCTGGAGCCGTCAAGATCGTTTACGACCGGATCTCTTTGGCGACGGTTCCGGGCTGTTCCTCCTTGACCAGCACCGGTGGGTGCGACAGGCGGCCCCGGGTGATGACCGTGATGAGGATGGCGGCGATGATGATGCCCCCGATTTGTATCAGGAATTGATCCTCGGCGGTGGCGGGGATGAACTCTCGGGTGAAGGGCCCGGTGGTGGTGTTGAAAGCCGCATGGAACAGACCCACTAGGAACACACTGTGCTTGGTGTTGTTGTAGAGCCATGCCACCAACACCCGGCTGCATAGTTGGGGGATGGCGAAGAGTCCGAGCAGCTGAAGGGCTCCCAGGGCCGAGCCGGTCTCCTCATAGAAACCGGGCAAATGAAACAGGGCCCACGGCACCCAAACGATCAGGCTGGCTTTGAGCGGGGCGTAGCGGTCTTGCAACCGGTCGAAGAGAAACCCGGTCCAGCCGATCTCCTCGGCCAGGTTGGAAAACAGAGCGAACAGCAGGTACGGCAAGACCACGGTCAACAGCAGCGGCCATTTGTCCCCCAACGCCTCGAGTGGGGCTGTGCCCACCAGGGCGGTAGCGGCCAGCACCGATGCGACCGGTACGAAAAAGATCGCCAACAGATACCAGCGGACCCCGACCCGCCACCGGAGGGTCCGGCGAGCCAAGTCCCGTACACCGTCCCGACCGTGGACTGCTGCCACCACCAGGAAGGCAGGGAGAGCAGATCCAACGATATGGCCCAACAGGTCGTAGGGGGCGAAACCGAACGGCAGCAGGTCTCGTCGGGTCAGAGTCGACGGCAACGCCACTGCAATATTGACCGCGTAGACCGTGACCAGGAACGCAGCCACCGGATGGCGGACGACCAGACGGCGGATGGAACCGCTTATGGCTGGCTGCGTAGCCAAATCTGCGTTGTGACTGGTTGGATGGTTCGGTCGAGGACCAGACGGAGGTCGGAGGCCACCGCCTCCAGGTCGACCTGGTTTCGGAGCACTCCGGCGAACTCCTCGATCACCCGCTCGGCGTCGTAGTGGCTGCGGTTGAATCGGCGGTCGACCGCTCTTTGGGTCCGTTGGCGCAGCGGGGTGAACAATCCGGCCACCGCCAGGGTGGAGGCGGCCACCGCCAGGTCGGTCTGTTCCCCGGGGAGAACCGCCTGGACGACAAATACTCCGGTTACGTACACCAGCGCCAGCAGCCCCACCACCACGCCGTAGGAAACGGTTCGGGAGACGATCCGGTCGATGGCATAGAGCCGGTAGCGGAGGATGGCGACTGCGATCGTGATTGGGATGAAGGTCAAAAGCAGCCCGAAGGGGAGGACCGAACCACCCAGGAGGTCATCATGTCCCAAGACGTCCTCCCAGAGGACCTCCCCCACCAGGGTCCACGCCAACATCAAACCCACCGCATAGCTGAACCATTTGAGCTGGAGTCTCTCCACCCCCCGCGACCTCCGGAACCGCACCGTCACGGAGGCAACCGAACCCACAAACGCAACCAGGAGGATCACAGCCGATACTTCGAAAAGGCGGCCCGCCTCGGCATTGGTGAACCCGTCGATTCCCAGCGGGTTCTCGATCGAGGGGATCTCACCGAGGATGGTGGCCTCGTAACGCTCCTGGAGGGCAGATGCCGAGACCAAACCGAGGATCGCCACCACGCCCACAACCGCCACCCACCGCCAGCGGGCGGTCGGAGGCCGTCCATCGGGGAATAGGAGCGGCAAAAGCACAAAGACCCAACCGACCACCGGCCACCAAAACCAATTGGACAACCACACGAGCCAGGCTACGAAGACGCTGGCCGAGCCTCCAGCCCGGGTGGCAGCCAGGACATACTCGTTTGCCGATCCTCCTACGAGTGCCAATGTCCCTATTGCGGCGAGCAGCCAACCGAGGCGGTGGTCGGGCCGCCTGTAGATAAGCAGTGCCCCCACCAGCCCGAAGGCGGCGATGCCGAGCCCGATCGCCCGCTGGCCGAGTAGATCAGGCTCGCCTCGGGAGATCTGCATCCGCTCGGCATAGACCGAGGCGGCCACCACCAGGCTCAAGACGCCAACCGCCGTCAATCGAGTCGAGGTCCATGCTGTGGGTGCCGTTACTGTTTCTCCTATCCAGCATTATCTAGCCGACTATCCAGCATCATCTAGCCGACGGCCGCTCCGACATCGTTACGAGATGGCGGATCGAACGATCCTGCTCTCCGACCAGTTCCTCGATCAGCCGCTCGAACTCGGCGGTGTCAACGGCCGCGCCCTCACCCACCAGGCTGTAACCAGCCGGTGAAGCGCCCCGGGTTTAATGGAGGGCTGGTTCTCCCGGCAGTGGTTGCTGTCGGGGGTTGTTGTGACGGTAGTGGTTGGTTTCGTACTCGACGGGTGGGACGTGGCCGATCTCGCCGTGGAGGCGGGTGTGGTTGTACCACCACACCCAGTTGAGGTAAACGACGCGTGCGGCCGGGCGACGCGTAAAGCCGGTCACGTGCGATCTTCCCCGGTCTCGAAGGACTTTCCCGAGCGCCGTCATGTGCGGGCCTGGTGTACTGCATCGCTCCGTTCTGGATCATCTCTCTGGCCTGTCGGGTAGCCTCCAGCAGTGGCCGAGAACCAAGCCGTTACCGAGGATCGGGTTCGAGCCGCCGAGGTCATCGCCGGGCTGTCGCTGGCGACCGACCTCGCGATCGGTGTTCCGCTCGAACATGGCCTCTACGCCACTCTCATCGCCCTCCGGCTGGCCCGTAGTCTGGGGCTGGATCAGGAAACGACCGCGCAGACCTATTACGGCTGCTTGTTGTTCTACGTGGGCTGCACCGCCACCGCCGAGGCGTCGGTGGGCATCTTCGGCTCCGAGGACGCCCTCACCACGTACGCCACTCCGATGAGGTTCGGATCTCGGCGGGAGATGGTTTCGGGGATGATGAGGGCGGTCGCGCCCCCCGACAACCCGCTCCTCGAGCGAGCTGCCATGCTGGCCGGCTCTCTTCCCAAGCTGGTCCGGAAGTTCCGGGGGGTCGTCGCCGTCAACTGCGAGGTGGGTCAATTGTTCTCTGAGCAGCTGGGTCTCCCCGCATCTGAGGCGACGCTGTTCGCGTACATCGGTGAGCGTTGGGACGGCAGAGGCGAACCCGGTCAGCTCAAGGGCGAGGAGCTGCCGTTGCCGATGCGCATCATTCATGTTGCCCGAGACGCCGCCTTTCAGCTCATGCTGGGCGGCGAAAAATTCGCCGCCCAGGTCATTCGCCAGCGGGCGGGAGGTGCCTTTGATCCGCACATCGCCGGGATGCTGGCGGATGAGGCGGTGGAGATGCTCGCTTTCGACGCCGGCAGTTCGGCATGGGAAACGGTACTCGCCTCCGAACCCAACCCAATGTTCCTCCTCGAAGGTGAGGAAATCGACGCGGCCCTTTCTGCCATCGGTGACTTCACCGACCTGGTCTCCCCCTACATGGTGGGTCATTCACGGGGAGTGGCAGCGCTGGCGGCAGGAGCGGCGCGGCGGTGCGGTCTCGGCAACAGCGAACAGGTAGCGATCCGCCGGGCAGGACTCCTTCACGACGTGGGGCGAGTTGCGGTTCCGGTCCGGATCTGGCTGAAGGCCGGATCACTCAACCACGACGACATGGAACGGGTGCGCCTTCATGCCTATCACTCCGAGCGGGTATTCGCCCGATCGCCATCCCTAGCAGAGCTCACGTTGATCGCAACCGCCCATCACGAGCGACTCGACGGTTCGGGCTATCACCGGGGAACGCCGGCTGCGGGGCTGTCGAAGGCTGCGCGTCTACTCGCTGCTGCCGACGTGTATCACGCCATGACCGAGCCGCGGCCCTACCGCCCCGCTCTACCCGCCGACCGGGCCGCCGAGACTCTCAAAGAAGAGGTCCGGGCCGGACGACTGGACACCGATGCCGTAGCAGCGGTGCTCGATGTTTCCGGACAACGAGTGTTCAATCTCGAGCGCCCGGTGGGCTTGACCGAACGAGAGGCCATGGTGTTGGGACTGCTCGCCCGGGGACTACAGACCAAGCAGATGGCCCGTTCACTGGGAATCTCCGCAAAGACCGCTGACCGGCACGTCCAAAACATCTACCGGAAGATCGGGGTGTCGACCCGGGCGGCAGCCACGCTGTTCGCGTTGCAGCACGGGTTGGTGGGATGGGGAGAACTCCCGATTTCCCATCCGGTGGTACGGCCGTAAGTTCTGGCGGGAAGCCGATTGACTGGTAGAAAAGGAGGCTGCTCCGATGCCACAGGTCCATGTGTTGCGGATCGGATCCGTAACTGCCGTCCTGGGCGGAATCTTCACCCTTGCCGGCAACATCATTCATCCCCGCGCAGAGGGACAGCTGGAGGACCCAGAAACGCTGCTTCAGATTGTTGCCGGCTCCGACATCTGGGTGGCCGACCACGTGATCATCGCCATTGGTGTGACTCTGCTTTTGGGGGCGTTCTATGGAGTGACCCATTCCATCAGCGATGATTCGGCGACAGCGTGGGCTCGCCTCGCCTGGGGCGTGGCCATCGTCGGAGTGGGGTTGGGGGCTCTCTTGATGCTCACCGAGGCCGTCGCCGTGGCTGGCATTGCCGAGACGTGGGCGACCAGCTCGGGAACCGAAGCGGATCTGGCGTTGGCGGCCGGGAGCGCCTTGTTCCACTTTTCCCTAGCCCTGGCGGCGGCAGCACCACTCTTCTTGTTCGGGATCGCACCGATGCTCACCGGGCGAGCCATCCTCAGCAGCCACGAATACCCATCGTGGGTCGGAGTGGCAGGGATGATCCTCGGGGGGATGGGAGTGGTAGCCAATATCGGGCAGGTGCTCACCGGCGTTACCACCCAATCAGGGCTGGTGTTGGTCCCAATCGGCATCGCTGGCGTCACCCTATGGATGATCTACCTGGGGGTGGTGATGTGGAGAAGGTCAATAGGATCTAGGGCAGCAGATGACGGGGTGCGGCCGGCGTTACAGGCTGAAAGGCAGACCTCGTAACGGGGCGAGCCACTCCCGTCCATCCGCGAAGGCACATCGAATCTCCTAATACAACCATGTGGAAGAGCCGACGGATAAAAAGTGATTCGGTTCCGTCCATGAGCAACTAGGCGGAATGCTCGCCGGTGTGGCCGGGAGTGGCGATCACCCGCAGCGTGAGCCCCCGAGGTCGACGTCATCCCATCAGACAGACCCTCGCGGTCAAACGTCAACCGGCTCTCGGTCGGTGCCAACGTCTTGACCCAATGCGAGGCAAGCTCCCGCACCCCAGAGACGTGCGCCAAGTGCGGCGGTGCTGCCGATGGATGGAAATGTGCAATTTGTGGGTCAGAAGCCCCGGACCACGACCCTCAGCACCTCCACGTTGGCTCAGACCGCTACTGCACACTTAAGTGCGGTCGCTGCGGCCAAGCCGACGTCCTCTGCACCCGCGTGTAACAGTCACAACTTAAGTTGGGTGGATCATCGCGGATCGGCTCGTGTCCTCGCTCCTTAGGATGAGATGGAAGTAACCGGGAGGCATGACCTGTGAGCGTTTCGATTGATCCAGAAGGCAACGAAATCGGGGTCATCCACGAACTGGTCGATTTCTCGGACAAGACGGTCCTCGAGGTGGGGTGCGGAAACGGGCGGATGACATGGCGCTACGCAGAGCAGACTGCTTCGGTTCTGGCACTGGATACAAACGAAGAGAGGATCGAACACGCCATTAGAGACACGCCCGAAGCATTTCGATCCAAGGTGCTATTCATGGTGGCCGACATCACCGATCCCGAGCTCGAACTCCCCCAGGACGCCTTCGAGGTAGCAATCCTCTCCCACTCGCTCTGATGCATGGACCTGGAGGGCGTCGTGCACGCCCTGGAGAAAATTCATCACTCACTGCGAGCGGAGGGGGTGATGCTCGATATCCATCCGCAGCCGGAGAACACTCGGGTGGAAGTCTGGCAGGAAGGTCGGATCGAATCCCTCGGCCCAATAGACGACAAGGAGGACATCCGGGACATCCGACAAGCACGCGCCCGACTGAGCGTCGTCGAACGGCGTGGCCGGTTCATCACCGAACGCCGCAGAACCTTCGACTTGCTCGAACACTACCCGACCGTCGAAGACTGGCTCGAGCGGCGAGCCTCGGAAGGCGGGACGAGCACGATCCCTGAAGGCATGCTCGACTCGGCCCGCCATCTACTGACAGCCGGCAGCGGCGAACTCATAAAACGGGAGCCAATACGGGCATCCCTCCTCAGGCGCCTGCCCGCAGCCGAGTCTGCTCTAGGCGCTTAGTCCTGACCGGCGGTGTTTCCTCAGCATCCGACCAGTAGGAGGCCCTGACCTGGCGAAATGCTCTTCCCTTCAACGGTCACGCGCTTTTTGGTGTTTGGTTGATCGCGATTGTTAATGGTCGTTTCGCACCTTTTCGCGTCCTGAGCGCGTCCTGGAAAGAGATCGATTTCTAATCGTCAATTACCAAGGGAGCGGTGTCATCCCCGTCAACTTGGGGCTTCAACGGAATCCTCAGGACCATCCCATCTGTTGACACATTCTTATTGAGCCAATTCAGGGACCGGGCATGGCCTCCACCGCCGCGGCTTCTCTGACCCGCATGTAGACGACCTGGCGAGGTATGGCGACCAGACCATGATCGGAAAGGAACGGTTCAGTACGGTCGTCAAGGCCCGCGCCATCGGCGAAACCACCGGCTTCGTCAAGATCATCACCGGACCCGGCCGGCGGGTGGTTGGTGCCACCATCGTCGGACCCGACGCCGCCAACCTCATCCACGAACTCCTCATCGCCGCCGCCACCGGAGCCACCGTCGATGACTTCAGCCGGACCATCCACATCCACCCCACCCTCGCCGAAGCCATCAACGCTGCAGCCGGAGGAGTCCACCGGGAAACCGGCGCCGAGTAGTCGCAGTGGCACCGCTCGGCGGTCCAACGCTCTCCGCCGGTTTAAGGCCTTTCGGTTGCGGGCGTTGACGGGCTCGAACCGCCGAACTCTTCCTTGTAAGGGGATCGGCCACTCTTGTTGGAGCCCCCCCGCAGACACGCCTTGGTCCCTTGACCGGTCCCTCGCCGAGATCGAGTTCTACGCCGCCCCCGACGACACCCGCTCCCAAGAACCGCCGCAACCCGACCGCACTTAGCGCCGGCCTGCTGGCGATCGGCGAGGAGGGCTTCAAGTCGAGAACGACGACTACCGGCTGCTGGGAAGAGGGCTCGTTCCTAATCGAGGCGCTGTCCGCCTGGTGTGAGCGGAATCCGGATCGTTGACCGACCGTTTCAGTCAGGACTTCGACCGCCCATCCTGTCCAGGGCCCGCAGAAGCTCCATGGGTAAGGGAAAGATGAGGGTCGAGTTCTTTTCCGCTGCGACCTCGGTCATCGTCTGAAGCATCCGTAGCTGCAACCCCCCCGGATGAGCCTCAAGCAGACCAGCCGCATCAGCCAGGGTCTCGGCCGCTTCCTTCTCGCCCAGGGCGTGGATTACTTTCGCCCGCCGTTCCCGCTCAGCCTCGGCCTGTCGGGCCATGGCCCGCCTCATGGACTCCGGAAGCTCGACATCCTTGACCTCGACCAAAGACACCTTGACCCCCCACGGATCAGTGAGCCCATCGATGATTAGCCGCAACTCCTGATTGATTTCATTGCGATTGGTTAACAATTGGTCGAGGTTGGCCTGGCCGATGATGCTCCGCAGGGTTGTCTGGGCGATTTGAGAGGTGGCGAACCGATAGTCCTCGATCTCGAGCACGGCTCGCTGCGGGTCGACCACTCGAAAGTAGGTAACAGCATTAACCCGTACCGTCACGTTGTCCCTGGTGATGATGTCCTGGGGAGGAATGTCCATCGTCACGGTCCGCAGGCTGACTCGCAGCAGCCTGTCAACGATTGGAATCAAAAGGATCAACCCGGGACCCTTGGGCGGCCCCGTGACCCGACCCAGCCTGAAGACGACACCTCTCTCGTATTCCGGAAGGATCCGTACCGCGGCACGAAGGATTGATATCAGCAGTACTGCTGCGACCGCCACACCGAATAAGCCATCAAACACCATCACCGACCTCCTCCACTACAAGCTGTATGCCTTCGATCGCCACCACCTTCGCCACCACCCCTGCGTTTAGCTCGCTTCCGCGAGCCTTCACCTCCCACCAGGCTCCCTCAAGAAAGGCCGAAGCGTGGTTTCCAATCTTGGTGACGGTGAGCGTTTTCCCGATCATGGTCTCCGGACCGCTCGTGGGCGGCTGCAGCCGGGCCTTGAGTACCGCCCGGCCGGCGATAATGCTGCTTCCTCCCAACACGATGGCGCTGGGCCACAGCAAGCTAGGACTTACCCGGACATCGCCTTCGAATAGGAACAGGCCACTGAGCAGGAGGGCGATCGTTCCGCCAGCGGCAAGCACACCGATCCCCGGCACGAAGAGCTCGGCCACAAGCAGCCCCACTCCCAGGATGAAGAGGGCGATCCCTGCGCCTCGCACAGGTAGCACGCTCAATGCGAAGAAGGCCAGCACCAGCAGGATGACACCGGCGATTCCAGCGAATCCCAGGCCAGGGTTGGCTGCCTCGTAGATGATTGCCAGGGTTCCGATCGAGAGGAAGATGAATGCGAGGTTGGGATCGGCCAGCCTTCCAAGCACCGACCGGAAGATGCCCATCTCGCGTCGCGTGACCAAGGCACCGTCCGTGGTCAGGACCCTCCCTAGAGACTCAATCTCAACGCCGTCGACCTGAATCAAGAGATCGTCCAAATCGTCGGCGATGAGGTCCACCACTCCTGCCTCCACTGCCTCCCGCGCAGTGATTGAGCGGCCCTCTCTAACCGCTTGCTCGGCGAACTCGACATCCCGGTTGCGGCGTTCTGCTACGGAGACAGCGAAGGCAGCAGCATCGTTGATGATCTTGTCAGTGATCTCACCGCCTCCCAGATCGACCGGCGTTGCAGCGCCAATGGAAGTTGCAGGAGCCATCGCTGCCACGTGAGCAGCCATGGTTATGAAGGTGCCGGCCGAGGCAGCTCTCGCTCCTTCGGGACTGACGTAGACGATCACCGGCACCTCGGCGTTCAGAAACGCCTGAACAATGTCGCGCATAGATATATCCAGGCCGCCTGGGGTGTCCAGGGTGACCACCAAGGCTTGGGAACCATCAGCCTCCGCTGCTTGAACCGCATCCTCGATGTAGTCAGCCGCGACAGGAGTGATGACGCCTTCAACCTCAACCAAGGTAACCCGCAGTTCGTCAGCGCTCACCGGCGATAAGAGCAGCCCAGCACTCGCCGCCCCAAGAATGACGGTCGCAGCATAGACGCCTCTGCTTCGTCTCACCTCTCAATTATGACGTTGTGTGGACCGTAGATAGTCGCAGCGTGCTCATGTACCAGCCGGTGGTGGTAGCAGCTGGGCTGGCCCCTACAGGTCATCGTGAAGGGGGGCCACATCCCCACCCAGAGCAACCCGAAGCCTTCGTCGACGCGCTTCCTTCTGCGATTGCACCCGGTTGATCGGCCACCGTCCGCGACTACCCCACCGCCAAGGAAAGATCTGGAACTGGTCGAATTGATCGGATTTCTGCGTTCGCGCAATACGACGACCCGTCCCGTCGTCCTTGTTTGGCGAGACCGGTCTTGGTTCACATTTCGTTAGAGAGGAAGGTTGACGAGATGAGCACAACCGTGAAGGTGCGAAACGGATTGCGTCTGACCCTTTGACCGGATTCGGGGGAGAAATGTCGACCCTCATCTGGTCTCTCGGTTCCCTCGGTAGGGGATACGCATCGGGACATCCCTTTTCTCGTCGGGGCTCGATTATGGCGGTGTGCCTGCCGTCGTGCCGTTCGGCGGGGGTTCTCAGGCTCTGATGAAGCCGCTCATGGCTGTACACGGCCTCATCCTGCCCCAACCGGCTCGGAGGGTGCCCGTCCCAGGGCGGTATGGCCGGAGTGGCTGGTGTGGGCACAGAACCGCATCTGGTGTTGGGCCGTGACCTATTTCCCCAGGGCCCGCAGGCGCGCCTTCGCCATCGTCGATGTGGTATCCCGCAAGTGGATAGCCACCCTCCTCTCCCCTCGAGGAGACCTCCACCCAGGTGCGGGTCCTCTTCAACCAGGCCCTCGTGACCGAAGGCCTGGTGGATCCCCAACCGGAAGGACGCGGGTTCAAATCCCGCCCCCCGCTACGAACGAAAATCCCTGGTCACGAGGCTATCGCATGGATGGCCCTGGGTCAGGGGTTTCGGCTGTTTTGGGTCTTCGCCTTCTGCTCGGCAGCGTTCGGGCTGAAGGTTGAGAGTGTTGTGTGGGTCTAGCCGATGGCTGGCTGGTGGCGGTTGATGGGGTCGAAGGGTCTGAACCGGCACTCCGGACCGTGGAAAGTGCCGCCCGACGGGTGCTTGTAGCTGGGCCTATCGTGCCGTTGATGCCAGCGCCGGTCCCCGCGACCAAGGAGCTCCGGGTTGCGGTGCTCGCGCCGATCTCGTGGAGAACCCCACCGCGTCATTACGGGCCATGGGAGCAATTCGCGTCCCTCCTCACCGAAGGGTTGGTTGCCCGTGGGGTCGACGTGACCCTCTTTGCCACAGCTGATTCCATAACCGGTGCTCGTCTCGTGGGAACCGCCCCCACCGGATACTCCGAAGACCCCGGGCTTGACCCGAAAGTCTGGGAGAGCTTGCACATCTCAGAGGTCTTCGAGCGAGCCGACGACTTCGATGTGATCCACAACAGCTTCGACTTCCTGCCGCTCACATACAGCCGGCTGGTCGACACGCCCATAGTCACCACCATCCACGGGTTCGCGTCCGAGCGGATCCTCCCCGTTTATGAGAAGTACAACAGACGGGTTCACTACGTGGCGATCAGCGACGCAGACAGGCATGAGAGTCTCGACTATGTGGCCACGATCCACCACGGAATCGACATGGGTCAGTTCGAGCTGCAGCCAAAACCCGGCAGCTATCTGCTGTTCTTCGGGAGGATCCACCCTGACAAGGGTGCCGCCGAGGCCATCGAGGTGGCCGAGCGTGCCGGCATGCCTCTCATCATCGCCGGGATCATCCAAGACGACGACTACTTCGATCGACTGGTCAAACCGCACGTGGACGGGGAGGGTGTCAACTACATCGGGGCGGTTGGCCCCGAGGCACGATCCGGGTTGCTTGGCGGTGCCAGGGCGCTGTTGCACCTCATCGACTTCGAAGAGCCCTTCGGGTTCAGTGTCGTCGAGGCGATGGCCTGCGGGACGCCGGTCATCACGCACCGGCGCGGGTCGATGCCCGAGATCATTCACGAACGAAAGAACGGTTTCCTGGTGGATTCGATCGACGCGGCCGTCGAAGCCGTCCCGCTCGCCGCGGCTCTTGATCGCAGGGAGGTGCGCGAATCGGTGAAACAGCGATTCGATGCGGCCAGGATGGTCGACGACTACCTGTCGGTCTACCGGCGGATCGTCGGCTCTATCCCGCGGTCAGGCGACTGAGCAGGGAGCGGTTCGTCGAGATGACCGATGACGAGGAACGCGACGGGTACGGACGGGTGGGGAGCTGGCGAGCTGACGGGCTGTAGGTAGCGCCGGAGCTCAAGTGGCACTTCGGATTTCAGCGGGGTGTGATCGCGGGTAGTAGATCCCAGTTGGGTCGGCCTGCGTAGAGCAGAGCCCGGATCCGATAGTTCCGGAACCGGCGGAATCCGCAGGCGATCCGCTTGATGCGTTTGATCAGGTTGTTGGCGGCTTCGGTAGGTCCGTTGGTCACGTGGGCTTGGTGCCAGGCGACGATCTGGTCCCGCCACCGGAGGAGGGTCCGGCCCAAGGAGCGAACCTCTGGTGGGCAGGAGTCGTCTCCGAGGTCGTGGCCGAGCCGGGTGACGAACTCTTCGGCCAAGTCGGAGTTTGGTGTGGTCGTAGATGTCCGGATGACTTCTTTGGCATGCCAGGCCATCTTCACCTCACCGTGGGGGTCACCGGCAGCGAGCAGCCCGAGGAGGCGGGTGCGGCCGGCCACGGTGAGCCGTTCGTCTGCTCTGGTGAGCAGCCGCCGGCACCGATAGAGCGGGTCGTGTTTGCGGCCCCGATGCCCGAACGTCTCGTTCTGAACCCGGCCCCACCGACAGCTCGAGGCCGGGTCGGGCATCAGCGGCCCGAGCCCAGAGGTGCCGGTCGTTGGTCATGTCCATGTAGTCGACGGCGATCTCGTAGTCGTCAGGCACGGCGGATCCTCCTTCCATGCCCATCAGGCTACCCCTCGACCCGAAACGCGAGCCTTCCCACCTCGAATTGCTCCGCAATCTCCTAGGGCAGGATCTCGACGTACCCGTCCGTTCCATGCACGCGGATCCGCTGCCCATTTCGGATCAGCCGGGTGGCTTGCTCCACGCCCACGACGGCCGGCAAGCCGTACTCCCGTGCGATCACTGCGCCATGGGTCATCAGGCCCCCCACCTCCGTCACCAGGC
>Ga0209751_10001398_pt1 | contig 24835 bp, 27 predicted proteins | sample RifCSP13_1_FD_184019 | JGI IMG/M metagenome (GOLD analysis project Ga0209751, IMG submission 184019) | Soil microbial communities from Rifle, Colorado - Rifle CSP2_sed 13_1 (SPAdes) (version 2) | ecosystem: Environmental > Terrestrial > Deep subsurface > Rock core/Sediment | place: Rifle...
GGGACCGACCGCCGATCCTCGGGCGGATCGCCCTGAGCGGCGGTCACAGGGAGGCCCGCTCGAGCTCCTTGAGGGTCCGTGCGCGGATCGAGCCCACGGGGGGGAGCGGCGCTTCCGCGGCCCCGCGGTCCAGGTACTGGACGTGGGCGGGAGCCATCGCACTTCGGCACCGAGGGCACGTCCTCGCGCCGATCTCGTATGTGCCGTCCTTCGGGCAGCGGAGGAGCTCCTTGCGCCCGCCGAACTTGCCGCGCTTCGCGGCGGGCTTCCCGCGCACCTCCACGATGTCGAGAGCGAAGTCGATCGTCGCACCGCTGCTGATCGCCGTGCCCACGCCGAATCCGTCCGCGCCGGCCTCGATGAGTCCGGGGATCGCGGCCTCGTCAAGGCCCCCCGACACGTAGATCTTCGCATCCCGGTGGCCGCGCAGGTCGAGCTCCCAGCGGACCTCGTGGACGATCGACGCGAAGTGGCCGCGCCGCGACGACGGGGTGTCGAGACGGACCCCCGCGAGGCCCGGAATCGCCTCGATCGCCAGGAGGGACTCCGTCTTTTCGTCGTAGTACGTGTCCACGAGGGCGATCCGCGGGATCCGCTTCTCGAGATGCTTCTGGAGGGCCACGAACGCCTCCCGGGGACCGCCCATGAGGATCGAGAACGCGTGCGGCATCGTGCCGACGGCCGGGATCCCGAGCAGCTCGGCCCCCAGCGGCGTCGTGATCGCGTCGACCCCGCCCACGTACGCGGCGCGTTCGATCATCGGGGCGATCCCGGGATGCATGCGCCGCACGCCGAACGAGAGGAGGTCCCGGTCCTTGGCGACCTTCCGGATCCGGGCCGCCTTCGTCGCAATCCCGCTCGCCTGGCAGATCATCCCGAGGAGGGGGGTCTCGTAGATGGCCCACTCCGCGTACGGCCCCTCGAGGACGATCACGGGCACGGGGATCCCGCGGGGCGTCTTCGCAGGGAACAAGGACCCCTCGGGAATCGCCCACAGGCTGACGCCCTTCCCTTCGAGGAGGCGCACGGCCTCCTCGAGGCCGCACAGGACGCCCCACGGCCATCCGTGCGGGAGGGAGCCCGTGGAGACCTCCGCGACGACGGGTTCGCGATCCTTCCCGACCTTGCGGAGGATCTCGAGGGTGCGGAGGAAGTACACGTCCGTCGTGCGGCCCGCCCGGATCTCCTCGGGCGACGCGACGAAGATGTCCCTCCGTGGAGGCGACTTCGCCATGGAGAACCGCGCGGCTACCGCCTCAGCGTATTTAGACGTTTTCGGATGGGCGCGCCAGGGCCCGTCCGCGTCCGAAGGTTCATCCGACCTCCGCGGCTATCGCGTGCCCCGTGCGGTTCCCGCCCTTCGAACACCTCCACCTGTACGAGGACGTGCACGACCGGGCGACCAACATCTCCCTCTCGAACGTGAAGGCGTTCACGTTCGGCGAGTTCGGCCGGTCTCTCCCGCCGGACCTCGACCTGAACTGGGCGGACCCCGCGGGGCCCGCGGAGCTCCGGGCCCTCATCGCGACGCGGCATCGGGTCCCCGCGGACCACGTCCTCGTCACGACCGGCGCGACGGAGGCGAACTTTCTCGTGCAGGCGGCCCTCGTCCGTGCCGGGGACCGAGTCGTCGTGGACTCCCCAACGTACACGCCGCTCCGCGAGGCCGCGCGCGGGTTCGGCGGCCGGGTCGTCCTCGCGGCACGCTCCTGTCGGGACGGATGGCGACTCGACCTCGATCGGCTGGAGGCCGCGATGGCCCCGACGACCCGGCTGTGCGTGTTCGCGAACCTGAACAACCCGACCTCCGCGCGGATCGATGGGTCCGAGATGAGGCGGATCGCGGACCTCGCGGCGTCCCGACGGGCCTACGTGCTCGTCGACGAGACGTTCCGCGAGACGGCGTTCGACGGGAGGCCTCCGAGCGCCGCGACGTTCGGGCCGCACATGGTCAGCCTCGGCACGGTCACGAAGCTGTGCGGCCTCGGGGCCCTGCGGGTGGGCTGGATCGTCGGGACCCCTCGGCTCCTGGAACGCTTCAAGGCGATCAAGGACTACACGACGATCGAGGGCGCGTCCCCCGGACAGGTCATCGCGACGTGGGCCCTCGAGCGACACGCGTTCTTCGTCCGGAGGGCGAGGCGAATCTTGGACGCGAACCGGAGAGCGGTCCGCGAGATGGTCCCGGGGATGCCCGCGCTCCGGGGGGACGTGCCGGAGGGCGGCACCGTGTTCTTCCCTCACTGCGCGGTCCCCGTCGCGAAGGTCGCGTCAAGGCTCTTCCGGCGACATCGGACCGTCATCGCACCGGGTCGTTTCTTCGGGCCGCGAGACCATTTCCGCATCGGGCTCGGCGGCGATCCGCGCGAGCTGCGTCGCGGACTCGCGAACCTGCGACGGGTCCTGCGCGACCTCACGTGACGGCCGTCGCCTCGGCGTACGCCGCGTAGACCTCCGCGCATCGGACGACCTCCGCGAGGGAGACCCGTTCGTCGGGCACGTGGATGCGCTCCGTCTCCCCGGGTCCGAACACGACGCATCGCGGGTTGTGCGCGGCGAAGAACGCCATCTCCGTGCCGTACGTGACCCCGATCGCCTCGGCCCTCGCGATGTCGAGCAGCCGGCGCACATGGTCCGCCTCCCGCGGGACGGCCGCGGGCGGGACCTCGTGGAGGAGCTCGAGCCCGACGGACTCTCCCGACGCCGCGATCGCGGCGCGCAGGACGCGCTCCACGTCGGCCTTTGTCGTGCCGGGCGGATGGCGGCAATCGAGGTCCGCCTCGCACGCGTCCGCGACGAGGTTCGGCTTCGATCCGCCCCGGATCGCGCCGAGGTTCACGGTGATCTCGTCGAGCACCGATTTCGGGCGGCCGAGCGGCTCGAGGTGCGGCAGGACCCGACCCATCCGGTACACCGCGTTGTCTCCGAGATGGGGCATGCTCCCGTGCGCGCTTCGGCCGTGCACGGTCGCGCGGTACCAGAGTACGCCCTTCTCGGAGACGATCACGCGGAGGCTGGACGGCTCCCCCACGACGACCGCGGCCGCGTCTCGCACGAGGCCCGATGAGGCGAGCTTCTTCGCCGCGAGCATCGTGGTCTCCTCGTCCGTCGTGAAGAGGAGGGAGAATGGCACGCCCCGGTCCAGGAGGACGCGCGCGGCCAGGAGAGCCGCGACGCACCCCGCCTTCATGTCCGCGGCCCCGCGGCCGTACAGCCAGTCCCCGTCCCAGGCGCCGTGGGTCTTCGTCCAGCCCGAGGCCATCGGCACCGTGTCCAGGTGGCCGTTGAACAGGACGCCCCCGCGACCCGAGGCGGCCTCGACGGCCATCACGTCGGGGTGGCGGACGGGGCGCAGGCCGAGCGCCTCGATCCGCCCTTCCGCCGCGGACAGGATCCCATGCATGTCCGAGTCCGGCGTCGACGGGGTCCGCACGAACTCCGTGAGGATCGACCGCGCCTCGTCCGAGAGGTTCATCGGATCCTCCGGTCGAGCTCGTTGTGGACGAGGGTGACCGCTTGGTCCGTGTGGAGGGACATGGGACCCACGCTCACGACGACGGCCCCGCGGTCGCGGACCGCGCGCTCCTCGTCGGCGGAGAGGTCCACGTTGTCCGAGAGGACGAACGTCGCGTCCACGGGAAGGTCCGCGTCGCGGATATCCTTGCCGCCCTCCTTCAGGTGGACGAACGCGGGACCGTACCGATCGAGCGCCTCGGGGAGCGACGCGCGGGACGCGACCACGCCGGGCGACGTCTCCCGCTCGAGCCGGGACACGTGGAGGAGCGCCTTCCGGACGAGGGCCGCGTTGCTCCGGATGTCCGGCTGATAGGACCTCAGGCGGTGCCCGACGAGGCACACGAGCCGCGGGGGGTCCGGGGGTCCGAGCAGGAGGAGACCGATCTCCACGTCCCGGCGGATGTCGTGCGCGACGAGCAGGGCCGCATTCGCGGCGTTGAGGAGGATGTCCAGGCGGCCCGCGCCCCCGGCCAGGTCGTCCAACGGGAACGCGGGGTCCGTCGTGGCCCGGTGGCCCACGACGAGGAACCGGCGCACGAGCGCCGGAACCTGGAGGGCCGCTTAAGGTTCACGCCGCGCGGCGCGTGTCAGGGCGCCGAGACCCGAGGGCCGAGAGCGCCCTCCGGTGGAACGGGACGAGGGGCAGTTCCGCGAGGTCCCTTCGCCTGGCCCAGCGAGCCTGCGATCTGGGCGGGTCCGTCCCGAGGGGGACGCACCGGAACACGGCCCCGGTCCACCGACGATGGCTGAACGCGTGCGCGACGGGCGCGCACGGCTCCCCGACTCGGATCCGGAGGCCCGTCTGAGCCCGGACGAGGGCCCGGAGAGCCGAGCGGTCGTCCGCACCGCGAGGGCGCTCCCCGCCGGGGAGGGACCACAGTCCCGCGAGGAGGCCTCCCTCGGGACGCCGGACGAGGAGGAACCGGTCCCCTCGCTCCACGAACGCGAACACGACGGGCGCGTCCACGGAAGCCCGTGGCCTCGCGGCCCGGGGGAGGGACCGCTCGTCGCCCTCCCGGCGCGCGACGCACAGGTCCTCGATCGGACAGGCCGGACAGGCGGGGGCCGCGGGCGTGCACACGGTCGCGCCGAGTTCCATGAGGGCCTGGTTGAAGTCCCCCGGGCGGTCGTCGGGCACAAGGCCCGAGGCGATGTCTCGGATCCGGCGCCGGACCGCGGCCGCGGCCACGTCCTCCCGGATCCGGAACACGCGCGCGAGGACTCGGATCGCGTTCCCGTCCACCGCGGGGACCCGTCGGCCGAACGCGACGCTCGCGACCGCGCCGGCCGTGTACGGCCCGATCCCCGGGAGGCGATCGAGGTCCTCCGGGTCCGCGGGGACCGCGCCCCCGTGGCGCGCGAGGATCGCCTTCGCCGCGGCGTGCAAGCTCCGTGCCCGCCGGTAGAACCCGAGTCCCTCCCACGTGCGCAGGACGTCCGCCTCGGAGGCGCGGGCCAGGGACGCGACGGTCGGGAAGCGCTCGATGAACCGGTCGTAGTAGGGCACGCCCGTGGACACGCGGGTGCGCTGGAGGAGGAACTCCGCGACGAGGATCCGGTACGGGTCCTTCGTCCGTCGCCATGGCAGATCCCGGCGCCGTCCGTCGAACCAGGCCAGGAGCCGCTCCGCGATGGCCGTCCCGGACGGGTCGCCCACGTTCGATGGATGGGGAGCTCGGGTACTTAACCCGGACGCAACGTTCAACGCTCGGGAGCCGCTCTCGGGGACGTGGACGTGCCCCGCGTCGTCGCGCTCGGCCTCCTGACATCCGGCGCCCGGGTCCTCGTCGTCCGCCGGCCCCCGGACGGTCCGCTCCCCGGCCTGTGGGAATTCCCGGGAGGGAAGGTCCAGTTCGGAGAGCACCCGTGGTCGGCCCTCGTCAGGGAGCTCGATGAGGAGCTCGGGGTCCACCCGCCGCGCGGCGTCCTGTTCGGCGTGTACTCCCACGTGTACGATGCGGGCGGGCCGCGGGCCCACGTCGTGCTCATCGTGTACCGCACGCGGATGCGCCGGGACCGGGTTCGAGACGCGGCGGACCGACGGTGGGCTTCCCGGGACGAGCTCCGCACATGGCCGATCATCCCGGGGTCGAGGCCCATCGTGGACGACTTCCTCCGTCGCCGCGGGTGACATCACTTGAAGATCTCGCCCGTCTCGCGGCTCCAGAAGAGGAGGTCGAGCGCGCCGAGCGGAATCCCGACGTCCGACGCGAACACCCGCATGCGGTCCTCGATCGCGACGTAGCGGCGCGGGGTCAGGGTCCGCGGCATCCGGCCGACGATGCGGTGCCGCACGACGTTCCGCAGGATGTGGCGATCCAGGATCGCGAGATCCTCGCCGCGCCCCACGTTCCGCAGGAAGTGGCTCGCCTCCTTGAACCCGAACCCGTCCACCTCGTGGACGAGCCAGTCCCGGGCCGCTTGGGAGCTCGCGAAGCGGCCCAGGGTGGAGCCGAGGCTCGGGCCGCCGGGCCCTAGGAACCGGTCTCGCGCGGCCACGAGGTACGCGGCCTTGTGGTTGTGGAACCGCACGCGGTGACGAAGAGACCGCGCGATCCCGGGGGCGTCCCCGGCCCACAGGAGCCCCTCGTCCGCGAGGGCCCGCACGGCCGCGTCCGCGACCCGGCCCTTCGTCTGGATCGCGAGGAGGCAGAAGGCCATCTCCGAGAACAGGTCGCGGTCCGGACGGCGGCGGCCCACCTCCCGGAACTCATCGAGGCGCGCGCGGATCGCGGCCTCCTTGGCCTCGTACTCCCGGAGGAGGCGGTCCACGCCGCGGTAGGCCCGGCCCGCGCGGGTCACGTCGGGCCCCAGTCCCGCAGGAGGCGGACGAGGAGGCGCACCCCGTAGCCGGACGCGCCCTTGGGCAGGTACTCCCGCTTGGGCGAATCGGGCGCGCCGTCGACCCATGCGGGGCCCGCGATGTCCAGGTGGGCCCACGTGAGCCCGCTCGCGAACCGCTCGAGGAACTTCGCCGCGGTCACGGCGCCCGCGGACCGGCCGCCCGTGTTCTTCACGTCGGCGAAGTCGCTCTTGATCTGCTCGTCGTAGTCGGACCAGAGGGGCATCGGCCACACGCGCTCCCCCGTCGTTTCCGCGGCCCGCTCGAGGCGCCCCCGGAGCCCTGGATCGTTGCAGAACATCGCGCTCGCCATCCGGCCCAGGGCGACCTTCGCGGCGCCCGTGAGGGTCGCGAGATCCACGACGGCCTGGGGTCCGAGCGTCTTGGCGAACTCGAGCGCGTCCGCGAGGACGAGCCGTCCCTCCGCGTCCGTGTTGAGGACCTCGATCGTCTTGCCGCCGTACGCCTTGACGATGTCCCCCGGCTTCTGGGCGCTCCCGCTCGGCATGTTCTCCGTGAGGGGCGCGAGGGCGACCACGTTCACGGGGAGCTTGAGGCGCGACGCCGCGAGGACCGCGCTCACGGCGACCGCCGCGCCGGCCATGTCGTACCGCATGACCCACATCGGGTCCGTGCCGGGCGCCTCGAGGGGCTTGAGGGCGATCCCGCCCGAGTCGAACGTGATCCCCTTCCCGACGAACACGATGGGTTTCGCGGGGCCACCCCCGCGGTGCTCGACCTTCACGAACCGGGGGGGCTCGACGCTCCCGCGTGCGACCCCGAGGAGGGCTCCGAACCCCATCGTCTCGAGCGCCTTCTCGTCGTGGACAGAGAGGTCTGCGCCCGCCTCCCTCGCGGCGGCCCTCAGCCGCTCCACGAGGAGCCGCGGCGTCTTGTCGTTGCTCGGCGCGTTGATGAGGTCCCTCGCGAAGTTCACGCTCGTCGAGACGACGGAGGCCGTCCGGACCGCCTCCCGGATCGCGTCCGCGCGGACCTTCTCGAGGGTGACGATCGTCATCGCCTCGACCCTGCGTCCCTCGGGCGCCGAGAGGTGTTCCGTGTACCGGTACAGGCCCAGGAGGGTCCCCTCTACGACGGCTTCGGCCGCGGAGCCCAGGTCGAGGTCCCCCACGCCGGCCCCGTGCACGATCGTCGAGAAGGTCGTCAGCCCGACTTCGCGGACTCGGATCGCGGCCTTCGCGGACACGTCCCGGACCCGGTCCAGGGTGAAGTCCGCCCGCGGACCCAGCCCGACGACCATGACCCGGTTCGCATCGATCCGGTCGAACGTCGGGAAGACCGCGACGTCCCGGAACTTCCCCGTGAGGTCTCCCGTCCCGATCATCGTCGTGATCTGGTGGCCGAGGGCTGCATCGACGGCGCCCGTCGCGCCGCCCGGGTGGGCAACCCCCTCGAAGAGGTTCACGACGATGACCTCGTCCTCCCACCGGGCGATGTCCCCGACCTCGACGCCGATCCGCATGGATTCCCTCGGTGCGAAAGCGGACGCGCGCGCTATAAGGGATTCGCTCCACGGGCACGCGGCCCACGGAAGGACACGACGTTTAAATAGCGTGGAGCGCGTGGCCCGCACCATGTCCCTCGCGCACCTGTTTCTCCGGGCGTTGGAACGGGCCGCGCCCTCGGCCCTCGCGTTCGCGCATTGCGATATCCCGTGCGGGATCTACGATCCCCATCACGCCCAGGTCGCGGCGCACACGGTGGTCCGCATGGACATGCTCATCGCGGAGCTCAAGAAGCAGGGCCCGACGGCCACGGCGGACCAGCGGCAGGAGCTCGAGCACAAGCTCGCGCGGTACACCGCGACGAAGGAGCAGCACGCGGAGATCGCGAAGCAGGAAGTCCGGATCCTCTGGGGCGACTACTTCAAGCCCGAGCACGTCCAGCAGCACCCGGAGCTCCATGACCTCGTCTGGAAGGCGATGAAGGCGGCCTCGAAGGCCCGGCAGGAGATCGGCATCCAGACCGCGGACGACCTGCTCAAGACCGTGAACGAGATCGCGAAGATCTTCTGGAAGACGAAGGGGCTCGACTCCGTGAGCGTGAAGGCGCCCTACCCGACGGAACGGGAGCTCATCGTCCCGAAACTCGGCTGAGCCTCGCGGTCCGGGTCAGTCCCACTTCTCGAACCGGACGAGGCCGAACCCGAGGCCCTCGCAGAGGTTCTTCATCTGCTCCACCATGTCGTGGAGCCCGCAGATGTAGACCTGCTTGTCCGCGTGGTCCTTGAGCTCTTCCTGGATGATCTTCTGAACGTATCCGACGCGGCCTTTCCACTCGGGGGTCTCGGGCCGGGATACGGTCGGGAAGAAGTGGAAGTTGGGGTGCTCCTTGGCCCACCGCTCGAACAGGTCGCGGTAGATCAGGTCGTACACGTACCGGACGCCGAACACGAGGTAAAAGTCGAGCCCGCCGTCGAGGTTGTTGGCCCAGATGTGACCGAGCATGGAAACGAACGGCGCCACGCCAGTCCCCGTCGCGACGAAGACGGTGTCCGCCCGGACCGGCTCGGGAAGGACGAACCGGCCCAGGGGGCCGATCGACTGCAACCTCGTCCCCGGGGCGACCGTCCTCAGGTAGTTCGACATGAAGCCGCCCTCGACGACCTTGATGCACAGCTCGAGGGCCTCCTTGTTCTCGGGCGGGGACGCGATGGAGTATGGCCGCGAGATCCGCCTGCCGTCCTTCTCCGCGAATATCGAGATGAACTGGCCGGGCTCGAAATCGAAGACGGGCTCGTTCTCGAACCCGAAGCGAATCACGTACGTCTCCGGGTACTTCGGCGTGATGTCCACGACGTCTTTCACGATCGCGTTGTGGCGGCCCGATCGGAACTTCACGGGCGGCTCCGGGAAGGCGCGTTTCGAGGCGACTTTCTCCTTGGCGGGGACCGCCTCGCGCATCATGCGACCCGGGGACAGACGGGCCCGATTTAAACATTTCTCAAGGACGCACGACGCGCACTTTTGGCGCGTGCCGGTGGATTCACGCCTCGCGCGCCCGCTCCATGAGGACCCGGCTGTACAGGAGACCCGCGACGACGCCTCCCGCGAAGGGTCCGACCCAGTACACGTACCACAGGTCGAACGCGTTCGCGAACACGGCGGGGCCGAACCAGCGCGCGGGGTTCATCGCGGCGCCCGTCAGGGGTCCGCCCATCATGATGTCGACCGCGATGGTCGCGCCGATCGCGAACCCGCCCACCGCGTGGAACGCGCCTTTCGGGTCGATGCCCGTCCCGAACACGACGATGACGAGGAAGAACGTGAGGACCGCCTCGACGAGGATCGCGGCGAGGACGGAAACAGATGGAGCGACCGCGGGGGTGCCGAGCCGCACGGGCGGCCCGGCCGCCGCGGGGAAGATCGCGACGAGGAACGCGGAGGCGACGAGCGCCGCGAGCAGCTGGGCGATCCAGTACACGAGGGCGACGCGGACCGTCATCTGTCGGCCCACGATGGCGCCGAGGGTCACGGCCGGGTTGAAGTGTCCACCCGAGATGTGCGCCGTCGCGGAGACCATCACGGCGATCGTGAGGCCGTGCGCGAGGGCCACGAGGAGGAGGTCCGTCCCGCCCGTCGCGATGATCGAGCCGGCCCCGAGGAAGACGAGCGCGAACGTGCCGATGAACTCGGCGACCGCCTTCCTCAGGATGTCCGATGCCACGCAGCCCGCTCCGGGCCGCCCGAACGGGCCCACGGTCTTAGTTTTTCCGATGCGCCTGCGGCGACTACCGGATGTACGATGCGGACCCGCGATCGAAGCCTCGGACGAACTCGAGCTGGAGCTCCTGGGGTTCCCAGGCGGCGTCCGGGAACACGAGGTTCGGGAAGAACCGCGAGAAGTCCTCCGAGATCTGGGTCACGAGGTGCTCCGAGCCGAACAGGGTCTCCGCGACCCGGTGGGCCTGCTGGCGGCACACGCCCTCGTCGATGAATCCGACCGCGTGGAGGTACTCGTGCATGAGCACGTAGAACGCGTAGTGCTTGTAGAGGGAGGGATTCGTCTCTTGGATCCTCAGGAGGGGGACCTTGTTCATCACGATCACGTTGCTCGCAACGGGATAGAACCCTCCGAGGAAACCGTACGGGTGGTTTCCTAGGTCGGCCAGAGCGAGCATGAGGCCCGCGCGGCTTCGCCCGAGGACCGTCTCGACGGCCCGCTTGACGAGCTCGAAGACGTCCGCGAGGTTCCGGGCCTCGTGGAGCTTCCGGGGAAAATCCATCATCGGAAGCACGCGACGGTCGCTCTTAAGGGATTGCCAACGAAATGTTGACCGATGGAATCAGGTTGGGCGTTTCGAACCCGAGGAACAGGTACGCCGCATACGCGATGCTGAGGACCGCCGCGCCCACGTTGATCGCCCGGCGGACGCGCTCCGTGCCCCACCGCCTCACGGGGATCGTGACGCCGAGGCCGAATGTGACCATCCCCGCGACGACGCCGAGGCTGAACAAGGCCACGCCGCCCACGAGGGCCTCGAGGGACGCGACGCTCAACGACGCGACGAGCAGGACGAGCAGCTCGTCGTTGCTCGCGAGCCCGTGCACGACCCCGATCCCGAACATCGCCTGGTGGTCCCTCGTCTGGCCCAGGTGCACATGGGCGTGGTCGTGCTCCTCGGTCGCGTGGCGGTGAGCATGCCGATGGATCACGCGGAACTCGATGAGGAGGCCGAGGACTCCGATCACGACGAGCATCACCGCGACGGCGAACTCGAGGTACTCGAGGAACCCCTGAAGGATCGTCGCGCGGAATGCGAATAGGACGACCGTGATCGCAGTCGCCGTGAGCATGTGTCCGATGGCCCAGCTCAGGCTCATCAGGGTCGTCCGACGGAGGCTGCGGCTCCGCGCGAGGAAATTCGACACCGCGACGAGATGGTCCGCGTCGTAGCTGTGCTTGAACCCGAGAGCGAGCGCGAGGCCGACGAACAGCACGGGGTCGATTGGCACCGAAGGATGTCACCTCGTCGGTTGGGGCGGTAGCACGACTTGAGACAGCGTAACACGCCATAAACGTTCACCGGGGGATTGAAGAGGCCCGTAGCAATTCCGAGGGGGCGGGGTAGCACGTGCCCATCGAACGGATCGGCGTGTCTCTCGAGGGCGCGCTCCTGGAGGACTTCGATCGACTCGTCGGCGAAGAAGGCTATCCGAGTCGATCGGAGGCGCTCCGCGGGCTCATCCGGAAGGCCCTCGCGGTCCGACGCCGCGAAGGCGGGGGCAAGGTCGTCGGCACGCTCACGTTCGTGTACCGTCACGACGTCGGGACGGTCACGCACCGGCTCCTCCACCGCCAGCACGACTTCCTCGGCTCGATCCGCGCGACCGCGCACACGCATCTGAGCGAGGAGACGTGCCTCGAGGTGCTCATCGTCGAGGGCGACGCCCGGCGGGTCGGGGAGCTCGCGGACCGCCTGAGGACCGTGAAAGGGGTCCTCTTCGCGGAGCTCGTCGTGACGGCTCCCGACCTCCGATGAAACGCCGACCCCGGTGGGCCAAGGTCCACGAGCTCGACGCGGGGCCGTGCGTTGAATACCACGCATGGGAATACGCATGAAACATTTATGCGGGGGCACACCGTCAATCGGGTTCCAAGGCCCGACGGACCCGCGCTTCTATGGCGATGCCTCGAGGGTACACCCCGAACTACGCCGCGCCGCGGCGGACAGCCCCGTTCGGTTGGAGCGGGCCGATCGTCCTCCTCGTCGGCGCCGCGCTCCTCGCGATCGGCACCCTCCTCATCCTGTTCGCCGCGATCTCATTCGTCTCCGGCCTCGTGAGCGCGGGCCTGAGCGACTCCCCGTTGAGCGGGATCTTCGGCTCCATCTTCGGCGTGCTTTTCGTCGGAGCCGTCGGCATCGTGTTCACGACGGCGGGCGGATGGCTCGTCCGCTTCTGGTGGATCTTCCTCCTCGTCGACATCGCGTCCGGAGGCGCTTCCGCGAACACGGCGGCGGGCCGCGGCGCGAACTTGACCGGGATGATCCAGGTCCGCTGCCGCCGCTGCAGCGGCCTCAACCCGGACCACGCGACGTACTGCCTGAGCTGCGGACAGCCGATCTGACCGCGCGCGGGTCCCGCGGCTTGACGGCCTCGACGATCACGAAGAGCGGGATGCGGAGAAGGTCCGCGAACACGTGGTGGTGCCGTCGGAGGGACGGCTCCGTGGCCGTGGGTTCCTCGTATCCCGACATGACGAACCCCGCGGCGAACAGGGCCTCGAAGTAGTCACGGAGGGGCCGGTGGAATCCCGGGACGCCGGGCCGGTCAGTCGGCCCCCAGTACAGCCCGACCCGGTCGAAGTACCGGTCGACTTTCAGGAACAGACGGTCCTCGATCCGCTCGGAGTCCTCGGGCTCGCGAACCCACGTGCCGGGGGTCGGCGACTCGAACGAGGGATGGGTGAGGCTGAACAGGAAGCGACCGCCCGGAGCGAGGACGCGGAACAGCTCGGCGATCGCCCGCCTGTACCGGCGGACGTCCACGAGGACCACGTTCGCGACGACGAGGTCGAAGGATCGGGCCCGGAACCGAGAGAGGTCGGCGAGATCGGCCCTCGCGTACCGTACCCCGAGGGGCTCGCGGGCTTCCTCGGCCTCCGCATGGGCGAGCAGTCGCGCCGCGACGTCGACGCCGGAGACGCGGGCACCCCTCCTCGCGAGGATCCTCGAGAAGTATCCGCCTCCGCAGCCCGCGTCGAGGATCCGCATCCCGTGCACATGCCCGAGCCACTTGAGCAGGATCGGGTCGAGGATCCATTCGCGGAACAGGTCGCCCTTCTCGGTGTACCGGGGCACCCACCACGCCGCCGCGCGGTCCCATCCCTTCCGTACGTCCGCGTCGCGGATCCGGTCCGACGGGACGATGCGGAACGACCAGCGGGGCGCCACGGCACGCTGCGAGTCGAGCCCGGTCCTTCGACGCGACCACGACGGCCGGACCTGCCAGGGGTGGCGGCCCTCGAACTCGAGGCGGTCGAGGCCCGCGTGCGCCTCCGTCCGCCACGGACAACGGAGCCGGTACGAATAGGCCCACGACCAGAAGCGGCGACGCGAGACGCGGTGCTCGGGCGCGCAGCCGATGCAGAAGAACTTGCTTTCTCCGTCGCAAAACGACATCCCGTTGAAGTGGCGGGAGCGACCGCACACCGCGCAGACGAAGCGCCAGTGGAGGTCGCACCGCGGGACGGATGTCCGGAGGGCCCGCGTCGCGGCCCGCACCGGGTATCCACGCCGATGCGAGCGAATCGTGCGGCAGTACAGGCAGACCGCTCGGCCCACGCGGCCGCCATGGCCGCTGGCTCCATTACGGTTCCGCTCGGCGCGGGTTGCCAAACGTTTTTGTGCGGCCGGCCGCGTGCCCATCGCGATGGGGCTCCTCATCCGCCTCGCGGGGCAGTGGGTCGCGGGCGAGGCGCGCGAGGACGCCCTTGCGGCGGCTCGGGCCGCGAACGCCCGGGGCGTCGGAGCGATCGTGAACCGCCTGGGGGAGCACCATCGCGAGCTCGGCCCCGTGGAGCAGGACCTGCGCGAGTACGTCGGGCTCGTGCGCGCGATGAGCGACGCGGAGATCCGCGGGTGCGTGAGCGTGAAGCCGACCCAGTTCGGGATGCTCATCGACCGGGAGGTCGCGCTCACCCGGTACCTCGCGCTCCTCGATGCGACGAAATCCCACGGGATACGGCTGTGGCTTGACATGGAGGCCGCGACGACCACGGAGGCGACCCTGTGGACGTACGAGCGACTCCTCGAGCGCCACGCGGATGTGGGCGTGTGCCTTCAGGCGAACCTCCGCCGCACCGCGGACGACCTGGCCCGCCTCCTCCCCCGGGGAGCGAAGATTCGCCTCGCGAAAGGGGCGTACCGGGAGGACGATGGGATCGCGTTCACCCGTCGGGCCGAGATCGACCGGGCGTACCTCGCCCACCTCGAGACCCTGTTCCGGGATGGCCGGGACTTCGCGGTCGCGACCCACGACGGACGGTTCGTCCAGCGGGCCCTCGAGCTGGGCGCACAGGCCGGCGTCTCGTTCGAGTTCCAGATGTTGAAAGGGGTCCGGGACCCGCTCAAGACAGATCTCGTCGGGCGGGGGTTCCGCGTCCTGGAGTACATCCCGTACGGTCCGACGTGGCTGCCGTACTTCACGCGTCGGCTCCGGGAGCGTCCCCGCAACGTGGTGACGATGGCCCGGTCCTTCGTGAGCGGGTAGCCGGGAAGCCTTTTCCCCGCCCCGCGGTTCCTCGGTCGTGGACCGTCCCGCGTTCCGGCGCACGATGCGGACCCTCGCTGCGAAGTATCCAGCGGAGGACTGGTCGACGGGCCTGACCCCATTCGAGATCCTCGTGTCCACGGTCCTGTCCCAGAGCACGACGGCCGCGAACGAGCGCCGAGGGATGGACGGCCTTCGGGCCGCATTCGGTCGCGTGATCCCGGAGACGCTCGCGACCGCCGACGTCGAATCGATCGCGCGGGCGATCTGGCACGCCGGACTCGCGCGGGTGAAGGCGCCTCGCCTCCGCGGAATCGCGCGCGCGGTGCGCGACACGTGGGGAGGCGACCTGGATCGCGCCCTGGGGCTCCCGACGGACGAGGCCCGGGCGGCCCTCGTCGCGCTCCCCGGAGTCGGACCGAAGACCGCGGACGTCGTGCTCGCGATGGCGGGCGGCCATCCGGCGTTCCCCGTGGACACGCACGTCGCGCGAATCGCCCGGCGCTGGAGAATCCCGCGGGGCGGCGCGTATGCGGACGTGCGCGCGGCCCTCGAGCGGTGGACCCCGCCGACGAAACGCAAGACGTGGCACCTCGTGCTGATCGCCCACGGCCGAGCCCTGTGCAAGGCGCGCGCGCCGCGGTGCGACGCGTGCCCGGTCGCGCCCGACTGCGACTGGTTCCGGGCCCGCGCGCGGCGTCCTCGCTCCAAAAGGTTAAGGGCGGATGGCCAATAGCTCGCGCGGGACGAACGGTCCGTGCCGCTTTCTGACTATGTCCAGCTCATGAAGCTCCGCATCGCGGGGCTCCTCCTCCTCGTTGCTGCAGCGGGGTACGTCGCCACGAACGGACTCCGCATCGATCCACTGCGGTTCGGCGCCCTCATGGTCTCTGGGCTCCTCGCATCGGGCGGCGCGAGCGCGACGAACCACTACGTGGACCGGGACCTCGATGGGAAGATGCGGCGGACGCGCGCCCGTCCGCTCCCGACGCGCCGGATCGACCCCGCGTGGAAAGCTCTCGGATTCGGGCTCGGCCTCACGGGGATCGCCCTGGCCCTCGCGGCCCTCCTGATCAACGGCCTCGCGGCCGGCATGATCGCCCTCGGGTTCGCGTTCTACGTGGGCGTGTACACGCTCGGCTTGAAGAGGACCCACGCGAGCAACATCGTGATCGGAGGGTTCGCGGGCTCCTGCCCGGCCCTCGCGGGGTCCGCGGCGGCCGCGGATGCCCTGAGCCTGCCGGCCCTCCTCATCGGGCTCCTCGTGTTCCTCTGGACCCCCGGCCACTTCTGGGCCCTCGCGTACCGCGCGAGGGACGACTACCGGAGCGCGGGAATCCCGATGCTCCCCGCCGTCCGGGATGAACGCACGACGGTCCGCGCGATCGCGGTCTCGATGGCGACCCTGCCGGCGTCGACCCTGGCGTTCGCGCTCGCGCCCTCGTTCAACACGCCCGCATACGTCGGCGTGGCGGTCGCGGCGGGGGGCGTCCTGATCGCGCTCACGGCGCGTTTCGTCCGCCATCCGAGCGCCGAGACGGCCCTGGCGGGCTACCGGTACTCGGGCGTGTACCTCGCGCTCATCCTCGCGGGGATGATGGTGAGCGCGATCGTCGCGGCGTGACGGGCGGACGACTCGATGCTCGTGTCCTTGAGTTTTAATACGACCAGGGGGTTAGTGACGCGTCGCGGCACGCGGCAGGCGCGGACGAATTGGGCGACGCGGGGAGAGCGGCCATGGACGTCCCGCGGATCGACAAGGGCCTCGACGACATCTACGTGAAGGAGACGTCGATCTGCTTCGTCGACGGTCAGCGAGGCCGACTCCTGTACCGCGGCTACGACATCGGGGACCTCGCGGAGCACTCGACCTTCGAGGAGACCGCGTTCGTGCTCCTACGGGGACGCCTCCCGAACCGCGACGAGCTCGATCGCATCCGGGCCGACCTGGGGGCCGCGCGGATCGTGCCCGCGCACGTCCTCGCGTTCCTCCGTCGCATGCCGAAAGACGCGGCCCCCATGGACGTGCTCCGCACGGCCGTGTCTCTCCTGGGCGCCTACGATCCGGACCGCGGCGACGCGTCCCGCGAGACGAACCTCCGCCGGGCGATCCGGCTCCTCGGCGCGACCGCGACGATCGTCGCCGCGTACCACCGGATCCGCACGGGGGCCCGGGTCGTGAAGCCGGATCCGGCCCGCGGACAGGCGGAGGACTTCCTCCGCATGGTCACGGGGACCCGCGCGCGGGCTCGCGAGGCCCGCGTGATGGACGTCGCCCTCATCCTGTACGCGGACCACAGCATGAACGCGTCCACGTTCGCTGCGACGGTCGCCGCCTCGACCCTCTCGGACCTGACGAGCTCGGTCGTTGCCGCGATCGCAGCCTTAAAGGGCCCGCTCCACGGGGGCGCAATCGAGGCCGCGTTCGACGCCCTGCGGTCGATCGGCCGGCCCGAGGCCGCGGAGGCGTACGTCCTCGAGATCCTCCAGAACCGCGGGAAGGTGTTCGGCTTCGGCCACCGGGTCTACAAGACGTACGACCCGCGCGCGCTCATCTTCCAGCGGATCGCCAAGGAGCTGAGCGAATCCGCCGGCGAGACGGACCTGTACCGGATCGCGGACATCGTCCAGGAGACGGTCGTCCGCGAGCTCCGCTCGAAGCAGATCTATCCGAACGTGGACTTCTACTCGGGCCTCGTGTTCCACCTCCTCCGGCTGCCGCCCGACCTCGCGACCGCGATCTTCGCGATGTCGCGCACGGCGGGATGGGCGGCCCACGTGATCGAGTACTGGGAGGACAACCGGATCCTGAGACCCCTCGACCGGTACGTCGGGCCGACGGACGCCGTGTACGTGCGGCTCGAGGACCGGCCCTGACCCCACGGTCCGCCAGACTTATGCGGGCCGGACCCTTTGCCGAGGCGATCTCTCCATGCCCACGGAGCGTCCGATCCTCAAGCCCCCGAGCGAGGGGCAGAAAATCCGCGTGACGGACGCGGGGATCGAGGTCCCCGACGAGCCGGTTATCCCCGTCATCGCGGGGGACGGGATCGGGCCCGAGGTCGTCGCGGCCGCGCGGATCGCGGTTGACGCGGCCGTCCGCGCGACGTTCCACGGGAAGCGGCGAATCGTGTGGCACGAGGTCCCCGCGGGGGAGTCGGCCCAGGCGAAGTACGGCGAATCCCTCCCGGACGCGACGTGGGACGCGATCCGGGAATACGTCGTGGCCCTCAAGGGACCCCTCACCACTCCGGTCGGGCGAGGGCTACGATCCCTCAACGTGGCCCTCCGGCAGACCCTGGACCTCTACGCGAACGTGAGGCCCGTGTACTGGCTCCCCGGCGTTCCGACGCCCGTCCGCCATCCGGAGAGGCTCGACGTGATCATCTTCCGCGAATCGACGGAGGACGTGTACGCGGGGATCGAGTGGGCGAAGGACTCCACGGGCGCGAAGCGGATGATCGAGCTCCTCCACACGGAGTTCAACGTGCGCGTGCGGCCCGACAGCGGGATCGGCCTGAAGCCGATGAGCGAGTTCGCGTCGAAGCGCCTCGTGCGCCGCGCGATCCGACACGCGCTGGACCATCGCCGGCGGTCCGTGACCCTCGTCCACAAGGGGAACATCATGAAGTTCACGGAAGGCGCGTTCCGGGAATGGGGGTACGAGGTCGCGCGGAACGAGTTCCCGGACCGGACGGTCCCCCTCGAGGAGGTCACGAAAGCCGGCGGCGAGATCCCGCGCGGGAAGATCGTCGTGAAGGACGTGATCGCGGACAACATGTTCCAGCAGCTCCTCCTCCGGCCGGAAGAGTACGACGTGATCGCGACCCCGAACCTGACGGGGGACTACCTGAGCGACGCGGCCGCGGCCCAGGTCGGCGGGCTCGGGGTCGTGCCGGGCGGCAACATCGGGGACGCGAGGGCCCTGTTTGAGCCGACCCACGGGAGCGCCCCGAAATACGCAGGGATGGACAAGGTGAATCCGACCGCGGAGATCCTCGCGGGCGTGATGATGCTCGAGTACCTGGGCTGGGACGAGGCCGCGACCCGCCTGCGGGACGCGGTCAAGTCGACCGTGTCCGCAAAGATCGTCACGTACGACCTCGCGCGGCAGATGGAAGGGGCGAGGGAGGTCGGGACGTCCGCGTTCGCGAAGGCGGTCGTCGAGCGCCTGCGGGGAGGGTGAGCCTGGCGCCCGCGGCGGACCCGCACGAGACCCGCTCGGACCTCGAGCGGACGATCTGCGAGGAGCTCGCCGCCCAGGGACTCTCGCACGAGCATCGGTCCCTGCACTTCCGCGTCCGGGACGCGTCCGGGGCCCCCTTGGGGTACGACCCGACCCTCGTCGTCCGCCGCGGGCCGATCGTGTTCCTCGTGGAGGCGGTCACGGAGGCGACGGACGCGTCGCGCATCGCCCTCATGGGCCGCTTCCTCGAGCAGCACTCCCCGGATCTCGTCCTCGTCGTCCTCGCGCGGAGGGCCGTGCTCGAGACGCTGCCCGCCGAGGCGTACGACGAACGGTACGACGCGGCGGACGTCCCCCGGGCCGTCCGGCGAATCCGGGAACAGGACCCCGAAGGGATCGTGGAGCCGTTCCTGAAGGACCGCGCCGCGTGAGCCGGCCCGCGAGGCCTTATGCCGGCACCCCATGACGGTCCGCCCATGGCGATGGCGGATGGAGGCCACTGGACGGAGGAGATATTCCTCCGCCACGCGGACCTCTGGCTCGCGGTCCACGAGCGGGCGTGGGCGTCCGGGGAGGAGCAGGCCCGGGACCTCCACGCGATCCTGGACGGGCTCGGGGTCCCCGCGGGAGGCCGGATCCTCGACGCGCCGTGCGGGATCGGGCGCCACGCGACCCGCCTCGCGGAGCTCGGCTACCGGACGACGGGCGTGGACCTATCCCCCCAGTTCATCGAGCGCGCGCGGCGCCGCGCGGCCGAGGCAGGCGTCGCGACTCGCGCGAGCTTCCACGTGGGCGACCTGAGGACCCTCCCGGAGGCCGTGCCGCCGACGGAACGGCCGTTCGACGCGGCGCTCAACCTGTGGACATCGCTCGGGTACTACGACGAGGCGACGGACGAGCGGATCCTCCGCGGCTACCGGGAGGTCGTCCGACCGGGCGGCGTGTTCCTCCTCTACATCGTGAACCGGGACTTCATCGTGCGGCGGTTCGAGCCGCACGGGTACGACGCGTTCGGGGAGATCGTCCACATCGAGGACCGGCGCCTCGACCTGGGGGCCTCGCGGATGCGGAACGACTGGCGGTTCTTCCGCAAACGCGGACCGGACCTCGACCACCTCGCGACGATCCGGATCGCCCACCGGGTGTACAGCCTCCACGAGCTCGTCGCCCTGTTCGCCCGCTCGGGCTGGCGGGCCGAGGCGGCCTACGGCGGATACAGCCGCGATCCTCCGTCCACGGACTCGCCGACCGTCCTCCTCGTCGGGAGGGCCTAGATGACCCCGGCCGACCTGCGGGCCCAAGGCCACGATGCGAAGGCGATCGCAGGATTCCTGGGGTCGGAAGGGGTCCCCTCGGGCGGCCGCGTCCTCGACGCGCCGTGCGGGATCGGGCGTCGGGCCATCGGACTCGCGGCGGAAGGATTCCACGTGACCGCCGTGGACTCGAACGAGATCGGCGTGGACGCCGCGCGGTCCCGGATTCCGCCGGACCTGCGGGACCGGCTCCGGTTCCTCCACGCGGCCAGGGAATCGTTGCCAGGCCTCGGCGAGGAGACGTTCGACGCGATCGTGGCCCTGGACCACCCGATCGGCCGCCAAGGGCCTGGTGAGGACGTCGCGTTCCTCGCCCGCCTCATCCCGCACATCCGCGGGGACGGGGTCCTCGTCCTGGAGCTCCTCCACCGCGATTTCTTCGCCACCCGGCCGGACGGGTTTTCGTTCCACGTACTCGCGGACGTGGAGCAGCACGAGTTCCGGTCGTTCGATCCCGTCACGGGGATCCTGCACCTGACCTGGACGTTCTACCATCGCGAGGGCGAAGACCTCCGCCACCGCGGCGACGCGGCCGCGAGGATGCGACTCCCGACGCCCCACGAGGCCGCCTCCCTCCTCGGATCGTCGGGATGGCGGCTCGCGGGCGCGTTCGGCGGCTGGTCCCGAGAGCCCGTGAGCGCGAATCGGCGGAAGGTCGTCCTCGTCGCGAGGCGGGTAGGATCGACCGCGTGAAACGGACATCGGAGCGCCGACCTGGAGGCCGCTCCAGGGTCGGACGGGGCGTCGAGTTGAAAAGGACGCCCGCCTTGTCGAGCCGCCAATGCCCCTCGAGCCGATCGACACGGCCGCCGTGAGCCTGTTCCTGGCGGCCGCCCTGGGCATCTTCGGGCGGAAGATGGTCCTCCGGGTCCGGTACCTCGTCGCGGGCGCGCCGGAGAGCCGCTGGGACCGCCTCCCGACCCGCGTGAAGAACCTCATCGTGTACGGGATCTTCCAGAGGAAGGTCGCGCGGGAGTGGTACGCGGGCGTCCTCCACTCGTTCATCTTCTGGGCGTTCGTCATCCTCGGGGGCAGCGTCGTGGAGGTCACGGCCCAGGCGTACGCTCGGGGGTGGCAGGTCCCCGCGCCCGCGGTCGCGGGGCTCTCCCTAAACGGCCCCCTGTACCTCGCGCAGGACGTCATCGCGATGCTCGCCGCCGTGGGGGTCGGGATGGCCCTGTACCGCCGGTACGTGATCCGCCCGAAGAAACTCATGCACGAGGGGATGCTCGATGCGACGATCGTGCTGTGTTTCATCCTCGGGATCGTCGTCTCCCTCCTCCTGTACAACGCGGCGGACATCGCCCAAGGGACGGCCGCCATGGCGGAATGGAAACCCATCAGCTCGTTCCTCGCGGGCGTGTCCGTCGTCCGGCTGGACCCCGCGTTCTGGTGGCGGGCGTTCTGGTGGAGCCACATCGTCCTCCTGTTCACGTTCCTCGCGTACGTGCCCCACTCGAAGCACATGCACATCATCTTCGCGATCGTGAACACGTTCTTCATGGACCTCACGCCGCGCGGGGCGATCCGGAAGCTCGACCTGGAGGCGACGGAGCGGTTCGGCGTGAACCGGGTCGAGCAGTTCTCGTGGCGGCAGCTCCTCGACGGGTACGCGTGCACGGAGTGCGGGCGGTGCACGGACAGCTGCCCCGCGAACGCGACGGGGAAGCCGCTCGATCCGATGCGGATCATCACGAACATGCGCGACACGCTGGACGCACAGGGCGCCGCGATCGTGCGCGGGGACGTCGCGGGCCTCCCGGACCTGTTCGAGACGGTCCACTCAGAGGACGGGATCTGGGCGTGCACGACGTGCTACGCGTGCGTGTACGAGTGCCCCGTGATGAACGAGCATGTGCCGAAGATCCTCGACATGCGCCGGCACATGGTCCTGGACCAGGGGAAGATCCCGCCCGAGGCCGCCGAGGCGATGCGGAAGATCGAGCAGAACTACAATCCGTGGGGAATCGGCTGGGACCGGCGGGCGGACTGGGCCGAGGGCATGGACGTTCCGCGGCTCTCCGACGGGGGGCCGCGCGGGGTCCTGTTTTGGGTCGGCTGCGCGGGATCGTTCGACGATCGGAACCGCAAGGTGACCCAGGCGTTCGCCAGGATCCTGAAGCGCGCGGGCGTGCCGTTCGCGATCCTCGGCCCCGAGGAGCGGTGCACGGGGGACCCCGCCCGCCGGATCGGTAACGAGTACCTGTTCCAGGCGATGGCCGCGATGAACGTCGAGACGCTGAACCGACACGGCGTGACGAAGATCGTCACGTGCTGCCCGCACTGCTTCAACACGCTCAAGCATGAATACCCGCAGTTCGGGGGGACGTACGAGGTCGTCCACCACACCCAGTTCCTCGAGGAGCTCCTGCGCGAGGGGCGAATCCGGCCGACCCGGGAGACCGCGGACCTCGTGACTCCACACGACGCGTGCTACCTGGGCCGGTACAACGGGATCCTGGACGAACCGAGGGACATCCTCGCGCGCCTGCCGGGCGTCCGGGTCGTCGAGATGTCCCGATGCCGGGACAAGGCGTTTTGCTGCGGCGCGGGCGGCGCGCGAATGTGGATGGAGGAGCGGATCGGGGAGAAGGTGAACCACCGGCGGCTGTCGCACGTCGAGGCGACGGGCGCGAAGACGGTCGCGACCGCGTGCCCGTATTGCCTGATCATGCTCGACGACGCGGCGAAGACGAAAGACCGCGAGGACATCGCCCGCGCGGACGTCGCGGAGCTCCTCGAGCGGACCCTCTGATCCGGCCCGAGCGGCTCAGCCGAGCGCGTCGATCTTCCGCGCGAGGTCGAAGTCGAGGGCCGTCAGGCCGCCCCGGTCGTGCGTGGACAGGCGCAACGACACGCGGTTCCATGCGTTCTCCATGTCGGGGTGGTGGTCCATGGACTCCGCGATCGCTCCGACCCGGTTGATGAACCTCAAGGCCTCGGGAAAGTCCTTGAACGTCCACGTCCGCTCGATCGCGTCGCCCTCGCGCGTCCACGAGGGCACGTCCGCGAGCCGGGCGCGCACCTCGTCCTCGCTCAGGAGGGCCCGTCGGGCCATCGATCGGGCGAAACGCGTCGAGGGGGAAAAGGTTCGCCCCGGCCCCAGGTCATGTTAACCTTGTTCAAGGTTAACAGCGCACCGTTCGCCGCCCGAGGCCTGGCCCCCCTCATCGCACGATCACGATCGGGGTCTGCGCCGCGATGTCGAAGCCCCACGCGATGTCCAGCCCGACGAGGAGGACGAACCCGTGGTATGAGAACCCGCCGCGGTAGCTCGACTGGACCTCCCCGGGGATCGGGATCTCGAACTCGAACGGCACGCCCACCCGGATCACGTCCATCGGGATCGAGACCTCGTGCTGGAACGTGGAGGTCGTCTCCTGGGCGCTGTCCGCGCGGGCCCATTCGGAGCCCAGGAGCCGGACGTACACGCGCCGCACTCGGGTAGGTCCGAGGCGGAGGAGGGTGATCCGACACCCGATGAGCTCGCGCGCGAAGAAGCGCGATCCGTCGAGCTCGACGTACACCTCGGGCCCGTCTCCCCCGGAGCGGAAGCGCACGGGGTCCGCGAACTGGCGCACGCTCGACCGGTCGTAGAACACGAAGATCTCGCCGTCCCACACCGCGTCGGGCCAGAGCGGCACGTCGAGCCGAGCGGTCAGCCCGTACCGGATCGTCGCATGGCGGCCCTGGTATGACGGGACGGCCTCGAACGGGATCTGGAACCGGAACGGGACGCGGTGGGTCCCCGCGGGGACATCCGCCTCTCCCTGGAGGGGGAGACGCCAGTGGACGAGATCGCGGGCCGAGCGGTACGTGCGCTGCTCCTTCCCGGAGCCCCGCGTGATCTGGGTCTCCTCGCGCCCGCGGAACTCGACGGTGAGGCCGCGGCTCACCACGTCCCGGGTCGCCTCCACGACCACGTTCCCCTCGACGACCTCCCCCGTGTAGTACGCGTCCCGGGGCAGCTCGACCCAGATCGACCGAGGCGCCGTCTCACCCCGCGGCCCGCAACGAGCTCACCGGACGAGGAAACGCGTGTCGCAGTAGTCGCACGTGGCGACCCCGAAGCGGTCCACGGCCCGCGGCGCGGCACCGCAGTTCGGGCAGGCGAGCTCCATGGGTCCCTGGAGCCCCGCGGGGACCATGGGCTGCTGGATCGGCGGCGGGGGCGGGATGGCCCGACGGCCCGCGGACCCGGCGGCGACCGCGAGGACCACGATCCCGATCACGACGAGGAAGAAGCCGCAGAAGACCGCGGCCGCGAGGTCGAACCCGAAGCCGAACCCGGCGAGGGGCAGGATCATCACGACGGCGAGGCCCACGACGAGGAAGAACACGGCGGCCGCCGTCATGGCGGGATTCCCGGGCCGCCGGCCCACGGGCGCGTGCTGCCACCCGAGAGGCGGGGCCGGCTTCACGGGCCCGGAAGGCCGCGGCGCGTAGATGAACCCTGCGGGGCCCCGCGCGGGGCGGAGGCCATATTACTATGTTCATAAATAGATAAATATCGCGGAGGCGGAGAGACCTCGACGGGGGACCGTGACCCGTCGACGCGGCCCGGGGGCCGCGACGGGTCACCCGCCGAGTTCCTTCAGGAGGGCCGGGACGAGCTCGGGGACGTTCGCGACGAACCCGACGTGGGCGACCTCGAAGATCGGCGCGCTCGGGTCCGTGTTGATCGCGACGATCAAGCCCGCGTCCTTCATCCCGGCCACGTGCTGCATCGCGCCGCTGATCCCGC
>Ga0209751_10001403_pt1 | contig 24806 bp, 21 predicted proteins | sample RifCSP13_1_FD_184019 | JGI IMG/M metagenome (GOLD analysis project Ga0209751, IMG submission 184019) | Soil microbial communities from Rifle, Colorado - Rifle CSP2_sed 13_1 (SPAdes) (version 2) | ecosystem: Environmental > Terrestrial > Deep subsurface > Rock core/Sediment | place: Rifle...
AATCAAGCCGCCGTTAAAAATATTTTATTGGATGAAATGTCCATTGTACTTGTTGGTGATAAAAATAAATTGTCTGAGAGTTTTGTATCTGCCGAAATTGGAGAAGTGAAAATAATTAATGAAAAAGGCGAATTAATCAGTTAGTAACTATTTCTCTTTTTTACTTTCTAATTTTGCCGGCTTCACAAATTTATAACCGATTCTTATCAGTTTTTTTAATTCATCAGTTAATAACTTATAAGCATCGAACGAAACTACAATCCTAGTGATATCTTCTTCCTTTATATTCTTCACTATGGAATTCAATCTTTCAGAAATGTTTTGCTGTGTGTTATCAATAAACTTTAACGAATCAGTTGTGAAAAATCTAATCTTTCGTTTATCAAATTCTTTTTTGATTACTAAATAATTCGGTGAGGAATAAATATCAGATTTTTTATTAATCACATAAAATAAAGCATGAGGAAAAGATACTACAATATTTTGGACAATCAGCTTCAATCTTTTTTCAGAATAATCCTTCCTCAATCTGAATTCTAAATCATTGATATCATTATTGAGCAAAACAGCATAATCAAACCCATTTTCTCTTAACCACTTTGAATATGCAGAGTTTGATTTTGAGGGAATCAGAAGAGCCGACATATCTCGCGTTGTAGTGATCATCAATGAATCGTACTCGGCTTCCTTATTTTCCCTTCCATAAATAAATATTGCTGACTTACTGCCAGTTCGATCAATATCATTACTGATTCTGAATTCTGCTTTTAATTTAATAGCACGATCAGATGTTACTTGCATTAAAGTTCGCCCATGAATCTTCTTCTCCTCTGCTGTCACCTCTATATTATAACCATCGTACTGTTTAATTAATTCGCTTAAAATTTGTGGAATAGGAAGATCAGACGGAACATAAACTCTGTAAGATGGGATCGAAGAATTATCTTTTACTGTTTTAATCCATTCGTCTTTTATAGCAAAGCCGAAAAGAGACTCTTTAAATTTTTTATTTATTTCTTCATTACTAAGTGTTAAAGCGCTTTTCAAATTGGTATCGTGATAAACAAAAGATAGTACCATGTGTGAGAGAAGCAGCAGCAATGAAATTGAAAAAAGAATTACTAATAGTTTCGTAAAATTAAGTTTTGCGTTCATCATTTGTAAAACTGAAAAGACAAATCATCTATTCTTAAAATTAGGTTTTCGTTTCTCTAAAAATGCACTTGTGCCCTCTTTGAAATCCTCGGTCCCGCAGCAAATAGCAAATAAACTTGCTTCATATTTCTGCCCTTCAGTATCCGAAACTTGATCTACAATGTTAATCGCTTTCAATGCTAATCGGATTGCCTGCTGACCCTTTGATGCAATTTTGTTTGCCATCTCAATTGCTTTTTCCAGCAATTCGTGTTGAGAATAAACATGATTGACAAGGCCAATTCTTAAAGCTTCATTTGCATCAATCATATCGCCAGTAAAAATATATTCGGCAGATCTTCCGGAATTTATCAGACGTGTTAATCTTTGTGTACCGCCGTAGCCGGGAATTATTCCAAGGTTAACTTCGGGCTGACCAAATTTCGCATTTTCAGAAGCTAACCTGATGTGACACGATAAAGCAAGCTCGCATCCGCCGCCGAGTGCGAATCCATTTACAGCGGCGATAACAGGCTTGTTCATGTTCTCAATTGAGTAATATATTTCCTGACCTTTTTCAGAGAATGCTTTAGCAGAAATCATATCGAGCTTATTTATTTCAGAAATATCTGCGCCGGCAACGAACGCTTTTTCACCGCTTCCTGTAAGAATAATCACACTAACAGATTCATCATTCCGTAAGGAAATAAAAATCTGTCTTAGTCCATCTAATGTGGCTGCATTCAGCGCATTCATCTTATCGGGACGATTAATTCTAACTACGGCAACGTTTTCTTTTTTTTCTAGGAGAAGATTTTGATAATTCATTTTTTACTCTCTTAAAATATTACAAGTAATGGTAATCTAATTTTTAAATCTGCAGATATGAACTGGTTGCTTTCAAAATAATTGTACGAAGCGAGAATCTCCATCAAAAACATTGAGACTCCTACTCCCGCAGCGAAACCGACTTTATACTTCTCGTCAAAGTAATTACTTTTACCGGAAGTTAATTTAAATTGATGAAGCTCTTTTATGTAAGAAAAAGATGCGGAAACTTCTGCTAATGGAATTAAAAGAAAAGCGCTCTCTAACAGTGGAGAAAAATAATATCTTATACCCGCGTTGAATGGAACATTCGTCGTCGAAAAATTTGAGTAATCAGTTGATTCGTAAAATCCTTGTGCACCGGGATATTGTTCGTACCCTAACTTTGCAAATAAGAATAATGGAATGAAATTATTATCAGTGTACGAGAATTCGAGATTAAAACCGTAGCCTAAATCAGTCGAGCTTGCAAAATTGCTGATTGGTACACGCGGACCAACACCAAATGAAATAAAAAATCCCCTTGCTTTATCAGTACCAAATGCTGGATTAAAATTAGTAATTAAAAGAAAAAATAGAGAGATGAGTATTTTATTCATGCGTTATAATTTTTAACGCTTCAAAATAACAAAAATTCGGGTTTTATTAATCCCTTAAGCAGTATTTCTTTTTCTTATTAGCGATAGGATTAACAAGCTTATTAGTATGAGTAAGTAACTTGCCGGGATTACAAAACCCGAAATATTTTTATCAAAGGCAAAAAATCCTTCCCATTCGGCATACCTCGCTGCAAAGAATAAGTTTACCAGTAATGAAGAAGATGTTCCGAAAGAGAGAAGACTAAGCCATATTATTGAGAAAAGCAGCACAACGAATAAATACACATTATTAAAAAATTTAATTGTGACCGTAAGAATAAGACATAACAACACGAATGCGGCTATGCTCTCATAGTTAAAAATATTTTTTTTAACAGGAATAAATTCATACGAAAAAATTAAAATTGTTGACACTAAGATGACGATGAAACTATTTCTAAAGCTTTTATGAATAATCAAAAAGAAAAAGTAGAGGCAAAGGAGCTGAATGAAGTTCCAAACAAGATAGATTGGATAATCAACTATTGAAGAAAGACCAAAGTCATAAAAATATTCCGGATCACCTATCTCAATTTTGTTCGTTAAAAATAAAACAGATAAATAAAGCAACGCTGTACACAAGATAGTTAGAATAACTCTTCCAACGTTTACAAATGGAGGATGAAGAAATGCTTCCTTAATTAAAGATAAGTGTTCTTTCTTAAGCACAATTAAGATAGGAAGCACAGCACTTAAATGAAATCGAAAGCCAAGCAATATTACAAATGTATCCAGCTCAAAATATTTTAATACGAAACCGATTGCATTAACAAAAATAACAGCTATTAAAAGCCGGGCAAGGCTTACTTTAAATTCCAATTCAATTTACTCTGATTCCATTTGCTTAATTTTATATTGAGTTCCAACACCATGATCATAAACCATTTTACCGCCATGCTCACCGGTTTGAAAAACAAAATAAACTCCAACCATTGCTAAAACTAAAATTATATATTGAACGATCCCAATAAATTTTTTCCTGAAAGCAACAAATGTTCGTAAGACAAGTAAACCGGTAAAATACCATAAAGTAAGATTTGCATACATTTCATGTTCTTCCAACAATGCACCGCTTTGCTTATTCCAGTATTCAAATGCTTCTTCAGCTTGATTGCCCGTTAGAACTGCTGCCAATGCCCCAAGTACTCCTAAAAATAAAAGCAGGTGAGCAGCTTTCGATAAAAATTCCTTTTTGAATACTATTCCCAAGAGTTCAAACAAGAAATAACTCATGAGGAAAGCGATTGGAAAGTGAATGACTTTAGGATGAAATGCTGCAAGAAATTCCATTTAGTACCTCTAGTATTTATGAATGATTTGTATTTTTAACTTAATTGTCTGACTGATTTTTTAATATAGTAATAAATTTTTGAGAACTGTGACAAAAAATATTTTATAGCATTCTAATTTTTTACCCACATAAAACAGAACCGCCATTCACATTAAGGATTTCTCCGTTAATATGTCTCGCTAAATCTGAAGCAAGAAATAATACAGGTCCGGCAATATCTTCAGCGGAAGCGATTCGCTGCACAGGAATTTCTAATCTAACTTTTTCTTTGTATTTCTTATCGCTAAATACTTCTTTGCACATTTCAGTATCAACCCAGCCAGGAGCTACACTGTTAACTGTGATGTTAAATTTTCCTATTTCGGCTGCAAGTGATTTAGTGTAAGATATCATTGCGCCTTTTGAGGCGGCATAATGAGAATGAAATGCCTCGCCTCTTTGTCCCGCAGTTGAGGAAATATTAATTATTTTCCCAAACTTATTTTTTTTCATCAATGGAATAACATGTTTAGTAATTAGAAACATGCTTGTAAGATTAGCTTGCATTGTCCTATTCCACTCTCGCAAAGACATTTTATCAGCTTCACCATATTCCCAAATTCCTGCATTGTTAACAAGAATATCTATCTTCCTTATTTTACTCACAAGCTCGATTATTCTTTGCTCAAGATTAACTTCATTGCTAAAATCCATTTTATAAAAGAATATTTTTTTCTTTTTACCGGTTTGCTGAACGAGTTTACTTGCGGCTTCTAAATTGGATTTATATGTGAAGTGGACAATAGCACCGGCTTCTGCAATTAACTTAACACAAGCAGCGCCGATTCCGCGAGAACCACCAGTAATTAAAACCGATTTAGAATTTAAGTTTATCATAATTTTTAATATTTAACTTTGAACAAAAACAATCCCTTAGCTGGAACACTCTCCCCCGCTGATTCTCTATTTTGCAATTTTAAAACATTTACAATATATGATTCATCAAGATTATTTTTAAATGAATGTAGAACTGTTCCAACAATGGTTCTTACCATACCATGTAAAAATCTATCAGCTTCTATAAGAAAAAATATCAATCCTTTAGTTTCTTTCCAATGAGCTGTGACAACTTTACAGATTTTATTTTCAGTTTCAGAATTTTTCTTACAGAATGAGGTGTAATCATGTTCGCCAATGAAATTACTCGAAAGAGAATTCAATACATCACAATTTAATAAACCATGATAGAAGTAAGAAAATCTATCATAAAAAGGTGATTTGTTTTTTGAAATAACGTAGAGATAGGAACGCTTCTTTGCATCAAATCTAGAATGAAATTCTTGATGAGCTTCCTTAATATCTAAAATTGAAATATCTCTCGGCAGAATTGAATTAAGTGAATATTTGAACTTATACAAATCAATTTCTTGTTGAGTTTTGAAGTTCGCAACTTGTCCGAAAGCATGAACACCAGCATCGGTTCTTCCCGATCCAATAAGATTAACATCCTCCATTATCAAAGTTTTTAGGGCTTCAACAATCTTCTGTTGAATGGTGACTGCATTCGTTTGGTATTGCCAGCCGGCATAGTTGGTTCCATCATATTGGATTAACAGTTTATAATTATTCATTTATATTTTATTGATGTTTTCATTACCCATTTGCCACGCAGAGTATGTCCAAAAACTTGAGAAACAGTCATTGAGAGGGAGGAACGACTGAAGCAATCCCAAAAACAACCGAAAGATTGCTTCGCTTCATTCCTGCCCGCCAACATGCGGGTCATTGCACTCGCAATGACGATGCGTTAGTCGTTGCGATCAAAATCTTGTCGTAAGTAATCTGTTGGAAGATAAAGTAATACCATTGGCATCATCTCTCCCAACTCAAGATTGTACAGTGATAATGAAGTCTCTTTTGCATACCCTAGTGATTACTTTCTGCAAACAGTTTTGATATTCACAAATTCTCGGATACCAAATAGAGATAATTCCCGACCATAACCGGATTCCTTAACTCCGCCAAAAGGTAGTCTTGGATCAGAACGTACAGAATCATTTACAAAACATGCGCCGGCAATTAATTCTTTCTCAGCGATTCTTTCACCTCGGTCATTATCCTTTGTAAAGACCGCCGCTCCTAATCCAAAGCTTGTGGCATTAGCAACTTTGATTGCTTCGGCTTCATTCTTAACCTTCATTAAAGATGCAACAGGACCAAATATTTCATCATCATAAGCAGGCATTCCAGGTGAAACATCAGTTAAAACTGTTGGAGGATAATAAGCTCCCTTAACGCTTGGAATTCCACCACCGAGTAAAAGTTTTGCTCCTTTCTCAATGCTAATTTTGACTTGATCGTGTAATTCATTTCGTAAATCAGTTCTGGCTTGCGGACCTAAGTGATTTGATTCATCAAACGGGTCACCCATCTTCTTTAATTTCATTTTTTGAAGAAAAAGCTCTTCAAACATTTTATAGATTTCTTCCAAAATAATAAATCGTTTTGCAGCTATGCAGCTTTGACCTCCATTTATTAACCGTGCATTCACACAAATTTCCGCAGCTGATTCTAAATCAGCATCCTCTAAAATTACGTAAGGATCACTTCCGCCTAATTCAAGCAAACTCTTTTTAAGTTCACTCCCTGCGATTGATGCTACAGATTTTCCTGCAGGTGTGCTTCCCGTTAATGTTACGGCTTGAACATTTTTATTCCTAATAACTGCTTCGACCTTTTTTGATGAGATCAAAAGAGTTCTAAATAAATTTTCAGGTAATCCAGCATCTATAAAAATATTTTCTATGGCAAGTGCACATCCCATCACATTTGATGCATGCTTCAAAACGCCAGCATTTCCTGCCATTAGAGTCGGCGCAGCAAACCGAAAGACTTGCCAGAATGGAAAATTCCATGGCATCACTGCCAGAATCACACCAAGCGGCTGATAAGAAATATAACTTTTAGAAAATTCTGTTTTAACAATTTCATTTGTTAAAAATTTTTCAGCATTATCGGCATAATAATCACAAACCCACGCACACTTTTCGACTTCAGCTTTTGATTGTGCAATTGGTTTACCCATTTCTAATGTCATCAAACTTGCAAGCTCATCTTTTTTTGCCCGAAGAATTTTTGAGGCATTCTTCATTAGTAATGAACGGTGCTCAAATGGAGTTAGCTTCCATTCATTGTAAGTTGAATTTGCCTGATCAAGAATTTTAGAGACTTCAGCATCACTCATTTCGGCATATTGCTGAATGATTTCTTCATGCGCAGGATTGATTGATTGTAACATTCAGATAACCTCAGAATTGTTTATCAAAACTTAATAAATAAAATCGTTTTTTACTTGGAGAGTTGAACATTAGAATAAAATTATATCCTAATTTTTAAGTGGGAACTAAAATTACACACCCCTTTCCCGCTGTTGCGGGATAAACTGTTCCCTCTCGAAGAGGGGAAACTGTCCGCATGAATCCATTAATGGCAGTCACGAGTCATCCAATTTAAAAATCTTAGTAGCTAAAGAGCATCTCCACAATTCAACCTTATCACCTTATTAAAGATTATGAATAAGCTGATAAGGTAATTGTCCGATTGTCATTCTTTGTTACTAAGGTTAAAGCAAAAATAGATAAGTAATTATACTTAGATCGAGAGAAGAACGCGATATAATATTTCTTGACGTTTGACCTTTCAAAACACCTACTTGATTCTCTTTATAATTACAAGCGATTTGTCGTCGTTGTATTTACCTTTCTTGCTGAACTTTATTACATCTTCTAATACAGTGTAGGCAATTTCTTTCACTGTCTTATCCTTTAAAGATTTTAATTTATTTATAAAGCGTTCCTCACCGTAATAATTAAATTCCTGATCGGTTGAATCAATCACGCCATCAGAATAGATGACGAGAATATCGTCTTTAAGGAAGTTTATATTCTCTATGCTGTACTTTGCATTCGGAGTTGGACCTATAACCGGTCCGGTAGGATCTAACTTCATAATCATTTCAGAATTGCTTCTAATAAAAATTGGCGGATTGTGTCCGGCATTAGCATAGAGAAAAAGTCCACCCTTATCGTCAGATAACTCACCATAAAATAATGAAGCAAATTTATCATCGGCAAAAATTTTATTAACAAGCTGATTTACTCTCTTCATCAAAGGAGAAATTTTAATTTCAAAACTGCTTGCCATTCTTATCGCACCGGAAATGTACATTGCTTCGGCGGCAGCACTAACGCCTTTACTTGCCGCATCTCCGACAACAACTCCTAAACGCTGATTATCATCACCGACTTCCAGATAATCAAAAAAATCTCCGCCGACAATTTCTGCGGGACTTGTTATTCCAAAAATTTCATAGTTATGAAATCTATATTCATGTTCCGGGAGGATGCTTTTTTGAAGTTCACGGGCTTTATCAAGATCGGCTTTAAAAGTTTTTGCACGAACGGAATATTTGCGCTGCTTGATCTGGGATGTAAGCGCGGTTGCAATGATGTTCAATGTATAACGAAGCACTTCATCTATTTCATCGCTGTTCAGAGCAAGTAAATATTCATAATAAAACTTATCATGTATTTTTATTTTGTCTCCAACTCCGGAAGCAGAATATTTAAAGATACCTTTCTTTCTTAAAATTGCATTTGTTTCACTACCAAGAATTGTTCTTTCTCTCGCAATCAGATCAAAAACCGGATAACCTTTCAGCGTCAAGCTAAAACCGGGATTTATTCTTTCAATGTTACCTGTTTGATAAAAAAGCTTGTATGCTTCTTTTTGAATATTTAACTGCCAAATTCTTCCGCCGGTTATGTTAGTTTCTTTTTGTCCGACAATCTGTTTAAGAACTGCAATCAGCATATCTTTTTCAGATTCAAATGACTGAGATGCAATTGTTTCTACTGTTTTATATAATTTTTTTTGATCCATGAAAATTAAATTCTTTCTGGTTCATCAAATTGATGGATACATTTCCGAAAGTATCACTTCATAGCATGAACTAACCCCACGATTTATCGTGGGGTAACCCCATTGGTGCGGTAGGTTTAGGGCTTTAGCCATGATGATTAAAACCATACTTTGTTATAAATTTTTCATATTCTTCTTTGGAAGTCATGTTTTTATGTTGTTCTTCGTACTCCAGATTGTATAAATCCATATTTTATAAGGTGACATAATTACTTTTGATTAATGGCTAAAGCTAATTCTGTTAAGAGCACTATACTCCCCACGCTGAAGCGTGGGGTTTTTGCAAATAATGTTCGCTTAGAAACATTAAAAGGGTACATATCGTTCCGATGCAGCTTCTTGCTTTCACTCTGAATAAAAATCAATCATATCTTGAATGGTCTTTTTACATACCTCACAATATTCCTTTGCAGAATTTGATCTCATAATGCAATCATACATCGGGCGATAAATTCCTCTCGCAACATAACCTCCGCCTTCAAATGCACCAACCTTATTTTCATATTCCTTGGTTTCAGGAGTTGGAATTGGAGTGTCATCATCAACTATATTTTTCCACTTGGAATTAAAATCAACAAGAGTTGTAATATTTGGATCTGCAGGTTCAATATCCAGCTCATAAAAATTTTGATATGACACATCATCGGTAACATATTCATCAGCAAGAGATGCAAAGCCGTGTCCAAATTCATGCACAAAAACCTGTCCCTCGAAACGATTATTGTTCATGCAGACAGAATAGTAATTGTAAATTGCACCGCCGCCGTATTCAGTTGTGTTTACTAAAATGTAAATTTGATCGTACGGAACATTAGATGCGACATCGCGGACGGTTTTATTATCAGTTGTCATTAAATACCGTTCCGTACCGAATGTATAAAAGTTGGTGTTCAACAAAGTTTTTTTCCAGATTCCTTTTCCCGGAAAATCTGTACCCGATTCATCTGATGCTGCTTCAACTCCCCAAATATTAAATTTTTCCCTATTCTCTTTGAATGGCGATTTATCAAAGAAGTAATCGGCAAATTTCTTGCAATCATTTTTAAAAACTTCCATCTCACTTTTAGTGTATCCTTCGGGAAGAATTACAATATCAACTTTACTTGAGGCAGCTCCAGAGTTAAACACCTGAAATGAATTTAATTCTCTGGTTCTCTCTTTTTTAATAAAATAGTTTTGCGGATCAACAGTATATTCAAATTTTTTTATCCAATCATTTTTCTTATTGCGGCTGAAAAATTCAACTCTGATTTTATTCTTTGGATAAGGAATAATTACAGTTTCAGTGAAAGTACGGAATGTGGATTTAGCTTCTTCAGTTGTCTGCCACTCGCTGAATAGAGTTGAATAAGTTTTTGAACAAATGATATTGTCAGTCACAGAATCGTGAACAACTACTTTATACTTTCCAAAGTCAAACTTATCCACTAAATTAATTTTTGATCCGCCCCAAAATGGCTCTTCGATCAGCTCGTCAATGGAATAAAATTCATTCTCGACATTTCCAGTATGAAAATAATCAATCCGAAGTGTTTTATCTAAAAAATGATCTTCAAATTTTATTTGAGGAAATAGAAAGGAGTTTAAAAGGAAGATCGTAACAAGAAATTTCATATTAGGTATCCAATAAAATATTTGTGATATAAATTTTACTTCGTAACTTTTCTTGAGCCGGGTTTGACCAATGGAATTCCCTGCTTGCAAAGTTGGCACCCATCAGCCGTAAATGAAATTGCATCAACTTTTAATGCGCTGAACTGCGGATAACCAAAATTCACTTTGCCATTGCTTCTGTCTACAATGAATCCAACACCAACTACTTTTGCTCCAAATGATTTGACAATATCAATAACTTCGAAAACAGATCCGCCTGTTGTTACGACATCTTCGCATACAAGTACTTTTTCATTTTTGGCTAAGGAAAAACCTCTGCGCAATGTTAATGCCGTTTGTTCTCTCTCGGCAAAAATAAATTTTTTATTTAATTGACGAGCTGCTTCCTGTCCGACGATAATTCCACCAATTGCAGGGGCAATTACCGTTTCAATTTCCAAATTCTTAAAGTGATCAACTATCTTCTCACAAATTTGCGTATTGTAATCGGTGTATTGCAAAACTTTTGCACATTGGAAGTATTGATGGCTATGTCTTCCTGATGTAAGAAGAAAATGACCTTCAAGCAATGCTTCGGTTTTATAAAACAAACTCAATAATTCTTGTTCGCTTAAGCTCATAAGAATCTCCAGCTAAATTTACGTATTTTCAGATTAGTGACTCTATCTTTTCTGCTAACTGAAAATCTTTATTTGTAACACCGCCATCACTGTGAGTTGAGATTGAAATCTTCACTTCGTTCCAGCTATGCATCAAAATATCAGGATGATGATCCATTGATTCGGCAGCGTCTCCAACTTTATTTACAAATGCAAGAGCTTCTCTAAAATTGGCAAGCTGAAATTCTTTACTTATTTGTTTGTTAGAATAAATCCAATCAACAAAAGCATTTAACTTCTCTCGAATTACATTTTCAGATAGTAACATAATAAAATTTCCTTCCTTGAATATTTTATCAGCGAATCTTTTTATTTTGTCGCGCTGGGACTTTTAAACTACAAAGAGCAAAATGTTCTACAAATATTTTGTCCCCAACGGGCCATTTCCAAATAATTTTGCGTTGCTGATTGTAAAGTCCCTTTAAGGACTCAATATTTATATTAATCAACAAAGAAAAATATGCCAAAATTCCGTATGGGATGAAATATATCCATTGCATATTAGAATTAAAAAAATCTTAAAATAAATTCTGTCCAAAATTATTTCATTTGTAAAAAAATTCTACATAAACTCAGACTATATATAAAAAAAGCGTATTAAAAATTAATACGCTTTGTAATTTAAGAATTATTTGGAAATTTTAATTTTCCTCTGATCCAGCACTTTCTGGAGCTTTATCAGGAATATCAATCTGCGAATCCTCGTCAATAAAGATTATATGATCCGTATTCTCAAAATGTTTGGCAATTATTTTAGCTCCATCTTTAAATGAACCCCTGAGAATTTCTTCTGCAAGAGGATCTTCGACATATTTTTGAATAGCACGTTTCAATGGCCTTGCACCATACTTTTGATCAAATCCTTTATCAACTAAGAAATTTTTGGCGGATTGATCGAGGGTCAATACCATTTTATTATCGTGCATATTTTTATAAAGATCCTTCAACTCTATATCAATAATTTGCAAAATATCTTCTCTTTCCAGATTTCTGAAAACAATTGTTTCATCTAACCGGTTTAGAAACTCCGGATTGAATAATTTTTTCATCGCTTCTTCAACAGTGCTTTTCATATGAGAATATCTATCTGCTTCGGATTCACCGCCAAAACCATAAGAACCAATATTTTTGATATCCTTAGTCCCAATGTTTGAAGTCATGATGATTATTGTATTCTTGAAATCAACTTTTCTTCCAAGACTATCTGTGAGAACTCCATCATCAAGAACTTGAAGCAAAATGCTGAAAATATCAGGATGAGCTTTTTCAATTTCATCAAACAGTACAACCGAATAAGGACGTCTTCTTACTTTTTCTGTTAATTGACCGCCTTCTTCATAACCGACATATCCCGGAGGTGCACCAACGAGTCTGGATACAGCAAATTTCTCCATGTATTCACTCATATCAATTCGGATCAAAGCATCCTCGGAATCAAACAAATATTTTGCAAGAGCTTTACATAACTCGGTTTTTCCAACTCCGGTCGGCCCCAAGAAAACGAAACTTCCAATTGGTCTGCTTGGATTTTTCAATCCCGCTCGGGTTCTTCTAATAGCTTTAGATAATTTTTCTACCGCTTCCTCCTGACCAACAATATATCCTTTGAGAGCTGTTGCCATTTTCAATAATTTTTCGGATTCAGTCTGAGCAACTCTGTTAACTGGAATGCCCGTCATCATCGCTACAATGGTAGCAATATCTTCTTCGGTGACATCATAAACTATGTCGCGCGTTTTGGCATCCCAATCGCGCTTAGCTATTTCCAGATCATTTTGAAGATTTCTTTCTTTATCACGCAGACGAGCAGCTTCTTCATAATCTTGTTTTTTTACAACAGAAGATTTCTCTGCTCTTACTTTTTCAATTTCGGCTTCAAGATCAAGTATTTCTTTGGATACTTCAAAATTACCCATATGAACTCTTGAACCCGCTTCATCAAGAACATCAATTGCTTTGTCAGGTAAATGTCGGTCTGTTATGTACCTGTTGCTAAGCTTAACAGCCGATTCAATTGCATCATCAGAATATCTTACATGATGGTGTTCTTCATATTTGAACTTAATGTTTGTTAAAATTTGAATTGTCTCATCATAGCTCGGCGGTTCAACCATAACTTTTTGGAATCGGCGATCTAAAGCTCCGTCGGTCTCGATGTATTTTCTATACTCATCAAGAGTTGTGGCACCAATACATTGAATGTCACCACGAGATAAAGCAGGCTTGAACATGTTAGAAGCATCTAATGAACCAGAAGCTCCGCCCGCTCCAACTATGGTATGCAATTCGTCAATAAAAAGTATAACATCACTGGCTTTTTCCAATTCATTCATCAATGCTTTCATTCTTTCTTCAAACTGACCGCGGTATTTTGTACCTGCTACAAGTCCGGCAAGATCTAATGTAACTACTCTTTTGTCCTGAAGAATTCTAGGAACTTTTTTCTGAACAATCCTTAAAGCTAATCCTTCTGCGATAGCAGTCTTTCCTACTCCCGGTTCTCCAATGAGTACAGGATTATTTTTCTTTCTTCTGCTAAGAATCTGAGCAACTCTTTCAATTTCTTTTTCACGTCCAATAACAGGATCGAGCTTATCTTCATGAGCAAGCTTGGTAAGGTCGCGTCCAAAATTATCTAGTACTGGAGTTTTTGTCCGATCAGCTTTCCTATCCGGGACAGGAATTGATCCTGATGGGTCTTTCGAACTTTTACTGCTCAGCATTGAGTTCAATTCTGAGCGTGAATTTTCATAAGTAACATTAAACTGATGAAGAATTTGTGTTGCAATATTATCTTCGTCTCTTAATAAAGAGAGTAAAAGATGCTCGGTCCCGATAACATCTGCCTTATAAATTTTAGATTCGATTTGAGTAATCTTTAAAACCTTTTCGGCTTGCTTTGTCAAAGGAATATTTCCGATAGTCATTGTTCCACCGGAAGTTCTGACTGTATCCTCGATAGCTTTTTTTAATTTTATGAGATCGCAATCAAGGTTTCTTAAAATTCTAACTGCAACACCTTGTCCTTCCCTAATAATTCCAAGAAGGAGATGTTCCGTTCCAATGTAGTCATGGCCTAACCTTAAAGCTTCCTCGCGGCTAAGTCTGATAACTTCTTGCAATCTATCCGAGAAATTTCCGTCCATGTTTTTTCCTTATTTCAGTTGTATACTGTCTAAACGTTTTTTTTTGCTTAAATGTTGCATTAAATATATAAATAATTAGTTAATACCTCAATTTAATGAAGATTACCCGAAATGCATCTATTTTTAATGTACAACTCATTTACAACTTGAGATATTAACTGTTAGTAAAAAATGACAATAATTATACCATTAAAACGAAGTATCAGTTTCCTTTGTTTTGAAAATCATCCTTTTCTAAACCTATTTTGATACAGATTATTTTTCTGCTTGGGTTCTATTTTTACTTTGTATTATGTTAAAGATTTGTTTGAAAAGAGAACAATTTTTTTACTGTCATAAATTTTAGTAATAATACTTACCACAATATTGCGAGATATGCCAGCCCGCCTTGGGCGGGCTGGCATATCTCGACCTAATCTTTCCACAAAGATGACCTTAATTTGATTTGTTCATTTTGGTTATATTTGATTTAATTAAAATTATTATCAACCTTGCAAAACCTTCTTCTCAATGATTCAAAAAAAATATACTCTTAAACGACTAGGTGAAAACCAAGTTAGTAAAAGAGTAATTGATGAAAAACAATTTTTAATTAACTACCAGGATGCATTAAACCCAGCACAGTTTGAAGCAGCTTCAGCATTGGATGGAGCTTACTTGATTATTGCGGGTGCGGGAACGGGAAAAACAAGAACATTAGTTTATCGCGTAGCAAGATTGGTTGAACTCGGATATGATCCAAAATCAATTTTGCTGCTTACTTTTACAAGAAAAGCCGCAAATGAAATGATGAATCGTGCGGCAGTTTTGCTTGATAACCGATGCTCAAAAATTTTAGGTGGAACATTTCACTCTTTCGCTAACCTTACTCTTAGAAAATATTATAAAGCCCTTAACCTTGATTCTTCCTTCACGATTCTCGATCAAGGTGATAGTGAAGATGTTATTAATCTAATAAGATCGCAAGCAGGTTTTATCTCCAAAGAAAAACGATTTCCTAACAAACAAACTCTGAACAAAGTTTTTAGTTTAAGTGTGAATACTGGAAAATCTGTTGAAGATATAATTGAAGAATCATATCCTCATTTCTTAGATGAACATGACAAAATATTGGGCATCAAGAAAGTATTTTCTGAATACAAACGCAAAAACAACTTACTGGACTATGATGATCTTCTTGTTTACTTAAAAAATTTTTTACATGATTTAAGCCCTTCGGCTAAATCACTGCTTTCAACAATTAAATTTGTAATGGTTGATGAATATCAGGATACGAACAAACTTCAAGCTGAAGTAGTGCTGGGACTTACGCAGCTAAATAAAAATATTATGGTTGTTGGTGATGATTCACAATCAATTTATTCTTTTCGTGGTGCCAACTTTAAAAACATAATTGAATTTCCGGTTCTTTTTCCTGAAACTAAAATTATTAAGCTCGAAGAGAATTACCGCAGCGTTCAGCCGGTTCTTGATTTTACAAACAAAATTATAGAAGGTGCGGTTGAGAAGTATGAGAAGCATCTTTACACAAGAAAATCCGGGGGTGACTTACCTTTCATTGTTGCTGCTTCAACTGAAAATTTACAATCCAAATTTATTGTTGACAAAATTCTTGATCTGAGAGAAGAAGGAGTTCCACTAAAAGATATAGCTGTACTTTTTCGTTCTTCTTTTTTCTCTTTTGATTTGGAAATTGAGCTTAACAAAGCAAACATTCCATTTCAGAAATTCGGCGGGATGAAATTCATAGAAACGGCGCATATAAAAGATGTTTTGGCTTTCTTACGAATTGCTGCTAATCCGAAAGATATTGTAAGTTGGTACAGAGTTCTGCTTCTGCTCGAAGGAGTCGGACCCAAAACTGCGCAAAAAATTTTAGATGAGCTTGCAACAGCAAGATTGACAATCAAAGCAAATCCTGATGCTCAAACATCTTTCAGATACAATGATACAATTGCAAAGTTGTTTCAGCTTTTATATCAGCTTCACACACAGCAAGGACTTCCATCGGAAAAAGCTCAGTTGGTTGTCGATTATTACTATCCCATCTTCAAAGACAAGTATGACGATTTCAATAAGCGAAAAAAGGATTTAGATATTTTCCTAAACATCACTGAGAATTATAAATCACTCGATAGCTTGCTCGCTGATATGGCAATTGAACCAATAATTGATTCAGTAGTGGACATTGAAACTCCCAATAAAGAAGAAGAGTATGTTACGCTTTCAACAATTCACTCGGCAAAAGGATTGGAGTGGCATTCGGTTTTCATAATTCATGCAGTTGAAGGATTTTTCCCGTCAAGTCGATCGGTAGAAAATTTGGATACTTTAGAAGAGGAAAGAAGGTTGATGTATGTCGCTTCAACAAGAGCAAAGCAAAATCTGTTTGTAACTTATCCTATGAATATTTTTGATAGAGAAGCTGGAACGACCTTGTCCAAACCATCCCGCTTTATCTCCGAGATGAACAAAGATTTAGCACAAGGTTGGCTGCTTGATGAGGATTTTTAAGTTGCAGCTAAGTGAGACTCACCTTTAAGGTGAATCTCACTTGGAGAAAAACGTTTGATTTGAAAACCAAAACCAATATTTTTATCACCGAATAAAAAACAGATAAAATGAATTACACACAACTCGCTGAAGAAGCCATAAAAGCAAAAACAAAAGCGCATCCTCCCTACTCACACTTTCATGTTGGGGCTGCACTTCTAACAGAAGATGATAAAATTTATCTTGGTGCTAATATCGAAAATAGCTCATACAGCTTAACCATTTGTGCCGAACGAACCGCAATCTTTTCTGCATACCTGAAAGGTGAAAGAAAATTCAAAGCAATGGCAATAGCCAGCGACGCTCCCGATTTCTGTCCACCTTGCGGTGCATGCAGACAAGTAATCAGCGATCTTTGCGGCAACATTGACGTGATAATGGTAAATCATAAAAAGGAAACTAAAGTTCTTAAACTTTCCGATCTGCTTCCATTTGCCTTCGGAGATGAAAACTTAAAATGATTATCACACTCTCACTTATTCTCAAACAAAATCAAAATTTAATATGATCGAGTTCACACCTCATTCAATGCCAAAGGAAACAGGATGGATTGAAGTAATTGCCGGCTGTATGTTCAGCGGAAAAACTGAAGAGCTAATCCGCCGGCTTAGACGCGCACAAATAGCTAAACAAAATGTGAAAATATTTAAACCGAAAATTGATATCCGCTACTCACACACATCAATTGTTTCACACAGCGAACAATCGCTTCCTTCTTTGCTTGTCACAGATGCAGAAGAAATTCTATCGCTTTCTGTTGATGCACAAGTTGTTGGAATTGATGAGGCACAATTCTTTTCTCAAGAACTTGTCTCTGTTTGCAATCAGCTTGCCGATAGAGGAAAACGAGTAATTGTGGCAGGATTAGATCAGGATTATAAAGGCATTCCATTTGAACCAATGCCTCAGCTTCTTGCTATAGCCGAATATATCACAAAAACTCTGGCAATTTGTGTTGCTTGCGGCAATCCTGCAGATAAAACCCAGCGGAAGACTGCTTCCGGTGAGCGCGTTATTGTTGGTGCGGCAGATATTTATGAAGCTCGCTGCCGAAAATGTCACTACATTCCAAATGAAAATGAAAGGTGATACATGGATTTTATATTCTCGTTACTCAGAGGAGCTTTAGGTTTATTAATCTTACTGGGAATTGCATTTCTCTTCTCCAATAATAAGCGAAAAGTAAATTGGAGATTAGTAGTAACAGGTGTTACAATGCAAGTTATCTTTGCTATTTTTATTATTCACAGTGAAAGTTTACGTGGATGGTTTTTTCCTCTCGGCTGGCCAAAAGATGTTATCAACTGGCTGGGTGCCGCTGTAGTCAGCTTACTTGGTTTTACAATGCAAGGAGCCGAATTTGTGTTTGGAAAACTTGCAATAAATAACGGACCAGACAGTCTTGGATTTTTCTTCGCCTTCCAGGTTCTTCCCACAATTATTTTTGTTTCATGCCTAACTTCTGTCCTTTACTATTTGGGAATACTTCAGCTTATCGTCAAAGGAATGGCTTGGGTAATGGCAAAACTTCTTGGCACAAGCGGAGCTGAATCTCTTTCCAACACAGCAAATATTTTCGTTGGACAAACTGAGGCACCATTACTAATTCGTCCTTACATAAAAACGATGACAAACTCCGAAATCTTAACGATAATGGTTGGAGGAATGGCAACAATTGCCGGTGGCGTAATGGCAAGTTACATTCAAATGCTTGGACAATCATTTGCTGATGCAAAAGGAATTGGATTATCGGAAGCACAAATAACATTTGCAATTCAACTTTTAGCTGCAAGTGTGATGGCTGCACCGGCATCAATTGTAATTTCGAAAATTTTATTTCCTGAAGTTGGCGAACCTGTAACTAAAGGTACGGTAAAATTAAAAGTGGAAAAAAATGCCTCAAACATAATTGAGGCTGCCGCAACTGGAGCTTCAGATGGATTACAGCTTGCATTAAATGTTGGAGGAATGCTGCTCGCCTTCATTGCTTTAATTGCTCTAATAAATTACCTTCTAACAGGTTTAGGCGATTTATTAAATCTAAACGCTTATCTTCAAGCAACATTCGGGCAGCCGCTTTCGATGCAGTTGTTGTTTGGTTTAGTTCTAAAATATCTTGCTTATGGTATCGGCGTTCCATGGAATGATTCATTACACTTCGGGAGTCTAATCGGAACAAAAGTAGTGCTTAATGAATTTGTTGCCTATTTAGATTTAGCTACTTTAGTTAAAAACGGAGCAATGAGCGAAAAAGGAATTATGATGGCAACTTATGCTTTGTGCGGATTTGCAAATTTTTCTTCCATTGCAATTCAAATTGGTGGAATAAGTCCTATGGCACCTGAGAGAAAGAAGGATATTTCTGCATTGGGATTAAAAGCTGTACTTGGCGGCACACTTGCCACATTGATGACCGCAACGCTCGCCGGATTGTTGGTTTAATTCTTACACGAAGATGATAGATCTAAATTTTAAGTATAAGAATTTGGTTGATGGAATTAAATCAGCAGCCCCGTTCACTCCTGAACTTGCAATAATTTTAGGCAGCGGATTAGGAAACTTTGCCGAGAGAGTCAAAATTGAAAAAACAATCTCAACGTCAAACTTACCCGATTATCCAAAGTCAACTATTCAAGGACATGAAGGAAAAATTCACTTCGCGGAATTTGCTGGAAAAAAATTACTGCTTTTTCAAGGAAGAATTCATCTGTACGAAGGTTACTCGATTTACCAATGCATTCTGCCGATTTTCATTTCCTATAAACTAAGTTGCCCGAAAATCATCTTAACCAATGCTGCCGGTGGAATTAATCGTTCATTCAAACCAGGTGATTTGATGCTAACTATCTCATTTAACGGAATTGCTCTTAAAAAAGAATTGACATCCTTAATAGGAATTGCTTCAGAAAATGGGATGAAGAACTTTCGTTCACTGCCATCACCTTATCTAAATAAAAAAATAAGGGAAGCCGCTAACGAAGAAAAGATAGAACTTAAAGAGGGAGTTTACTGGTACACAAAAGGGCCAAGCTACGAAACACCGGCAGAGATAAGGTACATCTCCAAATTTGGCGGAGATGCCGTTGGGATGTCTACGGTCCATGAAGCAGTGTATGCCGCATATTTGGGAATAGAGACTGCTTCAATTTCTTGTATAACAAATTATGCAGCAGGTTTGACCGATAAAAAACTGTCGCATGCTGAAGTTACTGAAACAGCCAATCTCGTTCAGCATAAATTTGAGAGTCTAATAAAGAAAATCATAGAAATTCTTAAATTATGATTTACTAACCCAATTCCTCACAAACGATTCAAACAACATGAAGGAACTGCATTGGCTATCTAAACTTAATTTCAAAAAATTATGATTATTAAAAAGGAATAGATTTTAAAAATTTTATTTTTAGCTGATTTAATTGACTTTCAGGCACTATACTGATAATTTTGTTGACCTTATTTTTGAAAAATCAATCTAACAAGATATAAACTATGAAAGAATTCAGATTTAAAATCATCGTCATTCTCGCAGCACTTGCATTAAGCGTTTATCTCCTTTGGCCTACTTATAAGGATTACAGCAACAATAAAAGCATAACCGAAATCGTTAGCAAAAAGCAAGAAGAGATTAAAAGAACTTATCCTGAAATCACAAAACAAGATCTTCAGAAAAAACTTGTTGCTATTGAAGACAGTATTCGAGTTTCCGATCCGTCAATTGCCGATGCAAGACAAAAAAGAATTAAGCTCGGTTTGGACTTACAGGGCGGAATGCGTGTTGTCTTAGAAGTTAACACTGCAAAATTGCTTGAAAAATTGGCTAAAAATCCTGATGATGTTTTCAAAAAAGTTTTAACTGAAGCTGAAAAAGAGGCTGCTTTATCTAATGAATCCGTTGTAGATATAGTAGGTAGGAAATTTGAGCAACGCCAAATTAGATTAAGCAGGTACTTCGGAACGATTCGAGAAGATGATGATGAAATTCTTAACAGGTTAATAGAAGATTCAGAAGATGCTGTTGCCCGTGCAATAGAAATTATTAGAAATCGTGTTGATCAATATGGAGTTTCGGAACCATCCATACAGAGACAAGGCAGCAGAAGAATAATCGTAGAACTTCCAGGTGTGGCTAAAGAGGAAGAAGCTAAAAATCTTTTACAAGGAACTGCGCTTCTTGAGTTCAGAATTCTAAAAGATCCAGAATTTGCAATCTCTCTAATGCAAAAAATTGATAATGTGCTCGCCGGAAAAAATCTTGAGGACACTACTAAAACTGATACCACAACAACTGCAAAAACTGAAACGAAGGACACATCTTTAATTACCGCTGATACGAGTGAGCAAAAGCAATTATCTGAAGAAGAATTCAAAAAAGAGCATCCTTTCTTTGCAATTGCAATGATGGATCCGCAAGGTCAATCTGCAGATGCATATGTTCGGGAAGGTCAAAAAAGTTTATTAACACAGTATCTTAATCGTGATGATGTTCAAAAAGTAATGCCAAATAATGTTGAATTTATCTATTCAGCTAAACCGGTTGGTGTTGATAAGGGTGAAAATATTTATATGATGTATTTAGTAAATAAAAATCCCGAATTAACCGGCGGTGTAATTACAGATGCACAAGCAAATATAGATCCAAGCACTTCCTCACCTATTGTTAGCATGGAAATGAACAGCGAAGGAGCAACTGATTGGGCGAGAATAACCGGTGCAAATGTAGGTAAAAGAATTGCAATTATGTTGGATGGAGTTGCTTTTTCTGCTCCTGTTGTCCGTGGCAAAATTCCCGGAGGCAGATCTCAGATTGAAGGAATGGCAAACATGGAAGAAGCCAAACTTTTAGAAATAGTTCTGAAAGCCGGTGCTCTTCCTGCACCTGTTGATATTATTGAAGAAAGAACAGTTGGTCCCTCACTGGGGCAAGACTCGGTTAATTCCGGTTTCACGGCTTCCATCATTGGTTATATTGTAGTGGGATTTTTCATGATCTTCTACTATCGAAAAAGCGGATCAATTGCCGCTGTGGGATTAGTCCTCTCAATCTTATTCATTCTTGCAATCCTAGCTGGATTTGGTGCCACACTAACTCTGCCTGGTATAGCTGGAATTATCTTAACGATGGGTATGGCTGTTGACGCAAACGTTCTAATATTCGAAAGAATTAGAGAAGAAATGGAAACAGGTAAAACTATCAAAGCTTCCATTGATGGAGGATATTCTAAATCTTTCTCCGCAATATTTGACTCGAACATTACAACATTTTTCACAGGGCTTATATTATATCAATTTGGTACCGGTCCGGTGCAGGGATTTGCATTAACTTTAATGATAGGAATTGTAACAAGCTTGTTCAGTGCTTTATTCATATCACGGTTCATCTTCAACTTTCTAGTTTCAAAAGGTTCAAAAATCAGTATTGGTTAAGCCAAAGGCTTACAAGTAAAAAAAGGTTTTTAAGGAGTAAATTAAACAGATGCGCATTTTCGAAAATATTCAGATTGATTGGATAGGGAGAAGGAAATTTTTCTACATGGTTTCCACTGCCCTTTTCCTTCTAGGATTAATAAATATAGTCATTCGCGGTTTAGAATTTGGGATTGACTTTAAAGGAGGATCCGAAATTGTTTTACAGTTTAGTAAGCCAATTGAAATCGGAAGCATAAGAAGCGAAGTTGAAAAGCTTGAACTCGGAAATGTTGAGCTAAAAACTTACGGAGGTGAAAATACAGTTCTCATAAGAACAGAATTACAATCTATACCGGCAGCCCTTTATCCGAGGGTAATCCAAAGCATACAGAATGAGATTGACAAGGCAATCCCTGGAGTAGAACGAAGAATAACTGATTCAACCCAAAACTCGATCACGCTCACACTACCTAATCCAGACACAACGAATATTTTAGTTGATAAGCTTTTCGAAGCAGGATTTCAAACTGGAAAAGTTTCTGAGGAACCCACGAACAACCAGATGCTTGTTAGTGTTGGTATATCAGACTGGATAAAAGAAAATCTTAAAGAAAGATTCAAGGATAATTCTTTCCAGGTTTTAAAAGAAGATCAAGTCGGTCCCAAAGTCGGTTCAGAATTAAAACGCGATGCCGTTTTGGCTGTTTTATTATCGCTTGTTGTTATTTTGATTTACCTTGCATTCAGGTTCAAATTCATCTTTGCTCTCGGAGCTGTGTTTGCCTTATTTCATGATGTTTTAATCACACTTGGCTTGTACTCAATTTTATATGGAGTTATTCCCGGATTAAATCTTGAAATTGATCTTGCAATAGTTGCCGCTTTTCTAACTCTTGTAGGTTACTCGATTAATGATACGGTTATTGTGTTTGACAGAGTGAGAGAGAATTTAAAAATTCATAAAACAATGCCGCTTTTTGATTTACTGAATATGAGCATTAATAGAACAATGAGTCGAACTATCTTAACCGGCGGTACAACATTATTGGCGGTGTTAGTAATATTTATTTTCGGCGGTGAAGTATTAAGAGCATTCGCGTTCACACTTGCATTCGGTATCATCATCGGAACATATTCTTCAATCTTCGTTGCGAGTGCCTTAGTTCTAGAATATGCTGAAAGAACCAAGAAGAAGGTTGAATTTTAATAGGAGTAAGTATTTTAGGTTCGAAGCCGGTGGTATAACCATCGGCTTTTTTGTTTTTAGGCGGGAACCGAAACCATAACAAATTATGGATATGATTTCAAATACCTATTGTATTTACTTTTACACAAAATATGCATACCTACCCAAAAGCCTTTGTTGATTTCCTCTACCACTGATCAAAAGTTAAGAATCAAATTCATTTATTAGTATAAGTAAGAAAACCTTAGTAAATAAGTGACTGAACTGCTATTGAACCTTATCACTTTATTTCAGAAGCTGATAAGGTTAAAGCTCTAGACGTCATTGAATGTTACTAAGGTTAACTCAAATTGGTCGCCTGTTCTGGTAAACCGTTGAAATGGTTCATAATCCTTTAAATTTTCCTATTCTCAGCGGGATTAATCCCGCTGAGAACGATATACAAAACATAGTTTATTAACCGTTTTACCTGTACGCCTATGGTGTGACGGTTTTTGTTTTAAGCGGTCAACTTGAGTAAGGTTAAAATAAATAGGAATAAATCTCAATTTGTTAGGATGATTTGTCCATACAATCTGTTAGTAAACAAAAACTATTGACTATTAAATTTACTTGGGCGGATTAATAAACCCGCTGCTTTAAACTGGAACGGAAACTAAAATAAAGCGAGAAATTTTCTCTGAAGCAATCATGAAGTTTGATAGAACTGAAGGCAGAAAAACAGAATCCCCTTTTGCAAACTTGTTTGATATATTCTTACCATTGTCAGAAGACAATAATTTCAGATTTCCTTCAAGTACGAATAGAATTCTTGGCCCAATTTGGTTTTCGAATTTTAATTCTTTCTTGGTTGAAGAAAAAATTTGTATTTCAAATTCCTTTGCATTTGTCTTATAGATTATTGAACTGCCAATTTTCTTGCCTTTAAGAATTTGCGGTGCAGCCAAATCATAATTTAAAACCTTAAGCAAAGTTTTAGCATCCTTATATTTGGGAGTTAAACCGGCACGAATGACATTGTCTGAGTTAGACATGCACTCGATAATATTTCCCTTCAGATAAGCATGAGGAATTCCAGGTTTTGTAAATATTGCTTCTCCCCTTTTCAAATGAACAAAATTAAGAAAGAAAAGAATAAGTAAGCCAACATCGTTTTTATATTTTCCGAAAAGCTCAATGAAATGTTTCTCAATCTCTGTTTTATTATTTTTTTTCGATAAACGGTTTTTTAACTTACGAATTGTTGTAGCTAAAGCTTCCTTATCAGAAACTGATCTCTTTAATAATCTCGTAAAAATCTTTTTAACAAACTTTTTCTTAACATCATCAGATAAAAAATCCCTCTGAGGCTGTCTAAAAAGATTAAATATGTCTTGCTGAACTTGTTTCAGC
>Ga0209751_10001404_pt1 | contig 24805 bp, 36 predicted proteins | sample RifCSP13_1_FD_184019 | JGI IMG/M metagenome (GOLD analysis project Ga0209751, IMG submission 184019) | Soil microbial communities from Rifle, Colorado - Rifle CSP2_sed 13_1 (SPAdes) (version 2) | ecosystem: Environmental > Terrestrial > Deep subsurface > Rock core/Sediment | place: Rifle...
CGCATAATCGCTCCACTGCCGAAGAAGGCTTCGATGTAAGTTCGATGGGGCGGCATTTGGTTGATGATGGTCTGATAGACGCCGCTACCATTCTTTCCACCGGGGTAAGTCATTCGGGATCCTATCGTCATTTATGGCGTGGTGATCACGCCTTCACTGCTTGCTCTTCCGCCACAGATACACAATCAGGCCAATAGCCCAAACCGCACCAATGACCAACAGCAAGAGAAGGTCAATGAGGGAGTAAGATGCGATCATGGCGTTGGCGTCTCCGTTGGCGTTTGAGTTTCGGTGAGCGTGGGCGTCTCGCTGGGTGCAATCGTCTCACTCGGCGTGGCAGTCACCACCACTGTTACCAGTTGAGTCCAGACTACCGTTACAACAGGTGGCTGGGTGATGAAAAACCACGGGGTCTGTGTAGGCCCGGGTGTGGCTGTCACGATCACATAGATGGGCGTTTGGGTAGCGCCCAGCGTGGCGGTCACCACCATTGGCGTTGGGCTGGGCGTAGCCGTGACGATGTGCGGTGTCCATGTGTTCGTTGGGTAGAGATACACAATGGTGACTTTTGGATCAACCCCACTCACGTTGATGGGTGTGCCGATTCCCACCGCGTCAAACGTGGCGGTCATGTCCGCATCGTCGCACACCTGTTGAGTGAGAAAGTTTTCGGCGGCGCACGGTGTAGTTACAATCGACGTGAGGATGCCATCAACGGTGATCTGCGTTCTGGTTGGTGAACTCGACGGCAATGCAGCCATCGCCGTGAGCAGATTCGGCAACGGGGTAGCCGTCGCAAAAACAACGTTGTCAAAAATCGGGGTATCACCTTCCACCGTCATCCCCGGAGCGGGAAGAGTTGCGGTAGCGGTGAGAGTGCCGGGACACAGGGCAGGTTCTTTGCACGGTGTCGCAGTTGGAGTAGCCAGCGCCCGGCTTACGCCAAATACTATGCCGCACAACACCAGCGGCACGCCAACCAGCCCGCCAACGACGAGCCAATTTTTCCGTTGAGTTTTTATTTTCAACGGTTCTTGCGTTGGGTCGAAACCGGGATCGGCAACGATTGCTTCCGGCCCAAGCAGGTGATCAAGTAGTTTATTGATCAAGTTAGACATTCAAGTATTCTCCAATTCGATAACGACTTCGACGAACCTCGCACAGCTTGCACGAGCAAATTTACACAGTCGCGTTTTGGCTGTCTTGCCCAATCAAAACGCACAACCCGCCAGAAATTACGATGCCGGCCCGCTCTCGTTTTCGTCTGACTCTTTGAGCGGGATGAGACGGCGCGGCTTGCTTCCCACACCCGGCATAACCTTATAAGTGGATGAACCCACAACCGTTTCCTGCCCGTCGAAGGACTTGCAGATTTCTTTGGCCTGAGATTGAGTCAGACCCCTGACGCGAAACTGGTTGTGAACTTTGCGGTAATCTAGATCACCGCCGTTTTCGGCCAACGCCCATTCTAGAATCTCCTGGTCAGTCACATCATGCGTGGCCGTCTCAACGTCATTGAAGTGCCCGGCGATGGCTTGCGCCACAACCGAATCAACTGTGGCATTGTTGATGAACGGCGTCTGCACTTCATGCCTCGTGCTTCCCCAATCAAAGATCGCCCTCCCCGCTGGTTCCAGCCCGTGCGCGGCTGCATTGCCGAGAATGAGCATTGAGGCATATTGATCTGGACAAGCAAACACCAACTTGGCAGGCAACACGTTTTTGATGCGAATACTCACCACGTCCTTGTTCGGCACTTGCGTGCAGAGAATGACGTGAATGCCCACGGCCCGAAAGCGGGAGGCGATGTTGATCAAGGCTTCTTCGGATTTTGTTCCCACGCGCTTATCTAGCTTCACATCAGCCCATTCGTCAATGACAAGCACAATGTGCGCCATCGGGCTTTTGCGGTTCTGGAAGTTGTATTGCCCGATGCTCTTGCACCGGCGATCCTTTAGTAATTGCATTCGCCGTTCGCCCTCGCGGATGAGCCAGGCCAACGTTCCCGGCACTTGCTCACGTCGCTCAATGATTGCCGGTCGCGTGCCCTCCATCTCCACGTCGGGCGTTTCGGCTACCGTCTCAACCTCGCCGAACTCAACATCGTCATCCTCGGCGGTGTCGGCAACCGCCTTCTTGCGGCGCATCGAAAATGCGGCGGCTGGCAATTCTAGCAAATGCGGCACACCGCGAAAGAACGCAAATTCGACTCCGCCTTTCAGGTCAACCAACATCAGGCGCAATCGATGGGGTGAGTTGTAGCGCAGGAGCGTGCACAGAATGACATTGAGATTGTTGCTCTTGCCGCCGCCGATGGTTCCGGCCAACAGCATCGAATACATGGTGCCTAGCGAACGATAGATCGGCTTTTTGTTTTCACCCACGCCAACGGGAAGGCTCAGACCGTCGGCGCTGGCCGGGCGCAGAGTCAAAATCTCGTCATACTTCACATGCGAGGGAATGCCACGCACGCCGTATTCACGTTCGACGATGTACCAAAATCCAATCTCCGGGCCGTACTTGGAAAGCACCTTGTGCCCACAGTTGATTGAAAGATTCTTGAGCACTTCGGGATCGCTCAACTGCGCCACGCCCACGCCGCGCGGCCTTCGGCCTGGGCGTAGGTCAACCTTCAGATAGATCGCCTCGTCGCGTAAAACAAAAGGTCTCTCAAAACTTACCGCCTTCAACCCGCCCGTTGCCCAATCCATCTCTTTGGTTTTGTACCTATAGCAGATGTTCAGGTCGATCAACGTTTCAGTAATCGAGTGAGCATACTGCCGGGCCTCGCCCAGCAATTGAGACTGACTCGCGTGCTGGTGGGCTTTGGCTTTGCGCTCGGCGTCGATCTCGTCTCGCTCCCCTTTGGTGAGCGAGCGCGGGATGACCCGGCCCAGCCAACGGCGAAGGCGAGTCCGCAACGGCAGGCGAGCGCGGGGAATGGATTGGAGATTGTCGAGGGTGCTCATGGAGTCATTCCCACCGCATAGCGCGGGTTATAAAGCAACCACATGCCAAAGGTGGAATAGTCGTTTTCGTAATAGCGCACCTGCCGGTGCGGATACGCATTGAGCAGGGCCGTCACTGCTAGGTCTTCATCGGCGGCGATGGTTGGCCCGGCACTCCAAATGAGCCACGCTCGCCGCCACTCAACATCGGCCAGCCACACTTCATCCATGCCCATCGCCTGGCGCGTGGCCGGGCGCAACATGCCGAGGCTGTCACCTTGCACCGGCATGAGATAGATTGACATGTTCGGTTGCATGAACGGCCACAGCGGCATGACCGTGCCAACGTTTCCGTGATAGATCACGTCACCCGTTCGCCAGTTCTCAGTCACATAGTCCGCAATCTCACGAGGCGGAATAATCGTGTCTTTTGCTCTAACTACATTGGGGTAATAGGAAAGCACACTCACCACGAACAGCGGCGCGAATGCCAGAGCCGCCCACTTTGCTTTTCGCGGCGTGTCGGCCAGCGCCCACCCGATCAGCAAAAAGAAAAATGGCGCACACCCGATAAGGGCGCGAAACAGATACATCGGCTTCCACGCGAACGAGATGACGGCGGCGATCAGCATCGGGGCGAACACCATCCATGCCAGAAACAGACTGCGCGTCGTCGGCTGAGTGATGACCCGGCTTACACCGAAGGCAATCAGCATCAGACCCAACAGCGTGGCTCCCAGCCACGGGCCAAAGTCAATCGCAAATGACGGCCACACGAACTCGACGAGCGGTTGAATGAACCCGGTGAAAGTAACGGGCGCAATCCAATCGGCTGCGTAGTCACGCATCTGGCCCATCACCACCAACACCCACGGCGCGAACAGAAACACGGGAACCAGGAAAAACAGCGGCATGTAATCCAGATGCGACTCGCCCATTGGAGCCAGCGCCTCGCGGATGAACACGGCCACGCCCAGCACCACCAAATAGATCACACCATAGTTATGCGAGTATAGAGCGCAGGCGGCAACCAGCATGAACGCGAGCCAATGACGATTGAGCGCAGTGAGAGTCATCGCCAGCACGCAGAATTCGAGCAGTGCATACATGCGCGCTTCCTGACTAAAATACAACTGCTCCGGGCTGAACGCGACGAACGCCGAAGCGATCACAATCGCCGACATTGGCAGGCCAATGCGTTCACCTACTTTGCGTGTGAGCCACAGCGAGAGAATGCCGAACAACACAGACGGCAGACGCACAGCCCACGGCTGAATGCCGAACAGCCAAATCATCGGCTTGATGACGAGCATGGATAGCGGCGGGTGAACGTCTCCAGCAGTGGCGGCAACCAGCTCAGTCACAGGCAGCGAGGCCATCCACGTTGACCCGGCCTCGTCGTACCACAGGCCCGGTGTATTGAGATGCACGAATCGCAGAATGCAACCGGCAATGAAGATTGCCCACCACGCGGTAAGCCAGTTGAGTTTCATGCGACTCCCTTCACCAACGGCCACGCGGCCAGCAGGTACGCGATTGGGAACACTTCGCCGAAGATGCGAAACTCCAAAGGCACACCGCCTAGGAGGTAGAGCGCAAAGAACACCGGCACAATGATTGCGGAATTGCGCAGCCACAATGGTTTGCTTGACCAAACCCACAACATGCAGAGCACAATACTGCCAACGACGGCATACACGAAGGCGATGCCCGATACGGTCACAAACGAAATGAGTTGTTCCAACAGATGAAACTCTATCTCGCCGCCAAGCCAGTCACGGAAAGAAATCCACAGCGCCACACGAGCCAGACCGTAGATGACCAGTTGAGCAAAAAACCACCAGGCCGCATCGCTCGCAAAGACGGTGCGATATCGAGGCTGTTCCTGCAAGGAACTGCCTGCCATGTTAGCGGCATAGATGACCGTCAGAAAAATCGCCGTCTCTTTCGTCAGGCACGCGAGCACGAACACCATCAGGTACGCCCACATGCGACCGTGAGCCAACAACGCGAGGCCCAACGTGAACAGAGCCAGGATCGGTAGATCGTAAGGGTGCGGCGATCTGGCATACAGCACCAGCACAACCACTGGCGAAATAACTGCCAACAAAACTGCCGCCCAGGAATCGCTCCAGCGGCGAATCAGAAACCACACTGCAAGGCCAAAGGCCAGGAGCGACAAAAAACTTTGAATGACGATAGCCTGAGCAATTGGGAAGTCCAGCGCGCCATCCCAATTAGCGAACGGAAAGACAAAACTAATAGTCGGGTTTGTCTGCATGATCTTCGCCAACAGTCTCAGAGTGAAAACAGGCAACCAGCGGTAAACGAATGGCCGCGCCGCGAAACCATTGACGAACTCACCCAGGAGCGGAATGACAATTGCAGTCATGTAGGCGAAACTGGAAACCAGCGCCGTAAATGCCACACCAGTGCCTGCCCACCAATGTTTGCGTAGATTATTCATAACAGTGCAACACACGCCCACGCCGCCACCGCGCCCGCGGCACCGATGTAGAGCCACGAGAAAATGGCGGGTAGTGAAAACGGGAGCGGATAGAAGTTCACTAATGCGCTTCCCTTCCACGACTTCGGGCCGGCATCGTCGATCAGGTGCAGGGCCAGCGCCGCGAGGAAGCCGATGCAAAACATTTTCCAATCCGGCTGTGACTCGGCGAGTAACCAAACAGCCAGCGGCACTATCGCACCGTGGGTGAGCCACGAGCGATGACGCAGGGGAAGGATGGGCGCAACGTCCACATCGGGAAAGCGGTAGCCGAGGATAAGACCGAGGGCGAAGGCGAGGATGTCGATCATTTACGAGTCGTCCTATTCCGCCGTGAGCATCCCCACAAACATGATGCCGTAGACAAACGCCATCACGAGCGCGCAGTAGAGCGGCATTGCCCACCGCCGCTCGCGCTCAGGCAGAAGAAAGCGGATCACCACGTATCCCAATAAGAACATCAAGGCAAAGCCAATGAGATTCCACCGGATGGCTTCGAGAGTCAGCATGAATTCAAGGAAGTGCGCGTATCGGTCAGTCACGTTATTTTCTCCACCCGAACACCCCGACTATGTCCATCGCAACGTAGCCAATCAGGAAAAAGAAGATGAACAACCCTACCCATTCAATAGTGGTCATAGAAATGTCTCCCGATGAATCCAACCAAGAATTGGATTGACGATTAGAATTTTGAACGCCAGGAGCAGGGCCACAATGCACCCGACTAATATCCATTCGCCCAGTGTAATTTTTTGCAAACGCATCAGCAGGTCCTGCAACCGCAACAGCAGGTCGTGCAATCGCCAGACGGATAGGATTATGAAACTGTCCATCTCGCCGCCTCCGATCCCCCTGCCCCACCGGGTCACACTCGAATTCCATCGGGACAGCCCGGCCTTTATCCCGCCTATCCCATCCCATCCCGTTCCCGCCCGTTTGCCATTGCCAATAAAACATCAGCGTGGCATGGGTCACCGGGCTTGCACCAACAGGCAAGGTTCTTGCCCTTCAATTCGTTGAGGTTCAATTCGTCAATCGAAATCATCCATTTGACCCAGTAGAGATATGCTTGCAGAGCGATTTCCATCTGCTCTAAATCGTCGCGGTCAAATTCAATGATGTTGCCCCACTTGGATGGGCGACCAACGTATACCGTGTTTGGCGGCATCTTCCATCCGCGCGAGCGTTTACGTTGAACCCTAATTGGCTTCGGCATCGATTGATTCTCCGTCGCTGAAACAGTCAAGCGCCTCGTCGAGCGAACACGCCAGCCGCCACGTCTTGCCCTCTGGCTCAATCACGTTGGCGCGATTGCACATCTGAATCAATTCGTCGTAGCGAGTCCGGGTGCAGTCGTGTCCGCTGCCGAAGTGGATGTTGTGGCCCACCCAATCGGCGCGCGAGAAACCCATCACCGCTCCCCGCTCTAAGAACTCGCGCACGTCCTGCAAGTCGCGCTTGTTCTTTTCGCCGGTGGAGGCAGACCGCACGTACACAAAACTTTTCTGCCTCGGCTCTTCGCGGGCAAACGTTGGCCCCGGCGAAAGCACCGATACCGGCCGCGCATCGGGCAACGTGTGACTCCGCCGATACCACAGCACGGCAACCAGGCACACCACGACCGCCGCGCTCGGCACAACGAGCAGGGTCAGCCACGCTGAAACAACCTTGACGCTTGCCAGCGTGGGCAAGGCCATCTCCGCGGCGCGGGCATCGATCCGCATTTGCTCGGCCTCGGCTTCCTTGATGCGCGCCTGTGCCCGGATAAGTTCGGCACTGGCGTGTTGCTGCTCAACCGTCTGCGGTGTGAAGTAGAGCGTGAGGAGCACGCCGAAAATCAAACCGGCAATGAAGCACAGCAGGCCGAACAGGATGGCGCCGCGATTCATGTTGTCTCCACGAGCGGCGTCGGCAGAACCCATCGGCCAGCAAGGAAGTATTCGCCCCTATCGGCGAACCGAGATCGAGGCTGGGATTCGCCAGGGCCGCCCAATGCGCTTACTACGGTTTTCCATTCCGCATCGGATGGGGACACGCGCCAGCGTGTTAACTGCAAATACAATTCGCCATCCTTGACCTTGATGCCAACTTTCAAGCCGCCGTTCAATATCCGCTTTTGCGGAACATCGTCGGCGATACTGTTGGTCACCATCTGCGCGAGAATCTTTTTGAGTGACATTTACGCCTCCTGCAACTTGCTCACGATGCTGTTCAGCCGGGCACGCACGAGCCGCCGCCGAATCTCTGCCGCCAGAAGTTCGGCGTAGGTTTCGCTCTGGCCGTCTTTGATTTGGACAGCCTTCACTTCGCGCACGAGAGCCGCATCTGACATTTCAATCAGCAGAGCCTTCGTGCTTGACTTCAGTTGTTGTTTGAGTTTTATTTCGTCCATTAGTCGGCACCTCCAATAGTGAATTGATGATGGTCAATACGCGATGCAGTTCGCTCTTGGCAATCTGCAATTGCTCCCGATCTAAATTCGCTTCCACCTTCGGCACGCGGAAACCGGCGAACGCTCTGCGCTCGCGCGCCTTCGCCCGGCGCACCGCGGCTTTGATTTCACTGGTCTCATGCAACTGGCCTTTGAACACCTGCCAACACACATCCTTGCGCTTCTTGTCCATCCCTAAGCGCACAGCCACCTTCGCCCAGCTGCGTTCCTGTTTGTGAAGTTCCCCCAAGAGGCGTATCGCACCACGGCTCGATTTTGGGGCTTTGGGTGTTACGACACGGCTCTTCATCGAAAATTTGCTCCAGAAGCACTAACGGCCTGCTAACGGCATAGCCAAAATGACACTTCCAACCCCTAAACCGGGGTCTCACTCTGTTCGGGCGGGGGTTGGGATGCGATCTCCTGCCCGGCCTCGGTGCTCGCGATGTTGAGCGGCACACCTGCCCCACTGCGCTCCACGGTTACATAGCCACGCGACTCGGCTACGGTGAGCACCCGCCAGCCCCACGAGTAATTCATTCCACACTGCATGGCTACGTTGAACAGCGACCTCACGCCGTAAGTTTTTTCTAACTCGATGACAGTTGCCAAAAAGGAGAGCAGGGCTTCTTCCATTCATCGCTCCGTCGCAGTTGCAAAATCAAATTTGAGATCACCGTAAAACTCGAAATGCTCTTCGCGCATTTCGTACAGGCGTGTAATGCGTTCCCACAATGTTTCGGCGTTGTCGGCCGCCGTAAGATATGTCTCGCGCAGAGCCATCATCCACGCTCTCACGTCGCCGCCGTTGCGCGCGTAATCGGTCAGGTCTTTCGAGCCGTCGAGAAACGGCGGCGCGCTCACTGCCCGCCCGGTGGTGCTGATCACGTTGCGCCACACGCCGCGTTGCCCGGCGTCGTCGTTGTCGTAACAGCCGACGATGAGATCGGCATTGAGCATGTGGTTTGTCCACGCGCTCGACCACGCACTGCCCTCGCCGGTGCTGGGCGAACACGAGCCGCCCGCCAGCGCGCCCTCCTGCTCGGCCAGCATCGCGTCGAACTCGCCGCCGAAGACGAACACGCACCGGCGATCTACATTCTGCGAACCCCATAAACTTTTCTTGCTGCCGGTGATGTGCGGGTACTTCGGATCGCCCTCCGCCCGGCGAACGTGAATCGCCCACAGCCGGTTCGACGAGTCGAACGTTGGGATGACGATGCCGCGCGGCAGCCACAGCCCGCGTGGGCGATCTGGAACGGCGGGCAGGCCCCACGCCTCGAAGGGCATGTAGGTGTCGGCTGGGATGAAACCCAAATGCCAACGCTCAATCGTCCAATCGTTCAACAAGCGTTGATTGCACAGATAGACCCGCGCTTTGCTTCCGCTCGGCGAATGCAAAATTTCTTGGGCGCGTCCGATGAGTTTCGATCCCATCGCCTGCCACTGCACCGCGGGCGGCGCGTCGGGTGTGACCGGCCTGGGTGCGCGTTGTGCCGGCTGAGTCACTTCGCCGCCCAATCGCTGGCAGGCTTCCACGAAGTCAACACCATCGCGCTTCATCACGAAGGCAATCACGTCGCCGCCCTCGGCGCACACGCCGAAGCATTTCCACGATCCGGTTTCGGGCCAGACGACAAACGAGGGTGTATGCCGGTTGTCGTGGAAGGGGCAGAAGCCGGTGAAGGTTGCGCCACTGCGTTTGAGCGCGACGCTCTTGCTTACGATGTCCACGATGGGATTGCGCTTGCGAATGGAGTCGGTGTCGAATTGCTCTTTCATGGTGCTATCGCTCTATCTGACGATGGGCGCGGGCATCGCCATTTCAGACGGTGTCGCCGGCAGTAAAGATTAGACGAATGTCTAATTTCCGCTCAATTGTCGGGTGTCGGAGGGTGATCCCATTTTGGCCTTTTTTCCCATGAGTCGGGATTCCTAGAAAAATACCCTAAGTAGGATCACCCGGATCACCCGAGTCTTTCCTTTCAGCCAGCAAGCCGAGGCCGCGATACACCCAAATCCCATGCGTTCTATCGCGCTCAAAATCTCGTTCGGCAATTCGCATTCCGAACGAACGCTGGTTGTCAACGGTCTCGCCGTTGGCCTCGGCCCACTTCTTGTAAGCCCGGTAGAGTTCGCCCGCTGTGGCCCGCGCATCGGCGTTGATCGCACAACACTCGTCGATGAACGCCGCGATCACATCCATCTCGGCCCGGTACTCTTTCGTGGCGGCGATCACTGCCTCGGGTGGTTTCAGTCCGTCGCGCTGCCACTTGATGCAGCCGCGCACCATCCATGCCAGGATGCCCGCCCGCTCTTCGTTCAACTTCGCTTTCAGGTTGCGATCAACTTCCTTCGGTGGGATGGTCACGTCGAAGGGCACGAGTAGCACGCGCCGCCAGATTGCTTCGTCGGTGCCGCGGATGATTGGCTTGTGATTAGCCGCCATCCACAATTTGAATTGCGGCACGAACTCGAAGTATTCGCGGTGCAGAAAGCGGGCGGTGATGGTGTCCTGCCCGGTGACTTGCTTGACCAACGTTTCATTCAGCCGCCGCCCCTCACCCACTTCGATAGCGGCCACGAAGCGCACCCCGGCCATGCGCGCAATGTCGTTGCGGATGGAGTCGCTGGGCCGGAGCAAAAAAGTAGACGACTCGGACTGTTGGGCGTAATCGCCCAGCACCGCACGCATGATTTCCAGCAGTGTGCTCTTGCCGTTGCGCCCGGAGCCGTAGCAGAAGAGCATCACCTGTTCGCCAGTGTCGCCGGTGAGTGAGTAGCCACAGGTGCGCTGAGTGAAATTGATGAGGGCTTCACTGCCGTCAAAGATGCGATGCAAGAATTTCAGGAACGTGGGGCACTCGGCCTTCGGGTCGTAGTCGCATCCGGTCATGCGGGTGATGAGATCGGCGGCGTTGTGCGGGCGGAGTTTGCCGGTGCGTAAGTCCACGACCCCGTTGCGGCAGTTGAGCAAGTAGGAGTCGCAGTCGAATTGATTCGTCTCGGCGATCACACTGGCTTCGCTCTCGGCCAGTTTCAGCATGGCGTCGAGGCGGGTGCGGGCTTCGCTCTTCACGGCCCAGCCCGCTACCTTCTTGCGCCGGTCATCGTCTTCGGTGTGCTCGGTCTCGCCGTAGATTCGGCGCACGGTGAGTTTGGCGGCGCGCACGGCGGCGGCAGGATTTTTTCCCCACTTCCCACCGTGCCAGTGCATCCAATCCCATTCGCGCACGTAGCGCAGATGGCCGCTGTGTTGCTCGGCGAGGCGTTCGGCGTTGCCCATGTCGGTGAGGTTGTAGTCTCCGGTCTCGGCCGGCGGCGGCGGTGTGTTGGGCCGGTGGGCGAACACGGCTTGCTTGATAGACTCGTGGCCGGGCTGGGCCAGCCACGCTTGCAGGGCGTGGGGCCCGCGCCCGTTGGACGACTCGTACGCGGCGAGGGCTTCGGCCCACTCGCCCACAAATTTTGGATTGACGTTAGTCGGCGTGAGTCCGGCCACAAGTTGGGCCAGATACCACGCCGCCTGGTTGGATGCACTCATACGCGACTCGGTTGACCCCGCCCCGGGCAGGGTTGGCGAAAACTAAAACGGCCTACGACCCCGCCACATTTCGATTTCGTTGATCCGCGCCTCGTCAACCGAAAAGCGAACGTCAGCATCGGTGTCATTCAACGCTACTGCGTTCAACGGTGTGGCGATCTCGTCCATGAAGGCGATGTAGTTTTCGGCTTCCTTGTCACTCAGTGCCACACTACTGTTATCTGACAGCCAAATCGTGACTAAGTGGTCGTTGTGTATGGTGTCATTGAGAACCATAGCCAGGTTGATATGCCCAAACTGATGACGCACGAACTCATACGGCTCTCTCTGCCGGAAGGTGAACGGCGCGCGCGAGTTGGCGACGGCCTTGACGATTGACTCGAGCACGGCGGCGGCCACACCCCACACGCCGAAGAACAGGCATAGCAGGATAGTGACGATCAGCGGCAGGCGCAGGATGAAGCCGATGAGCAGGAAGCCCACGACGCCGCCGACAATCAGCAGCGCGCCCCAGCGAAAGCGTTTGGTGATCCAGACATCCCAGATGGTTTTCATTGCTGCCCTCCTTTGTCGATTGTTTGAATGGATTGTTGAACGGCGTTTATGGCGTTGGCGAGCAGGTTTGCGATGTGAGCGTGATAGGCGCACAATCCGTTACTGCTACATACGCACCCCAATTTTGATTTATGCAAGTCCTCGTCAATGCTCTGCATCTTTTCCATCACGGCGACGAGTTCTTTACGGGTGTAAACGTCCATAGGTGTTTGCATAGAGATTCCTTTCAGCCTTCGGTGTCTTGGTCTAAGAGAAAATGACAGTCCGGGCACAACAGCACGTAGCAATCCGGGTTGTGAAGAATGTCGAGGATGCGCTGATTGGAGCCGCGGCCTTCGCCGTTGAGTTGTGTTGGCTGAAGGTGGGCGAATTGCAGATTAGGTTTGCCCTCGTTGATTTCAAGTTTTTTTTTGCATTTCTCGCAGGCATTGCCGCGCTCTGCTCTCAATGCTGATCTGCGGTTGCGATACCAATGGTTACTCATGGACTGTTGGGTGTGACTTGACCGGCACGCACGGCCAGAACTTGCATGATGGCCGGGTAGCGAATGAGCAGACATCGGAAGGCGAGATCACTCACCCACGAATGCTTGCTTTGAATGAGTGTGATCAGGGTCTTATCCGAGGGTGACGTTTCGCCCCGTGCCCACTGGTTGACGCATTGGAATGACTTGCCGAAGTACGGCGCGGCCTGCCTGAAGTCAAGGCCCCGGTCAGAAATCTCATGGTGGATGATTTGGTTGATTCGCTTGTGGTTCATGCAATAGTGAATTGATTATACAGAACTGTACGGAAATGTCAAGAACCCTAGACACTTTTCCGGATTGTTATAAACTATGCACTGTGAATAAACTCCCTGAATTTTTGAGAATTGCCTATTTGGAATGGCAAAAGCAGGAAAGTGTTCTGAAAACTATTACAGAGTTCGCCGACTATTTAGGCATCCCGCAGCCCAATTTGAGCCGATACATGAATGGGACTTCAAAGCCAGATAGAGACTATGTTGACAAACTGGCTTCCAAGCTTGGGGCACGAGTCTATGAAGCCCTGGGATTAACGGCTCCGATTACCGATGACCGCTTGCGGCTTATCAACGAGCATTGGGATGGACTGCCTGAAGTCACGAAGGATGCGTTGGCAGATCAGGCGGCGCGAGTGAAGGAGCGAGGGGATGGGCAAAAGGCGAAGACTGTCAAGAAGGGGTAAGGGATATGCCGAGGCGAAGGGCGGAACCCAAAGGTGATGTAGGTCGGATTATTGTCGGTCTGATTCTTCTGGGCGGGTTCGGCTTCACTTATTTCGTCACCCGGGCTTTTCCACAATTGAATCAATATGGTTGGCAAATCACCGCCGCTTGCTTTGCCGTAGGCGTCATCGTCTTAGTGGTTGGCGGTCTCGCTGTTCTTCCGGTCCTCACCAAGCGAAGAAGAGAAATTGAATCTCGCCGCGCACAAGCCAACTTGCTATATCGGCAATTAGTCGATCTCTCGCCCACCGAATTCGAGCAAGCCATGTGCCGTCTTTTTGAAATGAACGGTTTCACGGTCGAGCATGTTGGACAGCGCGGCGATGGGGGAGTTGATATGCGAATGCAACGCAAAGGACTCAAGTTCATCGGCCAATGCAAGCGCTACGAAAAGAATCCGGTGACGGTTGAGCAAGTGCGAGATTTCTATGGCGCACTCACCGATAGCGGCGCAGATCAAGGCTACTTCATCACCACGAGCCGTTTCACGAAACCAGCCCTTGAGTGGGCCGAACATAAGCAACTGACATTGATTGATGGGCCCATGCTAAAAAAACAGATTGCTGATCAAGCCGGGCGGGTGCAGGAGCAAAGTGGACAAACGAAAAATTCTCGTAAATGAGCAGTGGCCGTTCTTCACCGAGGCCGAACGCAACATCGCTTTTTGCATGCTGGTGATGGCGGTTGGCCTTTGCCTTGCGCGCCCGCGTCGGTGGGTGATTGTGACGCCGCTATATCACCTGCCAATCATTCTGGGGGGGTAGGGGGAAGCTGTGTCATTGTCAGATGACCAGTGGGTTTTTCTTACGGTTGGCCTCGGTGGTGGGGGAGTCCTGCTCGTCATCATCGGCTATATCGCGCTTCGCATCGTCTCCCGCCCGCGCGGTCTGCGCCGCCCCGATTTCTCGCTCATGCTGGCCGACACGCAATACTACCGCAAGGCCCTGCACGCCATCTTCAAAGAGCGTGGCTACAAAGTCACCGGCTTTGCGATTCTCAAAGACACCGATCCAACCGTTCGAGAGCCATACGAAATTGTTTTCTCGTTGCGAAAGGGGAGTGAACTCTACTGCGCCTTCTGTGTGCGGCTCGTGGTGCCAGTTACATCAGACGTGATCTCCCGCTACGAAAAAGCACTGCACACCACGCGGGCGACTCACGGAATGATCGTAACAACCAGTACGTTTAGTTTCGCGGCTCTGGAGCGGGCAAAAGGTCTGCCGATTGAGTTGTACGATTGTGGCAGCTTACAGAAGTGGATTGATCACATCTGGCCCGCGTGACTGACCGGGTGATAGCCAAAATACTGCGCCGAGTTCCTTCAAGGAACTCGGTTTGCTTTTAATCGAGTCATAGCCTCCGCCCGGTCTTTTGTGCTAGGATGGAAAGCGCAAGCGGCGATGGTGAGTGCTGAACGGCCTTTACAACTTCGGGATTGCCGGGCCTAGGCCGCCCGTCTTTCTACTCACCCCCTTTTAGCACAAGACGCCGCTGTTTGTCAGCTGCGTCTTGTGCTTGGAGGGCAAAGCGGAGGATATATGCTTTCATTAAATCTCGACTTCGCACCTCTCTTCAGCGTAGTCAACACTTGGTTTTCTGCTTTGTGGCCAGTCGCCATCGCGGTGATTGCAATACCTGTGGCCCTGGCTGTGGCCAACATGGTCAGCAGAACGATGCTGGGCGGGCTATCTGCAAACAGATTTGTTCCTCCGCCTGTTGCCAAATCAGCCAGTGAGTCCGCCCCCACGCGATCTGGCGGCAGAGCGAAAAGAGACCCGCTGGCGCGCCCGTTCGACATGACAAGGGCACAACGGAGATTGGGTGGCAGAGAGAAGTCAATTAGCGGTCAAGCACCCCGGCGTATCAAGCGGGAGCGCATTGTCAACTTGGATACCAAACCGAACTTCTCTCAAACAATCAGGCGGCAAGGGAGTAAAGCTATCGAAACCAGAGGGGAAAAACGCCGACGCAGATCGCGGCGAAGGAGATGAATCCGCGAGTCATATTGTCGTCCGGGGGAGCGCGGGCATTGAAAGTGGAATTGAGATACGGGGGAGACGTTGAGGCTATGCAGGCGTTTCTCGACCATGCCCGCCGCTAAATAAATCCCAGTGCATTAGCACAAATTCAAGAAGCAGGCAGTCATAGACGAAACAGAACGCGAGCACCAACCATTCGGCCAGGCCCATAGACACGCGGGAAAACAACACGAACCCCACAAATGCAAGTAATGCAGTAAACAATCCCCAGGCGATGTGAGAGAGCGCGCATTTCCAGCCCTTGAGCGATAGCATTTCACGCCTCCTTCTTTCGTGAAAAACAGAATATAGGAATAATGCGATCAAGGCTATCACTGCTTTAGTGATAGCCTCCCCATGCCCATTTGTGATAGTTTGGGCGCGTGCAACATTCCCTCGCCAGTTTGCTGATAGGTTTTCGCCGCCACGTACCCCGCATTCAGCGGGCGCTTGTGGTTCTGGCCATCATCGCCGGAATTGTCGGTGCCGCCTGGCCCGCCCCGGCCACGGCCGCCCCACAGGTTGCGCCCCCAGCTGCGCCCTACGTTCGCCCCGCCGTCTCACTCTCCGACAATCTGATCGCTTACTGGCGGCTTGAAGAAGCCAGCGGCACGCGCCTCGACGAACTGAGCGGGTGCGGCGGTGGTGGGTGCGATCTCACCGACAACAACACGGTGACCCAGAACACTGGCATTGTCGGCAACGCCGGTCAGTTTACGAGCGCAAATTCCGAGTGGTTGAGTTATGCAGACCACGCCGACCTGAGCACCGGCGACATTGATTTTTCTGTGGCGGCCTGGTTTTATATGGACGACCATGCCGCGACTCGCGTGGTTGTGGGTAAGCACTCGTCCAGTAATTTCGAATATTTGCTGGAAGTTACGACTACTCCGCGTATTCGGTTCAGGGTTTCGGGTGATGGTCTGAACGAATCTCTGGTGACCGCTAACAGTTTCGGAAACCTGTCTGATGGGGTCTGGTATTTCGTTGTTGCCTATCATGATTCGGCTAACGATGTCATTGGGATTTGCGTAAATGGGACGTGCGATTCGAGCGCGCACAGTGGTGGTGTTTTCGATGGCGTTTCGGCGTTTGAGGTGGGTGCGCGCGCGGGTGCCGTTCAGCCATTCAACGGCCGGATTGACGCCGTTGGTTTTTGGAAAAAAGTTTTGAGCGCAGACGAGCGCGGCTATCTCTACAACTCCGGCGCGGGTTGCGAGTACCCGTTCACCACGTGCGAGCCGACACCGACGCCGACGCTCACGCCCACCCACACGCCGACGTTTACCCCAACCGATACGCCAACCTTCACGCCCACCGTGACCGATACCCCAACGGTCACTCACACTCCCACAGACACGCCGACCGTGACGTTGACCCCGACGATCACGAACACGCCGACTGATACGCCGACGATTACCAACACGCCGACGATCACGAACACTCCCACAGACACGCCGACCGTCACACTCACTCCAACGGTCACCCTCACGCCGACGCCCACCGCCACGATATTGGGCTGTGATGAAATCTATTGGGAGTGCCATACCCTGTCGTCCGGCAACACACTCGTGATTGATCGCCGGGCCACCTACGGCGACATTTTTATCGCTCTGGCAGTCATAGCCTTGCTTGCCGCAATTCTGCTACGGTGGGCATACGATTTTGCTTTGCGATGGATTCTCTAATCGCTAACGTTCAAGTCCTTATCTTCACGCTTTGCGTGGGAGGCTGGCTGTCTTTCGCCAGCCTCGTGATCTGCCTGGCGGCCATCCGCTACTTTGGAATGATTGCGCCGAGGGAAGATGATTAACTTCGCCGATCTACAAGAAGCCTTCGTCATCATCTTCACCAGCTCACTCCAATGGCTGACCATGTTTGTGTTGCTGGCAACGCTGCTGCTCGTCGCCCATATTGGCGTGTATGCGGCGTATGTCCTAATCCTGAGAGGAAGGAGGTGATAGACAGATGTTGAGCCTGAACTTGGACATGACCAATCTGTTCTCGCAAGTGAACGTTTGGTTCAATGCCCTGTGGCCGATTGCCGTGATCACGATTGGCATCCCGTTTGCTTTTTCCCTGTTGTCGTGGATCGCCAGTCAGGTCACCCGCGGCATCTCTGGCCGCCGCTAGTGTTGAACACATCGGGACGCGCCCGCCCGTCGCCGTCGCCTTCACTGGTGGGCACTGAGTGAAGGCCATTCCGTTACTCGCCGATCGCTGAGACACACCGGCCAGTCACAATGCCAGGTGAGACACAGGTTTTGCAATGAACATCCGCCGCCAACGCTTTGCCCTGATCATCATTGGCGCGATCACCATCGCGTCGCTTTGCGTTCTGCCGCTCGTCTCTGTGCCGTTTGAGGCGGAGGCCGCGCCGATGTACGACCTGGAAGACACGGCCACGATCTCGGTGTCGAGCACCTACTCCGGCTATTCAAGTGCTGATGCGATTGACGACGATACAGTAACCGAATGGAAAAGCAACGACACCGGCAGTAATGGTTGGATTAGATTCAACTGGGCGTCCGATGTCACCATCCGGGAGATACGTTTATCCCGCAAGAGTTCGGGCGGTTACTCGGGCTGGGGCTATCCCCGCTTCACGTTCGCCGATGGCACGTACATCATGGGGTGCTACGTCGTGGGCACGCCCACCGTCACGTATCGGCTCAATACCCCCGTCACAACGAGCAGTCTAAAAATTTCGATTGAACTGGCAGATAGCGCCGTGCAGACCGGGCTGGCCGAAGTAGAAATCAACGACGACTTCACCGCCACCGCCACGCCAACGCCGGGTGGAGGTTCAACCAATCTTGCGTGTGCTGATCAGATAGACGTGAGCGGCATTTATCCCGACGTGACTCCCTATCACCAATTTCGAGCGATTGATGGCAATACGTCAACGGCCTGGGCCAGCAATAACGACGGTGCAAACTCGTGGATTGAATTCATCTGGCGTCAGCCGGTGACCATCAGCCAGATCAAGTTGCAGAGACACACAACCCCGTGGGGCGTTCCCCGTTTCACGTTTTCGGATGGCTCGTTTGTCGATGTGGGCGGCGATCCTTCCGACTCTAGTTTAACTACTTACGACATTACTCCGAAGGCCACATTCACATTGCGAATCTCAATCGCCAGTGGCGGCAGTGGTTCGGGCCGGGGGTTCAAGGAGATTCAGGTGTTTGGCGATCCGGGGGGATATGTGGCCGTGACATCGGCGCAGAACTATTTGCAGGATGGCTCCTTCGAGACCTACCCTTTTCTTGAGCCGCTGGGGTTATCTCCCTGGCAGTCCTCTTGGTTCAGCGGAACAGTCACCCGAATGACGTTTGCTACAGGCGACGGCTATAGTTCCACCGAGCCGGTGATGCCAATTTGCGGTCAGGCTTTTCAGGAACTCGACGCTCTGCCCGGCCAAATTCCTATCCCCGGAATTTTCGATCACACTGGCACTTATACAGAGCAGGAAATTGAGTGGGTAGGGGGAAACATGTACATCTCGCTGGGCGCGCGCACGAGTGACGCGAACACGCATGGCATTTTGCAAATTCTAAATCCTAATGGCACGGTGTCCGTGCTCGACGCCGATATTTTCAACACCGGCAATTCGTGGGAGATGTTTCACTATCAGTATTCAGCGCCCGAGGCCGGAACCTATAAGGTGCAGCTCAAGACGCGCACATCATCGACGACGACGACGGGCCATATGGCCGTTGATGCGATGAGCGTGCACGAGGGCTATTGGACAAATGACTGCAACCTGATCGCCAATTTGTGGAATAGAGATCAGACTCCGCTTCAGTACGTTGTGACGGCGACTGCCCAGGTAGCGGCTACTGCCACACCGAACTATCCGGCAATGACTTCGGCGGCCGGGACGCGAGTCGCGGTGGCGAACTCTACGGCGGCGGCGGCTGGCACCAGCACACAGGTGGCCGGCATCACTTCGACGGCAAGAGCTAATGCCACAGCCACCCGGCAGGCTCAAATTTTTGCGACTCAGACTCAGGGCGCGATCCAAACCCAAACTCAGATCGCCAATCTCTCCGGCCTGACTGCGACGCGGGCATCCACGAATGCTTCCGCGACGGCTCAGTACATTCGTACTGCAACTGCGTTTGTATCTGGCTTCCGGGCTACCCAGACCGCTCAGGCCGCCGCCGCCTTGACGCAGGCGGCGGCTAATCAACAGCAGGCGCAATCGGTTCAGCTCACCATTCAGGCCATTCAAACATCAGCAGCGATGCGTGCGACTCAGACTGCGGCGGCGAATCAGACGCAGGCCGCATTAGCGCCCATCTACGCCCAGCTCACGGCGGCGGCGCAACAGAACGCGACGAATGCCGCCATACTCACTCAGCAAGCCCAAGCCCAGCTAACGGCCATTGCTCAGGCCACAGCCACAGCCAATGCCACAACCGAAGCGCAACTCACTCAACTGGCGCAAGTGCAAGCCACGATACAAGCGCTGGCAACCCTACAGGCAACGCAACAGGTATCGGTGCAGGTCACCGTGGTTGGGCAAGGGCAGCAGGATACAACCCTGCCGCCGTTGACGGCCTATCAGTGGGACGAGGGATGTTCGCGGCCAACCAACACCCTAAACATCCCGGCGTGGATCGACTACAGCATCTGCCGCCTGATGAGTTGGTTCAGTTGGAACCAGCAGAACACCGAACAGGTGACCATCCTGATTGACCTTGCCAATACTCGTGAGCCGTTTGCGACGATCAGAGCCGTCATAGCCATGCTACAAGAGACGGCGGGACTCTTTGGCACAATCGATTGGGATGCAAGTGAGACATGCCAGGGCGACATATTTGCTTTGGTGCAACCGGCAGGCGAAGTTCTGAATGGGAATCTAACACTCGAAGAGGCTGACCCAATCAGTTTTGATTGCGGATTGCCGTTCGAGTCCGTTTTGGGGACACAGATTTCAAGCGGGGTGTGCTGGGGATACAACCTACTCTGCGCCAAAGGGCTGATGCAATTGCTTCGCTGGGCAATTGCCATCCTGATTGTGATCGCCTTCGTCTCCTACGTACAATCCGTGTGGATTAGTAAGGCAAGCCAATGATGAACTTCTGGGGTTACATTCTCAACGGCGCAACTCAGATATTCCTGTTCTTCGTCGGCTTCCTACCACTAGCCCAGCCTAACGAGTTGATCGTTAGTGCGCCCGGCATGGTAGAGCAGGCAATCATTCCGGTGTTCTTCTGGACGGCTCCCATCTTCGATCTGCGGTTGGCAGGTGTGGCGCTCGGCTTCCTCATCGTGCTCGAAGGTGTAAGGGCCGTGATTGCGATCTGGCGCTGGATTCTCTCTCTTATCCCCACCGCCTCCTAATCCGCGCCCACAGGAAGGCCCAGGGCGAACGCTACGAGGCCAACGCGATGGAGATGACCTTGCATTTTGCGTGCCACAGCGGTTTCAAGCGATGAACAAAAACGCCCGCGGGGTAAGCGCGGGCGTTCTGATTCTCATTTGCCAGCAATCAATCAGCAAGCGGGTTGACTACCTTCACGCCGGCATAATCTTGACCGGCGCTCAGGTCTTCCGAGAGCACCGCGTCACACCCCATGCGCGCCGCGCTCGTGAGAATCATCGCATCCCAGAACGAGAGGGAGTAGCGTGTCTGCAATTCGATTGCCGCCAGCACGTCGGCAACGGTGGGCGAGTGTGTCGGCCATTCGCCAAAGTCGGCGATGATTTGTTTGGCGGTATCGGCGTCCAGCGGCTGCGCCACCTTGCGAGTCACGTTCACGTAAAACTCTTGCAGAACTTGGATGCTGAGACATCCCGCTCCGCTTTCCCACAAGGTTTCTAACGTGGCCTGAGCGCGTTCGTGCTTTGCCCCGGCCGATTCGTCGTAGGCATACACCAGGATATTGGTGTCGGCAAACTGCTTACCGTTCATGGAACGACTCGCGGGCGGCTAATCGGCGACCGCCTGTGCCCAGGTTATAAGGCTTGCGCATGGTCGCCACCTGCCGGGCCCGGGCCCGGGCGTAGCGGTCTTCGCGCGCGATGAGTTCTTCGATGGCTTCGGCGAGGAGGCGGGAAACGGTGATACGCCGACGCGCCGCGATTGCTTCGGCCTGCCTCAGCAGACTATCGGAGAGTGAGAGGGTAATCGTTTGTGTGCTCATGCTGGCCTCCTGTTCGCCCAGGCGGTAGGTAGTCAAGGAATTGTGTCGTAGATGGTATCGGCTTCGCTGTAGCCGGCTAGAAACTGTTCGGTGGTGAGTGTCTGCCAGTCGGTGTCTTCTGGGAGTTCGTAGGCTTTCATTGGGCCAGCCTCCAGACCCAATTATAAGCCCGGAGCAAGGCAAGTGTGTTGGCGTCCGCCTAGAAAAAATGACCCATGCCAGCCTTCGGCATGGGTCACTCTTTGAATGCTGATTTGCCAGATGTAGGGGGTGCGGGGCGGGGATGCGCTTGGGAAGCAAGTGCCTTACCACTTGGCGACACCCGCACATATTAGGCTGTTTCCAGTGGATTGGGAGGACGCAAATCTCCACTAGGCAACTGACCTATTCAAACAGAGGGGGCAATCATCTGCCCCACATCTGGCATGATAGCATACACAACTTAGGCGGGCAAGGCGCGTTTGCCCCGCCCTTTCAGCAGGTCTTCCAACGTTGGTCGCACAACACCTTTCAGATCGTCGAACGCCAGATGCGTGTAGCGTTCGGTGGTCTCAACGTTGGTGTGGCCCATGATGATCGACACGCTCTTGATCTCTTTGAGCCGCCGCAGCAGGAACGTACAGGCCGTGTGTCGCTCGGTGTGCGGGCCGACGCGATTCAATTCCCGCTTGACGTAGGCTGTGAGATCGCGGATGACCACCTTCTGCACACCGGCACTTTGTAGGCGCCCGCCCTGGTCGTTGACGAACAATGCTGGCTCGCCGTTCACTGGGTGGCGATGCTTAAGTGTGTAGCGCTTGATCTCCAATGGCAGAATTCCAAACAGCGGCACAATGCGTTGCCTTCGCATCTTGCCGTTGAGTTTGGCATAGCCCTGTTTCAAATCCACGTCGGCCATATTCAACCCGGCCAACTCCGATAGCCTCGCGCCTGTGCACAGGAAGAACAGGTGGATGACGTAATCGCGGTAGGCGTGCCGGTCGCCATTGTTCTTCACCCTGCGGAGAAGATCGGCGGCTTCCCATTCGGTGAGCACGTCGGGTATCGTCTCCTCCACCTTCGGCGCCCTGACATTTTTGAGCGGTGAGGCGGAGGCGTCGAGCATTCCTTCGCTTTCACACCAGCGCAGAAAAGCCCGGACGTTGCGGAAGTTGATATGCACGGTGCTGCTGCTCATCACGGTTGGCGCGGGCTGATCGTCGTGGCCTTGCAACCACAGGACGAATCGGCGAACGTGATCAGGGCCGATCTCGTTCAGGCACACGCCCGGCCAACGCTTCTGCCAAAGGCCGATTGTCCACTCGTAAAGATTGATTGTGGCGGGCACAACGTTTTCGGATTGCTTCGCCAGAATGAAGGTCTCGAATGCGTCTTGCACTGTAATTGTCATCTGACATTCTCCTGCCCTCCCGAATAAAAACGCCGCCCGTGGGTTGACGCGCGGCGTGAGAATGTGCTAGAGTGATCACGCCACCGCCGACTCGGTTGGCTCCTATGGCCCGCTGTGCATTGCCGCACGGCGGGCTTTCCGTTTAGATCGGGAGAGGTTAGCCGAGTTTCCTTTGGCCGTCAATCCGCCGGCGACATCGCTGGAAAAGGCGATGGGCGCCGGCAATCATCGCCATTTCTAGCGTGACCGTGCTCAGCCGGTGACGCTTCGAGCGGTCACACAGCCAGCTCAGTCACCGTGGTGTGACCCGCTGTCAGGTGTGAATGTCCGGTGTGTCTCGGCGACCAACGAGTCACGGCAGGCTGTCACTGTGACTGAGCACGGTCACGCGCCCGCTGCCGCGACACTCGTGACCCCATCACCTGTGACCAACCCAGGGGCAGCCCCGCCGGTTGAGACACGCTTACGTCGTCGCTCCATCCGCTTTCGGCAGGCGGGCGTTGCCATAGCCTGCTTACCAACGATGGGTCGCCCGCAGTTGCAGGCGCACACATGAATAGGCTCGGTGCGATCATGCGCTTCGCGGATTGCGCGAGCCAGCGTTCGCGCAACAGCGACGTGCACGCCGTTCCCAACCGCCGCATATTTGGCAGTGCGGCTCAGGCCGGGTAACTCGTAGTCAGGTGGCAGTCCCTGTAATGCACAGAACTCCGCCCACCCTCGGCGATCCGGGCGACGGCCTTCCGTGGCTAGTGCGGCTGGCTGTGACTGGCTCGGCTGAGTGACTGCACGTGCAGGCACGATTACCAGACCGTCACGACTGCCGAACTGAAAATGACGTGGGCGATTTTGAGATGCGCCGCACTCGCGGGCATTGAGGTCGAGGCGTTGAACAGAGTAGCCATCTACGAGAATATCGGGCACGGTGGGAACGTTTTCGAGCATGAACCAGTTGGGCTGTGAATCGGCAACCACGCGGCAGAACTCATTGAGCATTTCCAACCCGTATCCCGTTGGAGGCGTGCGACGAAGTTTGGAGAAGTCCTGACACGGCGAGCCGCCAATCACCCCATCGAACACACCAGCGGGTGGATGAAAGACGCGAATGTCGCCGCCCCAAAGGAGATCAGGGCCGCGCACTACGCAATAGCCCTGGAGTTCAAAGCCGCGCCCGAATAGGTCTACGCCGGGAAAAACTGATAGCACTAACATCGTCACCGGCCGCTACCGCCGTTTCCGGCGATGCGCACGTGAGCATCGCCAGATTTGGTGGTGAGATCCCGCATCGTCAAGCTGAGCGATGTCGGCGATCGTAATTCTTCGATAGCCATCATCATGGCGTGCCGCTCAATGCTGTTCATTTTTGCCAGTCGCGCCTTCCAGCGGATCATCTTGCGCTTGACACGTTCACGCTCCCGGTAGTTGCGGCCCAAGTAGCGGTAGTCGTGCAACTCCAGCGGCTCAGGGTAATTCATCCACAGCCATTCGGTTGCAGGCGTTCCGCCGCGCGTCATGGCCTGATACGAGAGTGTGCGCCAACCCTGCAACGCATCGGCATACAGGTCAGAGTAGTAGCCGCTGAGCATCACCATGCAAGGCAGGCGCTTGATGAGAGCCAGTAATTCAGCGTGATCTTCTTCGGTGTTGAATTCGTGCCGATAGATTGGACGCTGGGACGAACGGGTTGACATGAGATAAGGCGGGTCAAGATACACAAGGTCATCGCCACAAAAGTGGCTGTTGTCCAGAAACACAAGCGCATCGGCTAGAATGAGTTTGGTGGACACCAAGTCTGGCTGGTTCATGAATTCTGCAATTGCTCGAGCATCGCTATCGATGCCGATGCTGGCCATGGCTGGCCGCTTCATCCGCATAATCGCTCCACTGCCCAAGAAGGCTTCGATGTAAGTTCGATGGGGCGGCATTTGGTTGATGATGGTCTGATAGACGCCGCTACCATTCTTTCCACCGGGGTAAGTCATTCGGGATCCTATCGTCATTTATGGCGTGGTGATC
>Ga0209751_10001406_pt1 | contig 24777 bp, 25 predicted proteins | sample RifCSP13_1_FD_184019 | JGI IMG/M metagenome (GOLD analysis project Ga0209751, IMG submission 184019) | Soil microbial communities from Rifle, Colorado - Rifle CSP2_sed 13_1 (SPAdes) (version 2) | ecosystem: Environmental > Terrestrial > Deep subsurface > Rock core/Sediment | place: Rifle...
CCGGGGAATAGTTCCCCGGGCAGCTTCGGCAGGACGGCCTGGCGCATCTGGGACTCCGTCATCCCGGGTGCGCCGTCCGGCAGGACCGCCAGGAGCGCCTCGCGCATGGCGTTGTACAGGCCGGCGTCCACGGCCGTGCTCGAACCCGGGTGGTTGACGTTCTCGATCCGGACGCGACCGGGCTTCGGGGTGGCTGCCTTGGCCATCGGGACCTCCGGGACCGAGGGTACTACGGCCGCGACGAAGATTGAGTCCCCGCGCGACCCGCGCAGCCCCTCCCAGTTCGGAGGCCGGTCAGGTGATCGGCACCTGGGACGTGGAGCAGCAGAACTCCCAGGCGCCGAGCATCTCGCCGTCGAGGGTGAAGCCGCGCGATTGGAGCTTGCCGTCGAGTCGCCGTCGTGGGCGATGGCCGGGACGGCTCCGATGCCTTGGCCATGGGCGGGCTATCGCGTCAGGTAGCGTCGCAGGGCGATGAGGGTCCAGACGGCCTCGACGACCCCGAACGGCCACGCCCCGGAGACGAACCCGTAGACGCTGGACAGCGCGCAGCCGGCCGCAAACGCGAGGATGAACGCCCGCCCACGCGATTCGAGCGCGTACATGAGCATCATGAACGTCAGCGCTCCCACGCCGAAGGCCGTCAGGGCGTCCATCGCCGCACTCCAGCGGGCCCATCGCTCGGTACCCTGAGCCCGTACACGCGACCATGCTTCAGGGCGAGGTCTTCCAGGTCCGTGGTCGTGCGGACCTCGTAGACGGCGAGCTCGATGAGCTCATCGGTCGGGAGATGGGCTCGACCTGGATCGCCGACGAGGACATCGATGCCCTGCTCGCGGGCCCGCCGCAACCAGGGCTGGACGCGACCGGCGAGGCCGGACTCGTACCAGCAGTCGCCGGCCAGCACGATCTCGACGTCGGGCGGGTCCTCGTCGAGGATGTCGCGCCGGATGACGGCGATCCGGCACCCGTTGGCGCGGGCGTTGAGATCGATTGCCGCGGCCGCGCGGACATCGACGTCGACGGCCGTCACCGACGCCGCCCCGGCCTGCAGGGCAGCGATGGCGCAGAGTCCCGACCCGGAGGCGAAGTCCAGCACCCGTCGGCCGGCGACGGTGCCTGGATGCTCCCGCAGGTACCGCGCGATCGCGAGTCCGCCCGCCCAGGCGAACGCCCAGAAGGGGATCGGGGTGTCCGGATCGCCGGTCTCGACCTGGACGGCTCGCCAGAGCGGCAGCGCCTCGTCGGCGAGGTGGAGACGGATCTCCTCGGCTCCCGGAACGGTGCGCAGGCTGGTGTGGCGAAGAACGAAGGCGCGGGGCGACGCGGCCATCAGCGGACTCTACCCAACGCGGCGGTCACGGTCCCCGCGGGCCGGTAACGCGCCGGGCGCCCTCGCGTCTCCCTGCCAACACCGCGTCCGGCGACGCACAATGAGCGCCCGATCGGGGACCGGCAGCGCGAGGGTTGCACGTGAATCCCACCGCCGATCCAGGCCCGCCAGACGCTGCGGCCGCTGCAGCGATGGCGAAGCGACCCCGCGGCGCGGCGACCGAGACCGTCCTCCGGCACTTCATCGCCTGGATCTTCGGGCTGGGGCGGAACGCCTGGCTGTTCCCGCTCGACCTCACGTTCCGGTTCATCGGCGTCCGCTATGGCTGGCTCAAGGCCCTCTTCGAGACGGTGCCGCCGCCGGTCCTGAGACTGACCGGGCGGCTCCGCGCCGAGCGGGCAGCGTGGCGGGCGATCAAGCGCGTGCCGGCCTACCGGGCCCACCTCCGGGCGGCCGGCATCGACCACGACCGGTTGCTGCCGGCGGGGATCCTGGAGGCGATCCCGGAGACCGACAAGCGCACCTACATCGACCTCTACGCCCTGGCGGAGCGCTGCCTCGACGGCCGGATCCGGTTCAAGGGCGTGACGATCGACGAGTCGAGTGGCTCGACCGGCACCCCCTATAACTGGATCCGCGGCAGCGCCGAGCGAATCGTGGCCCAGCGCAACATCGCCTTCTTCGCCCGATACGCGTTCGGCGGTGGGGATCTCGTGACCCTCAACGGCTTCTCCATGGGCGCCTGGGCGACGGGCATCACGATGTCCCAGGGCATGGTCCGCCACGGGCTGGTGAAGTCGATCGGCCCCGACATCGGCAAGATCCTCGCCTCGCTCCGGATCCTCGGGCCGCAGGTCCGCTACCTCATCAGCGGCTACCCGCCCTTCCTCAAGCATCTCCTCGACGAGGGTGAGCGGGAGGGCTTTCCCTGGGCCGACTACAGGCTGAGTGCGATCGTCGGCGGGGAGGGCATGACCGAGGAGCTCCGCGACCGGCTCCTCGAGCGCTTCGACGTTGTCTACTCGGGCTACGGCGCGACCGACCTCGAGATCGGGATGGCGGCCGAGTCGCCGGTCAGCGTCGCCCTGCGCCGTCTCGCCCGGGCGCGTCCGGAGGTCCGGGCCGCGCTCTTCGGCGCCGATCCGCGGCTGCCGATGGTCTTCCAGTACAACCCGCTCATCCATCACCTCGAGGTCAACGACCTGGGCGAAGTCCTCTGTACCGTCAGCCGGCTCGACGTCATGACGCCCCGCATCCGCTACAACGTCCACGATGCCGGTGGCCTGCTGCCGTTCGCGACGGTTCGACGAACGCTCCGCCAACACGCGATCGACGTCGACCGGCTGGGCTCGCTGGCGGAGGTCGCCGGGCCGCGCGGGCCGCTGCCGTGGTCGCGCCCGATCCCATTGCCGTTCCTCTTCATCTACGGCCGGCGCGATGCCACGATCAGCGTGATGGGCGCGAACATCTACCCCGAGGACATCGAGACGATCGTCTACGGCAACCCCGATCTCGCCCGTCGGCTCGAGTCCTTCCTCCTGACCGGCGCCACGGACGCGGACGGCACGCCGAGGCCCGCGATCGCCCTCGAGCTGGGCCGCGGCGATTCGCCCGATGAGGCCTGGGCCGCGTCGCTCGTCGACCTCTTCCGGGACGGGCTCGAGGCCCTCAATGCCGACTTCCGCGAGGCCATCCATGAGTTCCCGGCCGCGATGCAGCCGGTCGTCACGGTCCATCCGTTGGGCACCGGCCCCTTCGCCGCGAACGCCGGCCGGATCAAGCCCCGCCGCCTCCTCCCGCCGGGCTGAGGCGACGGCACGGGCCCCACCCGCACCGTCCGGACGTCGCGCGGCGGCGCACAATCCGCCGATGGATCCGTCAGGCCTCAATCGTCCGATCGTCGTCCCGCCGGGCGGCGGCACGACCCTGGACTTCCTCGCCATCACCCACAAGCTGACGGGACCCCAGACGGGCGGCGCGCTCTGCATCTTCGAATCCTCGTTCGAGGCCGGGACGGGGAACCGGCTCCACGTCCACCGCCGCGAGGACGAAATCGCCTACGTCCTCGAGGGCGCGCTCGAGGTCCGCCTTCTCGACGAGACGCTGACCCTCGAGGCCGGCGGCCTCGCCCGGCTGCCGAGGAACCTCGCCCATGCCATCCGGAATCCGCTGACGACGACCTCGCGCTATCTCTTCCTCGCCGTCCCGGCCGGGCTCGACGCGTGATTCGATGCCGTCGCCCGGGCGAAGGAGGACGGGATCCTCGATGACGCGATGTACGCCCAGCTGTCGAGTGACTTCGACCTCGAATGGCTTGAGTAGCACCCGGCCGACCGACATCGGTCCGGCTCGGTCCAGGGCGCTGACCTCGATTCGGCGTCCGATCAGGCGGCCGATTCGGCCGCGCGCGGCTGCTCGGCCACGGTGGCGCCGGGCCGGCGAGTGGCGAGGATCGAGCCGAGGATGACGAGCCCAAACCCGATCGCCATCGAGAGCGTGAACGCCTCGCGGAGGACGACCACGCCGAGGACGGCCGCCACCCCCGGGTTGACGTAGGTGATGACCGTGGCCCGGACCGGGCCGATCTCGTCGATCAGGGCGGCGAAGACGAGGAACGCGGCCGCGGTGCAGACGATCGCCAGGATCGCCACCGCGCCGAGGACGTCGAGCGAGGGCATGGCCGACGGCCACTGGAGCGCCGCGATCGGAACGTACGCGACGGCACACAGGGCCAGCGACACGGCCATGATCCCGAGTGACGACAGCCCGCCCAGCCGGCGGGCGAGGATCGCCGGTCCCACCGCGTAGCCGACGACGACGACCGCGATCTCGAGGAAGGCGACGATGTCGGCGCTCCCGAGATCGCCGCCGACGATCGCCGCGACCCCCAGGAACCCCACGAGCAGGCCCGCGGCGCCGCTCCGGCCGAACCGGTCGGCCCCGCCGCTGACGAGCGCGAGCGTCGCCCCGACGAGTGGCACGCCGGCGATCAGGAGGGCGGCGAGCGAGCTCGAGATGTGCTGCTCCGCCGCGCCGAGCATGACCCACGGCACGGCGATCTCGACGACGGTGAAGGCGACCACCCAGCGCCAGCGAGCGAGGATCGGGCGGAGGTCGACCCGGACCAGCGCGAGCGGCAGGAGGATGGCCGCGGCGATCGCCGTCCGGCCGAGGACGAGGACCGAGGGCGCGATCTCGGCGACCGCCACCCGAATGAAGAGATAGGGAATGCCCCAGATGACCGACATGAGGCCGAAGAGGACGAGACCGCGACGGGTCATGGGCGCGGCGGCAGGTGCGGCGTCAGGCGCTCGCCGGCCTCGATCCGGACGGGCAGGCGGTTCTCGGCCGGCGTGAGCGGGCAGCTGAACCTCGTGTCATAGACGCAGGAGGGGTGATAGGCCAGGTTGAAGTCGATCACATAGGTCCCGTCGTCCTCGCGCTTGATGTCGAGGTAGCGGCCGGCGCCGTAGGACTCGACCCCGGAGGTGGCGTCCAGGAACGGCACGAAGACCGATTCCACCGAGCCGCCCTCGAAGGTGTACGCGGTGAGGCTGCAGGCGGTGCCCTCGACCTTGAAGCGGAGCGATCCGGCTCGTTCGGCCGGTCGCAGCCGGCCGTCCGAGGTCGGGATCTCGAAGCTCGTCGGCTCGCTGCCCGAATACGGCGCGAGGGTCAGTCCCTCGAAGCGGAGACCCTCGTTCACGGGAAAGTACTGGAGCCCCTCGAAGCCTTCGCGCTCGGCGGCCGGGAGCGGGCTGTGGGTGTTCGTCCGGAAGAAGGCGTCCTTGTCCGCGCGGAAGGATCGGACCGCGTCGCCGTAGTCGACGTGCTCGTGCTCGTGGTGACGGTGTTCATCGTTTTCGCTGTGCTCGTGATGCTGGTGCTCGTGATGCTGGTGCTCGTCGCGCGCGTGGGACACCGTGCCTCCTCCGGACAGGTGGCCATTGTCGCCGGATGTGGCCTCGGCTGCGCCCGACCTTGCCCGCTTCCCGCTGTTGCTCCGCGCCGCCCATATCGTCGCCGGGCGCTACGCTTGCGCTGTGCCGTTGATCTCGATCCGGAACCTGACGAAGCGCTACGGCAGCTCCATCACCGCCCTCGACGGGCTGAGCCTGGACATCGAGCCCGGGATCGTCGGCCTCGTCGGGTCCAACGGGGCCGGCAAGAGCACCCTGCTCAAGATCCTCCTCGGGCTCATCGGGGCGACGTCGGGCGAGGCCACCGTCCTCGACCTCGATGTCCGGACCCGGGGAACGGACATCCGCCAGCGCGTCGGCTACATGCCCGAGCACGACTGCCTGCCGCCCGACGCCACGGCGACCGACTTCGTCTCGCACATGGCCCTCATCTCGGGCCTGCCCCGCACGGCGGCCCGGGAACGTACGGCCGAGGTCCTCCGTCACGTCGGCCTGTACGAGGAGCGCTACCGGGCGATCGGTGGCTACTCGACGGGCATGAAGCAGCGGGTCAAGCTCGCCCAGGCCCTCGTCCACGATCCGCGGCTCCTCCTCCTCGACGAGCCGACGAACGGCCTCGACCCGACCGGTCGGGACGAGATGCTCGAGCTGATTCATCGGATCGGGGTCGAATTCGGGATCGCCATCATCGTCGCGACCCACCTCCTCGGCGAGATCGAGCGGGTCGGCAGCCACCTCGTCGCGATCGAGGGCGGCAGGCTCCTCCGCTCGGCGCCGCTCGGCGAGTTCATCGAGCAGACCGGGACGCTGGCGGTCGAGGTCGACGAGGGAGGCGCGGCCCTCGCGGAGCGCCTCGCGGCCGACGGGCTCGCGGTCCTTGTGGACGGGCGAGCCGTCCTCGTCGACGTCGCCGATGGGCGGCCCTACGACCTCGTACGCGATGCCGTCGCCGACCTGGGACTGCCGCTCGTGCGGATCGAGCGCCGCCGTCACCGGCTCGAGGACCTCTTTCGCGATGCTCCGATCGACGCGCCCGCCACGCCCGGTCTGACAAGCGGCTCCGCCGCGGCCGGTGGTCCGCCATGACCGATCCCCTGACCGCCGTGACGCCGGTTGCCGGCGCCAACGGACCGACAGGCTCCATCTACGACATCGGCTATCGCCGCTACGAGGGCACCCGCCTCGGTCGCGGTCACGCCATCCGCTCCCTCTTCTTCCACAGTCTCCGCTCGTCCTTCGGGCTGGGTCGTGGCGGCCGGGCGAAGATCGCCCCGATCATCCTCGGGATCCTGGCCCTTCTCCCGGCGGTCGCGATCGTGGCAGCCCTGACGCTCTTCGCCCAGTTCGGCGGCGGCACGGAGTTCAGCGACCAGGTCCCCATCCGCTACGACACGTACGCCGGCACGATCTCGACGATCGTGGTCCTCTTCTGCGCCGCCCAGGCGCCCGAGCTCTTCGGCCGCGACCAGCGCTTCGGGGTGCTCGCCCTGTACTTCGCCCGGGCCCTCCGCCGCTCCGACTACGCCCTCGCCCGGATCGCCGGCTTCATCGCGGCGCTGCTCATCCTCGAGCTCGTCCCGCAGATCATCCTGTTCCTCGGCCGGGTCCTCCTGACGACCGACATCCCGAAGGCCATCGGCGACGACCTCGAGTCCGTCGCGCCGGTGCTCGCCCAGTCGGCCCTCGCGGCCGGGCTCTTCGGCGGCGTGTCGATGGTCGTCTCCGCCTTCACGCCGCGGCGGGCCTACGCCGTGGCCGGGATCATTGCCCTCTTCACGATCCCGAACGTCGTCGCCGGAATCGTCGTGGGCCTGGGCTCGTCGACGATCGGGACCTGGCTGACCCTCATCAGCCCGACCTCGATCCTCGACGGCACGAACGCGTTCCTCTTCGATACCCGCCTCGATTCGGACTTCTTCTTCGTCGACCTGCCCGGCATCGCCTTCGTCGCGGCGGCGGGCGTCGGGATCGTCGGCTCGATCGCGATCGCCGTTCGCCGGTTCGCCCGGATCGCGACGTGAGCGGGCCGGACGCCGCGCTCGTCCTCGAGCGCGTCTCTCGCTGGTACGGCAACGTCGTGGCGGTCAACGACGTGAGCTTCAGCCTCGGTCCCGGCATCACCGGGCTCCTCGGCCCGAACGGCGCCGGCAAGACCACGATCCTCCACATGCTCGCCGGGCTGCTCCGCCCGTCGGCCGGGAGGGTTTCGGTCGGCGGCCAGGTGGCCTGGCGCAACCCGGCCGTGTATCGATCCGTCGGGCTCGTCCCGGAGCGGGAGGCCGTCCACGCCTTCCTCACCGGCCGGGCCTTCGTCGAGATGGCCGCCCGCCTCCAGCGCCTGCCGGATCCACGGGCCGCGGCGGCCCGGGCGATCACGACCGTCGACCTCGAGGGCGCCGCCGACCGGCCGGTCGGGACCTACTCCAAGGGCATGCGCCAGCGGGTCAAGATCGCCGGCGCCCTCGTTCACGAGCCGCCGATCCTGCTCCTCGACGAGCCCTTCAACGGCATGGATCCCCGCCAGCGGCTCCACATGATCGGGCTCCTCCGAACGATGGCCGAGGCGGGCCGGGCGATCCTCTTCTCGTCGCATATCCTCGAAGAGGTCGAGCGGCTGGCCGACGGGGTCCTCGTCATCCACGCCGGCCGGCTCGCCGCCTCGGGCGACTTCCGCGAGATCCGCCGGCTCATGACCGACCGGCCTCACACGTTCGTCGTCCGCTCGTCCGACGACCGTCGCCTCGCGGCGGCCTTCATGACCGAGCCCGCCGTCTTCGGCACGGAGCTCCGCGACGGCCGGCTGACCGTCCGGGTCGCCGAGTTCGGGGGCTTCACGCGGGCCGTCGCCCGGGTCGCCCGGGGCGCGTCGGTCTCGCTCTTCGAGGTCGCCCCGACGGACGATTCCCTCGAGAGCGTCTTCGCCTATCTCGTGAGCCGCCGATGACGATCTTCGGCGAGATCGCCCAAATCACCCTGCGAGCTCTCCTCGGGCGGCGGCGGACGCTCCTCATGCTCCTCCTCGCGGCGATCCCGATCCTCGTCGGGCTGCTCGTCCGGGCCAACGCCCGTCCGGGGCCGGTCGACGTCGGGGCTTTCCTCGACGCGATCGTCATCCGGGTCGTCCTGCCGCTCGTCGCGCTCGTCTTCGGAACGGCCGCGCTCGGCTCCGAGCTCGAGGACGGGACCGCCGTCCACGTCCTCACGAAGCCGATCCGCCGCTCCACGATCGTCCTGGCCAAGATCACCGTCGCCGGCACGCTGACGGCGGCCCTGCTGGTGCCCTCGACGATCGTCGCCGGGATGCTGATCGCCGGATTGCTGAACACCCGGCCCGGATCGGACCCGATTACGGCGACGTTCGCGATCGGCCTCGGCGTCCTCGTCGGCTCGTACCTCTACGCTGCGATCTTCGTCGCCCTCAGCATCGTCACCAGCCGGGGCCTGCTCGTCGGCCTCGGCTACGCGCTGATCTGGGAGGGCATCCTCGCCGGGCTCCTGCCCGGCAGCCAGGTCTTCAGCGTCCGCGAGTACGTCCGCGGGATCGCCGAGACGCTGGAGCCCTCGTCGATCGAGTCGATCGTCGGCTCCAGCGCGGTCGCCTACGCCGCGATCGCCCTGGTGGCGGCGTCGGTCATCGCCTCGCTCCGGCTGGCCGTCTACGAGGTCCGCGGCGGCGAATGACCGGGACTCCGGTCCGGCCGGACAGCCGCCGCGTCCTCGCCGCCGTCCTCGTCATGGCGGCCTTCGGCGGGCTCGGATACGTGGGCTGGTCCGTCGCCACGGCCGAATCACCGGAGGCTCGGGCGGCGGCCGCGCGGAACCTGGCAGCGGGGATCGATGTCTCGGTCGGCGTCGACCACTCCTCGCTCGCGGCGACGCTGGCGATCGCCGACTTCGGCATCGAGGAGCGTGTCCGCCTGGTTCCCGTCCGCATCCTCGAGCAGATCGGGCTCGAGCTGCGCATCCGGGCCGCGTCGGACGTGGTCCTCGCCGGCCCGCCGCGTGTCTGTCTCGTCGGGCCGCACTGGGCGCCCGACGACGCCGGGCTCAGCGATCGCTGCTGGGGCGACCCCGATCTCGGGGCGCTCGTGGGCTCGCAGCTCGCGTCCGATGCGGACGGCCACCCGCGGCTGGACGAGGACGTGCCGATCGAGGTCATCGCCACGATCGCGCGGGGCCACGAGCGCTGCGACTACCCGGTCGGCACGTGGAGCCTCGAGGTCGCCGTCGAGCCGATCGTGGACGGCCGCCCCGAGGGATCGTTCCAGCTCCCGGACACGCAGTTCGACGTCTCGCTCGAGCCGGCCGGCACCGCGCTCCGCCTCGTCGCCCGGGGCGATTCCCGATACTGCGGGCTGGCCCAGTCCGTCTGGCGGGAGCAGGGCGAGCCGTCGTTGATCGCACCGTAGGCGCCCGGCGAGGCTGTCAGCCACGCGAGGGCCCGCGCGCGAGGCCTGCGCGCGAGACCTGCGCGCGAGGACGCCGGTCGCCCTCAGCGCGCCGGCGACCGGCCACGTGCCCAGGCGAGCTGCCCGTCGACCTCGCCGGTGCGCCGGAACCCGACGGCCTCGAGGACGCGAATCGATCCGACATTGTCGGGGTCGCAGCGGGCGACGACCATGCCGACGCCTGGCTGCGCCAGGGCCCAGTCGAGGAGCGCCCTGACGGCCGCGGTGGCGTAGCCGCGGCGCCGATGATCCGGGAGCACGCTGTAGCCGACCTCGACGATACCGTCCTCGCCCGGCGGTCCGAGGAATCCCGCGTCGCCGACGACCGTGTTCGTGTCGCGCTCGACGATGACCCAGGCGCCGAAGCCGGCCGGTTCCGCGTCGGCGGAGGCCAGGATCGGCAGGATGTCGCCGAGATCGTCGAGGGGCCAATCCTGCGGCAGGGCGGCGCCGATGATCGCCGCGGCACCGTTGCGATCGGTGATCAGGGCCGCCGCGGCGGCCGCGGGGAGGGGCCGAAGCTCGAGCTGTTCGGCATGAATCGCGGTCACGGGATGAGCCTGCCACAGTCCCACGCGGGCGCGGGCGCCGTGGCCCGCGCCGAGGGTAGCGAACTGGCGGGGTGAGTCGTCTGGATGGTCGTCCTCGCGACAAATGAGCGTGTCACGCAGCTCAGACTGACGCTCCCGGCGATGTGACGTGCGTGGCTGTCTCGCGTTGAGTCGCCGCGGGCATCGCGCGCAGGCGGATCAAGTACGACCCGGGACGTCCCGCGTGGCGTGTGTCGGCGACCCTGTGCCGAACCGCGGTGGCCTTACTGGACCGCGGCGACGATGACGTACCGGCCGTACCACTCGTCGCGACCGACCCGCCCGTCGATTGGATCCACCGCGGTCGAGTCGGTCTCGAGATAGGGGCCGAAGCGGAGCCACTTCGCGCCCGAGGCGAGGCTCGCCCTGGTGACGTAGTAGTTCCGGTGGCCATTCGGCTGCCACGGGTCGGTCAGGTACACACCCCGGACCGTGAAGTCCATCGATCCCGTCCGCGGGTCGTTGCCGACCACGTCCCAGCCGTTGAGGACCACGGCATGCGCGCCGTTGAGCATTAGCAGACCCGTCGGCTTGCCATAGAACGCGACACGCATGATCGCCTCTCGGAGCGCCGTGTCCTGGTCGTTGAACGCGAGGTCTCGATACACGTCCCGGTCCATCGACCCCCAGCCGAAGTGATTGAGGGCGTTGCGCCAGCCGTGCGGGTCCGAGCCCTCCGTGCCGGCCCGGGGCTGGGTCATGTGCTCGCGCTCCCAGGCGAGGATCGCCGACTGCACGTCGTACGCGCGGGTCGGCTGCCAGGCAAAGCCGCCGGGCTCGGTCTGCCCGCCATACGCGACCATGTTCAGCATCGTCATCACGGCCGTGGCCGTGCAGGCCGTCAGGTCCGGCTGCTGGTAGCGCGCGGCTCGACCGTCGTAGAGGTTGCCGATCCAGCGACGGTCCGGCGGAACGTACGGCAGCCCGGCCGCCTCGTACGCGGTCGAGTCACGGATCGCCGCGGTCGAGCCCAGGACGATGATCTGGGTAGCGCCGAGCCGGACGATCTCGGCCCGGATGGCCGGCAGGAGGTACTCACCCGGGGTCAGCAGGAGCGGGCCCCGGAGCGGGGCGCCCGCGAGCGCGTCGGGAAAGTTGGCGCCGGTCGCAAGGTAGACGCTCGTTGCCGACTCGTACGTCGCCCTCGAGATCGCCAGCGACGTGTCGTAGCGGTCCGTGCCTGCGAGGCGGATCACCGATCCGCTCGTGAAGGCCTGCAGGGCGTCCTGGACCGAGCCGGACACCGCGTTCGTGCTGCCAAGGACGATGATGTCCGCCGGCGCCAGGCGCCGCAGCTCGGCCGCGACCTCCTCGGGCACGCGATCGCGGGCCACGAGCAGCACCGGCGCCCCGTTTCGCCCCGCCGCGGCCGCACCACCGAGCGCGTCCGGGAAGTTCGCGCCGGTGGCCACGTAGGCCCTCGCGACGCCGGGGGCGAACGTGGCCCGCGAGATCGCTGCCGATGTCGCATAGCGGTCGGCGCCGGCGATCCGGACGACCCGGCCGGAGGTGTAGGCCTGCAGCGCGGACCCGACGGCGGTCGAGATGACGCTCGTGCCGCCGAGGACGACGATCCGCCCGGGCCTGAGGCGGCCGAGCTCTGCCCTCGTCGCGTCCGGGATGCTGGTCCGCGTCACGAGGAGCGTGGGGGCGTTCTCGGCGGCCGCCGCCGCCGCTCCGGCGAGGGCGTCGGGGAAGTTGACGCCGGTCGCGACGTAGACCGCCGAGACGCCCGGGTTGAACGACGCGGCCGAGATCGCGGCGGCCGTCGCATAGCGATCGTTACCGGCGTAGCGAACGACAGTTGCGTCGTCCGCGGCCACCGGCGTCGCGAGCGGGAAGGCAGCGAGCCCCAGGCTGAGCGCGAGCAGCAACCCGATGGAGCGGCCGATGGAGCGGCCGATGGAGCGGCCGCGGGAGCGGCGTGGAGTTCCCACGATCATGGCTCGCCCCACGCTACCGGCGACGCCCGCATCCGCCGACCCTCACTTTCGGGCGGGGAGGAGCCGCCGATCGTCGGGGGTCCGCCGGTGACGACGACGCCCGCGATCGGGCACGGAGACGCCTGCGCCGCGGCCTCGCGGCGTGCATGATCTGGCCATGGACGCCGAGCCGCTGCGCGTCGTGATCGCCGAGGATTCGGCCCTCATCCGGGAGGGCATCGCCCGGCTCATCGAGGAGTCGGGCGGGACCGTCGTGGCCAAGGTCGGCGACGGCGAGGCGTTCGTCGCGGCCGTCGAGGAACACCGGCCGGACGTGTCCGTGGTCGACGTCCGGATGCCGCCGAGCCAGCGGGACGAGGGCCTCCGGGCCGCGATCGAGGCTCGCCGGCGCGTGCCCGGCAGCCCGATCCTCGTGCTGAGCCAATACGTCGAGCGGCAGTACGCGACCGAGCTCCTCGCCGACCGTGGTGGCGGGGTCGGCTATCTGCTGAAGGACCGAGTGGGCGATGTCCGGGAGTTCATGGACGCCCTCCGGCGCGTCGCCCGCGGCGGGACGGCGCTCGACCCCGAGGTCGTCGCCCGGCTCATGGTCCGGGAAGGGGCCGACAACCCGATCGCGGTCCTCACGCCGCGGGAGCGGGAGGTCCTCGCGGCCATGGCCGAGGGGCGCACGAACGTCGGGATCGCCAGGCTCCTGGGCATCAGCGAAGGCGCCACCGAGAAGCACATCAGCAACATCTTCGGGAAGCTCGAGCTCCCGGACTCGCCCGACGATCATCGCCGGGTGCTCGCGGTCCTGGCCTTCCTCGCCTCCTAGGCCGAGCTCGTCGCGGCCGCCGTGGAAGCCGGCGCCGGCCCGAGCGGGATCTCGGCCCGCACCAGCGTCGGGCCGCCCGGCGGGCTCGAGACCGAGAATCGCCCGTCGACGCCCGCAATCCGGCTCTCGAGGCCGGCCAGACCGCCGCCCGGCTCGAGCCGAGCCCCACCGGCGCCGTCGTCCCAGACCTCGACGACGAGGCGATCGTCGTCGCGCCGGCAGCGGATCTCGCAGCGTGACGCGTCGCTGTGCTTCGCCACATTGGCAAGGGCCTCGGTGACGACGAAGTACGCCGCGCGCTCAGTGGCGGGCGCCAGGCGCTCACCGGCCGCGAGACCGCTCGTCAGCGTCGTGGAGACGGGTCCACGACCGACGACCGACTGAATGGCTGCCACCAGGCCCCGATCCACGAGGATCGGCGGTGCGATGCCCCGGACGAGGTCGCGGATCTCCGCCAGCGCCTGGCGGGCCTGCTGCTGGCCCTCGAGGATCAGCTGCTTCGCGGCGGCCGGGTCCTCGTCGATCCGCTCGGAGGCCAGTCCGAGGTCGATCGTCAGCATGACGAGCCGCTGCTGGGCGCCATCGTGGAGGTCGCGCTCGATCCGGGTGAGCTCGGTCGCCTCGGTCTCCAGGACTGCCGTGCGGCTTTCCTTGAGCGTCTCGACCTGGCGTCGCAGCTCGTGACTCTCCGAGGTGCAGACGAGGCCGGCGACGACGGCTCGATGGAGCGCCATCACGAGCTGGGAGAGCGAGGCCGCGACGGGCAGGAGGGCTGCCCCGAGGGCGAACCCGGCGACGGCCGCGACGCTCGGCTGCTCGCCGAACCAGCCGAGCCGGGTGACGAAGTCGGCCTCGCTGGAGCCGAACCAGGCGGGCATCGTCAGGAGCCCCAGGGTCGCGGTCCAGAGGCCGCCGATGACGGCGAACTCGACGACCGCGAGGGGCAGGTTGACCCCGACATACAGGACGTCGCGCCAGCGGCTCTCGCTGGCGAACTCGGCCCGCAGGATCGCTCGCCAGCCGCCCCGGAGCGGGGGATAGGGATGGGCACTGAGCGGCCGCGGATCCGCCCAGGTGGCCCGCCCTCGCTCGATCCGGACGACGATCCGGGCGGCCTCGATGGCGAGACCGATGAAGACGATGCCGATCACGAAGAACACGGTCGACGCACCGGCCGAGAAGAGGCCGGCCACGATCCCGAAGGCCATGACCTCGATGAAGAGCCCCGCCACGATCGCCGCGCCGGCGGCCCAGGTGGCGGGATGGACCGGCGACAGGAGAAACGCGCGAATGGGGTTGCGGAGGCGTCCCGGGCCCGCGGCACCGGTGGCGGCGTCGGCCGGGGGAACGAGCGAGCCCGGCGAGGCGAACGTCGCCTCGCCGGGGATCCGGGCCCCCAGAGCCCAGGTCAGGATGAGGAGCAGCCCGACGATGAGGGCTGCCGGACCGATCACGGCTGGCTCTGGCGCCGCTGCATGGCCAACACGATGAGGATCACGCCGAGCCCGAGGACGAACGCTGGCCACCAGAACCGACCGTCACCAAAGGCAGGGACGATGGTTTCGAGCAGGGCCAAGCTGCCGCCGAGGACGAGGACGATCCCGAGGAACGTCAGTCCGAGGCCGCTCCCGCCGCCCCCCGGACCGCCGCCACCCTCGTGGCGATGGCCGGCCGGTGCCGGGTGGTGCCAGGCGGTCTGGTCGAGCGGGGCGACGGTGCCGGGCACGGGCTCGCCGGTGGCCGGGTCGACGGCCGCGCCGGGGACCGCGGCGGCCGGGGCCGACGCATACCGCTCGTCCGGCTCCATCGGCACCACGATGGCCATGATGATGTAGAGCAGCAGGCCGAGCCCACCGAAGAAGATCGAGACGAACCACAGGATCCGAACGAGGGTGACATCGACATCCAGGTATTCGGCCAGGCCCGATGCCACGCCGGCGATCTTGCGGTCGTGGTAGCAGCGATAGAGACGGCGGCGGTTCACTTGCATCCTCCAATCGGATTGAACTCGAGGCTTCCGAGGCTCACGTTCACCAGCAGATCGACATGGTTCGCCGCCTGCTCATAGTCTGGGCTCTGCCACGCACCGCGATCCTGGGTGCGGCCCTCGTAGCGGACTTCGCCGAGCGCGTCGCCCTGCGTCACCCGGAGGCCGACGCCTTCGGGCAGGCAGACCTTCAGCTCGCCGAGGTTGACGTCGAGCGAGCCGACGATGTCGGACCCGGCCGGCAGCAGGATCGACATCGAGCCGAGATCCACCGTCGCCGACAGGTCGCCGAGGACGGCCGACGAAGCATCGACGGACGTTTCGCCGGCATTCGTCGTCAGCCGGATGCTGCCGATCGTGGCGCCGTCGAGGTCGATCGTCGACTCGCCGGCGTTCATCGTCAGGTCGAGCACGTTGACGACCGATGTCGGCAGGGTCAGCCGCCAGGTCGTGGACCGGCCGATGTTGCCGTCCCAGTGACCGCGACTGCCGGCGTCGATGTCGAGGTCCGTGCTCGACGCGTCGACCCTGGCCACGGCGTTCGACGTATCGACGGCCGCGAGCTGCCAGCTCGAGCCGGCGGCGGTCGTCACCGACAGGGAGCCGCAGCCGGCCCGGAGGCTGACGCTCGCCGGCCCCTCGAACTGGCCCGCCCGGGTCTCGAGGGTCGGACGACCCTCGCTCAGGCAGTCGATGGCGAGACGGGGCCCGGCGGCGAACAGGCCGCCGATCGCCAGGCCCGGCAGGGCCGCCGCGACGAGCCAGGCGCCGAGGCTGTAGCGCGTCCGGCGGACCACGATCGCGACCCCGAGGGCGATGAGGATCAGGGGCCAGAGGCCGAGGGCGTCGCGGATCGAGGACTCGGTCACGAGACCGAGGTCGGCGGCCACGACGACACCGCCCAGCGCGATGAGGAGGACCCCCCAGTACAGGAATCTACGGTTGGCGGTCATGCGCGTGGTTCCTTTCGTGGACGCATCGTCAGGCGGTGGCGAGGAGTCGATCGCCGGCGACCAGGGTCTCGGCGGCTGGAACCGGGCTGGCAGCCGGCTGGATGCGGCCGTCACGCATCCGGATGACCCGGTCACAGGCTGCCGCCACCTCGGCGTCGTGGGTCACGAGGACGATCGTCTGGCCCTCGGCCAGGTTCGATCGGCGGAGCAGCGCGAGGATCTCGGCAGAGCGCTCCGAGTCCAGGTTTCCGGTCGGCTCGTCGGCCAGGATCAGCCGCGGCCGGTTGACGAGGGACCGGGCGAGGGCGACCCGCTGCTGCTCGCCGCCGGACAGCTCGGCCGGTCGATGGCCGGCTCGCTCCTCGAGGCCCACGAGCGCGAGAGCGGCGAGTGCCGCCTGCCGGGCAGGCTCCCCCCGGACCCCGGCGTAGTCGCAGGCGAGGCCGACGTTCTCGAGCGCGGTGAGGGTCGGGACGAGGTTGAAGTCCTGGAACACGAAGCCCATCTCGCGGGCCCGGATGCGGGTCCGCTCGCCCTCGCCGAGGTCGACCATCGGCTGGCCGGCGAAGGACAGCTCGGGCCGGGGGCCGTGGTTCAGGTCCGGGCCGTGGAGGAGGCCCAGCAGGTGCATCAGGGTGCTCTTGCCCGAGCCGGACGGCCCGATGATCGCGACCATCTCGCCGGCCTCGATCGCGACGTCGACGCCGCGCAGGGCGTTGACCGTGTTGGTCCGGCCGAGGCGATAGGTCTTGCGCAGGTTGCGTCCTTCGAGGAGTGGCATCGTTCGGTCTCCGGTGGTGGTCGATCCGCGGGTCGTCGCGGTGGTCTGGGTCGTCGCGGTCGCGGTCACGGTCACGTCGGTCACGTCGGTCACTCGTATCGGAGGGCGGCGACCGGGTCGAGCCGGGCCGCGTGGATCGCGGGCAGGAAACCGGCGATCGCGCCGAGGATCGTCGAGAACAGAACGGCGGTGACCGCGGTCCCGGTGGTGAGCTCGAACAGGACGTTGCCGGACGGCCGCCCGGCCTCGTTGGCCAGGACCACGACGAGCGCGCCGAGGGCGAGCCCGATCGCGCCGCCGATGAAGCCGATGAGGCCGGCCTCGGTGACGAGCTCGCGGACGATCCGGCGGCGACTGCCGCCGATCGCCCGCTTGATCCCGATCTCGCGGGTCCGCTCGGCGATCGACATGGCCATCGTGTTCACGACGGACAGGCCCCCGACGACGAGGCTGATCAGGGCGATCCCGATGAGGATCGCGTTGAAGATCTCGGTGGCCGAGCCGATCTGCTCGTCGAAGTCCTTGCCGGTCATCGTCGTGACGCCGGCCACCCGGGCCTCGATCCGGTCGGCGACGACCTCGGGGTCGACGCCGTCGGCCGGGTAGACGGTCAGGGTCGTGGCGATGGTCGCCGGGTCGATGCTCTCGCGGATCATCGGTGGCAGCGAGGCCACGAACAGCTCCTGGGCCGCCTGGAGCGGGACCATGGCCGTCTGGTCGGGGGCGGTGAGGGTCGGCTCGAGGACGCCGACGACCTGGAACTCGACGCCCCGGATCGTGAACGTGTCGCCGACGCCGACGGCGTACTGGCGGGCGAGGTCGGCCCCGAGGACCGTGACGCTGGAACCCTCGTCGTCGGGCGTCAGGGCCCGGCCCTGTGCGTAGTTGAGCGGGAAGGTCTCGCGACCCTCGTCGGCCCCGGCGAGGGAGCCCGCGATCATCGGCGGGAGGCTCATGCTCATCGACGCGCCCTCGGCGTCCATGAGCATCGTGACGTCCGGCATGACGACGGCGACGCCGTCGATCGCCAGGATCTCGTCGGCGACGGACAGCGACATCGGCGCGACGGCAAAGCCGCCGGCCGAGCCGGAGGCGTCGCTGACGCTGACCTTGCCTTCGTAGTACGTGCTGCCGCCCTCGACCAGGGCGTTGATCTTGTTGGCCATCGAGCCGAAGACCACGAGCGCCCAGATCCCGATCGTGATCCCGAGGATCGTGAGCGTTGTGCGGAGCTTGCGTCGTCCGAGATCGCGCATCGGTGTGGAATGCCCTCCAGCTGTCGCGTCTGCTTGCAGCGGTTCGTGGTGGTGGCCCGCGTCGACAGTCACGCTACGACCATGGCCAGGTCGCGCCCAGCCGGGCACCGGGCGTCTTCATGGTGGGGATACCCTCAGCCCGGACCGGTGGCTGGCCGGGTTGTCGCCCGGCGGGCGACGCTGTCCAATCTCGATATCGACAAGCCCGCCTCAAGGAGCCAGTGATGGCATCAACCCGAGCACCGTTCCTGCCACCCCGCTGGTTCATCCGCCTCGCCTGGATCGTCCACCGGGCCATGTACGCCGTCACCCGCGGTCGGCGGGGCCTGTGGCCGGCGTCCGTGGATCGCTGGGGGACGATGCGGCTCACGACCGTCGGGCGTCGAACCGGCCGTCCGCGGACGGCCATCCTCGGCTACTTCGAGGACGGCCCGAACCTCGTCACGATGGCGATGAACGGCTGGGCCGACCCCGAGCCGAGATGGTGGCTCAACCTCCAGGCCCGGCCGGAGGCAACCGTCGATCTCGGCAATGGGCCGATCGCCGTCTCGGCACACGCGGCGACCGGCGAGGAGCGGGACCGCCTGTGGGCCCGCTGGGAGCACTACGACAAGGACCTCGAGGGCTACGCCGCGCGGCGGTCCCGCCAGACCCAGGTCGTGGTCCTCGAGCCCCGCCTCGATCGCCCGTCGATGACGGGATGAAGGCCGCGTTTCAGGATCGCTACGGCCCGCTCGAGGTCATCGCGGTCCGCGACGTCGAGCGACCGATCCCCACCGGGGACCGCGTCCTGGTCAGGGTCCACGCGGCGTCCGTCAACCGGGCCGACCTCGACGCCCTGGGACCGCGACCGGCCTTCGCCCGCCTCTTCGTGGGACTCCGACGGCCGAAGGACCCGCGGATCGGGATCGACGTCGCCGGCGTCGTCGAGGCGGTCGGACCGGACGCGGCGCGCTTCGCGGTGGGTGACAGGGTCTTCGGGGACCTGTTCTCGCACGGCGGGGGAGCGTTCGCCGAGTACGTCTGCCCGCGCGAGCAGGCCCTCCTGCCGATCTCGGCGGGGATGTCGTTCGAGGTCGCCGCCACGATCCCGCACTCGGCGATCCTCGCGATCCAGGGCCTCCGGCTCCGCGGCGGCCGGACGATCAAGCCCGGGGACTCACTCCTCGTCGACGGCGCGTCTGGCAACGTTGGTCCGTTCGCCGTCCAGATCGCGAAGTCGATGGGCGCCGAGGTCACCGGGGTCTGCAGTCCCGCCAAGATCGACTTCGTGCGGTCCCTCGGCGCAGACCGCGTCCTCGACTACACGACGATGGACTACACCCGGACCGGCGAACGGTATGACTGGATCATCGACACCGATTCCCACCACTCGATCTTCGCCGTGCGCCGCGCCCTCAAGCCGGGTGGCGTCTACGTCACCCTCGGCGGGACGTCGCTGCCAATCTTCGCCGCGATGGTGGTCGCGCCGCTGGTCGGCCGGCTGACCGGCCGACGGATGGGCCTCATGCTGTGGTGGGAACCGTTCAAGGCCGAGGACATCGCGACCGTCGTGCAGCTCATCGAGGCGGGCGTCGTCAGGCCGGCCATCGATCGGCGCTTCCCGCTCGCCGAGATCGTGGCGGCCCTTCGGTACGTCGACGACGGTCACGCCAGGGGCAAGGTCATCATCTCGCCCTGACAGCCCGCCGCGTCACGAGGCGGCGGGGCCGGCTCGTCGCCATCGGCAGGCGGTATCCTCCCGCCGGTGCGCCTCCTGCCAACTCGAATCATCGAAGCCGTCGCGCCGGCCAGGCTCGGACGGAGCTTCCGCTGGCTGCTGGGGTCGGCGATCGTCAACAACGCCGGCGACGGCGTCGCCCTCGCTGCGGGGCCGCTCCTCGTCGCGTCGCAGACGCGCGATCCGTTCCTCGTCTCGTTGGCGCTCCTGAGCGAATACCTCCCGGTTCTCATGTTCGGGGTCCTCGGGGGCGCCGTCGCGGACCGGGTCGATCGGCGGCGGATCGTCGAGGTCGTGAACCTCGGTCGGGCGGCCGTCCTCGCCGTTCTCGTGGCGACGATCACGAGCGGGACCGTGAACATCGCGGTCGTCCTAGGGGCCCTATTCGTCCTCGGCACGGCCGAGACCTTCGCCGATTCGGCGAGCAGCGCCATCCTCCCCGGTCTCGTGGCGAGGCAGGACCTCGGCATCGCGAACGCCCGGATTCAGGGTGCCTTCGTCCTGACGAACCAGCTCCTGGCGCCGCCGATCGGGGCCTTCCTGTTCGCGGTCGGGATGGCCCTGCCGTTCGCCGCCAACGCCGCGGCGTTCGGTCTCGGCGCGGTTCTCATCTCGCGCGTGGCCGCGAGCAGCCGCGTCCGGGTGGCGGGGGAGGGAACGGGGACCGGCCTCGGGGCAGAGATGATCGAGGGCATCCGCTGGCTCCTGGCCCATCCACCGATGCGGACCCTGGCCCTCACGATCCTGACCTTCAACGTCACCTACGGGGCGGCCTGGTCGGTGCTCGTCCTGTACGCCGGGGACCGGCTCGGGATGGACGAGGTCGGGTTCGGACTCCTGACCTCGGCCGTGGCCCTCGGCGGCATCATCGGGATCGTGTCCTACGGCCGGCTGGAGCGGCGGTTCTCGCTCGGCGACATCATGCGGGTGGGCCTGCTCATCGAGACCGGCACGCACCTCGTGCTGGCCCTGACGACCTCCTCGACGATCGCCCTGGCGACGCTCGTCGTCTTCGGGGCCCACGCCTTCGTGTGGGGCACGACCTCGACGGTCGTCCGCCAGCGGGCGGTCCCGGACGAGCTCCTCGGCCGCGTCGGAGGCGTCTACCGCGTGGCGATCATGGGCGGCCTGGTCGTGGGGACCCCGCTCGGGGGTGTCCTGGCGCGGCAGCTCGGGATCACCGCGCCGTTCTGGTTCGGATTCGTGGGCTCCGCGATCCTGGTCGCGGTCCTGTGGCGCCAGTTCGCCCACATCGCCCACTCAGACGCGGCTTCCGGGTGATTCACGGGCTCGTCCGCGAACACCTCGAATCCACGATCAGGGGGCTGAATGCCTCCCTATGATGACCCTCGATGACCGCGCCCCGCGCGACCGCGCCCCCGGACTTCGCGAGCTTCTTCCTGACGGAGTTCCGGTCGACTGTGCGCAGTGTCCAGCGGGTGGCGGGCGAGTCTGCGGAGGACGTCGTCCAGGAAGCGTTCGTCGTCGCCTTCGGGCAATGGGAACGCGTAGCGGTCCTTGACGCCCCCGACGCCTGGGTGCGGCTGGTCGCGCGGAGGATCGCCTGGCGGCGGCAAGGCCGGGACCTGGAGCGACGTCGGCGTGAATCGGAGGCGGCTCTCGAGGGAGGGATCCCGGCGGGCGCGACGTCGTTCGAGGACCCGGTTCGCACCGACCTGGAGCGGGCCATGGCGGGGCTCTCGCTCCGTGAGCGGGCGGCCGTCCGGCTTCATTACCTGGTGGACCTGCCGATCAGCCGAGTGGCCGAAGTCCTCGGCTGCAGCGAATCTGCGGCCAAGGTATGTCTCCTCCGTGCCCGCGACCGCCTGGCCGAAGCCCTGATCGGGCATCGTGGGCGATGGACGGCAGAGGCGAGGTGGGACGCCGACGACATCGTCCGCCAACTGAAGGAGACCGGCGACGAGCGACACGCCGATGTCGTCATTGAGGAAGTCCCTCTCGAGGGCGCTCGCTGGGCGCTCGTTCTCGAGCGCGGGGCGTACAGCCTCGACACGGAGGACAACGTGAATCTCGACCGAGGCAGGTACCAGGCAAGATCGGGCGTGGTCCGCCTCGTTCCGTGGACGGGACGTGGCCATATCGTGATCAGGCCGGTGATCGACGGCGCGAGGGCGCGCTTCCAGCTCGTAACGGACACGACGCCGCCAACGCGCGGGGTTCCCGATGAGGTCTACCTCCGCCTCCTGCTCGAATCGGCGAGCTTCTCCCGGACGACCCAGGTGGCGGTCGACTGGCCGCAGATGTAACCGCCCGGACCCGTCGTGTCAGTTCTCTCGTAGCAACGCATCTTCGGGAGGGACGGACGAGTGTCTGGAACGCCGGTACGCGTCGTCATCTTGACGCTGCTCCTCGCCGCCTGCGGGTCGTCGACCCCGCCGCAGCCAAGCGCAGGGCCGAGGACGACCGAGGCTGCAACCGCCTCGACGGCTCCGACCGACCCCGCGACGAGCGAGCCCTCGGCCACAAGCCAGCCGGGTGATGGCGTGCCGGACCCTGCCGGCCGGATCGCCTTCGGCCGGATCACGAGGCAGGATCCGAACTTCGGCCAGGTGATCGCGATCTGGGCGATCGATCCGGACGGCAGCGACCTCCTGCAGCTCAATGAGGGCGAATCCGCCTTCCCGGCCTGGTCACCGGACGGCTCACGGCTCGCGTTCACGCAGCGGCAGGCTGATGGCTCCTGGCAGATCGCCACGATGGCCCCGGACGGCAGCGACGTGCGGGTGCTGACCACGGACAATGTCATCTCCGAGGTGCCCAGCTGGTCTCCCGACGGGACGTGGCTGGCGTACGACTCGAGCCCCACCCTGCCGGGCGGCGACGGATTTCACACGACCCTCTGGAGGATCGACGCCGACGGCTCGAATCCGACTCAGCTCGGCGACCCGAGCACCTTCGACGTCGAGCCCAGGGTCTCGCCGGACGGGACCGAGGTCGCCTTCGAGCGGCTGACGTTCGACGGCGGCATCCAGCGGCAGGCGCTTGTCGTCCGGGACATCGAGACCGGCGTCGAGCGGGTCATCACGGCGGCCGGGACGGCGGTCGAGCACGCCAACTGGTCGCCGGACGGCGCCTGGCTCATCTACGACGTCTCGCCGGTCCTCGGCGGGGCCGTGCCAAACGACCAGGTCGAGCGGATCGCCGCCGACGGCTCCGGCGTCCCCGTCGTCCTGTTTCCCGCCACCGAGCAGCAGGGTGGCTTCAAGCCCTGGTACTCGCCCGACGGCGGCCGGATCCTGTTCGGCTGCTTCATGGGTGGCCCGGCGTCGAGCGACGCCGCGTGCCTGATGGATGCCGACGGCTCCAACGTGGAGATCCTGGTCAACAGTGGCGAGCACGAGAACCACTTCAGCTGGGGGCCGCCGACAAGGGAGTAGCCGCGGGCCGGCAGCCGGTGGCCCGGATCGTCGCCCTCGCTACGATGACTTCGACAACCGCAGTCGGAGGCGTGCCATGGCGACCGACCTGACCATCGCGCTCGTTGATCGGCCCGGATCGCTGGCGAAGGCAAGCGACGTCCTCGGGCGCGCCGGCGTGAACATCGAGGGCGCCACCGGCCACGTCTGCGGGGGCGAAGGCGTCTTCCACGTCCTCGTCGTCGACGCCGAGCGGGCCCGGCGGGCACTGATCGACTCGGGCTTCGAGATCCAGGCCGAGCGCACCGTCGTCAGGGTGCCGGTGGAGAACAAGCCCGGCGAGGCCGCCCGGATCCTCCGCCGCCTGGCCGACGCCGAGGTGAACGTCGACCTGCTGTACACGACCCTTGACGGTACCCTCGTCCTCGGCGCCGACGATACCGCGGCGCTCAGGGCGGCCCTCGGTTGACCTCGAGGCCGGCGGGCGGCGATCCCGGCCGGCGCTCCCGAACGTCTCACCTAGCGGCGGCCATGACCGATGGGTCACCGACAGCCGCGTCTTCCGGGCGCATCGTGCCATCGCATCCAGCGATGGGAGCGACGACACGGACCAGGTCCGCCGCCCTGCTCATCGCCGTCCTGGCGATGGCCGGCTTCGTGCTGCCCGCGCTCGTGGCGGCGTCGATCGTCCCGCCGAGCACCCCGGCGCCGTCCGGCTACCAGGTCAAGCCGACGGACCTGCCGACGCCAAAGCCCAAGCCGACCCCTACGCCGATCGCCACGCCCACGCCTGCCCCGACGCCTGCCCCGACAGCGCCGCCAACGCCCGCCCCGACGCCTGCCCCGACGCCGAGACCGCCGACGCCGGCCCCTACGGCGGCTCCCACGACCGGCCCGACGCCGACGCGAACACCGGCACCGCCCGCGTCGGCGACCAACGCGCCCGACCCGGCGGCAACGCCCGGCGCGGGAGGCAGCTCGGCAACAGCGACGCCGGACGTCTCGGACGTGCCGGGAGGTGTGCTCGGCGACGGCGGGCCCGGCGGACCCGAGAGATCCGGGGGTCTCGTCCCCACGAGCGGCTCCGATCGCTGGCTGACGGATGTCGCCGTGCCGATCGGGTACCTGGTGCTCGTCCTCGTGGTCGCCTTCGTCATCGCCCGGCGGCGGCTCGAACGGAGCGAACGGGCGGCGCTCGCGGGCGCGGCGCAGGGTCGTGCGGCGCTCGATCCCGACAGCCGGCCGGTCCGGCGAATCGAACCCCGGGCGCGACCCGCGGTCGCGGACGACGAAGAGAACCGGCCGCGCTGGCTGCGCCCGTCCCTGCGGGCCGAGCGAGCCGGCCTCGACCTCGGCCCGCACCGGCGGATGCCCATCGCTCGGCTGGCCCCACCGCCGGCGCGGGCTCCACTCGCCTTCGGCGGCGTGCCGGCCGAGCTCGACGAGCGACGTGTGGTCCGTGCCGTCGGCGCCGCCCTCCTCGACCAGCCTGACGATGCGACCGGGCGCCGCTTGCTCGAGCTGGAGCCGGGCGACGAGGTTGCGATCATCGACCGGGACGGGGCCTGGGTGAACGCGCTGACCCCGACCGGTGAGGCCGGCTGGCTGCCGGAGACGGCCCTCGAGGTCGCGACGAGCGCTGACAGGCGGGC
>Ga0209751_10001407_pt1 | contig 24773 bp, 22 predicted proteins | sample RifCSP13_1_FD_184019 | JGI IMG/M metagenome (GOLD analysis project Ga0209751, IMG submission 184019) | Soil microbial communities from Rifle, Colorado - Rifle CSP2_sed 13_1 (SPAdes) (version 2) | ecosystem: Environmental > Terrestrial > Deep subsurface > Rock core/Sediment | place: Rifle...
TAATTCGACGCGACCGCTAATGCCGAACTGATCGAGTTTTCGCTTGACAGCTTCAAGGAATGGTTCCGGTTCGGTGAACTTCTTAATTGTTACCACGCGCGCATAGAGCGAAGGGGCGGGTTCAAGCGGACGCGCTAGCGGGAGACCAAGACGAATCTGGTGGCTGCTGATGTCCAGCCGTTTGCCGGCGAGTGGCAGCACGTCGCGGTAATGCTCCGCAGGAATACGCAGATGCAAGCTAGCACCCCGTTCGGCAAGACTGATTAAACCCCGGCCAGAAGGGAAGCCACTGATCAGTTCGATTCCGAGCCAATCGATGCCGTGGAGTGCAGAAGAAGATTTCGAAACGGCAGAGTACAGCAAGTATCCATGGTCCGCCGGCAACTGCTTCCCACTGAGCGCGAAGCTCACGTTAATACACGAATGCTGGTTTAAATCATGGATCCTTGAGGGTACAGGATCGATCATTGATGAGGTCTCCATAGTGGATGGAAAACCAACAGAACGAGTTGGAATGTGATTCTGCTTCTACGTGCGAGGTAAAACTAAGTTTATACTTCTGTTAACTGATACGCAAGACAGGCAGGAAACGGAGGCTGTTATCGCCCAGGTAGGGGAAGCTAGCCTAAAGCGACCAGAACTTACAACCATGACCACCCGCCTGGTTCGGCATCACTTCCGGCACTGAACTTGAATTTAAGGGCACACTGTGGTTGCCTGGAGTCTTATGTCTTCACCATCATCCAGCTGAGCGCTCCGTTACGGGACCGTATGGGCAGCGAGATCACGCATGGCCTCAGCATGCTCATTCTCCAGGTCAAACTCAACTCTGCCGAGTCGCAGCTTTACCTTTTTGGCATTCACCAGGCTCAGGAATCGTTTGTAAGGGACTGGGAGCTCCATTGTCTCACTCACGAGTGGCAGCCGGGCCCTGCGCGTGTAATTAGTTCTGCTTAAGACCGTCATCGTGCCCAGATTCACCCACACGCCGTCAATTTTCATCGCCAATGCATGCTCTTTGTATTTTTGCGGATTCTCCGTGGACGATAAGAAGCCAATAGTTACCCACTGAGGCGTAATCAATTGCGTTCCGGGATGAACAAAATAGGCTGTCAGATGCAGCCATTCGTCGCTGAACTGCACCTCGCCTGGTGACTTTGGATCTTCCAATGCCTTAATTGGGAGAAGCTTGAAGAATATTATCGACAGATCTTTGGACTGGTCGTAAGAGGTTTCGATCTTTCCAGGATACCTAAACGCGCGTTTAGCGGGAGGCGCCAAAATCGGCTCCTGTGCTTCCTGAGACGGCATCCAGCACGGAAATACGAATGCAAATAGGAATACTACTGTTCGCATAAACACTCCGCGGAATTGAGAAAATCATGGTCGAATGTTTTTCTTTTTGCAGCTTTAGTTAGGTATTGGTTTGATCCATAAGAACTTCCCGAAGGTCAGAAATACCGGGTTTCCGGACACTCTAATAAATCGGCTGCCGCGTGGCAATCTTTCTGCGGCGCTTCTAATCTGTTCTTGTAAGAATGGTGATTTAGTCGATGAATGCTTTGATATCCACGCAAGGAATACCGGCATACCCTTATCTTGATTCGCTGATCAGCACCACGTCATCCGTCACTCTACCACGGGCCACGGCGAGCCATTTGCCATCCCGCGAGTACTCAAAATCGAATATTTGGTCTCCTTGAAAATCAGTCAATTGCAGCGGTCTTCCACCATTCACCGGCTGACTCCAGATATTTGAGAGGTTGCTAATGTAGAGCAGCGCGCGACCATCCGAGGCCCATTGGAGCGCGAATCCTCCGCCTGCGTGCGGTCCGATGTTGAAGCGCGCAATGGGTGGACCACCGTCAAACGGAAAGATCATCGCGCCACGAGGCGGATTGGCCTGTTCATCCCAATAGAAGCAGGCTATTCGGTTCCCGTCAGGTGATACAACCGCCAGGTTGGCCGTGGGACCACTTATTTGCGTTGGGTTCCCACCGTCAACCGGCACCTTCCATATTGTGCCATTACCGTAATCCCAGGACGTATAGACGACCCAGCGCCCGTCTGGCGAGATATCCGGGTTAGCGTTTCTCGTACCGTAAGTTAATTGCGTCTGGTTGTCACCGTTAATATCCATCCGCCAGATGTTACTCTTGTCTGCACGTCGCGAACCGAAAACAAGGTAACGACCGTCGGCTGAAACTCTGGGTCGACCATTATCTCCTTCATACGTCAACCTTTTCTTGTTGCTGCCATCCGCATTCATAATCCAGATGTCCCGAGTGCCCGCAACGTTGGACCAGTAGACGATCTGTCCATTGGGTGTCCAGGCGAGGCTTGTATCAATCGTGCCGGCAGTGATCTGTCGCGCGCGATTGGAGGCTTCATGGGGCGCTACCCAGATGTTCGAGATTTCGTTAGTTTGTATTGTGACGAGGGCACTGGAATCCGCCGTGATAGTTAGATCACGATACCGGTTTAGGTCATTTGTGATACGACGAGCTTCGCCGCTCGGATAAGACAGTCGCCATATCTGCGGCGGAATCTGACTTGATCCTTGCTCGGTCGCAATGATGGCTAGACCGCTGCCGTCAGTCAGCCATGCGACTTGGCCTAACTGGCGCCATTTCCGGGAAGATAGAATTTTTTCTGATCCATCTTCGACCGAAACCCCAATAACTTCGGTTGCGTCAGCGCCTCCAGCCGCGCAGGCAATGATTTTTCCATCTGGCGACCACGCGACCCTTGCCCCGACGTCAGAAGCGAAGCGGTGTGATGCTTTACGCATGGCCAGCGTATGTTCGCCGCTTCCGTCGGCATTCGCCAATACGATCAGACTCTCCTCCTCCTTTAAATTGTCTCGCACAAATGCAAAGCGCCGTCCATCCGGAGAGAAGGCGACGGCGCTGTCAACTTGTTCCAGCATTTTTGTCGAGTAGCCACCCAACGAAGGCACTTGATAGAGGTTGTTATTTGAGCCTACGCTTCTCTCAGCTCTTACGTAGTAGACGTAGTTGCTGTCATTTGAAAACGTAAGGCCCCAATAACCGACGTTGGCGGCGGGCACAATTTGCACAGTGCTCCCTGTGCCTATCTGCTTTATCCACAGGCCTTGTTGCCGGTCTTCTTCTTCAGCGTAGACAACGTACTTGCCATCCGGCGAAACAGCCGCAACTTGCGCTCTGCCACTGTTGGTCAGCTTGATCATTCTTCCGGTCGCAAACGGCGCGGCAGGAATGCTAGAGCGATTGGCTATTAGATAGACGCTGTAGAGGAGGCCTCCCAGGAAGATGATTAGAACAGAGCCGAAGAACGCGGCTCCTCGTCTGTGCTTCTGAATCTCGCTGACAAAGTATTCAAGGCTTGAGGTGGAAACGGCGACACCGCGTCCACCACTGATGCGAGTCCCGGCTTGAGCAACTGTAACAGCCGCAGCACCTTGTTCCCGGAAAGAATTGAAACGTCTGGCTAACTCGTTGGTTGAATCAGGCACTGCCCGTTTGAACTCAGAATTAAACTCCAGCCGTCTTTTGAGCTGCCGCAGGTCGTTAGCCATTTCTCTAATTGTCTGGTAGCGCGCCTGCAGATCTTTCTTCAGCGCCTTGTCAACAATTCGCACGAGCTCGTCGGGAACTTCCTGGGACTGCCGCGCCAGCGAAATCGGTTCTTTCTCAAGGATGGATACAATAATGTCACCATGGGTTTTTGCTGCGAATGGGCGTCTGCCTGAGGCCATCTCGTATAGCACTACGCCGAGACTCCAGATATCGGTTCGTCCATCCACAGGAAGCGCTCGCGTCTGCTCTGGTGACATGTATTCGGCGGTGCCCATTACCATTCCGGGATTTGTAACAATCGGCGGGTTGGGAAACACGTTAGCTGACTCGGGAAGAACTCCGGCCAGATGCTCCGAAAGTTTGGCAAGGCCGAAGTCAAGGACCTTCACATAACCGTCGCGTCGAATCATAATGTTTTCGGGCTTTATGTCTCGGTGAACGATTCCGGCCTGATGCGCGGCGACGAGCGCATCCGCGATCTGTACCGCCACGTCGAGTGCTTCATGAACTGAAAGGCCCCCAGCCTTCAGTCGGCTCCGCAAAGTTAGTCCCTCCACGTATTCGGTGGCCATGTATTCAGTACCCGCGATCTGACCGACTTCGTAGACCGTCAAGATATTGGGATGATTTAGCGCGGACGCGGAACGCGCTTCCTGCTGAAAACGCCGCACCTGACTTTTATTGCTGGTAAAGTATTCAGGAAGAAACTTCAAAGCGACTCGCCGCCCCAAATCGGTGTCCTCAGCAAGAAAAACGCGGCCCATTCCACCGGCGCCAAGCAGCGAAATGATTCTGTAATGTGCAACCGTCTGCCCGATCAATTCGTCATTCTGGTCCTGGGCTAGCATTTCCGCCGCGACAGCTAGCGCCGGCGCGGCAATGAAGTCTGAAGCTTGGTCGTGAGAAGCAAGGAGCGATTCGACTTCGCTCTTCAGTTCCGGATCGGCCGCGCAGGCCTGAGCCAGAAAGTCGGCCCGTTGTAAGGGATCGACCTGCAAAACTGCATGATAGAGCTCACCAACTTGTCGATAACGCTCAGGTGTCATCGCTTAGATAACTCACGACGGAGCCACGCACGTGCGAGACTCCAATCGCGTCTTACTGTCCCATTAGAAACCTTAAGAATTTCCGCAGCTTCATCAATGCTGAGGCCTCCGAAAAACCGCAGCTCGACGACTTTGCTTTGCCGGGCATCCAGTTCTGCGAGCGAGTTAAGCGCCTCATCAAGGGCCACTAGATCGGCGCCCTTTTTCTGTGAGATGAATGCCGCCTCGTCAAGAGTAATTGGTGTCACTCCGCCTCCACGTTTCGCAAACCGGCGCGAGCGTGCGAAGTCAACCAAAATGCGGCGCATTAATTGAGCTGAAACCGCAAAGAAATGTGCTCGACTCTGCCAGTGAACGTTCTTCCAATCAATGAGACGGACGTAAGCTTCGTTAACCAGGGCACTTGTTTGAAGGGTGTGACCAGGCCGTTCATGACTCATGTAATGGTGCGCAAGACGGTGCAGCTCCTCATAGACCAGTGGGGTCAACTCTTCAAGGGCAGCTTCGTCTCCCGCATTCCAGGCGGCCAGCAGCCGCGTAATCTCTTGTGGTGTGTAATTCATTGAACACTGGCCGAGGGGGTGGAAGGTCTCTTGCAGCGGTATCCTGCGCCATTACCCCAAGGGCCAAAAAAAATTCTTCTGCCTGTTGGCGGTTCTGCCCATGATTCTCGCCTTATTAAGTAAACAGACCCCCGATGTCGCTTGTAGATGCTAGTAGCTGCATCTCGAGGACCTGACGTTGCAAATGAAAGGTTTCCCAGGAAATCTCTTAATAGAGTAAAAGCCAAGCAGCGTGAAGGAGCTACTGAATAGTGCGAAGAAACATCACAAATATAGCGCTTATCTTACTGCTTATCCCGCTTAGCTGCAATCTGGCGGGAAGGACTGCCGCACAGGGACCACCAACTGACTTTCACGATGCATTCGAGATAGCCGGCATTTGCGAGTTTACGGTAATGGTTGAACTGAATGGCAAGGCAAAAACGATCGAATTGAATGGCGAACGTACGATCTTCACTTCACCTGGCCTGACCGCCACGCTAACAAATCTCGACGACCCCGCAAGCGAGACAACTATTGGCATAACCGGCGCCTTTCACCAGACCATCCGGGGAAACGGCGATACAGAGTTTGTAGTAACCGGTCGAAATCTTCTCATCGGAGTCGACCCCGAGGCGGCTTTCGTGCTCACTATTGGAACATTCAGCTTTACGTTCGACCCTGCCTTCAACGTTGTTGGACCACTGACCGGGAATGGGCAGGTGATCAATGTGTGCGAACTATTGTCCTAGGACTTTCGACTTGATGCGCGGATCGCTCATTCATGAGACGATGAGAAGGAATATCATGAAATCCAATTTACACATTTCATTACTCGGTACGACGCTTCTCGCATTGTTAATAAATAGCCCGGCACAAATCCAGGCACAGCAAGCAAATTGGAGTACGACTGGCAGTCTCGGCTCGGCGCGTGTCCTACACACGGCCACGCTGCTAACGAATGGCAAGGTCTTAACCGCAGGCGGCCTTATTGTAGGTAATTTAACAACCGACAGCGCTGAGCTGTATGACCCAGCCACAGGTATGTGGAGTGCCACCGGCAGCATGATAGGGCCGCGTCTCAATCACATGGCCGTGCGGTTGTTGAATGGCAAGGTGCTAGTGGCAGGTGGAGCAAGAGGGACCACAACTTTTAAGAGCGCTGAGCTCTACGACCCAGATACCGGCACCTGGAGTACCACCGGCAACATGGCCGTCGCGCGAACGATTGGAACGGCAACGCTGCTCAGCGACGGCAAAGTGCTGGCTGCAGGAGGGTCTGGAGACAACACTGCCGAGCTCTATGACCCAGTCACAGGCACTTGGAGTCTTACCGGAACAATGAACGCCGTGCGGGAGAGTCATGCGGCCACGGTGCTTCCAAACGGCAAGGTACTAGTCTCGGGAGGCTTTACCGGAAGTTTCAGCAATCCAACACTCCACAGTAGCGCTGAACTCTATGACCCTGCTACCGGAAGTTGGACGCCGACTGGCAGCCTCAACACGGCACGCGCTTTCTTGATGGCCATCTTGCTTCTGAACGGCAAAGTGCTAGCCGTTGGCGGCGGCAACTTTACTTTTGCTTTCAAAACAGCCGAACTATATGATCCAGCAACCGGGCAGTGGAGCACCACTGGCAGCATGCTGACGGCCCGCGACTCCTCAAGCACTCTGACCCTCCTGGCGAGTGGCAAGGTCCTCGTCGTCGGCAATGTGTTGGGGCAAAAGAGCGCCGAGCTCTATGACCCGGCCTCCGGAAGCTGGACAGCGACCGCCGATCTTCACTCCACGGTTCGGTTGAACCACGAAGCAACACTGCTCCTGAATGGCAAAGTTCTCGTTTCCGGCGGCAATGGTCCCCTCTCCAGCGCCGAACTCTTCGACAGTGGCGAACCTACCAGCACCATTCAATTCAGTTCGGCGTCTTTTAATGTTGGTGAGAATGCCGGCCAGGCGGTCATCACTGTCACTCGCACAGGTGATATTTCCGCACAATCTTCAGTTGATTTTGCGACGGCCAATAGTGACTACGTGCCGTGCAATACTTTCAATGGCATCGCTGTACAGAATTGCGATTTTACCCTCGCTTCCGGCAAGCTCACCTTCAATGCCAATGAGACCAGCAAGGCGTTTACCGTTTTCGTTACTGATGACCTGCACGCTGAAGGAAACGAGGTTTTGAATCTTTTCCTAAGCAATCAAACAATCGGGGTCGTCTTAAGCGGTCAGAATACAACCACATTGACGATAGCCGACAATGATTCAAGCGTCCCCACTACAAACCCGCTTGACGACGCCAACGCTCAATTCTTTGTGCGGCAGCACTACCTTGATTTTCTGAATCGGGAACCGGATCCTGCGGGCTTTGCTCACTGGACCAATGAAATTAGCAGTTGTGGATCAGATCAGCTTTGCGTTAATGCGCGACGAATTCGAGTAAGCGACGCATTTTTCTTCGAGCCGGAGTACCAGGAGAGCGCAGCGTTTGTTTTTCGCGTTTATCGCGCCTCATTCGGGACCACGGACGGTTACCGGCCGACTTATGGAGAATTTCAGCCCGATCGCAGTAGCGTGATCGGCGGACCGCAGCTAGATGCGAGCAAGGCCACATTCACCAATGCTTTCGTGCAACGCCTAACGTTCCTTGCGATCTATCCTGTAAACCAGCCGGCACAGGATTATGTCAACGCTCTGAATGCACATACCGGAAACTCGCTCACCGGAGCCGAAGTAGCGGCACTGGTTAGTGGCTTGATGGGTGGCACGGAAACGCGTGGTAGTGTCTTGCGGAAGGTTGCCGACAATCACGCCTTCATAGATCGTGAATACAACCGCACCTTCGCGGCGAATCTGTATTATGGCTATTTGCGACGTGAACCAGAGACTGGCGGCTATGAGTTTTGGCTAGGTCAAGTTAATCGTTTTCCATTGCGGGATCCGGATGCTCAACATGGACTGGTCTGCTCATTTATAACTTCAGCGGAATATCAGAATCGCTTTAGTTCGGCGTTCACGCACTCAAACGGCGAATGTCCTCAATAATTCAGATAGTTGTAAGCGCTCCTAGCTAGGCCCATTTGACTCTCCTGGAGGTATAAGGATGGGGCAAGGCAGGCTTGAGGGAAGGAATGAGCACTCTTAAATAATTGCAAGTTGGGAAGGGGGCAAGGCAGGCATCGGGACAGAAAGGAAGCTAGTTTCAGTCTGCCGCCGCCCCCGCTTAAGATTCAATACCAGTCAACATTGAATGATGACTTAACTGCAGCAGCAACCCAAGAAGCTCTTCAAATCAAGTTAGATCAGCATTATCACCATGAGATTAATTTAGTTTGGTTGATTCAATATAATGTTGACTGGCATGGAATCTTGAGCGGGGGCGGCGGCAGGAAGGCGAAGACCTCGGGAAGCGTCTCGAAGCAACTATTACTTACGCGGTTCGCGAGGGTTTTGGCCCCTTGGTGGTATTAGGCGCCGACAGCCCTACCGTGCCGGCTAAGTTCATTCAGGCAGCCCTTAACTGCCTTGCCGCAGAAGAGTCAGACATTGTTCTCGGTCCAACAGAAGACGGCGGCTATTACCTCATTGGATTGCGAAAGTACCGCGCTGATATATTTCAAAACGTCGAATGGAGCGGGCCGCTCACATATCAGCACACTGCGCAAAACGCGGCACGGTTAGGCCTGCGGGTATTCTCAAACTCCCCCGTTGGTACGATGTGGACACCTTTCCCGATCTGTTGCGGCTCGCCGAGGAGGTTTCTTCTACTGAAGAGGCTCGCAGTCGCGCTGGCGCGACTCACAAATGGCTGGCGGCCCATGCCACTCTCTTATCGAAATTGGAAAGAAGTGATTTTCCGGCCGGCCTTTAGGACCACTATAAAACACGCCTCCCCGTGACCGGAGTAACACGCGCGCGGGGCGGGACACAATACCCCCAAATTTATCGTCTTACACCCTCCAAAAATGGTTGAACGGTTTGTAAACATAGCGACCGTTTAGTATATTGTTAACCATGCCAGCCGTAACTGGGTCTCTTAAAGCGCAGCGGAGTACTGCAACGCGGGAAGACATCATCGTCGCCTGCCTGGAGTTGTTTGCGCGAAGAGGCTTCCATAACACGTCCATCTCAGATATTGCCAATAGCGCCGGAATTACCAAAGGGGCCATCTACTGGCATTTCCAGAATAAGGAAGCACTGTTCGCAGCCATCCTCGATAAGATGAAGCACAATTGGCAACGAATCGTGCTGCAGCATGTCGATGAAGTTGATGACCCGCGCGAAAAGATTGACCAGTTATTCGAGAATTTCTACCTCTTATTAGTGCAGGATCCAGATACCAGCATATTTCTGCAACGCGTTAGCCTGGAACCAGACGGAAAATATTCGGAGCTTTTGAGTGAGGCTTTTGAGCGAACTGCCGACTTCATTGCCACAATCTTCGAACGAGGGAAAGAGCAACTCCTCTTTAAACAGGATCTGGACGAAAAGCTGATCGCCTATACGATTATCTGTTCCCTGGTTGGCGCTCATGCGCAATGTCTGACAAACAAGAATCTTAGCTTGCATGCTTTGGTTGAAGAGATTAAGCGAGGAGTTCTCGCTCGAGCGCTCGTCGACAGTTCCACAACTTCCTGAAGCATTTTTGCCAATTAGATATAGCAAGGGGCCGTGCAAGCAAGAGGATCCTGCAGCGGGGATTTGAAGGAGGAGTATGGAAAACCAGCGGGATGGAAAATCCTCCAGGCGACAGTTCATAAAAACATCTTCGGCAGCAACCGCCTTTATGCTTGCCCCCGACTTACCCCTCAAAGCCACAACCGAGGCTGAGGCGGAAAGAGTCCAGCAACGACAACCCGGCAAGCAGTTTATTGCCGACTCTCAGACCCATATTTTTTGGCGTCGTGAGGGGCACGTAAACACGAGTGAACGAGGGTGGTGGTTCCTAAACCAACTCGATACTTTTTATAAAGGGGTGGCCGGCCCTAATGGTAGCGTGAAGGATCTGACGAAAGCGCGCTTTCTTGATCTAGTGCTGCGACAAAGCGAAACCAGCGTGGCCCTGCTTAATTGTCTTGCCCTGAAAGACTTTTACGGTGGGAAGCATATGCTCACACCGGAAGAAGCGGTTGAAGTTCGGTCGATGCTGCCAGACCGAGTCGTTGTACTTGGTAGTGTTGATCCCGCGGACGGCAAGGCTGCTCTTGAGGACTTAGAACGCCAGGTAAAGGATTTCAAGATTACCGGCATCAAGTTGTATCCCGGTGACTATGACAACCACGGATGGCATGCAGACGACGAAAAAATTGCCTATCCCTTATGGGAAAAATGCCGCCAGCTCGGCGTACGTTATATCGCAATTCACAAGGGATTGCCTTTCTCGATTTTCAACGCCAAGTATTGTCACCCCGAAGACGTCGACCAGGCACTCGATGATTTCCCCGACTTGAATTTTGTTCTCTATCACTCGGCTTATCCATATCTCGATGAACTCACAATGATGGCGTTCCGGCTAACCGGACGTAAAAGCAATCTCTATGTCGATCTGGGGGGACTGTTCGCAATCATGATGAAAGCCCCCTATGAACTGGGGCATACGATGGGCAAGCTGCTCAAGTATCTCGGCCCGGATCACATCATCTGGGGAACCGATTCGCCAATCACTGGTTCGCCACAACCTTACATCGACTTCTTTCGGAGTTACCAAATACCGGAAGAGTTATGCGAGCGCTACGGATATCCACAGATTACCGCCGAGGATAAGAGGAAGATAATGGGCGAGAATTTAGCACGGCTGTTGGGTATCAACATTGAAGAGAGAATGAAGAGAGTGGCTAACGATATTATCTCTCGCTCCAGGGAAGAGGGCGTGTAAGGCGAAGATGCGGAGCGTAAAAAAGCGAGGAGTTTCTGAGTAAGACAGACCTGAACGTGCAAGAGGAGAAGGAAGATGAGCAAAAGTAGTCCTCAAACAGCGGCTGCCAGACCCTGGGAATGCGCAAGCAACGATGAAATGATAGCGAAACTGAGGACCTACAGAGATGAGCGGCACGTCGCGGATCATCCATTCACGCAGTCGATCGTTAATGGCGAGATCCGCCGCGAAGGGATAGTTTCATACCTGGGCCAGTTTTGCGTCTATGTGGAGAGAGGTGGGAAGGCCTGGTTGCCCTGGTTGTTAGGGAATATCCCCGTAAGCCTGGAATTCAGAAAAGCCAAGAATGCGCTATTGGACAATCTTTACGGCGAGTTTCGGAGTCCCGCCGATCATGTTGATCTCCTGCTTGAGATGGCGGCCACCGCATTTGGCGCAAATAAGGATGAACTCTACAACTCCAAGTTATTGCCAGAGACGTCGGCATTCATGAGAGTGGAAGAATATTACGCGCGCGAAGCTTCCTGGCTTGAGGCAGTTACCGCTCTCGGTTTTGCACTCGAGACGCAGAGTCCGCGGTACTTCACAGAAATTCGGCGTGGCTTGCAGGCTCATTACGATCTGAAAGATCCGTTCTATTATGACATGCACATCTCTGCCGATGTCGAGCATGGCGATACTGTCGAAGTGTTACTGAAGGCATATACAAAGCCCGATAACATGGAAGCCGTGTGGAAAGCAGCTATTGAGTCGGTTGACGCTTACCAACTCTGGCATGACGGCCTTTACCGGGCTTACGTTAGCGGAAAGAGATTTTAGAGGGGTGTTCAGAGGGGGAGTGAGAAGCAGATAGTGGCCTCGCAACTTGCGCAAGTAGAAGACCCGGCGCTGGAGCCTGGAGTAAGGGACAGGCTCCTTAGCCGGTTACTGGAAGACCGCGCAACTCAGTATGGCGATCGTCAATTTCTGAACTTTGCAAACGAGCGGAGTATTAGTTATCGCGAGCTGAACGAAACGGCGAACCGCTTTGCCAATGGCTTATTAGCTCTTGGCCTCGGCAAAGGAAAGAAGATCGCCGTGATGCTTCCAAACTGTCCCGAATATCTCTTTATACTGTTCGGCGCAGCCCGGATTGGCGCTGTCACGGTGCCAATCAACACCGCCTATAAAGGTGCTTTGCTCGAGCATCTTCTCAGCAATTCAGACGCCGAACTGCTGGTGATCGACGAACAATACCTGAATAGTCTAGCTGAAATTGGAAATAGCTTGCGCCAGTTAAAGACGGTGTTGCTTTATCCGGAACAGGGCATCAATGAGAGGCAATTCCCAGGAAACTGGCAAACCTTGAATCTGGATGTGCTTCATGAGTCATCAAAGGAGAAGCCTCAATCTGATATCCGCCATACCGATACAGTGATGATTCTGTATACCGGTGGCACGACGGGCCCGTCAAAGGGCGTCGTCATGAGCAACCACTTCTACTATTTTTATGCTTACCTGGTGAGCACCAGCATTGGTTATACGGTGAACGATGTCTCGTACACCTGCATGCCGCTCTTCCACATCAATGCCCAGATTGGGTCCATCGTTTCAGCGCTCTACGCGGGGGCTCAGGTAGCTCTTTATAAACGTTTCAGTGCGAGCACTTTTTGGGAGGAGATACGTTCTTCCAAGGCGACGGTGTTTCTAGGAATGGGCGCCGTCGGCAATATCTTGGCAAAGGGTGCGCCCCATTCCGGGGATTCCAATAATCAGGTCAGGCTGGCGGTCATAGTTCCACCGCCGGAGGATTTAGAAGGATTCGAGCGGCGCTTTGGTTTCAGAGTTGTTTACGAGACCTTCGGGATGACCGAGGGGTTGATAATCCCGCCAAAACTCTGTGAACCAAGAAGGCGGGGATGCTGCGGCAAACCCATCAAGGATTATGAGGTCAGGATCGTGGATGATGACGATCTGCCCTTACCGCCGGGTGAAGTCGGCGAGCTGGTTTTTCGCCCGAGCCAACCCTATACGATGATGTCGGGGTATTACAAAATGCCGGAAGCAACTCTTGAGGCCTTCCGCAACCTGTGGTTTCACACTGGTGATCTCGGTTATCTCGACAGGGAGGGCTTTCTCTATTATGCCGGCCGAAAAAAGGATGCCATAAGACGAAGAGGAGAGAATATATCAGCGTACGAAATTGAGAGTGTAGTCAACCAGCACGCGAAGGTGCTTGAGTCAGCTGCCATTGCAGTGCCATCTGAGCTGGGTGAAGATGACGTAAAGATTGTTGTTGTCCTTAACCCTGGCGCAGAGCTGACAGAGACGGAGTTGCTCCGATTCTGTGAATCTAGAATGGCCTATTTCATGGTCCCGCGTTATGTAGAGTTTCGCGATGCTCTTCCCAAAAACCCCTCACAGCGAATTGAAAAGTACAAACTAAGGGCAGAGAACATTACTGAGAAAACCTGGGACCGTGTCCAGCATGGGCTCGAGTTAAAGAGATAATCAACCGCCGGGCGCAGTTGATGTGCGTTTTTTTGAAAACCTGAAATCGTGTCTAACCTGATGCGCAAAGTCGCGATCGTGGGAGTCGGCGAAACGGAAGTAGGCCGAGTCCCAAGCCTTAGCGCCACCCAAATGTATGTTAAGGCCTGCCGTCTCGCGCTTGCAGATGCTGGTTTGACCAATAAGGATGTTGATGGTGTCATCACGGCAAACTCATGGTCTGAGCCCCATTTTTATCATGCTGAATGGATTGCCGAATACTTAGGCATCCTTCCGTCTCATTGCCTGACGGTGGGAACGGGGGGCGGAACGATCATCGCAGCCATGCACCATGCGGCGAGCGCTATTGCTTCAGGTCTTTGTCAGACTGTCTTGATTGCAGCGGCGGACAACTGGCTGTCGGCATTCTCGCGAGAAAAGATGGTGGAATTGATGGCCGCCAACGCGGGACATCCACAGTTTGAGATCCCCTATGGCAGTTTCGTTCCGGCTCTATATGCGCTCTTTGCAACAGCTCATATGAAACGCTACGGCACAACCGCCGAGCAGTTTGCAAATGTTGCGGTCATAGAACGCCGGCATGCGACGTTACATCCCGGGGCCCAGATGCGTGTCCCGATAACAGTTGCTGATGTGCTCGCTTCGAAGGAAGTCGCTACACCGTTGCACCTGCTTGACTGCGCACTGATATCCGATGGTGGTGGGGCAATTCTGCTTACCGCTGCGGAGCGTGCCAGAGACTTGAGAGCACAGCCTGTTTTTCTGCTGGCTGTTAGTGAGGCTCACCGCCATGAGCATGTGAGTCAGGCAAAAAGTTTGACAGAAACGGCGGCCCACGAGTCTGGTGCTCGGGCATTCGAGCTTGCTGATATCTCCCCCTCAGATATCGATGTGGCAATGCTCTACGATCCATTTACTTTTGCTGTGGTGATGTTCCTGGAAGATTTGGGTTTCTGTGATCGAGGCGCTGGAGGCAGCTTCGTGGAAGCTGGTGAGATTCAACTGGGTGGACGGTTGCCAGTTAACACCAATGGCGGATTGCTGTCTTATGCTCACCCGGGAAATCCCGGGGCGCTCTTACTTGCGCTTGAGGCTGTGCGCCAGTTACGACGCGAATGCAGCGAACGTCAAGTTTCCGATGCCAGCCTTGCTCTTGTTCATGGTGAAGGTGGCATTATGTCGTCGCACTGTACGGCCATTTTGTCGAATTAGATTCGGGAGGAATTAATAGTGCCGATCTATGAATATGTCTGTGAAGGCTGTTTGGAAGAGTTCGAAGTGCTGCAGTCAATGAGGGATGCCGGTCCGGACCATTGCTCGCGCTGCGGTGGCCGGCTCGAGCGAAAACATTCTCTTCCGAATTCAAACTTCCGTAAATTCAGCAGTTCCAGCGCCGAGCGTTATTCCAAATTGACAGTGCAGCAACAGGCCCGGAAGGAACTTAATCGTTTGAGTGAGCACTCGAAAAAGACGGGCATCCCGCTGAATGATCTGTTTGAGGTGCATTGAATAGAGCTGGAATGGGCGACGACAAGTACCAGCAACTGATCTATGCGAAGCGCGGGAACGTAGTTGAGATTACGCTCAATCGTAGCGATGTTCTCAACGCGTTGAGCGTCGAACTGTACACGGAGCTTGGGGATGCCTTAATTGCTGCGAGCAACGACGCGGATGTACAGGTGATTGTAATTACCGGGGCTGGTCGCGCATTTTCAACCGGCGGGGATCTCAAGCAGGGAGATAACCTCAACCGTGACGAGCCTGGACGGTTTGCTGAGGCGTCAGACCGCATGCTCAAACAGATACTTGCTAGTGCGAAGACGATAGTAGCAAAGGTCAATGGAATTGCTCAGGCAGGCGGACTACTAATTGTCGCAGCTTGCGATTTGGCGGTTGCTTCGGAGCGCGCAACATTCAGATGTCCGGAGGCCCTCGTCGGCATTTGGGAGCCGTACTCGCCGGTGCTGCTGCCACCGCAGATTGGCATCAAACGCACCAAGTACATGCTGCTTGCCAGCGAAACAATTGATGCGGCTGAGGCGGAACGGATCGGGCTGATCAACCGCGCCGTGCCACATGACGAGCTCGACAGGGCTACGGAAGAGTTAATCGAACACGTTTTGGCTGGCGGACCAAAGACGCGTCGCATGTTCAAGCAGATGGTAAACAAACACTTCCTTGACTTCGATACGCGCATCGTTATTGAAGCGCTCAGTTCTGAAGAAGGACTCGAGGGAATGGCGGCTTTTGCCGAAAAGAGAAGGCCGAAGTGGCGGGAATGAGTTTGAAGGTTTAAAGGCAGCGACCCGCAACGGCTTTGTTATCAACATGGCCCAGATGACGCAACACAGCGTGCCCATTGCCCAGGGTCTATTTGAATGGCTCGATGATGGAGCTCACCTTATTGGTAGCAAATGTCTGGAATGTGGCGAGGTGACCTTCCCCACAAGCGCCTTCTGCCCGCAGTGTTGCAGACAGACCACTGAAAGGATTTTGCTTAGCCAACGTGGTCGTTTGCACAGCTTTACTGTTCAGCGTTTCAAACCGCCGCCGCCTTACAAAGGCGTTGACCCTTTCCAACCCTACGGCGTCGGAGTGATCGAATTGCCAGAGGGCTTGCGGGTCACGTCAGTGCTCGAAGAAAGCGATCCCGACAGGCTTCGGGTGGGCATTGAGATGGAATTGGTGATCGGCAGTTTTTTTTCAGATGAGGAGGGACGGGACGTAGTCGGTTACAAGTTTAAGCCGCTTGGTGGCACTCCGGAAGTTCGGACATCACCGAGCGTTCACCCGGAAAGGCTCGGCCCATGAGAGAGGTCTACGTACTTGGGGTCGGTCTCCATCCCTTCGGTCGCTTCGCTGATAAGGACGTACTCGAGATTGGGCGCGAGGCTGTAGTGAATGCGCTTCGCGATGCCGGCGTTAAATGGCGAGAAGTTGGAGCGGCTTATTGCGGGACGGTTTTCGCTGGACCGATGGCCGGGAATAAGGTGCTGGCGCGTGTTGGTCTAACAGGCATCCCCATTATGAATGTGGAGAACGCCTGCGCCAGTGGCGGTTCCGCGCTGCGAGCGGCAGCCCAGGCAATTGCCGGCGGGTTTTGTGATGTTGCCCTCGCCTTTGGCATGGAGAAGATGCCAAGGGGTTTCATTGCCGGCAATCCCGACGACTGGTTTGCGGTAATGGGGCTTGCCGTCAATCCACAGTACTTTGCTCTCAAAGCTCGTTGGCACATGGCAAACTTTGGCACGACTGAAAATCAACTGGTCCAAGTCTCAGTTAAAAACCATCGTAATGGAGCGCTCAACCCCTTCGCCATGTACCAAAAAGAGATGAGCTTCGATCAGATTGCCAGTTCGCCCATGGTGAATGATCCATTGCGACTGTTGATGTTGTGCGCGCCAAACGAAGGCGCCGCGGCTGTTATTCTGGCCAACAAAGAGATTGCCAGACAACACACTACCAAACTAATCAAGCTTGCCGCCGCTGTGCTCGATTCACCTCTGTATGGAACGGCGGAGGTTCCCCACATTTCGGTCAGCGCGCGCGTTGAAGCGCCAACTGTAACCACGACTGCTTCCAGGCAAGCCTATGAGGAAGCTGGTATTGGTCCTGAAGATCTGGATCTGGTTGAGCTTCAGGATACCGACTCGGCTTCAGAGATTATCTACAGTGAAGAGTTGGGCTTATGTAACCGAGGGGAGGGTGGGCGACTGCTGGAGGAGGGCGCGACGGAGATAAATGGCCGCATTCCCGTTAATGTGAGCGGCGGTCTCCTATCGAAGGGCGAACCATTGGGGGCGTCTGCTCTCGCCCAGGTTGCTGAGATCGTTTTCCAATTGAGAGAAGAGGCGGGCGCAAGACAGGTGAAGGATGCCCGCGTGGGCCTCACACACGTATATGGCGCATTTGGCAATTGCGCCGTCAGTGTGCTTCAAAGATGAGTTCAGCGACAACTTTGGCATGTATTTAACGCAGCACTGCAAAAAGGGAGGATTATAAAATTATGGCCACTAAACTTGGGCTTGCTAATGAAGCCAAGCCAGTCGATCAGTTCCTTGCCGATCTTCAGGCTTTTATCCAGGAACATCATCCGAAGAACAGCAAGATGATTCAGGGCATTGTCAATGGCACTGCCTCAAAAGCCGCTCTGCAAAAATTCGCAAAGGAGTTTTATGCCTACTCAGCCTTCTCGGTCCGACCCTTTGCTGCGTTGGTCGCCAATGCTCCTGACGAGACTTCGTATCAATTAATGCTGCAAAACTTTGCCGGCGAGGCCGGATTACTCAACACGCCTCCGCATCCAGTCCTGTACCGTGACTTTACGCTGGCTACCGGAGTTACCGAAGAGGAACTCGATGCCCATGTTCCTTTGCCTTCAACGCTCGGCGCGATGTACACCCTGAGCCATTTTTTGCGTGGACCATTCGATGAAGCTATTGCGGGCTTCGGCTTTGCTATCGAAGGACCAGCAGCTGAATGGGGCAGATTAATCCACGATGGCCTCAGAAAGCATTACGACTTTGACGAAAAGGCCATGACGTTTTGGGCAATTCACCTCGCCGAAGATGAAGAGGGCTCCGGGCTCGAGGAGCAGCATGGCGAAAATGCGCGCCGCTTGATGACGCGCTTCGCCTCCCAAAAAGAACAACAAGCTCGCATAGGGAAGGCGTTCATGTATTCCGCTTTAGTGTTTGAGAACTTCTGGGGAGGAATGGATCAGTTTCTGGGACAGTGATCACTTTCCAGTTGCGCGAGTCTGCAACCGCAACAATTATCCGAGGCACTTAATTTCTACGTAAGGAGACTGAAATGGCTGCTGCTGAAAAACCACACGCCCAACAATTCTACCGTCCCGAGGCGCAGTCGATGCCGCGCAAAGAACTTCAGGAACTGCAGAACAGGAAGTTACAGCGTGAAATTGACCGCATCTGGAATCAGCCGATTCCCTTTTTCAAGCGGAAAATGGAGTCGGTTGGCTTGCGTCCTGAGCATATTCGCACAGTCGCCGATCTTAAAAACTTCCCCCCGACCGTCAAAGATGACTTGCGCGTCAACGAAGAAGAATACCCACCTTATGGCGATTACCGCGGAGCCCCAGTGACCGATTGCATCAGGCTGGGCCGCACAACCGGCACGACAGGCAAGCCGTCGACTCTATTGTGGACTAAAAAAGACTATGAAATAGATGCTGAACTTTCAGCGCGGTCAATGTGGCGTTGCGGCATCAGGCCGGGCATGAAACTCACGCATACCCATCCGGGTGGGCTCTATGCGGGTGCCGATCGTTTGGGGTCAGTCGTGGAGACGGCCGGCGTGATGAACGTGCCAATGGGACCGCCGCTCAGCGACGACGTCATTAAGGATCACCTGCAACTTTGGAGCAAGGTCAAGCCAGAGTCGTACGTGCTCTTTGGTCCGGTTATGCTTCGGTACCATGAATCAGCGCTGAAGCTTGGTTACGATCCACATAAAGATTTTGGCATGAAGATCATGCTCATCGGAGAAGCAGCCTGCCAGTATGAGTCAACGCGCAAAAAGTATGAGCGTTTCTTCGACTGTGAAATACATAACCTTAATGGCTCGCTGGAAATCGGAGTAATCATGGCCACGGACTGCAAGGTCCACGATGGTATGCATGCTCCGGAAGATTATGTGGTCCTGGAAGTGATAGATCCAGACACGCAGGAACCTACTCCGGCCGGTGAACGTGGCTATCTCACATTGACCACTTTTGATCGCGATAACATAGTCATTCGTTACAACCTCGAAGACCTGGTCAGGGTTAACCCCGATCCGTGTCCTTGCGGTGAAACGCACACGCGCTTCTTCTGGCAGGGGCGAAGGCAGGAGGTTGTCAATGTCTCAGGTAAAGAGGTACTGCCAGTCGATGTAATGGTGGCACTGAACGAAATCTCGGAGCTAGGCGATCGGCCTATCGAGTTTCAGATGGAGCGTTGGGGTAAGACTCAGGATCGCCTCAAGGTTAATCTGGAATATGACCCATCCCGGGTTACCGATACCGCCGCGTTTGCGGCAAAGATCAAGGAGCACTTCCGCGGCAAACTGGGTATAGAGGTTGAGCCGGAGCTTGTAGACACGGCTGTTTATCGCTCCACCTATAAGCCGATGCGAGTCATTGATGTAACGAAATAGTAGAAAGGAGAGTAGAAATGGAAGAAGCCAGAGCGTTGGAACAGGGAAGCGCGGAAGTGCTGGAAAAGTTGAAGGCGCAGATAGCCCGCAATTACAGCATTCCTTTTTACCGCAAGCGAATGGAAGAATGGGGCATTAAGCCGGCAGACGTCCGCAGCTTCGATGATTTTCGTCGCCTCCCATTCATGAAGCGTGAGGATCAGGTCGCAAGCTTCGAGGAGAATCCGCCTCTGGGCAGCATGTGGGATCCGGAAACGGTCTTGATAACGCATACCCCTGCACCGGGAATTGGTCTGGTTCCGGAATATCACACCCGCGCAGACATGGACGCCTGTGCGGTGGCCGTCGCGAAGCGGTTGGGTGAAGCCGGTGTCACCAGGGATGATATCGTCGTTATTAATTCCAGTTATCACCTGGTAGTTTCCGGTCATACAGGACAGAGCGCTTTTGTGGAACTCGGCGCCAAGGTGCTACCACTCGGGCCAGGTGAGACAGAACGCCAGGTCGAGATAATCAATAAGTTTGGCGCAACCGTACTCTTTGGCTTTCCGAGTTACTGCCTAAAGCTCGCTGAAGCGGGAGCTAAAGGCAACATTAGGGTCATGATTGCGGGAGGCGAACCATTCAGCTCCATCGAAGGCCGGCGCGAGCAGGTAAAAAACGCCTTCGGCGGGAACATCGTGGCAGCGGATCTCTACGGTCTCAGCGGCTTCAACGTCGTTGCCATGGAATGCCGGTATGAGAATGGCATGCATATCCTTGAAGACGAAGTGTACGCAGAGGTGGTGGACCCAGAAACGGGAGATCTCTTGCCATACGGCGAGAGGGGAGAGTTGGTCCTCACGCACGTTAATCGTCGCGCCATGCCTTTCATCCGTTTCAGAACGGGAGACCTTACCGTTCTAGATCGCGTCCCCTGCAAGTGTGGCCGTGAACTCACGTTGCCGAAGGGGGTTTTTGGTCGCACAGGTGAAATGTACCGGGTCAAAGGACTTAAGTTTTATCCTTCGGTCATCGTGTTGGGATTGGCCGGAATTGCGGGCGTGCACCCGCTGAAATATCGCGTCTATATTTCGCGGCCCACCGGCACCACAGACTACGTTAAGATCAAGGCACAGGGTGACCCGAAGGTGGTCAATGCCGAAGAGGTTAAAAAGAAACTTGCTCTCAGATTGCTTTTCGAACCTAACGAGGTCGAGATCATTCAGGAGTGGGAAGACGGACCTACAGTGGTTGATGAACGAGGTGCTGTGGATCGCTAGGGCACGATTGCCGATCGCCAATTGCCAATTGTCGAGCGGCTTGCCGCAACCCTTGCGGTATGCCTTCGGCTTACCGAGATGCAACCATAAACGTTGAGGGCTCCGCCTCCGCTGACAATCTCAACCATGGAAGAGCCAATTGCATCCCAAGAGATTCGGCATAGCCGAAGAGTTGATCGAGCGCCTCGGTAAGCCGAAGGCATACCGCAAGGGTTGCGGCAAGCCGCTCAACAATCGGCAATTGACAATCGGCAATTGACAATCGGCAATTGACAATCGGCAATCGGCAATCGGCAATCGGCAATCGGCAATCGGCGATCACCATGACTAACGACGTACTGCAAAAATTCAGGCTTGACGGGAAAGTCTGCCTTGTGACCGGGGCCAGCCGAGGACTTGGTCGAGCGATGGCCGTAACCCTTGCTGAAGCAGGAGCCCAGGTGGCGGCCGTTGCACGCAGCGAGAAAGCCATCGAAGAGACCGCGGAAATTATCAAGGCGCACGAAGGGAGGGCGATCGCCGTTCCGTGTGATGTTCATGATACCAAATCCGTCACGGCAATGGTCGAGCGAGTGCTTGCTGAATTTGGGCAGATTGACGTGCTTGTAAACAACGCCGGTGGCGGCGACATGAAGCCGATTATTGAAATGAATGAGGATGAGTGGTTACGAATCGTTGACCTCAATGTCAACTCAATCTTCAGAATATGCAAGGCCGTTGGACCTCACATGATCAAACGGCGCCGGGGAAAAGTTATCAACATGTCCTCAATGTATGGCTTGGTGGGTGAGAAGAACGTTACCGCGTACTGTGCCAGTAAAGGGGCGATCATTCAATTAACGCGTGCGCTAGCATTGGAATGGGCAGAATACAACATTACAGTCAACGCGCTAGCTCCCGGTTATATCTATACTGAACGCACCAGCCGCGTTTTCGATAATCCTGAGCTAAGAGATGCCTTAACCAGGCGTGTGCCGCTGGGCCGGATAGGACAACCAGTAGAGCTTGGACCGCTGGTGGTCTACCTGGCTTCAGATGCCTCCGACTTTATGACCGGCAGCGTACTCGTCATCGATGGCGGGCAGACCGCTGCCTGAAGACATTGTGACAAAATCAAACTGTTCGTCCCGCCTTTCTTCCGTTTGAAGGAGACTTCGAAATGGGTTTGCGCTCGCCAGAAGATTATAAAGCTAGCTTGAGAGACGGGAGAGCTGTCTACTATCGCGGTGAACGTATCTCAGACGTAACCACGCACCCGCATCTCGGAATTGCAGTTGAACATGCGTCAATCGATTACCAGGTGGCGGAAGATGCACAGTATCGCGAACTAGCGGCGGTTGAAGGACCTGATCGGGACTTAGTTAGCCGTTATTACCACATCCCGCGAAATGCGGATGACCTTCTCAAGAGAAGCCGTCTGATAGAGACAACGACCAGGCTGGGCGGCACGCTGGTGATCCTGATTAAAGAGATCGGCACTGACGCTCTTTTCGCGCTTCACCTGATTGCCAGGGAAACTGACCAGAAGTTTGGCACGCAATACTACCAGCGCGTCGCGAAGTTTTTTGATCATTGTCGCGCAAATGACCTGGCGGTGGCCGTGGCCCAAACTGACGTGAAGGGCGATCGCAGTCTCGGTCCCCAGGGACAAGAACATCCCGACTATTACGTTCACATAGTCCGTGAAACCAGCGAAGGCATTGTCGTGCGCGGAGCCAAGGTGCACACGTCTGTCTCGATAAATGCAAATGAGATCATCGTTTTGCCAACCCGGAATCTAACCGAACAGGACCGTGACTATGCCGTAGCCTTCGCGGTTTCGCCCAACACTCCAGGATTAAGGTTAATAGCGAGCCCCTATGCTGAAGGAGTGATCAAGAACGAATTCGATTTTCCACTTAGTTCCCGGCACAAGATGATCGAAACGCTCACGGTATTTGATGATGTGCTGGTGCCGTGGGATCGAGTCTTCCTCAAAGGCGAGTGGCAGATGGCCGGGCCGCTCGCTAAGACATTCGTAGAGTTTCATCGCTTTACGGCCATCTCCTACAAGCTACCGCTTGTTGACCTGTTGCTGGGCTCTGCCGAGTTGATTGCTGATTACAACGGCACAGAGCGGGCCTCGCACATCCGTGACAAGATTACCTGGCTTGTCAGTTACGCCGAGACGCTTCGCGCCCTGGTAAAGATGGCCGCAGTTGAATGCAAGATTGTCGACCTGGAAATTGCGGTCCCGAATACCTTAATTGTCAACATGGCAAAATGGCACTTTGCGAAAAACTACCATCAGGCTGTGGCGGCAGTGCAAGACATCGCCGGCGGACTGTTAGTCACAGCACCCGGCGGTGATGATTTACAAAGCAAAGAAATTGGGAGTTACGTGCGCAAGTATCTTGGCGGACGCAAAGGGATTGACGGAGAAAAAAGGCTGAGGGTGATGAACCTCATCAAGGAATTGACCACCACAGATTTCGGCGGCTACCAGGCAGTACTGGCGATACATGCTGAAGGTTCGATTGAGGCCGAGAAGATGGCAACCTTGCGCGAACACGATGCGACCAGATTCAAAACCTATGCAGCAGAGATGGCAGGCATTAAGTAGCCGCTCGTTCGATACAAATGGACCTGAACTACACACCAGCAGAAGAAAGTTTTCGTGACGAGGTGCGAGCCTGGCTTGCAGCCAACCTGGCGCCAGACGGTGAGAATGTTTACGCCACCGAATCGGAGGGTATGGACCAGTGGATGACCTACCTGAAACAGTGGCAACGTAAACTTCACGATGCTGGTTGGTCAGGCATATCGTGGCCCAGGGAATATGGCGGCCGAGGCGCAACAATCATCGAAGAACTCATTTTTACCGAAGAGATGGCCCGGGCCAAGGCGCCAAACCTCATGAATATCAGCATCGGCGTCGAGCTTGTTGGACCGGCGATTATGCATCACGGTACAAATGAGCAGAAGCTCCGTTACCTGCCGAAGATCTTAAGCGGCGAGGAGATTTGGAGTCAGGGATTTTCAGAACCCGGCGCTGGGTCGGACCTTGCCTCACTGAGAACGCTAGCTGTTGAAGAGGAAAATGATTTTGTGATCACAGGCCAAAAGGTTTGGACAAGCTGGGCGGAATATTCCGAGTACTGCATTCTGCTTGCTCGCACGGATCCTTCAGCGCCGAAGCACAAAGGTATCAGTTGTTTTCTTGTCGACATGCGCAGCCCCGGCATTACCATCAGACCAACTCGGCAGATCACAGGAGAGGCTGAATTCAGCGAAGTCTTTTTCGAAGGCGTACGCGTACCCAAAGAAAGCCTCCTCGGCGGCATCAATCAAGGATGGAAAGTAGCTATGACCATATTGGCTCACGAACGTGGAACGTCGGCAATCAGGTATCAGATACGTTTCCGCAGTGAGCTCGATGATCTGATTAAGCTTACAAAGTCATTCATAAAGGAAGCGAATAAAGCGGCGGCAGACCCATTAATAAGGCAGAAGCTGGCGCAATCGTTTATTGAAGTAGAAATACTCAAATACAACATCTATCGCAGTGTCACCCAGATCATGCGCAGCGGCAAGCCGGGACCCGAAAGCTCAATCATTAAGCTTTTTTGGAGCGAAATGGACCGCCGTCAGAAGGAAGTTGCCATGGAAACCCTGGGGTTATATTCCCAGTTACTGCAAGATTCAAAATGGACCATAGATCATGGCCGCTGGGCCAGAGCTTTTCTCTGGTCTCGCGCCGGCACCATCTACGCCGGCAGCTCGGAAATCCAACGCAACATCATTGCTGAACGTGTGTTGGGTTTACCAAAGAGTCAGGAACAGAAGTAGGCGACGGGGGGACGGGG
>Ga0209751_10001408_pt1 | contig 24770 bp, 22 predicted proteins | sample RifCSP13_1_FD_184019 | JGI IMG/M metagenome (GOLD analysis project Ga0209751, IMG submission 184019) | Soil microbial communities from Rifle, Colorado - Rifle CSP2_sed 13_1 (SPAdes) (version 2) | ecosystem: Environmental > Terrestrial > Deep subsurface > Rock core/Sediment | place: Rifle...
TCCTGCAGCTGCGGCTTCTCCGAGTACAAGACCGCCCCTGCCGCTACCAAGGCCATAAATCCTCATTTTTCCAAGGAAAGCCTGCTGCCCCTTACCTTTGACGACAGCGGCAGGTTCATGCTCCAGCAGCAGGCGGACAGGGAACAGAAAGAAATAATTACCCTCGAAGAGATAAGCATGCTCGCCTCTTCGGACTATAACCTGGAGCAGGTATTGAAGGGTGTAGCCGAGAAGACCGCGCGCAGGCTTGGCGTGGACATCTGCTCGATATATCTCTGGGACAACGAATACCTGGTATTGAGGGCCACATACGGCCTTGCGCAGGAGGCGGTCGGCAAGGCAAGGCTTAAGATAGGCGAGGGCATAACCGGCTCCGCAGTCGAGGCCAGAAAGCCCCTTCTTATCGACGACGTCACCAAGGACGAGCGTTACAGGTACTTCCAGGAGACAAAGGAAGAGCAGTACAAGATCAAGACAATGTACTCCTATCCAATATTCCTCGGGGAGAAGCCTTTCGGCGTGCTCAATGCGCAGACGGTCGTCACGCGCGAATTTACCGATGACGAGATCTACTTCATGTCGACTATCGCCAACCTGATACTTGGCGCGGTCAAGATGAGGAAGCGCCTGTAAACCTCCGTAAAGGCCGGTAAACAAACTCATGTCGCCGCAAAAGCCTCTTGCAGGGCCGCCCGCCCGCTCTCCGAGGTCGGCCCTCGTCGTGATAGCCATCCTCTGCATACTCATCGTTTTTGTCCTGTTCCAGAGAAACCGCATAGTCCCGGAGCCTCAAGCAACCGCTCCTCAGGAAGAGGAGGCGGCCGCCATTACGGAAGAGCCCGATGAAGAGCCGGAGCAGGAGGCCGCGCCCCTCCAGGTCACTATCAATGTAACCGAGAGCCCGGCTTCAGAGGCCATAAGGCAGGGCGACCTGGAAAGGGCGGAAGAGCTCTTGAGGCAGGAGCTTCAGGCGCATCCTTACGATGCCGGGACGAAAAAAGCCCTTGCCGGAGTGCTCAACTCAAGGGCCATCAATGATGCGCGCTCAGGAAGGCTCGATGATGCGATAACGCTGTTGCGCGAAGCGGCAGGGCTTTCAGACGAAGCGGCCATAGTAAAGAACCTGGCGGCCATGCTCACGCGTTCAGGGGATATGGAATCCGCGGCCGAGGCTCTCGAGACTGTCCAGAACGACCCTGACGCAAGGGTTCACCTCAAGCGCATCTACAGGAATATCGGAAGGGAGAGGTACGCAAGGGGGGATGTCGCGGGCGCGTCGGAATTCCTGGGCAAGGCGTTCGACCTCGACCCGAGTGACCTTGAGCTTAAAGGGGAGCTTGCCAGGGCAGAGGGCGAGAGGGCATCAGAAGAGTCGATGGGCACAAGGGACGGCAGCCGGTTTCTTGTGAAATTCGACGGCGGCGAGAACGCCATTGCAGGCCACCTCATCGGGCTTCTCCTTGAAGAGGCGTATATAAAGGTCGGGAGCGACCTTGACCTCCGGCCCCAGGGCAGGGTCGAGGCTCTCCTGTACACCAGGGAGAGGTTCAGGGATATAACCAGAAGCCCTTCCTGGGCAGGCGCGATATATGACGGCAGGATAAAGATACCGGCCGGCGGCATAACCGAGAAGACCTCTGAGCTTGAAAAGGTGGTCTTCCACGAGTACACCCATGCCGTGGTGAGGGACGCCTCAAAGGGCAGGGCGCCTGTGTGGCTGAACGAAGGCATAGCCCAGTACGAAGAGGGCAGGAGCTCATCGGAATACGCACGGATGCTCTCTGAGATAGCAGGCACAGGCAAGGTAAGGCTACGGGTCCTCGAGGGGTCGTTCATGGGACTCAGGTCCGAGCAGGCGCAAATAGCTTATTTACTCAGCCTTTCCGCGACCGAGTACATCATCCGGGAGTTCGGCCTCTTCTCGGTGAGGAACATACTTGAGAACCTGGGCAAGGGCATGGGCATGGACGAGGCCGTATCGACCGCATTGGGCCTTTCTTATGCCGACCTGGAACGCTCCTGGCTGGCCTCGCTCAGGTGAAAAAATATATTTTGCAATCAAAAGCTTTATGGTATAGTACCGTTTTGAAAATATCCCTGGAGGAAATGGGAATATGAATCTGACAGGTTCTTACAAAAAGGCATTTCTTGTCACGGCTTCAATAGCCCTTCTCACAGTGGCCGGGTGCGGCGGCGAGAAGAAGGCTCAAGAGGCGGCCCAGCAGCCGGAGCAGGCACAGCCTGCCGCAGGCGCCCAGCAGCTTCCTGAGGGACATCCGCCTACGGCGCCTGCGATGGACCAGACGCAGGAGCAGATCAGCAAGGTCCAGCACGCCAACATAAAGACGCAGAAGACGGTCGCGCTCTCGGACGAGGTGAAGAAAAAATGGAATGAGGTCAAGCTTGAGGTGGTCGACGCGGCCTCAGGCGCGAGCCAGACCATAAGCGTGAAGGTCGGCGGCGACGTCAAGCTCAAGGAAGGCGTACGGCTCAAAGTCGAGTCCCTCGTGCCTGACTACGCGATAGCCGAGAACAGGATAGAGTCCAGGTCAAACGAGGCCAACAATCCCGCGGTCCTCATAGAGCTCTCCGAGAACGGCAAGAGCGTTGCCAGGGGCTGGGTTTTCAGGGACTTCCCTGAGTTCAACTCATTCCAGGACGCCAGGTTCCCCGTAAGGCTGGTCCTCGGAAAGCCGGGCCAGGCAGCGGCAAAGAAGTAATCACGCACTAAGAGCTATCGAGGCCCCCGGGCTTATGCTGCCCGGGGGTTTTTTTGTCTTTTAAAGGCTTTGACAACCGTAATGGAATATGCTTAATTAAAAGGCTCCGGGGAGTCATTTTTCACCTATAAAGCCCGGCAAATTGTGATGTTTTTCGGCCTATGGAGAGGTGACCGAGAGGCTGAAGGTGGCAGTCTCGAAAACTGCTGTGTCGGAAACGGCACCGAGGGTTCAAATCCCTCCCTCTCCGCCATAACTTGCACGACGCTGAAAGGGATTTGAAGGCGCTCGAACGCCGAAGGGAGCTTCTGTCATTCTGAAGGAGCGGAGCGACTGAAGAATCTAATCTGCTTCAAAAACACGAGATTTTTCGCTGCGCTCAGAATGACAAAACTGAATTGGCAGTTCAGGCCAGCACGGAGAGGTGCCCGAGAGGCCGAAGGGGTACGACTGGAAATCGTATATACGGAAACGTATCGAGGGTTCGACAATTTTCGCAGGATAGCGAAAATTGAATTTGCGCCGCCGGTGCAAAGCCCTGGAGCGAAGCGGAAGGGTCGAGTCCAGGGAAGGACGAGATAGTCCCTCCCTCATCCTTTAAAAAAATAGCAGTATGACAGTTCAGGCCAGCACGGAGAGGTGCCCGAGAGGCCGAAGGGGTACGACTGGAAATCGTATATACGGAAACGTATCGAGGGTTCGAATCCCTCCCTCTCCGCCATGTTTTGCACAATGTTTCAGGGATTCGAAGGCGCTCGAACGCCGAGCGAATAGCGAGGATGAGGGCGCATGGATGCGCCCGGAAGTGAGAGCGCGGGGCCTGAGAGAGGAGGCAGGGAAGCCGACGAACGAAGGCCGACATCCCTCCCTCTCCGCCATGTTTTTTTGTTTTTTCTGTCTTTAAGGTGTATACTTAATTGCTCCGGATAGCCATCCGGGGAAGAACTTGCGGACGGCGTTGATAGCTGGGTCTTGCGCAATGGAGGGCTGCAAACCCCGCCAGGTCCGGAAGGAAGCAACGGTAGCGGTTCCATCCCATGTGCCGCAAGGGTGCCTAGCTATCAACGCCTCCCGCAAGTCTGATTCCGTTTCCATCCTTTCCTTGGCAGGCTGCTGAAAAAGTCCATCTGCTTTGTTGTCTTCGTCGCTTGTCATTGCGGCGTACGGCAAAGAGTACGCCTCATTCCTCGCTCCCCGATTTAACTGGGGCCTCGCATATGGAGCTTTTTGAGCAGCCTGAATAAAACTGAGTTTTTCAGCGAGCTTTTGAATGTCTTCCTACCAGGTAATAGCGAGGAAGTGGCGTCCCGGCCTCTTTGACGAGGTAGTCGGACAGGCCCATGTTACGAGGACGCTGCGCAACGCCATATCTTCAGGCAGGATAGCGCACGCCTATCTCTTCTCCGGCCCGCGCGGCGTCGGCAAGACGACCGCCGCAAGGATACTCGCCAAGTGCCTTAACTGCTCAACCGGCCCGACCGTCACCCCGTGCAACGAGTGCGCCTCCTGCAAGGGCATCACCGGCGGCTCTTCCGTAGACGTATTCGAGATAGACGGCGCGTCAAACAACAGCGTAGACAATGTAAGGGAAATATCCGAGAGCGTGCGGTACGTGCCCGCCCAGGGCAAGTACAAGGTCTATATAATAGACGAAGTCCACATGCTCTCTACAGCGGCCTTCAACGCCCTCCTGAAGACCCTTGAGGAACCGCCCGCCCACGCCATATTCATATTCGCCACCACAGAGGTCCACAAGATCCCTGCCACCATACTCTCCCGGTGCCAGCGCTTCGATTTCAAAAGAATACCGCTTAGAGAGATACAGGCGCGTCTTGTCGAAATAGCCACCCGGGAGGGGGTCAGATTCGAGGACAAAGCCCTTTATTTGATAGCCAGGGAAGCTGACGGCAGCATGCGCGATTCCCAGAGCCTCCTTGAGCAGGTCCTCTCTTTTTCAGGGGGCGAACTCCGTGAGGCTGACGTAGCCGAAGCCCTTGGCCTGATGGGAAGGTCGGTGCTCTACGAGCTCTCGGAAGCCATAATAGGAAAAGACACCAAAGCTTGTTTAAATATAGTTGAAAAGATATATAAATTTGGGTATGATTTCAAGAGGGGCTGTAGTGACTTTCTTGAGCATATCAGGGACCTGACGGTCATCAAGGCAACCGGGGATACCTCCCTGCTTGACCTGCCGGACAGCGAAATCGGGCGGCTTTTGGAGATTTCAGGGCGTGTGGGGCTCGATAGGCTTCACATGCTCTTTACTATCATCTCAAAGGGCTATGAAGAGGTCTCAAGGTCTGCTCACCCGAGATATGCCCTTGAGATGACGCTTTTGAGGGCAGCCCATCTTGATGAGACCGAGCCGATAAGCGCACTCCTTGAGAGGCTCGAAGTGGTTGCTTCGAGGCTCGCAGGCGGGCCAGGCGTCCCTCAGAGGCCCGCTTCTGCGCAACCGGCTCAAACAGCGCCCACGAGCCAGGCTGGACCAAAGACGCTGCCGTGGAAGAAGGAAGCGCCTTCTGAAGCCGCGAAGCGCTTGGACGCAAAACCGGCTCAAGCGGAAAAAGAGGTGGAAGAAAGGCCTTCTGTCGAGAAGGTACAAGGCGCGGCCCAGGATGACAGGGCCGGGCTTTCGGGTTTTGTGGAAAAGAGGAACGCGGGGATTGCAAAGGCCCTGAGGACGGCTTCGATAGAGGTCAATGGCGATGTCATCACGATAAAGGGCGTTTCAGGGCCGGACGGAGTGAGGTTGCAGGCCAGCAAGGCGGAATTGGAGGCCTGCTGCCGCGATTACTTCAAGAGACCGATGGAAGTGAGTTTCTTCGACCCCGGCGCCGCTAAAAAAAAAGAAGTTGACCCGGTCGTAATGGATGCGTTGCGCATCTTCGGCGGGAGGATAATAGAGGACCGGAGGAGGAGCAATGTCTAAACAGTTGGGCAATCTCATGAGGCAGGCCCAGAAGATGCAGGAGAAGATGGCCCAGGTGCAGCAGGAGCTTGGCACCAGGATTGTCGAGGCATCGAGCGGCGGAGGCATGGTCACCGCCACTGTCAACGGAAACCAGGAGCTTGTCGGCCTTAAGATAGATCCTTCTGTTGTCGACCCCAAGGACATCGAGATGCTCCAGGACCTCGTTGTGGCGGCAGTGAGCGAGGGCTTGCGCAAGAGCAAGGCGATGGTACAGGAGGAGATGGCCAAGCTGACCTCAGGCCTGGGGCTTAATCTTCCGGGCGGCCTTTTCTAACTCTTCCAGGCATGAAATAAGTCCATCTGCTTTGTTGTCTTCGTCGCGGCAGAAGCGACGTACGGAAAGAGTACGACTCGTTCCTCGCTCCCCGATTTAACCGGGGCCTTGCATATGGAGCTTATTTGAAGCCTGGTTCACTGCTAAAAATGAGACTGGAGGGGCTATGAATTCAGCAATTGCCCCGTTCAGTCCAGTATGGTACTAAATGCCGGGCCAACTAAGCCCGGACGGAACAGGAATGGATTCACAGATGCAATACGCGGAGCCCATAAATAACCTCATCAGGGCTATCTCCAGGCTCCCCGGCATAGGAGAGAAGACGGCAACAAGGCTCGCGCTCTTCATCCTCAACGCGGATACGGAATACGCAAAGGGGCTTGCCGAGGCAATAGCGTCGGTAAAGGAAAAGGTCTCGCTCTGCCCGGTCTGCATGACCTTCTCGGACGCCGACCCCTGCAGGATATGCGCCGACCCGGAGAGGGACCCGGCGACCATCTGCGTTGTCTCGGACTACAAGGACATGACGGCGCTTGAGGCGATGGGCGGCTACAGGGGCTCTTATCATATACTGCACGGCAATCTCGCCCCGTTGAAGGGCGTTGGGCCGGACGAGATAAGGATAAAAGAGCTTGTCGCGAGGATAGAGGCGGGCGGAGTCAACGAAGTGATACTCGCGACAGGGTTTGACGCAGAGGGCGAGGCCACTTCGGCCTATCTGACGAAGGTCCTGAAGCCCGCGGGCGTAAGGGTAACAAGGCTCGCCTCCGGCATACCCGTGGGGAGCTATGTGGAGTTCATGGACGGGGCAACGCTCGGCAGGGCGTTGGCGGGAAGAAGGGAAGTCTGACAGCTTGCTGAAAGACTCCGACTTTATTCAGGCTGCTCAAAAAGCTCCATATGCAAGGCCCCAGTTAAATCGGGGAGCGAGGAATGAGGCGTACTCTTTGCCGTACGCCGCAGTGACTCGCTTTGAGGCCAACAAAGCAGATGGACTTTTTCAGCAGGCCTGCTAACAGACCGTAATCCGCGGCGCAGGCCGGGGATTGCAAAATAATCCAAAAGGAAGAAAAAGATGGAGAACTACTTGGAAGTAAGGTGGCACGGAAGGGCGCAGCAGGGCGTCGTGACCGCTGCCAAGGTCCTCGGAGAGGCGTGCCTGAGGTCAGGCAAGTTCGTACAGGCCTTTCCGGAGTTCGGCCCGGAGAGGATGGGCGCGCCGGTAAGGGCGTATAACAGGATATCAGACGAGCCGATAAGGCTCCATTGCCAGGTGACGGATCCCAGCCTCGTGCTCATAGCCGACCCCACGCTCATCTCAACGGTGAATGTGACGGAGGGCGTGCCGGATGACGCCATATTCATAATCAACACGAACAAGAGCCCGGAGGAGATGAGGAAAGAGCTCAAGGTCGAGGGGCGCAAGGGCATCAAGGTCTTCACGCTGGACGCAGCCGCGATATCGCTTGAGACCCTGGGCAGGAATATCCCCAACACGCCGCTGCTGGGCGCGCTCGCGAAAGCGACCGGGTTCATAACCCTTGAAGCGCTCGTCGATAACTTCAAGGAGAACTACTCGAAGAAGTTCAGCCCCAAGGTGGTCGAGGGCAACGTAGAGGCGATGAACAGGGGCTATAACGAAGTAAAAGGCTAAACAAGGAAAATAACCGGAAAGGATTTCATATGGAGCACAAGAAGGAATACCCCCTCGGAGGGGTTATCCCAAAGGGCGGCACGGCCCATGATTATTCCACAGGCGGATGGAGGAAGCTCCGTCCGGTGCTGGACAAGTCCAAGTGCACGAACTGCCTTATCTGCTGGGTCATGTGCCCGGATTCCGCAATCATTACAGAGGACGGCAAGATGGCGGGTTTCGACCTCGACCACTGCAAGGGCTGCGGAATCTGCGCAGTTGAATGCCCGGACAAGGTAAAGGCCATAAAGATGGAACAGGAGGCCGAATAATGGCGATAACAGCGACTAAGGGCCAGACAGGGCTCACGGGCAACTCGGCTGTAGCCTATGCCATGAAGCAGATAAACCCGGACGTCTGCGCGGCTTACCCCATCACCCCCTCCACCCAGGTGGTAGAGGACTTCTCGAGCTACGTGGCGGACGGCGCGGTAACGACCGAGCTGGTGACCGTAGAGAGCGAGCACTCGGCGATGAGCGCCTGCATAGGCGCGGCGGCCGCAGGGGCGAGGGTCATGACGGCGACATCTTCACAGGGCCTCGCGCTCATGTGGGAGATGCTCTACATAGCATCAGGCATGAGGCTTCCAATCGTGCTCTGCAACGTGAACAGGGCGCTTTCTGCCCCCATCAACATCCACTGCGACCACTCTGACTCGATGGGCGCGAGGGACTCGGGCTGGGTGCAGCTCTATGCGGAGACCGTGCAGGAGGCCTATGACAACATGTTCATGGCCGTGCGGATAGCAGAGCACCAGAAGGTGCTGCTGCCGATAATGACATGCCTGGACGGCTTCATCACCAGCCACGCCATAGAGAACATATCTCTGCTCGAAGACCAGGAAGTCAGGCAGTTCATCGGCGAGTACAGGCCTGCGACTTCGCTGCTCGACACTGACCACCCGGTTACGATGGGCGCGATGACCCTGCCGGAAGTCTATATGGAGTTCAAGCACCAGCAGTCAGAGGCCATGAAGAGGGCCAAGGACGCGGCTCTCGAAGTCATGGCCGACTTCGGCAAGAGGTTCGGCCGCGAGTACGGACTTTTCGAGACATACAGGCTCGAGGACGCCGAGACAGCGATAGTGATACTGAACTCGGCGGCAGGCACCACCAAGGTAGCCATAGACGAGCTCAGAAAGCAGGGTAAGAAGGTAGGGCTCCTGAGGCCCAGGCTCTTCAGGCCCTTCCCGTGGAGGGAGATGGCCGATGCATTGAAGGGCAAAAAGGCCGTCGCGGTGCTCGACAGGGCCGATTCGATGAACGCGTTCGGCGGCCCGGTATTCAACGAAGTACGCTCCGCGCTCTATGACCTGGACAACCGCCCGAAGATGATAAACAGGATATACGGGCTCGGCGGAAGGGACTACAAGGTAAAGGACGCGATCTCGGTATTCGATGAGCTCGCAAAGATCGCGGAGACCGGCAAGATAGAGACGCTGGTCAAGTACATCACTCTCTAAATACAAAAGCCCTTATTCAGGGCTAAGAGGATTGAACATGGCGACATTAAAAGATCTTTCCAAACAGCAGGAGCTCTTCTCCGGCGGTCACAGGCTCTGCGCGGGCTGCGGCATCCCGCCCATCGTGAGGCTGGTGCTGCGCGCGGCCAACGGCCCGGTGGTAGCGACGACAGCCACGGGGTGCCTGGAGGTCGGCACGACGATATACCCGTACACGGCGTGGAGGATACCCTGGATACACTCGGCCTTCGAGAACGCGGCCGCGACCATAAGCGGCGCGGAGGCCGCGTACAAATCACTCAAGAGGCAGGGCAAGCTCCCGGGCGGCGACAAGGACATAAAGTTCGTGGCCTTCGGCGGCGACGGCGGCACCTATGACATAGGCCTGCAGGCCCTATCAGGCGCGCTCGAGCGCAATCACAACTTCCTGTATCTCTGCTACGACAACGGCGCGTACATGAACACCGGCATACAGAGGTCGAGCGCAACCCCGCTCTTCTCGAACACGACCACTTCGCCTTCCGGCGACGTGATACCCGGCAAGCAGCAGTGGAGGAAGGACCTCACCAGGATAGTGGTAGCGCACAACATACCCTACGCGGCGCAGGCAAGCCCGCATAACTGGTCGGACCTCTCGAAGAAGGCCGAGAAGGCGCTTGGCACCAGGGGCGCGACCTTCATGAACGTCATGTCCCCCTGCCCGCTCGGCTGGTACACGAAACCCGAAGATTCCATTAAGTGGGCGAAGCTTTCCGTCGATACATGCTACTGGCCCCTCTACGAGGTCGAGAACGGGGTTCTGAAGATAAACTACAAGCCCAAGGAGAAAAAGCCCCTTGTGGACTGGCTCAAGCCCCAGGGCAGGTTCAAGCACCTCTTCAAGCCTGAGAACGCGGGCCTTATCGAAGATATACAGAAGAGAGTTGACATTGAATGGCAGCGCCTGCTGGATCTGGAGGGGAAAAGGCTTTAGCAGAATCTTTTCTGTATTTTTTTTGATCGCGAAGAGAAGAGAGTACACAATGCTCGACCAGCTTAAAGATACAGGCAGAAGACTAAAAAAGGAACTGAGGACATACAGGCACATATTGCGCGATGATAGGACGCCTAAACTGGCAAAAATCCTATTATGGGTCGCCATAGGGTATTTCGCCTTGCCTTTTGACCTTATTCCTGATTTTATACCCGTCCTCGGCCATCTGGATGACGCCATCATCATTCCGTTGCTCATCTATATGGCGCTACGGATGATACCGGAGGAAGTCGTAATCGACTGCAGAAAAAATAGTTTGGAGATTTCATAGGAGGACTCGATGAATGCACCTTTAGTAGGGATACTTATGGGCAGCGACAGCGACCTTCCCGTAATGGAGAAGGCAGCTGAGGTCTTGAGGGAAATGGGTGTTTCATATGAACTGGACATAAGCTCAGCTCACAGGCTTCCAGACAAGACCGCTGAGTATGCAAGGACTGCCAGGCAGCGCGGGGTCGAGGTGATCATCGCGGGCGCGGGCATGGCCGCGCACCTGGCGGGGGTGATCGCCTCGCACACTACACTTCCAGTCATAGGCGTTCCCCTGAAATCAGGAGCCATGAACGGCATTGACGCGCTGTACTCCACCGTTCAGATGCCGCCCGGAGTCCCGGTGGCGACGGTCGCGATTGACGGCGCGAAAAACGCCGCATATCTCGCGTGCTCGGTCCTGTCCATAAAATATCCAGAGGTCGTGGGAAGGCTGGATGCATTCCGCGAGAAAACAAGGCAGGCACTTCTGGAGAAAAGCGAGAAGCTGAAAAGTCAGCCTTGCTGAATCATCTGCGGACCGGAAAGCGATTCGGAAATACTCAATAAAGAACATAAAAACAAGGAGGTGTTCCATGCGGAGATTAGTGTTCTCAAGGGGTGTTGCATTGGCATTTATCGTTATCGCCGCTTTTTTACTCGAGGGCTGCAGCAAGAAGCTCGTAAAAGAGGAGATGAGTGACCGATACGCCGCAACGGTCCAGGACCCGCTGTCAAGTGAGATATTCGCCGCTGCTGAAGAGCCGGTTAAGGAAGAACGGCAGTGGGTAAAGGGGAAGTATATTCCATTGGGCGAAGACGAACGCCTCAACAGGCTCGTTTCTGAAGAGGGCAGGCTTTACACCGTCTATTTTGATTTTAACAGATACACGGTCGACGATGAGTCGATGCTCTATATGAACGAAAACGCAAAATGGCTCAAAATAAATCCTTTGGTGGATGTCATTCTGGAGGGGCACGCCGACGAGAGGGGAGAGACCATGTATAATCTTTCGTTGGGAGACCGCAGGGCAAGGGGTGTAAAGAAATACATGGAGGACCTTGGCATAAGGAGCGAAAGACTGACTACGCTCAGCTATGGAGAGGAAAAACCGGCTGATCCTGAACATAACGAGGAGGCATGGTCAAAAAATCGGCGCGTTGAGTTCATGGTAATTCAGCACTAAAGATAGTACAACCGGTTTTCAATAGAAAAGTACAGGGGGCACATTGCCCCCTGTTTTTTTTCAATGCCTTTGCAGGAAGATGATAAGCAATGTTGTCTGTGGGCGTATTCTCTGATTATTATCTTCTTTGTAATGCATCCTTGAGAATCTATTTTGCTTGAAAATACGCTCCGCTGGCGTAACCAGATGCCTGGACACCTTGGCAGAACCGTGTTCTTAGCGAGACGATGAACGTACACTTTGGAGATTTCAGGCCTACCGTGCTGAAACTTCAAAATACTATCGCGCACTTGCATGAGGAGTTCAGCCAAAAGGCAAATAAACGCTGGCCTCAGAGCCTGCACCTGGGTGGCTTTTTATGTCGATCCTGCCGCCATGCCCTTCGATGATCTTTTTTGCGATCGGAAGCCCGAGCCCGGTCCCGGAACTTTTACGGGTATAAAAGGGAACAAACACATTTTCAAGCGTGTCGTCGTCCATGCCTTCTCCCTGATCTTTGACAATTATGACGGCAGAATCTTTTTCCGATACAAGCCGGATAAGAACAGTTTTTCCTGAAGGCGATGCGTCAATCGCATTATCGATAAGATTCACAAGAGCCCTCTGCATTTGAAGGGAATCGATTGCAACAGTAATCTCTCTATCTGGCATCTCAGTTGAGATTTGCACGCCCCGGTCTTCTCCCTTTGCCTTGCAGGTGTCAAGGGCGCTGTTTATGATACTCCTTGCGTCTACGGCTTCCTTATTGAGCAGCGACGGCTTTGAAAAATCAAGCAGGTCGTGTATAAGCCTTTCTATTCCATTTGCGGAATCAATTACAGCCTGCGCGGATTTCTGGATATCACCTTTCCCGTCCCTGATGCGCTTTGCGAAGCCAAGTATCGTCATGACCGGGTTTTTCAGATCGTGGACTATCGAGGTGACTATCTGCCCGATATCCGCCAGGAATTTTTCTCTCGCCAGCTCCTGTTGAACCTTCTTGGCCCTGTCTACCATGGAGCCCGTTATAAGCCCAAATATTCCCGTAAAAACAAGGTGAAGCGATCTGTCCATCACTGCAATGAAAGTCGGAGACCAATGGGCTGAAAAGAACGGGAGATAGAATGCCGAAACTATCATGTAAGTCAGAATCGCGCCTCTCAAACCAAAGCTGAAAGCCCCTAAAAAGATGGGGATGTAATAAAGTTCCTCTAACACGATGTTTGGCGGTAGTCTCTCAAAAATGAAGAAATGCGATAGAGTGATTACGGCAGCTAATGCGGTAATCAGCAGAAATTGAGTACTGGCGGCATACTTTCTCTTTGAAGTCTGTCTTGGTTCCATCTTTAAATTTTATCATTAAATGACAAGTTGCGTTTCGAAAAACGGAGACTCCAGGTTGAGTCCGTAACTTTACGGCTGATCCGGTTTCCCTTGAACACAGTAGCACTTTTGATAGACTCATATATGACAGTCCATTCTGAACTGGGAGATACGAAAAAGAAGGAGTCGGGGATGGGCAGAATAGAAGGAGAAGGCGTGAATGTCTCAGCCAAAGCGTGGCACGCCGTTGACGCAGAAGCTGTTTTCGGAAAAACCGGGACCTCTCCAAAGGGCCTTTCCCAGGCAGAAGCAGCCGAACGGCTCAAGAAGTTCGGTCTCAACCGCCTGACGCCTCAAAGAAAAAGAGGACCGCTCAAGAGGTTTCTCTCTCAATTCCACAATGTACTCATATATGTACTCATGGCCGCTGCCCTGGTCACCATTCTGCTCGACCACTGGGTCGACGCAGGGGTCATCATAGGGGTCGTCTTCGTCAACGCGCTTATCGGGTTTATACAGGAAGGGAAGGCCGAGAAGGCGCTTGATGCAATAAGAAACATGCTCTCATCCAATGCGCTAGTAATGAGAGACGGTAAAAGGGTCACTGTGCCTGCCGAGGACCTCGTGCCGGGCGACATCGTGTTCCTGCAGTCCGGTGACAAGGTGCCGGCTGACCTTCGGCTGTTCTCGGTGCGGGACCTGCGTATAGAAGAGGCCGCCCTTACGGGAGAATCGGTGCCTGTCGAAAAAAACATCGATGCAGTCGACGAAGCAGCCGTGGTTGGCGACAGGCTTGGCATGGCCTACTCCGGCACCCTGGTTACCTATGGACAGGGTAGCGGTATCGTGGTCGCCACGGGAGATGCGACAGAGATCGGCCGGATAAGCACCATGCTAGCGGAAGTGCAGCCGCTCACGACACGGCTCCTCGTGAGGATAGCGGAGTTCGGCAGATGGCTCACCGTCGCCATAATATCCCTTTCAGTGGCTACCTTTGCCTTTGGATTTTTTGTACGCGGGTTCTCTGCGGGTGAGATGTTTCTCGCGGGAATAGGCCTTGCCGTGGCAGCCATACCTGAGGGCCTGCCAGCTATCATAACCATAACCCTCGCCTTGGGAGTGCAGCGGATGGCGAGGAGAAAGGCCATAATAAGGCGCCTTCCTGCAGTCGAGACGCTCGGATCTGTGACCGTAATATGCTCCGATAAGACCGGCACGCTTACCCGCAACGAGATGACCGTGCAGACGGTCATCACATCCGAGGCCGTTTATGATGTGACAGGGGTCGGATACGACCCTCATGGAGGGTTCCTCCTCAATGGACAGGATATAGAAGTAGATAAGCATCCTGTTCTTCAGGAGATGGCGCGGGGCATGCTTCTGTGCAACGATGCCACGGTAAGTAAAAACGGGGATTTCTGGAGCGTAAACGGAGATCCCACTGAGGGAGCGCTCATAACTGCGGCCATGAAGGCTGGACTGGACCATTATCATTTGAATGAAGATTTCCCGCGCATTGATACAATCCCATTCGAGTCGGAGCACCGGTTCATGGCAACTCTGCACCATGACCACTCAGGGCACAGCTTCGTCTTTCTCAAGGGAGCCCCTGAAAAGGTGCTGGAGATGTGCACGCTTCAGAGGGCAAACGGCACGGACGATCCGATCGACCTCCGGTACTGGCATGGACGAATAGAGGAGCTGGCCAGCCGCGGCCAGCGCCTCATCGCGGCGGCCTTCATCACGCCTCAAGAGGCCAGGGGGCAGCTGAGTTTTGACGACGTGAAGGAGGGGCTGACGCTCATTGGAATGTTCGGCATAATAGACCCGCCGCGGGCCGAGGCGGTACAGGCCGTAGAGACATGCAGGTCGGCTGGCATAAGGGTAAAGATGATAACCGGCGACCATGCGCTTACGGCCAGGGCAGTCGGCAAGGACCTCGGCATAGGTAACAGCGGCAAGGCCTTTACGGGCGGCGAGCTCGAGGCCATGAGCGATGAAAAACTGAGGGAAGCCGTTAGTGATTGCGATGTCTTCGCAAGAGTAAGCCCAGAGCACAAATTAAGGCTGGTAAAGGCGCTACAGGGCAGGGGTGAGGTAGTCGCAATGACCGGTGATGGAGTGAACGACGCGCCGGCCCTCAAGATGGCGGATGTGGGCGTCGCCATGGGTATCAAAGGTACAGAGGTCTCAAAGGAGGCAGCGGAAATGGTGCTGGCCGATGACAACTTCGCGTCGATTGCAAATGCGGTGGAGGAAGGCAGGACCGTTTACGACAACATCAAAAAATCGATAATTTTCATCCTGCCCACTAACGGAGGCGAGGCTGGAACAATCATAGCCGCAGTGCTCTCGGGCATGATGCTGCCCATTACGCCTGTCCAGATACTCTGGGTGAACATGATAACTGCCGTGACGCTCGCGCTCTCCCTGTCGTTCGAGCCTGCGGAGGCGGATGTCATGAAAAGGCCTCCGCGCCACCCCGATGAGCCCCTGCTCTCGGCCTTTCTCATCTGGAGAGTTTTTTTTGTATCCATAATACTCGTAATCGGGACTTTTGGGATATTCGTATGGGACAGTCTGAGCGGCGCGCCTTTAGAAGAGGCGCGTACAGTCGCCGTAAACACGCTCGTGATGTTCGAGGTGTTCTACCTCCTCAATACGCGTTATCTGAAAAGATCGGCATTCTCTTTTGAGGGGATTTTCGGGAACAGGTACGCGCTTGCTGCCATAACCCTGGTCCTGTCCTTCCAGCTGCTATTTACCTATCTTCCGATCATGCAGCACCTGTTCGGCACTTCTGCCATAGCATTTTCCGACTGGGTGCGCATAATCGTCATAGCCTCCTCAGTTTTCCTGTTGGTCGAAATTGAAAAGCGACTGCTCAACGGAAAGCAAAAGCTTTAGATCTGACAAGGGTATATATCAGCTACTCTCTCAGATTATCTGACCTGGCAGTGATACCCCTTCGGCCTGACCTGTGAAAGTAACAGTGCATGGACGGTTGTGGCAAAATTGCGGCAGTTATCCACCCAGGGGGCACCAAGGTGTCCCTGTTTTTCAGATGCTCTGCAATTCATATTGAGAAGAATGTAAGGATCGGAGGTGGATACGAACCTAAGTATGGTAACTGTTTGTTTTTAAAAGATAAAATAAGGAAAAAATGGCTGGGGGACTAGGATTCGAACCTAGATAAACGGGTTCAGAACCCGTTGTCCTGCCGTTAGACGATCCCCCAGAAGCGGCGTAGATTATCTAATATAATTACCTTAAAGGGACAAGTCAAGTATTTTATTGACATAAACGAAGGATTTCCTGTATACTTTTTGGTCTTTATATTGTGGGGAAAAATGAAGATAAAGTTAGACGAAATACCGGAGTCCGGCCTGGCGCTCGATATTAAGGAAGAAGGCGCGGTCTTTAACGACTTCGCCGGGGGCAAGCTGGACTTCAGCTTCTCTTCGCCTGTTGCGGCCCGCTTCGAGGTCTCAAAGAAGGGCAGGAGCATCTTTATATCCGGCGATATAAAGACGAAGGTGCACTTCAACTGCGGCAGGTGCCTTAAGGAGTTCGATCTTCCTTTTGACACTGACTTTGCCTCTTATTACGAAAGAGGCACCGAGACAGAGAAGGAAAAAGAGCTCCATAGCGCTGACATGGACGTCAACTTCATATCCGGCGACACGCTCGACACCACGGAGCTGCTCCTCGGCCAGATATCGCTTGAACTGCCGTTGCAGCCCCTTTGCATCGAGACCTGCAAGGGCCTATGCCCGAAGTGCGGGGCTGATCTGAACCTCGGCGAGTGCGGTTGCGGGGACCAGGACAAGGCAGACTCCAAGTTCGCAAAACTCAAGGATTTCAAGGCCAAATAGCCCATAGATCATTTTATTATTGAAGACCGGGGCCAAATCTTATATAAAGATAGGATTCCGGAACCACACAGAAGGGTGCCTCTAAAAATTAGGAATTTTTTCTGAGGTATATGAAGGGCGGGAATAAAAAGCGCAGCATATATGACAATATGTGAGCATTTTTATTTCTGCCCTGACACAGAGATCAGGAAAAATAACAATTTTTAGAAGTAGCCGAGAAAAGAGAGGTTTTTCAAATGCCTAATCCTAAGAAGAGACATTCAAGGTGCAAAAGGGGCCAGAGAAGGAGCCACGACGCGCTGACCGTTGCCGCAGTCTCCACCTGTCCCCAGTGCGGCGAGCCCAAGCGTCCCCACCATGTCTGCCCGAGCTGCGGCACATACAAGGGCAGGACAGTGATAAAGAAGGAAGAGGCCGTCTAAGGCCGTGCACCTTTCAACAAGACCCGCTTCCAGTACGGCCTCGGGGCCGGATAGACTGGAAGCGGTATCCTTTTTTGCATTCTCATCCAAAAAGGCATGAAGATAGCCGTTGACGCGATGGGCGGGGACTATGCCCCCGCAGTTGTTGTGGAAGGGGCAATCCGGGCAGCGAGCGAACTGGATATCCCGATAATACTCGTGGGCGACAGGGCGCGCGTTGAGGAGGAGCTTGCAAGGCATAAGGCAGCCTCCATTCCCGGCATTTCTATTGTGCACGCCTCAGAGGTCGTGGGCATGGACGAATCTCCTGCCCAGGCCATCCGCAAAAAGAAGGACTCGTCCCTGAGGGTCTGCTTCGAGCTGGTGAGAAGCGGCGAGGCCGGCGCGGTAGTGAGCGCAGGGAACTCGGGCGCCGCCATGGCCGCCAGCATATTCCTCCTTAAAAAGATAAAGGGCGTTGACAGGCCCGCTATCGCCGTCAGCCTGCCCACCATGAAGGACCCGGCAATCGTCTTGGACGCGGGCGGCAACGTCGACTGCAAGCCCATTCACCTATTTCAGTTCGCCCTCATGGGCGAGGTATACGCCAAGTATGTCCTCAAGAAGGACAGGCCCAGGGTAGGTCTTCTCTCCAACGGAGAGGAGGAGGGCAAGGGCAACGACCTCACCAGGGAGGCGCATGCGCTTTTGAAGAACGCATCCATTAACTACATCGGCTATATCGAGGGCAGGGAGATATACCAGGGCGGCGTCGATGTCGTCGTCACGGACGGCTTTGTCGGCAATGTGGTATTGAAACTCAGCGAAGGACTCGTCGAGGCAGTCACGACCATGCTCAAGAATGAGATAATGTCGGGCTTCTTCTCGAGGATAGGCTATCTCCTCTCAAGGGGCGCGTTCAGGAACTTGAAGAAAAAGATAGATTATGCCGAGTACGGCGGAGCGCCGCTTCTGGGTATTGACGGCGTTTGCATAATAAGCCACGGCAGGTCTAATGCCAAGGCCATGCGTAACGCGATACTGCGCGCCCATGAATATTCGAAGAACAGGGTCAACGTGCATTTGAGCGAAGAGATAGAGAAGAACCAGGACCTGATGAAGACAGGCCGCATAGAGGCATCGGGGAGCTAAGGATGTTGAGGTCAAGAGTGATAGGGACCGGCTCCCATGTGCCGGAGAAGGTGCTCACCAACCTCGAACTCGAGAAGATGGTCGAGACCTCTGATGAGTGGATCGCGACCCGCACAGGAATAAAAGAGCGCAGGATAGCCGTCGACGAAAGCACCTCTGACATGGCGTCAAAGGCGGCAAAGGCCGCGCTCAAGGCCTCCGGGCTTTCCGCAAAGGACATAGACCTCATCGTCGTCGGCACTGTCACCGGCGAGATGGCGTTCCCTTCAACAGCATGCTTCGTGCAATCCCAACTCGGCGTAAGGGCAGGGGCGGCGGCGTTCGATGTGTCGGCCGCGTGCTCAGGCTTTCTCTACGCGCTCGATGTGGCTGACAAGTATCTCAAATGCGGAGCCGCCAAGACGGCCATAGTCGTGGGCGTCGACAGGTTCTCCAAGCTGATCGACTGGACGGACAGGTCTACCTGCGTGCTCTTCGGAGACGGCGCGGGGGCTGTCGTCCTATCCGCTGAAAAGGGCGCAAAGGGCCTGCTCTCCTGCCATATACACTCTGACGGCAGGCACTGGGACATGCTCTACTCCAGGAGCGCATACCCGCCAAACCCGTTTGAGGAGAACCCGAGCGGTCCGGCGCACCTCGTGATGAACGGCAACGAGACATTCAAGCTCGCCGTGCGCACAATGGGCCAGGCCATAAAGGAAGTCATGGAGGAGACCGGGCTCAAATCCGAGGACATCTCTCTTCTCATACCGCATCAGGCAAACTTGAGGATAATAAACGCCGCCAGGGAGCGGCTCAATCTTACGGAGGACAGGGTCTACACCAACCTCCACAGGTACGGCAACACCTCTGCGGGCTCAATCCCCATCGCGCTGGATGAGGCGGTGAGGGAAGGCAAGGTCAAGGACGGCGATATCATCCTGTTCGTGGCATTCGGCGGCGGCCTTACATGGGCGTCTGCCGCGCTGAAGTGGTAGATTTTTAAACCCCTCTTTTCTAAAGAGAGGTGGGGGAGATTGGATTATGTTTGTCATAGCGAGCGCAGCGCGGCAATCTCATTTTTTGTCTGATGAACGACGCCATGAGATTGCTTCGTCGCGACGCTCCTCGCAATGACGACGGTAGTCGTAAGGTGCGGCTCCGCGCACCAATATAATCCCCCTCAGTCCCCCTTTAGAAAAGGGGGATGGAAAAAGCTTCGGATTATTACATCTCGTTGTCATTCTGAGGAGCCGCAGGCGACGAAGAATCTCGGCGTAACGCACACCCAGAGATTCTTCGCTTCGCTCAGAATGACATAGTAAAGGGCAAGGAGATAAGCGCTTAATGGCTAAGACAGCCTTTGTATTCCCCGGCCAGGGCTCGCAGTCTGTTGGCATGGCAAAGAGCATATTCGAAGCCTCCGAGGGCGCGAGGGCGGCCTTCAGCGAGGCGAGCGACGCGCTCGGCCTCGATGTGGCCAAGCTCTCTTTCGAGGGACCCGCTGATCTCCTCGACAGGACCGAATACACGCAGCCCGCGCTGCTGACCGCGTCCATCGCGGCCTTGAGGGCATTGAAAGAGAAGACCGGCTTTGTCCCTTCGTGCCTCGCTGGCCACAGCCTCGGAGAGTACACGGCCCTTGTGGCCGCAGGCGCGCTTGAATTCAGGGACGCCGTAAAGCTCGTGCACCTGCGCGGCAAATTCATGCAGGAGAGCGTGCCCCCGGGCGTTGGCAAGATGTGCGCGATACTCGGGTTGGACCTCGCGACTGTTCAACTTATCTGCGATTCCGCGACTCTAGATACGGCGCAGGTAGTGCCGGCAAACATAAACAGCCCTGAGCAGATAGTCATATCAGGCCATGCCGCCGCTGTCGATATCGCGGCCAACATGGCAAAGGAGAAGGGCGCGAAGCGCGTTATTCCCCTTCAGGTCAGCGCGCCGTCCCATTCGCCTCTCATGGAGAAGGCCAGCCAGAGGCTCGGCGAGGAGCTGGAGAAGATAAATATAAAAGGGCTCAACATCCCCGTTTATACAAATGTCGAGGCAGAGCCGCTTACCGACAGCTCCAGGGTGAAGGAGCTTCTCTGCCTCCAGCTTACAAGCCCTGTCAGGTGGGTCGATATCGTGAAGGCAATGAAGGCGAACGGGGTCGATACGATTATAGAGGTCGGCCCGGGCAAGGTGCTCACAGGCCTTGCAAAGAGGATTGAGAAGGAAATGAACTCAGTGAGCCTCTCTGAAGCCGCGGACCTGGATAAGGTACTCGGCGTCATAGGCGGCTGAAACAACGTCATTGCGAGCGAAGCGAAGCAATCTTATCTTTTAAAAAGCTCTATGAGATTGCTTCGTCGCTGAAATCCGCTCCTCGCAATGACCTGTAATCTGTTTATAAGTATTCCCAAAGGAGGGCAGGATGAACGTATCAGGCAGGATAGCGCTCGTTACCGGAGGCGGCCAGGGCATAGGCAGGGCGATTGCCGAAAAACTCGGCTCCTACGGCGCGGATGTCGCCATAATCGATGTCAACCTCGAGAAGGCCCAGGAAGTGGCTGAATCGATAAAGGGGATGGGCAGGAAGGCGATGGCCCTCAAGGTCGATGTCACGAACCTCAAGGAATGCGAGGAGATGGCTGAGAAGGTCTTCAAGGAGATGGAGGCCATCCATATACTTGTAAACAACGCGGGCATAACCAGGGACGGGTTGATATTGAGGATGACCGACGCTGACTGGGACGCGGTCATGAACGTCAACCTCAAAGGCGCGTTCAACTGCACAAAGGCCGTGGTGAAGTACATGACCAAGATGCGTTGGGGCAGGATAGTCAATATCGCCTCGATTGTCGGAGAGATAGGCAACGCGGGCCAGGCCAACTATTCCGCGAGCAAGGCTGGCCTCATAGGACTCACCAAGACCGTTGCCAGGGAGTTCGCCAGCCGCAACATAACCTGCAACGCCGTTGCGCCCGGATTCATAGAGACGGCCATGACAGACGCACTCTCGGATAAGGTCAAGGAGGAGCTCATGTCCAGGATACCGCTCGGCAGGCTCGGAGGCCCCGCGGACGTATCCAACGGGGTGCTTTTCCTCGCGTCGAACGCCGCCAGCTACATAACAGGCCATGTGCTTGATATAAATGGCGGAATGGCCATGCAGTAGGCCTCATCTTTGATTGACAACGCCCCCCGTAGGTGTTATACAGTGGGGTCTGGCGAAAAATTTCATTTTTAATATTCAGGAGGGATACTAATGTCTGTTGAGAATAAGGTTAAGAAGATAATAATAGACCAGCTGGACGTGACCGAGGACGAAGTAACCTCCCAGGCCTCTTTCGTCGACGACCTCGGCGCAGACTCGCTCGATACCGTCGAGATGGTCATGGCCTTCGAGGAGGAGTTCGGAATAGAGATCCCCGACGAGGACGCGGAGAAGATAAAGACCGTCCAGGACGCAGTGGATTACATCAACAAGAAGGCTGGAAAGTAAACCAGTTCTTCACGTTCTCCGCTTTCTTCAGATTCCGCCGGGAGGCGAGGGGATTCCTCGACTCTGCGGCGGATTTATTTAGCAGGCTGCTGAAAAAGTCCATCTGCTTTGTTGGCCTCAAAGCTCGTCACTGCGGCGTACGAGAAAAGTACGCCTCATTCCTCGCTCCCCGGTTTAACCGGGGCCTCGCATATGGAGCTTTTTGAGCAGCCTGAACAACATAGGAGTTTTTCAGCAAGCTGATACTAACCCAGGAATAATCTAATGAAAAGGGTAGCAGTAACTGGCATAGGCATAGTAAGCCCGCTCGGCACCGGGGCCGACAAGTGCTGGCAGGCCGCGACAAGCGGCCGCTCCGGCGTCAGGGCGATCACACGCTTCAACGTAGATAACTTCCCAGTGAGGATAGCCGGAGAAGTCCCTGACTTCGACCCTCTTGCGTTTATCGAGAAGAAAGAGGTCAAGAAGATGGACCTCTTCATCCAGTACGCGATGGCCGCTTCAATGATGGCCTTCGAGGACTCTGGCTTCAAGGTCACTGAAGAGAATGCTGAGCGAGTGGGCGTATACGTAGGCGCAGGCATAGGCGGCCTCCCCGCGATCGAGCACTGGTACGACGTATTGAAGGAGAAGGGGCCGGACAGGATAACCCCCTTCTTCATCCCGATGGTGATCATAAACCTGGCCTCAGGCCAGGTCTCGATAAAGATAGGCGCGAAGGGTCCGAATAGCTGCGCGGTCACCGCGTGCGCAACAGGCACCCATTCGATAGGAGACGCCTTCAGGCTCATCCAGACAGACATGGCCGATATGATGGTGGCCGGAGGAACGGAATCGACCATAACCCCGCTCTGCGTAGCCGGCTTTAACGCGATGAAGGCGCTCTCGACCAGGAACGACGACCCGCAGGCCGCGAGCAGGCCCTTTGACAAGGACAGGGACGGTTTCGTCATAGGCGAGGGCTCTGGCGTGCTCGTGCTCGAAGAGATGGAATCCGCCAAAAAGCGCGGGGCCAGGATATACGCCGAGATAGTCGGCTACGGGCTCAACGCCGACGCCAACCACATGACCACACCCGCTCCGAACGGCGAGGGCGCTGCCCGGTGCATGAAGATGGCGCTCAAAGGCTCTGGGCTCAACCCCGAGGACATCGGCTACATCAACGCCCACGGCACTTCTACCCACTACAACGACCTCTACGAGACCATGGCCATAAGGACGGTCTTCGGAGAGCACGCGAAGAAGCTCGCCGTAAGCTCCACCAAGGGCATGACAGGGCACCTTTTGGGCGCAGCCGGAGGCATAGAGGCGGTCTTTACTGCCCTGTCGCTATACAACGGCGTGCTGCCCCCGACGATAAACTACACCACGCCGGACCCTGAGTGCGACCTCGACTATATCCCGAATACGGCGAGGGAGTTGAAGGTCAATGCAGCGCTGTCGAACTCGTTCGGCTTCGGCGGCACCAACGGCGTGCTCGCGTTCAGGCGCTTCGAATAGGAATCTTGCCTATCGCCATGAAAAGGCGGATAATGGAATATGGGGTTTCCCCCCGGAAAAGGCCGGATAAATGGAAAAGATAGCCATAGCGAGCGACCATGCCGGAAGGGAGCTTAAAGAAGATCTAAAGGAGTTCCTAGCCTCCCTCGGCGTAGAGGTGACGGACATGGGGGTGAACGACGACAAGTCGGTCGATTACCCTGACTATGGCATACCGCTTTCCGAGAAGGTCTCAAAAGGCGAGATTGCAAAGGGCGTACTTGTCTGCGGGACAGGTATCGGCATGAGCATACTGGCCAACAAGTTCAGGAACGTCAGGGCGGCCCTCGTTAGCGATGTCTTCACCGCGCGCATGGCCAAGGAGCACAACGACGCCAACATCCTTGTCATAGGCGGAAGGATATCGGGCAAGGGGCTTGCCAGAGAGATGCTAAAGACCTGGCTGGAGACGAAGTTCGAGGGCGGCAGGCACCAGAAGCGCCTCGACAAGATAGCCGCAATAGAAATCAAAGAGTGTAAGAAATAATTTTTTATCATATTAACGGCAGCAAATACGGAGGCAGCAGATAAGATGGCCCTGAAGGAATTCGATCCCGAGGTTTACGAAGCCATAAGGCTTGAGACCCAAAGGCAGGAGTGGAAGCTCGAACTCATCGCCTCTGAGAACTTTGTAAGCGAAGCGGTCCTCGAGGCTGCCGGAAGCGTGATGACCAACAAGTACGCTGAAGGCTACCCCGGAAAGCGCTATTACGGCGGCTGCGAGTTCGTGGACATAGTCGAGAGGCTCGCCATAGATAGGGCGAAGAAGCTCTTCGGCGCAGAGCATGTCAATGTCCAGCCCCACTCAGGCTCTCAGGCCAACATGGCGGTCTACTTCGCGACCGTGAAGCCCGGCGATACCGTTATGGGCATGAACCTGTCGCACGGCGGCCACCTTACGCACGGAAGCCCGGTGAACTTCTCGGGCCAGCTCTACAATATCGTATTTTACGGTGTTCGCCCCGATGACCACAGGATAGACATGGACCAGGTCAGGGACCAGGCCAGGAAGAACCAGCCCAAGCTCATCGTGGTCGGCGCGTCCGCCTATCCGAGGATAATCGACTTCAAGGCATTCAGGGAAGTGGCCGACGAGGTAGGCGCAAAGGTAATGGTCGATATCGCCCATATAGCGGGCCTTGTCGCAACCGGCCTGCACCCGAGCCCGGTTACTTATGCCGAGTTCGTCACCACCACCACGCACAAGACGCTCCGCGGTCCCCGCAGCGGCATGATCATGTGCCGCGAGGAGTTCGCAAAGGCTGTTGACAAGCAGATATTCCCCGGCATACAGGGCGGCCCGCTCATGCACATAATCGCGGCGAAGGCCGTGGCATTCAAGGAGGCCCTCGATGCCTCGTTCACGCTCTACCAGAAGCAGATACTAGCGAACGCAAAGGTGCTCTCGCAGGAGCTCATGGACAGGGGCTACACGCTGGT
>Ga0209751_10001409_pt1 | contig 24766 bp, 28 predicted proteins | sample RifCSP13_1_FD_184019 | JGI IMG/M metagenome (GOLD analysis project Ga0209751, IMG submission 184019) | Soil microbial communities from Rifle, Colorado - Rifle CSP2_sed 13_1 (SPAdes) (version 2) | ecosystem: Environmental > Terrestrial > Deep subsurface > Rock core/Sediment | place: Rifle...
TGCCGTATCGGAAAAGCCAATCGACAAGCTGCCTCGCGCTTCGTAGGCTGATCCAAGTCAGGGACCGTCAAATGGCGGCGATGAGCTAAGGGAGGGGTCCAGTCCATGAACGAGCAGCCGGCACGCAAGACCTTCTTCGGCGGGTGTCCGCATGACTGCCCCGACACTTGCGCCATGATCTATGAGGTCGAGGACGGGAAGCTGATCGAAGTCAGGGGCAACAAGGAGCACCCCATGACCCGCGGCGGGCTGTGCGTGAAGCTCAAGGACTATCACGACCACCACTACAATCCCGACCGCGTGCTCTATCCCTTGCGCCGCGTGGGCCCCAAAGGCTCGCGCCAGTTCGCGCGCATCAGTTGGGACGAGGCCATCGCCGAGATCACGGCGCGCTGGAAGGAGATCATCGCCAAATACGGCTCGCAGGCCATCATGCCCTATTCCTATCTCGGCAATGAGGGGCTGGTGCAGGGCCTGACCGCGGGCGATGCCTTCTTCAACTGCCTCGGCTCGACGGTCAACGAGAAGACATTCTGTGCGTCGGGCTCGTCCACCGCCTGGCTGCTCACGGTCGGGCCAACCGGCGGGGTGGACCCGGAGAGCTTCGTCCATTCGCGCTACATCGTGCTCTGGGCCTGCAACTCGATCTCCACCAATCTGCATCACTGGCCGTTCATTCTCGAGGCGCGGAAGCGGGGCGCCAAGGTCGTGGTGATCGATAGCTACCGCTCGCGCACGGCCAAGCAGGCCGATTGGCACATCATGCCGAAACCCGGCACCGACGGCGCGCTCGCCATGGGCATTATCGCGGCGCTGATCGAGAACGGCCATGTCGATCGGGACTGGGTAGAGAAGCACACGGTCGGCTTCCCCGAGCTTGCCGCGCGGGCGGCGGAGTTCACGCCGGACTATGTCGAGCGCGTGACGGGCGTGCCGGCGCAGGACGTCGCCAGTTTCGCGCGCGAGTTCGCCACCATCCAGCCTTCGGTGATCCGTATGGGTGTCGCGCTCGAGCGGCACGCCGGCGGCGGCCAGACCATCCGCGCGGTGTGCGCGATCCCGGCGCTTGCCGGCTCATGGCGCCAGGTCGGCGGCGGGTTGTTGCAGATGCCGTTATGGGAGTTCCCGGTGGATTGGGCGCGGGTCTCGCGTCCCGATTTCATTCGCCCCGGCACGCGCGTGGTCAACAATCTCCAGCTCGGCCGCGCGCTCACCGGCGCCATGAAGCTCGATCCGCCGATCATGGGGCTTTACATCTACAACACCAATCCCGTCAGCCAGGCACCGGAGACCAACACCATCGTCAAAGGGCTCAGCCGCGAAGATTTGTTCTTCGTGACGGCCGAGCACTTCGTCACCGATACGGCCGCTTACGCCGACATCGTCCTCCCCGCCACCATGGCGGGAGAGCACGACGACATGATGTTCTCGTGGGGCCACTTCTATCTCACCATCAACGAGCAGGCGATCGAGCCGTGCGGCGAGGCCAAGTCCAACGCCGAGATCTTCCGCCTGCTGGCCGCGGCGATGGGTTTCGACGATCCGCAGTTCAAGATGAGCGACATGGAGCTCGCCGAGCACTATGTCCAATGGGACGCGCCGCAGATGGCGGGTGTCGACATGGAGTATTTCCGCACGAACGGCTATTTCCACCTCGCCGTCGGCACGCCCGACGACCGGCTGCCTCATGCCGAGGGCAAATTCCCCACGCCGTCGGGCAAGGTCGAGTTCCTGGTGAAGGACGCCAAGAACTTCGTCGCGCCGCCCTTCCGCATGATGTACGAGGACAAGCAGTCGGGCGAGGACGTCGAACCGCTTCCGGGTTATGTGCCGCCGCGGGAGAGTGCCGCGACCAACCCGCGCCTCGCCGAGCGCTATCCGCTCAACGTCATCTCGCCGAAGAGTCACGGCTTCCTCAATTCCTGCTACGCCAACGAGACGCACAAGATCAAAGGGCAGGGCGAGCAATTCGTGCTGATCAGCCCGAACGACGCGGCCGAGCGGAGCATCCGCGAGGGCGATCCGGTGCGCGTCTTTAACGACCGCGGCGATTTCGAGGGGCTCGCCCGCGTCACCGACGACGTGCGGGACGGGGGGATCGTGGCGACGCTCGGCTATTGGCGAAGCTTGAACCGCTCGGACGGCTCGGTGAACTCGATCTCCTCGGCAGAGTTCTGCGGCCTCGGGCGCGCGCCGACCTTCTCCGACAATCTGGTGCAAGTCGCCCGCGTGAACTAGCGGTCTATCCCGCTGCCGCGCTTGCGGCGCCTTTTGCCGTCACCTCTTGCAGGACGGTGAAGCCTTCGAACTCCGGATGGCCGAGATAGAGCGGCTTGCCCGCGCCCGCGCCGGCATGGGCCTTGCGAAAGGCGTCCGACCGCGTCCAGTCGAGAAACGCGGCTTCCGAGCGCCACAGCGAGTGCGAGGCGTAGAGCACGTGATCGTCGCGCTCAGGGCCTTTCAGGAGATGGAAGGCGATGAACCCGGGCACGGCCTTGAGATGGCTGTCGCGCGTCAGCCAGACCTGCTCGAAATCGTGCTCGGATCCCCTCCTCACCTTGAAGCGGTTCATGGCGATGAACATGCTCGCAGTCCTTCTGTGACGCGCCCCAGGATAGCTGAGAAAGCCCGGATTTCCAGGGCGTTTGGCCGGATGGGGACCGATCGGCCAGCGACAATTGACCGCCGTCAATAAACCGGCAGGCAACCCGCTCCTATATAACCACGTTGATATCACAGCCCCGCCAAGGAGACCCCCATGAACAAGGACGTTAAGGAGCGCCGCAAAGCGCCGCTTCAGACGCCGACCGATCTCGGCGACAATGCCCGCCGCGACATTAGCGGCGCGCTCAATGCGCTCCTCGCCGATGTGTTCGCGCTGTACCTCAAGACCAAGAATTTCCATTGGCATGTGAGCGGACCCCATTTCCGCGACTATCATCTTCTGTTCGACGAGCAGGCCGACCAGATCTTCGCCATCACCGACGATATCGCTGAGCGGGTGCGGAAAATCGGCGGCACCACGCTGCATTCGATCGGTAATATCGCGCGGCTCCAACGCATTCCCGACAATGATGCCGACTTCGTCGATCCGCTCGACATGCTGGCCGAGCTCAGATCCGACAATCAGGCGCTGATCGCGAGCATGCGCGAGGCGCATGAGCTGTGCGAGGAGGAGAACGACGTGGCGACCACGAGCCTGATCGAGGTGTGGATCGACCAGGCCGAGCGGCGCGTGTGGTTCCTCTTCGAGGCAGCCCGTCGCGGCGATCCGACCGGTCACTGAGCGCGCGGGATGAATCGTCGTTAAGGCCTGGAACTCACAACTCGGAGCAGCACGATGAGCAATCACCTGTTGGCCGTCCTCGCCACCATGGCCACGCTTGCCCTCGCTTCCTGCGGCGGCGCCCCAACCACGCCGGACTTCGTCAAGAAGGCCGCCATGGGCGACCTGTATGAGGTCGAGGCCGGCAAGATCGCGAGCGAAAAGGGCCAGTCGGAGGCGGTGAAAGCGTTTGGCCAGCATATGGTCGAGGCGCATGGCAAGACGAGCGAGGAGCTGAAGGGCATCGTGCAAGCCGAGAAGCTCAACGTCCAGCTGCCGACCAAGCTCAGTAAAAAGCGCCGGAAACTGATCGACGCGTTGAACAATGCCAAGCCAGAGGATTTCGACAAGATTTATGCCATGCAGCAGGTCAAGGCCCACGAGCGGGCCGTCAAGCTCTTCGACGAATATGCCGAGGAGGGCGACAACGCCGCCTTGAAGCAGTTCGCGGCGAACACGCTGCCGACGATCAAGCAACACCGCAAGCAGGCCGAGAAGCTGCCGCAATAGGCTTTCTCTGCCGCCTAAAGTTTACGGAGGCTCATCCATCGTGCTGGTAGAGCCAGTCGAGGCGCTGCAAGGCTCTCTCCTCGTTCCGACGTTCCAGCACGAAGTTGCGAGCAGGCCTCAACGGCCCGCCCAGATGATAGAGCCAGCCATAGCGTCGCGAGAGACGTTGGACGCGAGCAACGCGTGGACGCCGCAGTCCCTCGTAGCGGCTAAGGGCGAAAGGCGGATCACCGGGACTGGCGTCGATGCAGGCGGCAAGGGTGACGGCGTCCTCGATGGCGAGAGCGGCGCCTTGAGCGAGATAAGGCAGGACGGGATGCGCCGCGTCGCCGAGAAGCGCGATGCGGCCCGCGCCGAAGCGGCGCAAAGGGGCGAGGCGATAGAGCGACCAGCTCCGCCAGCTCGCCGCCCGTTCCAGCAATGATTTCGAATCCTTAGTCCAACGCGTGAAGCTTGCGAGCAAAGTTTCGACGGCGCCGGTCTGGTTCCAGCCTTGGCGTTCCGCACCGCCTTCGGTGACGGCGACGATATTGAGCTCTTCCCCGCCGCGGACGGGGTAGTGCACGAGATGGTTCCCCGGCCCAAGCCAGAGCCCGACCACGGGAGCATCGAAGGGGGAGGCAAGGCTTCCACGCGGTAGGCGCGCGCGCCAGGCGGTGGCGCCGGCGAAGCGCAAGTTCGCCTTCGGCATGATGAGAGAACGGACTTTCGACCAGAGCCCGTCGGCGCCGATCAGGCCCGCGCCCTTGGCCTCGCCGCCATCCACGGCTCGCGCCACGACATCGCCGCCTTGCGCATCGACCGCAGTCAGCTCGAAGCCCGGCCTCAGAACGGCGGGGGCGAGGCTTTGCGCTACGGCGCGAAGCCCGGCATGGAGGTCGGCGCGGTGCAGGGTGAGGTAGGGAGCGCCGTAGCGCTGCTCGGCGTGCGTGCCGAGCGGTACAGATGAGAGCCTGCGGCCCGAGATCCCGTCATAGATCAAGATCGCCTCGGGTCTGAAGGCATGAGGCTCGACGACGTCGAGCACGCCAAGGGCGGCAAGCGCCCTTGTAGCATTGGGGCCGAGTTGGATGCCGGCCCCGGTCTCTTCGGTGAAGTGGGAGCGTTCGAGGATCTCGGTCGCGATCCCGCGCCGGCCGAGGGCGATGGAAGCCGCAAGTCCGCCGATGCCGCCGCCGGCAATGAGCACACGCTCTCCCCGCTTGGGCATGAGGAGGTCGGCCTCAAGCCGCCGGTGCGCCTGGCGGAGCAGTGGCGACGTAGATGCAACCTGGCGGGTCGCTCTCGGTCTGCTTTAGCGCGTGGTCATGCACGAACAAGGTCGAGCAATAAGGGCAGACAATGTGCGCCTCGTGGCCCATGTCGAGATAGACGTGGGGGTGATCGTGCGGCGGGGTCGCCCCCATGCACTGGAATTCCTTGACGCCGATCTTGATCCGGTCGACGCCCTGGTCGTTCACCAAATGAGGCACGAGCGTTTGAGCCATGGCCGTTGTTCGGTCTCGCGTTCGGAAATGGCGGCGAGCATAGTGACCCTTAAGCCAAAGCGGTAGATCAAGAATGAAGAGCTTCGATTCGGACGGCGTGAGGATCGCCTATATCGACGAGGGGGAAGGGGAGCCCATCCTCCTCATCCACGGCTTCGCCTCCAATGTCGCGGCCAATTGGCGCGATGCGCATTGGGTGCGCGCGCTCACTGAGGCCGGACGCCGCGTTATCGCCTACGACAATCGCGGGCACGGGCGAAGCGAGAAGCTCTACGACCTGAGCCTTTATGGCGCGCCGATCATGGCCGAGGACGCGCGCCGCCTGCTCGACCATCTCGGCATCGCCCGCGCCGACGTGATGGGCTATTCCATGGGCGCGCGCATCGCCGCATTCCTCGTCGTCAACCAACCACGGCGCGTGCGGAGCTTGGTACTGGCCGGCGCCGGGATCAATCTGGTGCGCGGCATGGTGGGGACCGGGCCGATCGCGAAGGCGCTCGAGGCGCCCCGCATCGAGGACGTGACCAACGACACCGCCCGCAGCTTCAGGGCCTTTGCCGAGCAGACGGGAAGCGATCTCAAGGCGCTTGCCGCTTGCATGCGCGGTCCGCGCGAGAAGATTACCGCTCAGGACCTTGCCCGCATCGCCGTGCCCACGCTCGTTGCCGCCGGCAGCGAGGACGTGATCGCAGGCTCTGGCAGAGAGCTTGCAAGTCTCATCCCCGGTGCCCAACTCCTTGATATCGCAGGGCGCGACCATATGAAAACCGTCGGCGATACGCGTTTCAAGCAGGGCGTGCTCGACTTTTTAACCAGCCGGGCTTAGTTCAGTGGTCTCGTGGTAGGCCGAGCCCCTAGGATTCCTGAAAGAGGGGGCAGATCGAGGTTCCGATGGTGCAGAAGTCCTTCGCGGCGGCAGAGCCGCAGATCAAGAGCTACGATCCGATCTGGAGTCAGGTGCGGCGCGAGGCCGAAGAGATCAGCGCGGCCGAGCCTGCGCTTGGCGGCTTCATCTATGCGACGGTGCTTTCCCATAAGCGCCTCGAAGATGCCGTGTGCCATCGGCTCGCGCGACGCCTGCACCATTCGGCGCTCGATACCGGCCTTCTGCACAAGACGTTCAACGAGGTGCTCACGGCCGACCCCTCGCTCGGCGATGCGTTCCGCGCCGACCTCATGGCCACCGTCAAACGCGACCCGGCCTCCGGGCGCCTGATCGAGCCCTTGCTTTATTACAAAGGGTTTCATGCGCTTGAGACCTATCGCATCGCGCACGCGCTGTGGAAGGCCGGGCGCAAGGACTTCGCCCTTTATCTGCAGAGCCTGACTTCGCGCTTCCTCCAGGTCGACATCCATCCCGCTGCCGTGATCGGCAAAGGCATCATGTTCGACCACGCCACCGGCATCGTCATCGGCGAGACCGCCGTGGTCGGCGATAATTGCTCGATGCTGCACGGCGTGACCCTTGGCGGCACCGGCAACGAGAAAGGCGACCGCCATCCCAAGATCGGGCGCGGCGTGATGATGGGCGCGGGCGCCAAGATTCTCGGCAACATCAAGGTCGGCGACTGCGCGAGAGTCGCGGCCGGAAGCGTCGTGCTCAACGACGTGCCTCCGCGGCGGACCGTGGCAGGGGTGCCGGCCCGCGAGGTCGGCTTTGCCGGCTGCGAAGAGCCCGCGCTTGCCATGGATCAGATGTTCGTGGGCGATGACGAAGCAAGCCGCAGCTAGCAGCCGGCAGCAACTGGGAGGCCCGCTCATGTGGGTGTCGGGGAGGGCGCGGTGACCAGCGACGAAATCCTCAAGCTCGAACGCTACCTCAAGAAGGTCTTCCGCCTGCCTGAGCTTCAGGTGCGGCAGCGCCCGCGTAAGGAGGACTCCGCCGAGGTCTATATCGGCGAGGAGTTCATCGGCGTCCTCTTTCGCGACGACGATGAGGGCGAGATCGCCTATCAGTTTCAGATGGCGATCCTCGATTACGACCTTAAGGACTAGTCGAGTGCCGTTCCGGCACGCTCGTTAACTACTTCTTTAGAATTCATGCAGAGGGCCTGCCCCCCTGGCTAGAGTGCTCCCCAGGTGACGAGCACGGCGGGGGGTCCCCGATGCAATCCCTGGCAATTTATCTTTACGTGATGGCTGTCGGCTTCGTCGCGGCCGGCATGCTGGCGAGCTTCGTTCAGCTCGTCTTGGGCGAGCCGATGCGCTTCGGCATGGAGCCGAACTCGATCCTCGCCTCAATCGGCGCCGTGCTCCTGCGTGTGCTTGCCGGGCCTGCCATTCTCATGCGCAACGCGTGGCGGGGCTTGAAGCTCCAGGCCCGCCCGAAGATCTGGTTCGGCGTTTCCGCGGCCATTGCGGCCGTCTGGAGCCTGTTCTCAGGGGCGTTGCTGCTCGATCTGATCTTGAAGCTCTAGCGCGCTGTCAGCCCGCAAAAAAGAGAGCCGGCCTCTTGGGGAGGCCGGCTCGAGTAAAGGCCCGGTGGGGTCGGGGATGGGTGGGGGGATGGTCACCGGGCCTTGTAAACTGGGTGTCGAAAACTCCTGCTAGTGGCTGTTAGAGGCTGAAATCGCGGTTTGCGGCGCGGTGTCCGGCGGCAAGAGCGAGATCCACACCAGCGGATTCTTCTCGGACTGCCGCTTGACGAAGGTGTAGGGCGTTTCGGCCCAGCGCACGACGTCGCGGCGCTTGTTGTCGAGAACGAAATCGCCGCCGTCGGTGCGCACCGTCAGCACGGCGTGGCCTTCGTTGTTCTCGTCGCGGACTACCGTGATCAGTAGCGTGCTCTCAGGAAATCCGCGCTCGACAAGCATGCGGCGCTTGAGCAGCACGTAATCCTCGCAATCGCCTTTGTTGGCGGCCGGGTAAGTCCACACTTCCGGCTTGCCGTAAAGCTCGATATCGGTGATGGGAGCGACGGCCGTGTTCACGGCGCTGTTCACCTCCTCGATCTCCTGGAATTTCGCGGCAGTGAGCTGGATCCGGTCGGCGAAGCGGCGCCCTGGGCGGCACTCGGCTTGGTATTCCCGGCAAAATGTCACGTAGCCGACCGGCGGCAAGGTATCGCCGAAGGACGTCATGAACGCGACTTTCTGCACGTGTGGCGTCGACACCAGGCTGATCGCACGATCATTGGTGGCATCGGCCGGCATGGACGAAATAAACATCAAGAAGGCAGAGCCCACGACAAACTGTTTCATTGCACCCCCCGTATTCTTGAGGGGCACTATCTCAGAGAGACTTTGAGATCCCGATAAGAGAAGAGATCGCTTTGAAGTAGTATTGGTAGGGGTTTTTTAGTGAGGACTACTCAAACCTGAACGTTCTGGCATTAGCTAAAATTTTAGCTAATCCGGGAACAAATCGTGTTTCCGCGCCCAAAGCGGGCGCATGCCGCGCCGGCGATCATCTCTCAAGAGGGCGGGGCTGTCCTAGCCGAAGCTGCGGGCGAGGCTGTCGGGATCCTGAAGCTCGACGAACTGAAGGGCTATGCCCTGCTCGTGGTGGCGCACGACGCGGCCGCGCATACGGCCGAGAATGACCACCGTGCCGGTGGGCGGCTTTACGGCGCAGGCGACCGAAGCGCCGCTCAACGAGACGTCGATCACCCGGCAGTTATGCACGTCGCCGTTCGGCAGGATCAGCTTGGAGGCGTTGATGCGGGGCACGACGCGCTCGTGCTTGCGCTCCTCGCCAAGCCCCAGGCTCTTCTGGTTGACGAGCCAGGTCAAAAGATTGGCAATGCGTTCTCGCTTATAGAGGCTCGCCAGAATGCGCACGGCAAAGCCTCCCTCGAAGGCGCGCACCACGATGCCCTCGATGCGGCCGAGATTGTCGAGATAGGCCACAATGCGCTCGCCAGGTTCGCAGGCCACGGGCGCCAGCATGGCCATCCCGCCTGCCGACATGTTGATGACCTGGCAAGGATATTCCTGTTTGTCTTCGCGCATGAAGCGGCCGAAGACAGTCACCGGCACCCGGCGGTGCCGGCGGCGTTCCGGCACGATCTTGGCAAGCGGCCGGTGCATCCTGCGCTCAAGGAGCCGCTTCCCGCGTTCCGTCAGGGACTCTGCGGAGGTTTGATCCTCGATTGTGGGGACGCTCATCCTGCCGCCGGGGTTGCGTGGCATAAAAATGGCAAATTCACGGGCACGCTAGGCCGATCTCGGTTAAGGAACGGCTAAGCTTTCGCCCCAAAACGATAATTATCCGTAGGCGTCCTTGTTGCGCGGCTAATCGCCTTCGCCCAGGCCGCCCTCCAGGACGCGGAAGCGCCGCCTGGCGAGGCGTATGACGTCGGCGCCGCCTGGCGCCATGAACCCCGGGACCCCATCAGGCCAATGCGTGTTGAGCTCGATGATCTCCTGGCGCAGCAGCGGTTCGGCGCCGAGCCAAAAGGGCGGTTCGATCGCGGTGATGGCGCCGAGAATGCGATTGATTGCCTCGCCGGTATGGATCAACGGCAACAGCACGAACTCAAAGTTCGCCTGCCGGTTGGTGTGCGAATAGGCCTTGAAGCGGCCGTATCCGACGGCGGCATCGGCGAACACGGTGCGGAGCAGGGAGGCGACGGCGTCGCGGTCGGCGTCTTCCCACAAGCTCAACAGGTCCGCGCCTCGGAGCTCGCGCCCAAACTGCTCGCAAATCCTCGTGCCGGCAAGGCGGAAGCGGTGGCCGAGCAGCCCGACGCCTTCGGCAATGAAGGTCTCGGGCAAGAGGGCGGCGATCCTGGCCGGCTCGATCTCGAAGCGGCGCGGCGCAACGCGGCCATTGCGTACGCGATCCCAGTACGCGTAAAGCTGCCTGCTCGTTGGCTGCTGCATTACCCCACCCGACCCTAAACGCTACACCGTACCCAAACGCGCGCCCAACCTTCCGCCAAGCCAAGGTAAACATCCCTCTTTGGCACAAAGGCTGAGCTTCCAATGCTCATGGACCAACAAAGCAGGGAGTGTGCCAGCGCTAGGGAAGCGGCGCGCGCTGCGGGCGCTTGTCGGTCATTATGGTTGCCGCGGGCGGATGTGAGCGCTTTTCGAGAGCTTCTCAGCCATGGCAACGACTGAACCGGTCCTCAACGTCCCCCGCAGCGTGGCAGGCGTCGCGGCGCTTCTGATCGGCGTCCAATTCGTCAGAGGCCTCTTGCCCGATGAGTTGGATCTCACGCTGCTGCTCGCGCTGGCGTTCATTCCGGCGCGCTATAGCGGCGCTGCGCTCGAGCTTCCTGGGGGATATCTCACCGCGGTGACGTCATTCGTGACCTATATGGTGGTACATGCCGGGTGGCTGCACCTCGTGGTGAATTTGCTGTGGATGCTCGCCTTCGGCAGCGCCGTGGCGCGCCGCATGGGCGGTCTCAAGTTTCTCTCCTTCTCGGTGCTGTGCGGCATCGCCGGAGCGTTCACGCATCTGCTCTTCCACTATGGCGATATGGCGCCCGTCGTCGGGGCTTCGGCGGCGATCTCGGGTCAGATGGCGGGCGCGCTCAGGTTCATCTTCGGGGCGCGGCGGCTTCCAGGGCAGCGAACTCCCGATTTTGTGGGCGCGCCGCTGATGAGCCTCGGGCAGACCTTGAGCGACAAGCGCATCGTCGCCTTCCTCCTCTTCTGGGTGGCGCTTAACGCCTATTTCGGCCTCAGCGCCGTCAGGATCGCCGGCGAGGAAGGCGGGATCGCCTGGGAGGCCCATATCGGCGGGTTTCTCTGCGGTTTGCTCATCTTCGGCGCCTTCGACGAGGGCAAGCCGGTCGAGGACGAGCCCCGTCTCGCTTAGGGGGCCGGAATTCTGCTGCAACTTTCCAGGTCTCTTGCGCGTCTATCCGGTCCGGGACAGAATGTCGCAGACAACGGGGCCGCAGTTCCCGGGCTGGAGGAGACGCGTATGAACGTCGCTGCAATTCTGAAGCAGAAGGGCAGGGAGGTCTTTACCACCGCGCCCGACACGACGCTGCACGATATCGCCAAGCTGCTCGGCGTTCACCGCATCGGCTGCATCGTCGTAACCGGATCGGACGGCAAGGTCATCGGCATCGTGTCTGAACGCGACATCGTGCGCGAGATCGCACGAGCCGGGTCCAAGGTGCTGAAAGACCCGGTCGAGACCTGCATGACCAAGGCGGTGGTGACCTGCCGGGAATCCGACACCATCGACAGGCTGATGGCCGAGATGACGGCACACCGGTTCCGCCACATGCCCGTGGTCGAGAGGGGCCGGCTGATCGGGCTCGTCTCGATCGGTGACGTGGTGAGGATGCGGATCGCGGAAGCGGAGATGGAAGCCGCGGCGATGCGCGAATACATTGCCACGGGCTAAGCGGATCTAGGCGGCGAGCGCCCGAACGGCAGCCTTGATCTCGTCGATCTGCTTCTCGGCCGCTCGCTCGCCGAGCTCAATCGCCTCGTAGGCGCGGTGGAAATCGAACAATCCGAAGTCGCCCAGCTTCGGCCCGATGGTGATGTCGGGCGGGTCGCCGGCGAGCCGCGACCGCGCGATGCGGTCCTGAGTGATGTGGATGGCGTCCATCATCACCGCCGACATGCCGGGCGCGCCGTTGCTTCGGCCGAAAATCTGCCGATGCAACAGATGAACGGCCGCGCGGCCGTTGCTGCCGACAAGCTCAGCCCCGTCGGTGGCCAACGAGGGTTCGGGTAAGGCTTCCTGATCGTGGATCACGGCGCCTTTGCTGAAGACGTCGTTACTGAGATTGACGGCGATGACGATGCGGGCGCCGAGCGCGCGGCACACCGAGACCGGGATCGGGTTGACCAGCGCGCCGTCGATCAGCCAGCGGCCGTTGATCTGCACGGGCCGGAAGATGCCGGGCAGCGCGAAGGACGCTTGCAGCGCGTTCACCAGACTCCCCTTGTTGAGCCACACCTCGTGCCCGGTGCCGAGCTCGGTGGCGACCGCCACGAACTTCCGCTCCATTTGCTCGATGGTGAAGTCGCGCAGATGGTGCTCGAGCCGCTCGTTCAAGCGCTGGCCGGTGATGAGACCGGAGCCCGCGAAATTGATGTCGAGGAAGCCGAAAAGGCGGCGGCGGGTCAGGGCGCAGGCGAAGTTTTCCAGCGCATCGAGCCGGCCGGTGATGTAGCAGGCGCCGGCCACCGCCCCGATCGAGGTGCCGGCAACGATGTCGGGCTCGAGCCCCGCGGCGATCAGGCTTTTCAGCACGCCGATATGGGCCCACCCGCGGGCCGCACCGCCGCCAAGGGCGATGCCAATCGTCGGTCGTCCGGTACTCACCATGGTCAAGGCCCAAGCCGGAGAGGGTCCGGCCGCTCCTGGGCCGCACACGACCATCCTTGGACTTCAACCGGCATGGCCGAATGCGACGATCTAGCCGCGGAGTATATTACTCCGAACTCTTTAAGGTTCTCTTTGCGGCACCAGCATGACGGTAGACGGCCTCCGGGTCGAACTGTCGCTCCGCGTCAACGAAGCTGAGCGACACGCTGCCAGGCGCGGCACCGAGCGGGATCACCCGATAGAAGCAGGTTCGGCGCCCGGTGTGACAGGCCGCCTCGGCCCCAGCCGTCTCGACCTTCAGCCAGATCGCATCCTGGTCGCAGTCGGTGCGCATCTCGACGACGCGTTGAGAGTTCCCGCTCTCCTCGCCCTTGCGCCAGAGGCGGCCACGCGACCGCGACCAATAATGCGCTTCCCCGGTTTCGATGGTGCGGGCAAGCGCCTCTTCATTCATGTAGGCGAGCATCAACACCTCGCCGGTCCTGGCGGAAGTGGCGACCACGGGCACGAGGCCTTCGGCGTCGAATCTCGGCGCGAAGACGGTGCCTTCCTCGCTTTCGGGCTTGTTCTTAGGGGCAGGGAAGCGGGCAGCGTTGCTCACCGCGATATGTCCTTCGCGGCCGTTTCCGTCAGCCGCGGCCGCGCTCGGTCGCAAGCATCATGAAACGCGCCTGCTGCGCCGGATCTTCTTTGAAGATGCCGGTGAACTGGGTGGTGATGGTGGCGACGTCGGGTTTCTTCACGCCGCGGATCGACATGCATTGATGCACCGCCTCGATCATCACCGCGACGCCCTTCGGCTTCAGCGCCTTGTCGATGGTCTCGGCGATCTGCGCGGTCATGGTCTCTTGCGTCTGCAAGCGGCGCGCGAACACGTCCACCACGCGGGCAAGCTTGGAGATGCCGACCACCCGGTCGGTCGGAAAATAGGCGACATGCGCCTTGCCGACGAAGGGGATCATGTGATGCTCGCAATGAGAGTGGAGCTCGATGTCGCGCAGCATGACAATGTCGTCATAGCCAGCCACCTCGTCGAAGGTGCGCGACAGCACCTCGAGCGGATCCTCGCGATAGCCCGAGAAGAACTCGTCATAGGCCGACGTGACGCGGCGCGGGGTCTCACGCAAGCCCTCGCGGTCGGGATTGTCGCCGGCATAGGCGATCAGAGTGCGCACGGCCTCCTCGGCCTCCTCCCGCGACGGGCGCAGAATGCCGGGTCCGCGGCCGATCTCGGCTTGCGGCCGCGTCCTGAGTTTCTTAACCGTGGCGTCCATGAGATACGAAGCTTTCCTTGTCTGGCTTAACGCCTAACGGCCATGGGCCGTTTCGGGCCTTCACTTGGGATAGTATAGCGTGCTCGTCAACAATCAGGTTGCGGTCCTTGCCTCCCCGCCCTCTCATTCTTAAGCCCGGCTGCATATATAATGCGTGATTTCTGCCTGCAAGGCGAGCCCGGCCTGACCGAGACAACGCATGACATTGCCTGACGACATCTATAGCCAAAGCATCCTCGAACTTGCCGCCGCCATGCCGCGGACGGCAAGGCTTGCCGCGCCTCAAGCCACGGCAAGGGCCCATTCGAAGCTCTGCGGCAGCACCGTCACGGTCGATCTCGCCATGGAGGGCGACATGGTGACCGACTATGGCCAAAGCGTGAAGGCTTGCCTTCTTGGCCAGTCGGCGGCTTCGGTGATGGGCCGCGAGATCGTCGGTTCGACCGCGGCGGAATTGCGCGCGGTGGGAAGCGCCATGCGGAGGATGCTGAAAGAGGACGGCCCGCCGCCGCACGGCAAATGGGGCGACCTGGCCGTGCTCGAGCCGGTGCGCGACTACAAGGCCCGCCATGCCTCGACCCTTCTCGTGTTCGACGCGGTGGAGGACGCCATCTCCCAGATCGAGGCCAAGCGGGCTGCCGAAGCCAAGGCTCCGCGCTCGGAAGAGCATGTCTAAGACGATCCGGGAGAGCGAGGGCAGCGTGCCGGGCGGCGCGCGGATTGCAAGGGCGTTGCTGCTTGCCCCGATTGCCCTCTATCGCCTCACCATCTCGCCGCTGCTTGGCGTGAACTGCCGGCATGTGCCGTCCTGCTCAGACTATGCGCGCGAGGCCGTCGACACGAACGGGGCGTGGAAGGGCGGCTGGCTCGCGCTGTCGCGGATCTGCCGCTGCCATCCTTGGGGCAGCCACGGCTTCGATCCCGTGCCCGACCTGAGAGACGAGCGCCATCCCTTTGCGCCCTGGCGCTACGGCCGCTGGCGCATAAACCCCCGTGACGCGGTAATCGATTCCCGCTAAAAGCACGCGCACGATCAATCCATCTTACCTGCGCTGGTACGCAGGAGTGAGAGGAGCAAACGTCATGTCGCAAGTCTCCCTGACATTTCCCGATGGCGCCAAGCGCGAGGTGCCGGCCGGCACCACCGGCCTCGATGTGGCAAAGTCGATCTCGCCGTCGCTGGCCAAGCGCACCGTGGCGATGAGCCTCGACGGCAAGCTTGCCGACCTCGCGTCTCCCATCAGCGCCGACGCCGCGATCAAATTCCTCGCGCGCACAGATCCCGAGACGCTCGAGCTGATCCGCCACGACGCCGCTCATGTGATGGCCGAGGCGGTGCAAGAGCTATATCCCGGAACTCAGGTCACGATCGGGCCGGTCATCGAGAACGGCTTCTACTACGACTTCGCGCGCGACGAGCCCTTCACGCCCGAAGATCTTCCCAAGATCGAAGCCAGGATGCGCGAGATTATCGCGCGCGACTCTCCCTTCTCCTGCGAGGTGATGGACCGGAAGGCGGCGAAGAAGCTGTTCGCCGACAAGGGCGAGGTCTTCAAGCTCGAGCTGATCGACGCGATTCCCCAAGGCGAGCAGATCAAGATCTATTCGCAACGCGAGTGGCTCGATCTCTGCCGCGGGCCGCATATGACCTCGACCGGAAAGGTCGGCAAAGGCTTCAAGCTGCTCAAGATTGCCGGCGCCTATTGGCGCGGGGATTCGACCAAGCCCATGCTCCAGCGCATCTACGGCACGGCCTTCGCCAGCGAGGAGGACCTCAAAGCCTATCTCACGCAGCTCGAAGAGGCGGAGAAGCGCGACCACCGCCGTTTGGGCCGCGAGATGGACCTGTTCCACTTCCAGGAAGAGGCTCCGGGCGCCGTGTTCTGGCATCCCAAGGGCTGGGCGCTGTTCACGGCGTTGATCGCCTATATGCGCCGCCGCCAGAACGCGTGGGGTTATGTCGAGGTGAACTCGCCCGACATGATGGAGCGCAAACTGTGGGAGCAGTCCGGCCATTGGGAGAAGTTCGGCGACCTCATGTACGTCACCGAGACCCCTGACGAGCGCATCTATGCCTGCAAGCCCATGAACTGCCCCGGCCATGTGCAGATCTTCAAGCACGGCCTGAAGAGCTATCGCGACCTGCCGTTGCGCATCGCCGAGTTCGGCAAGGTGCATCGCTACGAGCCGTCGGGCGCGCTGCATGGACTGCTGCGCGTGCGCCATTTCACCCAAGACGACGCGCATATCTTCTGCACCGAGGAGCAGATCACCGAGGAATGCGTGCGGCTCAACGAGCAGATGCTCTCGATCTATCGCGACTTCGGCTTTACCGATGTGCGCATCAAATTCTCCGACCGCCCCGCCAAGCGGGTCGGCGCCGACGCGGTGTGGGACAAGGCTGAGGCCGCGCTCAAGCGCGCGGTCGAGGCGGCCGGTCTCGCTTACGAGCTGAACCCGGGGGAGGGCGCCTTCTATGGGCCCAAGCTCGAATATGTGTTGCGCGATGCGATCGGGCGCGACTGGCAGTGCGGCACGATCCAGGTCGATCTCAATCTGCCGGGGCGGCTCGGGGCGTTCTATATCGGCCCTGACGGCGAGAAGACGCTGCCGGTGATGATCCACCGCGCCATGTTCGGGTCGCTCGAGCGATTCACCGGCATCCTCATCGAGCATTATGCCGGGCATCTGCCGCTGTGGCTCGCGCCGGTGCAGGCCGTGGTCGCTACCATCGTGTCGGATGCCGACGTCTATGCCGGCGCGGTGCTCGAGGCGCTCGTCAAAGCGGGCTTGCGCGCCGAGGCCGATCTCCGCAACGAGAAGATCAATTACAAGGTGCGCGAGCATTCGCTCGCCAAAGTGCCGGTGCTGCTCGTGGTGGGCAAGCGCGAGGCCGAGGAGAGGACGGTCTCGGTGCGGCGGCTTGGGAGCCAGCAGCAAGAGGTGATGTCGCTCGATGCCGCGCTCCAGATGCTTTCCGACGAGGCGGTTCCGCCTGATTTGCGCGGCGAGCCAAAACGCGAGGCGGCTTGAGATTCAAGAACCGCCTTTTCCCGCCACTCTTTGTCATGCACGCGAAAGCGGGCATCCAGTAACCCCGGCGCTCGCGAGCAAACTGAGGGCGGTGGTTACTGGATCGCCCGGTCAAGCCGGGCGATGACAGGTAAGTATTAAATGGACTCAGCACCTGCAATTCTGACCATCGGGCATTCGCGGCATCCACTCGAGCGGTTCATTGCGCTTCTCCAAGAGGCGCAGGTCACAGCCCTCGCCGATGTGCGCTCGGCCCCCATGTCGCGCTTTTCGCCGCATTTCAACAGAGGTGCCTTGGCAGCGTCGCTTGCCGCGCAAGGCATCGACTATGTCTTTCTGGGGAAGGAGCTCGGCGGGCGTCCCGCACGGCAGGAGATGTATACGCAAGGCCGGGCGGATTACGAGAAGATGGCCGCCTCACCGGAATTTCGCGTTGGCCTGGCGCGGCTGACGGGAGCAGCGGAGCGGCACCGGGTCGCGGTGATGTGCTCCGAGGCTGACCCTCTCGATTGTCACAGGTGCTTGCTCGTCGGCCGCGCGTTAGCCGGCGGAGGGATCGATGTCGGTCACATCCTAGCGTCCGGCGCCGTCGTCACCCATGCGCAGGCTGAAGACCGTCTGCTCGATCTCGAAAATCTCGCTGAAGCCGGTCTGCTGCTGCGGTCTCGCGACGAGCGGCTGGCGGAGGCCCATCGCTCCCGCTGCCGCAGGGTTGCCTATGCGCGGGCGGGCAGCGGCTAGCGCGACGATGGGCGGAGCAGGATACCGGGATTGATCAGAGGGGCATTGGGGTCGGCAGGCGCCGTCGGCGAGAAGCCGTCGAAGGCGGCTCCCACGTTGGGCGAGGGAGCTTGCCCATCGCCCGCCACGACTCCGCCAGCGGGTGGAGGCGGGAGCTCGGGCGGATCGGTCAGCGCCTTGAGGTCCTCCGGCGAGGTCGGCCCATCGTCGACGACCACCTCGACCTGCTTGGCGTCGCCCGCCTCGATCGAGAACTTGCGCGTATAGCTCAAGCCGGCATGGTCGGCGACCACGGCGTAACTGCCCGGAGCCAGGATGTGGGTCGGCAGCGCGCCAGCGTTCTCCTTCACCACGTCGCCGGCCGAGGTGAGGATGGTCCATTTCGTGTCGGCGAGCGCCTCGCCGCCGAGCGACTGAACGAGCTTGAAGGTCGTCTTGGACCCGGTTTGCTTGATGGTTGCTTCGGTGACCTTGCCCGGCTCGACCGTCACGTCAACCCCGACGGTCGCGTTGGCGTCGCCATAGAGGCTTTCGATGCGATAGGCCCCGGCATTGAGCCTGACGACCAGGCCGGGCTTGGCGTTGTGGAGGATCTTCTGGCGATTGCCGAACTGATCCTCCTCGTCGGAAAGGATGTCGAATCTGACGGCGCCCTCCGGCAGGGGCTCGCCGCTGGGGAGCAAGGCGGCAAGCTTCAGGCCCCCGGTGTTGAGCACGAAGGTCTCCTCCAGCGAGCGGCCGCTGTCCACTTTGATCTTCTTGGTGAGATTGGAAAGGCCGTAAGCGGCATTGACGAGATATTCGCCGGGAAGCAGCGCCGCCGTCGGGTTCGCCTCGCGGTGCGTGCTGAGGAGTTTGTAGCCGCCGCCCTCAGGTGAAGTCTTCGATGCATAGACGCGCCACGTGAGCCCGGTTTGCAGTTTTGGTCCTGCCTCGGTGATGAGGGCTTTGAAGGTCACGGGGACGGGGAGCTGAATTTGCGGCGCAGGCGCCGCCGCGATCTTGGCGGCGGGCGGGGGCGCCGGCGGAGCGATCGGCACGGATTGGACGAGATTGACGGGAGGCGCTTCCGGCGCGGCGGCGGGTGCGGGCCGGGCGAGCATGGTGGTCTCGCCGGGAGGAGGCGATGCGGATTTGTGCACCGCCGTTTCGCCGGCTGGTTCCGGAGCTTGTGCGGGCGCTGCTTGAGAGGGCTTCGCCGCCGATTGAGGCTGCGGCTCGGACGCCACGCTTTCGGCTTCCGCCGGGATCGGCGCGACCGGTGGCGCGGCTCGAGCGGGCGCTGCATCGAGATCGATGGGCTGGGCGGTGGCCACCCCTGCCGGCAAGGGGGAGGCCATCGCCGGCAGGGCGGCGGTCCCCTCAGCCGCGACCACTTGAGGGGCAGGCGCACCCGGCGTAACGATAGCGTCGAGCACGGTGGCGAGGCCTTGCTTGAGCTCGGCCGCATTGGTCGCGGCGACGAAGGTTCCGCCGGTCGCCCCGGCGACACAAGTCAAGGGCTTGAGCTCATCGGGCTTGTCGTTGAAGCCGATCACGTGGATGCGGAGGCTTTGCGACTTCTCCTTTAGCGCGACGGCCGTCGAGCAGATGTCGGCGTCGCAGGTATCGCCGCCATCGGCGATGAGGACGATATCGAACCGGCCTTGCGTTTGAGCGGCCTTGGCGGCGTCGCTCAAGGCGGCGGCAATGGGGGCCTGGCCTTTCGGCTTGATCTTGTCGAGGAGCTTGCTCTGCGACGCGAAAGTAAGCTCGCCAGGCTTCGCCAAGATCTCGCTGTCGGCGCAGTTCGACGCCTTGCGATGGCCGAAGGCGACGAGCCCGAACGATAGGCGACCCGCGTAACTTCCCAGCGCTTGGCCAAGCTCTGTCCGTACCGCCGCGAGCTTGCCGGTGCTCCCGATCTTCGCGTTCATGCTGCTCGAGGCGTCGAGCACGACGATCGCGGCGGGGGAGCTTGACGTGGCGGCGGGAGGGGGTGCGGTCTCGGCTACCGCGACGCCCGCTCCGAGAAGAGCGGCGGGCAAGAGCAGGAGCCTAAGCCCCGCGCAGCGTTTCCCCCGCATGGCGATCGCTCCGATAAGTCGGCCGCAAGCTGTTATACCCCGTTTCGGGTGCGCACAACGGGGCGAAAGTCCTTTGGGAATAAGGCCGATTTGGGGTGACTCGGCGGTTCATTTGCCCCTCCTGTCCGGGAGGGATTCCGGCATTGTTCGAGGTCCTTTTTCAGGATAGGGAACGCGACCTTTCACCACCCCCTCCCTTCGCGGCACATGACGAACCCAGCCATAGACCTCCTGCTTGCCCGTCGCTCGGTTTCCGCCAACGCTCTGGGAGAGCCGGGGCCGAGCGCGGCGGAGATTGAGCTGATCCTCAGGGCAGCCTCGCGCGTGCCCGACCACAAGAAACTCGTGCCCTGGCGCTTTCTCCTGTTCCAGGGTGAGGCGCGGGCCACATTCGGCAACGTCCTCGCCGAAGTCTGCCGCGAAGAGGAGACGGACCCGGGTGCCTTCCGGCTCGAAAACGAGGCGAAGCGGTTCTTGCGCGCGCCCCTGGTTATCGCCGTGATCTCGCGCGTGGTGAAGAACCCGGCAGCGCCGGAATGGGAGCAGATCCTCTCGGCCGGCGCCGCCTGCCAGAATCTCATCCTCGCCGCCACGGCGCTCGGCTACGGCGCGCAATGGATCACCGAGTGGTGCGCCTATAGCGAAGGGGTGCGCAAAGCGCTAGCGCTTGCCGAGAACGAGCGCGTCGCCGGTTTCGTCTATATTGGCACCGCCAAAGAGATGCCGGAGGAGCGGGAGCGGCCAACGCTTGGCGAGATCGTCGCGCCCTGGCGCCCTTGAGGTTGTGGCGTCGGGAAGGAGAGGGCTTAAGAGAGTTGCCATGTTCTACGACGCGATCGCCAATAATCATGGCCTTGCCCTCGATCCCTTCAAGGCGCTGGTCGCGCCGCGCCCGATCGGTTGGATCTCGACGCTCGGCAGGAATGGCGTGGTCAATCTTGCGCCTTACAGCTTCTTCAACGCCGTCTCCGAAGATCCGCATTTCGTGATGTTTGCCTCCGGCGGCCGCAAGGACAGTCAGCGCAATGCCGAGGACACCGGTGAGTTCGTCTGCTCGCTCGCCACCTACGATCTGCGCGAGGCGATGAGCCGGACCTCGGCCGCGGTCGAACCGGAGGTCGACGAGATGCGGCTCGCCGGGCTCACGCCCGCGCCATCGCGGCTCGTGGCGCCGCCCCGCGTGAAGGAGTCGCCGGTCGCTTTCGAGTGCCGCTATTGGCGCACCATCGAACTGCCGGGCCGGAACGGTGGACTAAGCGGCCACGCCATCGTGCTTGGCCAGGTCGTCGGCGTCCACATCGCCGACGAGGCGATCATCGGCGGCAGGGTCGATGTGACCAGGCTCAAGCCCATCGCCCGGCTCGGCTACGGCGATTATGCGGTGATCGAGGAGGTTTTCACTCTGCCGCGGCCAGGCGTGCGGGGCGCGTCTCAATAGCCGAACTGCTCCGACAGAATGCGCTCGGCAAGGGTGTGGCCCGGGTCGAACATCATGAAGATGTCGATGCCGCTTTCCTCCATTACCTCGACCTTGACCACGTCGCGGAACTCGGTGTGGTCGGCGACGGCGCTGACGGGCCGCTTATCGGGCTCGAGCACCTCGATGGTGACATGAGCGTCGTTGGGCAAGAGGGCGCCGCGCCAGCGCCGCGGACGGAACGGGCTGATCGGGGTGAGCGCCAGGAGCGGCGCGTTGATCGGCAGGATCGGCCCATGGGCCGAGAGATTGTAGGCGGTCGAGCCGGCAGGCGTCGACACCAGCACGCCGTCGCAGATGAGCTCATCGAGGCGGACCGTGCGGTCGACGGCGATCCGGAGCTTGGCGGCCTGATATATCTGACGGAACAGTGACGCCTCATTGATAGCAAGCGCCTCGTGCTTGGCGCCGTGCTTGTCGTGGGCCGTCATGCGCAAGGGGTGGATGACCGTGAGCTCGGCAAGCTTGAGCCGCTCCTTGAGGCTGTCCTCGCGGTAGTCGTTGAGGAGGAAGCCGACCGACCCGCGGTTCATGCCGTAGATCGGAATGCGGCTGTTGAGATGGCGGTGCATGGTTTGCAGCATCAGGCCGTCGCCGCCAAGGGCGACAATGGCGTCGGCCTCTTCGGCCGAAGCGTTGCCATAACGCTTGGTCAGCTCTTTCAGCGCCTCCTGCGCCTCCTTGGTCTCGCTGGCAATGAAGGCGATCTTATCGAAGCGGGGCATGATCATGTCGAGGCGCTTGGAGCGGACCTAAGAAGCGGGCACTATAAACGCGACCGCGCCCCGCAAATGCAAGTCCCTAGAATCGGCGGCGAATGGTGAATTCATGGCGAACGACGACCGGCCGGTCCTGATTTATACGACCTTGCCGAGCCTTGATGAGGCAAAACGGGTCGGCGACGCGCTCGTAGCGGCGCGGCTTGCGGCTTGCGTCAACATGTTTCCAGGCATGATCTCGATCTTCGAGTGGAAGGGCGCGCGGGAAGAGGCGAACGAGGTCGCCATGATCATCAAGACGCGTGCGTCCCTCACCGAGGCCGTGCTCAGAGAGACGAAGCGGCTCCATCCTTACGAGCTGCCGGCGCTGCTCGTGCTGCCGACGGAAGGCGGCAGCGCCGAATATTGCGGCTGGATCGCGAGTCAAACGCGAAGCCCAGAGCCCCGATGAGCGAAGAGGCTTTCGTCCTGGCCATCGATCAGGGGACGACGAGCACCCGCGCCATTCTGTTCGACCGTGAGGGCCGTGCCCGCGCCACGGCGCAAATGCCGCTCACGCAGATCTATCCCGCGCCGGGGCAGGTGGAGCACGACCCCGAGGAGATCTGGCGGTCCGTGCTTCACGTCGGCCGCGAAGTGCTGAGCGGGGTCGGAGCGAAATCGGTCGCCGCGGTCGGCATCACCAATCAGCGCGAGACCACTGTCGTGTGGGAGAGGGCGACAGGCAAGCCGCTCGCCAACGCCATCGTCTGGCAGGACCGCCGTACCGCGGACCTTTGCGCCGAGCTTGCGCAGGAAGGCTGGAGCGCCCATGTCGCGGAAGCGACCGGGCTCGTTATCGATCCTTATTTCTCGGCGACGAAACTCGCTTGGCTTCTCAGGAATGTGCCGAACCTCGAGGCCCGAGCGCGGGCCGGAGAGGTGTGCTTCGGCACGGTCGACAGTTTCCTCCTGTTCAGGCTTACCGGGGGCAAGCTGCACTTAACCGACGCGACCAACGCCGCGCGCACCAAGCTCTACGACATTAGGTCGGGGCGGTGGGACGAGCGATTGCTCGAGCGGCTCGGCGTGCCCCACGCCATGCTGCCCGAGGTGCGCGACACCCAAGGCGATTTCGGACACACGGAGCATGAGCATTTCGGCGCCGCCATCCCCATCAGAGGCGTTGCCGGCGATCAGCAGGCCGCGGCCTACGGTCAGGCTTGCTTCAGGCCCGGCATGCTCAAGGCGACCTTTGGCACTGGCTGCTTTGTGCTCGCCAACACGGGCGAGACGAAAGTGGCGTCGGCTACGCGCATGCTGTCGACCATCTTTCATCAGCTTGAGGGAAAACGGTGTTACGCCTTAGAAGGCGCCATCTTCATGGCCGGCGCCACCGTGCAGTGGCTCAGAGACAGTCTCGGCCTCATCGCCTCGGCGGCGGAGAGCGAGGCGTTGGCGCGGGACGCGGACCCCAATTCAGGCGTTTACCTCGTTCCCGCCTTTCAGGGACTTGGCGCCCCTTTCTGGGACGCAAACGCGAGAGCTGCCATACTCGGGCTGACCCGCGCCGCGTCAAAGGCCGATCTCGTGGCGGCCGGGCTCGAGGCGGTCGCCTTCCAGACCCGCGATCTCTTGACCGCCATGCAGCGGGACATGGTGCGAAGCCGCATCCCGGCGCCGTCCATTTTGCGGGTCGATGGGGGCATGACGGCGAACGCGTGGTTCATGCAACGGCTCGCCGACATTCTTTGCCAGAGGGTCGAGGTCGCGCTAAACCCTGAGACGACGGCGCTCGGCGCGGCCTATCACGCCGGGCAGGCCGCCGGCTTTTTCGGGGAGGCGGGAGAGCTCGAGAAGCTATGGGTGCCGGCGCGGGCCTTCGAGCCCAAAATGAGCGAGACCGAGCGAGAGGCACGCTATGGCGGCTGGCTCGACGCCGTCGCGAGGATAAGGTCGCAGGGCGCTCCCTGATCTCTGGCTGCCCGTCGGCTAGCCTGGGCATTAACCACGCGAAGCCTTCTCTCTCGAGCCGCGCGCCCGCCGTTAACCCCGGTGCATTCTTCTGTGTGCACCATCCGGCTGCGTGCTGGCGGCACGGCGCTTGCAGCCGCCCGATCATCATTTTCTTGGGAGGCGCCGGTGCGCAATCCGCCATCGCCTGAAGGGACGTTCAGCCGGGTCGCTCCAAAGACGCCTGCTCGCCCGCGCGAGCATGCCCGTTCCGTTCGCCGGGACATGCTGTTCAGAGAGACCTTGCGCGAGAGATGTGAGCGGGTCTTCTTCGGCATCGTCTGGTCGTTGCAACCGAAACGCTTCGACCGGCTGGTGCAGATCGCGCGCCTCTGGGCCTTGCGTCTGCTTAAGCCTGAGCCGGAGATTGCTGATCTGGCAACCAGGCCGGGAGCCGGCGATATTGTCGGGATCGCCAATGATCTCTCACTGCCGATCCTGCTTCGAGCCTATGCAGCGGGGCTTTTCCCGCACAGCCACTTAAACCCCCCTAAGTGGATCTCGCTGCCTGAGCGTTGTGTCCTTTTCTTCGACAACTTGCACATATCGAAGCGGCTCAAGCGTCTGATGCGGCAGGGCCGCTACACCGTCACCTTCGACCAGGACTTCGAGGGTGTGATCAAGGCCTGCGCCGGAAAGAGGGAAGGGCACTACGGCATCACTTGGATCACGCCGCGTATCATGCGTGCTTATGCCGCCCTGTTCGATGCGGGCTATGTGCATTCCTTCGAGGTGTGGAACGCCGAAGGCAAGCTCGTCGGCGGCGGTTATGGGGTGGCGCTCGGCCGAGTCTTCTCCACCGAATCCCAGTTCTCGCACGAGCCGAATACGTCGAAGATCGGCTTCTCGGTGCTCAATTGGCACCTCGCGCGTTGGGGCTACGTGCTGAACGACGGC
>Ga0209751_10001410_pt1 | contig 24764 bp, 22 predicted proteins | sample RifCSP13_1_FD_184019 | JGI IMG/M metagenome (GOLD analysis project Ga0209751, IMG submission 184019) | Soil microbial communities from Rifle, Colorado - Rifle CSP2_sed 13_1 (SPAdes) (version 2) | ecosystem: Environmental > Terrestrial > Deep subsurface > Rock core/Sediment | place: Rifle...
GCGGCGATAATCACAGTGATGCCAATTATCTTGGTGATGATTTTCATGGTCGCGCTCCTTGGATGGTTGAAGTGAATGATCCTGCGAATCGATTTTACCATTGACAAGAGGATGTGCCTATCGCGGTTATAATACCCAGTGCAATTTTCACCCCCACTGGATGAATCGAGAATAAAATCTATGCACATCCTGCTAACAAACGACGACGGGGTCAACGCGCCTGGTTTGTTAGCCCTGGCGCAAGAGATGCGCGCTTTAGGGCAGGTGACCATCCTGGCGCCGGATAAAAACTGGTCGGCATCCGGGCATGTGAAGACGATGCACCGCCCGCTGCGCGTCAAGGATGTCCTCCTGGAAGATGGGACGCGTGCCCTGGCGTCGGACGGCGCGCCTTCCGATTGCGTAGCCCTGGCAATGCTTGGTTTAATTCCGGAGAAGGTGGACCTGGTGGTCTCCGGGATCAATCCCCATGCGAACGTTGGCCATGATGTAACCTATTCCGGCACGGTCACCGCGGCGATGGAGGCAGCCATTGGGGGGTTGCCCGGGGTGGCGGTTTCGTTGGACTCGCCGGAAAACCACCTGGGCGCGCTGGATTATCGCCCGGCGGCGCGGCTTGCCCGGCGAGTAGCAGCGAACGTTTTACGCTATGGATTGCCGAAGGACACCTTGCTTAATGTGAATATCCCATACCTGCCGGAGGAGCAGATCAAGGGGATCAAGATCACTCGTCAGGGGCTGCGACTTTACCGTGACCGCCTGGATCGCCGCCTGGATCCACGAGGCCATGCTTATTACTGGATCGGCGGCGAGGCGCCGACTGGGGTGCCTGAAGAAGGCACCGATTTTGGCGCCCTGGCAGAGGGGTATGTTTCGATCACCCCTCTGCAATTGGATCTCACCGCGTGTGATGCGCTGGAAACTCTCCGGGTTTGGGGTTGGGATTAAGGGATTCGAAACTCAAACCGCCACGCCTCATCCTCTGGTTCGGTGATCACGGAGCTTTGGCCGATCACCTGGAACCAGGTATTCCCGGGCTTGAAGGGGAAAGGACTGCCATCCGGATAGGTCAGGTAGAGAACGCTGTTTTGGCTGGGAATTGCCCATTGTACCTTGTAAACCTGGCCGTCTCGAAATGCGTATGCTTGACCACCACCAACGAAAGAAATCTCGACCATCTCTGCCGGCGGTGGGCGAAAATACGAGTGGGGCATCAATAAAACCACCACATTGGCAGCCGAAATTTGTTGCTCGTTGCCCCGATCGATCAAAGGCGTATAGGCTTCCCCACCTCCCTCGTCATACACATCGTCTTGGAGACGAAGATATCTCCCTGTATCCGGATCGTATTCCCAGCGGGTATAGCTGTCGCCGGAATAACGGACGGTGGCTGTCCTTCCTGCAACTCCTCTTTGAGGTGGATCAAGACGGAAGGACATACCGTCCAGGTTCTGGCGGATGTCATCAACGCCTCGCCCGGTCGCGTAGGTGTGGATCTCCGACGTTCCACCGAGGAGGATATCGAATCCACTCGGGTCATAGCGGCAAAGCGGGTCCGCAGTGGTAGGGGGACAGAGATTCATCCCGCCTTCAAGGACGAGACGATTGCTGTACTCGGCGCTGAAAAGACGGCCATTGATCGTCGGATCAGCGCTCCCGTAAGCGAAAATGCTTTTATACATGCGGATCAACGCGTCATCTGGGAAACGCGCAGATCGGATAGAACCGACTTGGGAGGCATCCTCCCCGTAGAAAATGGCGTGAAAGCGTGTGTATCCGTCGTTCTGATAGTAGTCATAAACGAGATCTGCGGAAGTAAGTCCCCACGGAGGGCGAGAGCTGGTGCGGGGGACAATACTGACCTTGATCGCCACAGGGCGTCGCGCCAAAAGATCTGAGTCGAGCAGCTTCAATCCGGTTAAAGGGTTCACATCAGTTGGAAAATTCTGCGGGCCATAGCCTTCCGGTGGATATGCAGGTGTCGACGTTGCAGTGGGGGGAAGGGTTAGGGTTACCGTTGGGGTTGGTGGAACTGGAGTGTCCGTGGGAGCCGGGGTCGAAGTTGCGGGAAGAGATAAGGTTGGCGTGGGTGGTTCGGGCGTAGGTGTGGAAAAAATTGAACATGCGCCTAAGGTCAAGGCGAGCAACATCAAAAAGGGAAATCGTAAGGTCCGCATAGTTCCTCCGGTGGTTTGAAACTCGAATCACAATCATACCCTATTTTGAATGCCCCTGCGAGGGTCGCTCGTCGCTTGTTTTTTTAGACAGTACCCTCTATAATTCGATCCAACATGGATATTACTGACAAGAAGCTGGGTATAACGTACCGGTATTGGAAGGGGTTGGTGTTCGTGGCTGCCGGATTATTGTTATTTGCCTGGTTGCTCACCACGCCCGCCGGCTTGCTCGGTAAGGCAGATGCCATCGGGTATGCCGTTTGCCACCGCATCGATCTGCGATCCTTTCATCTTGGGGAACGCCAATTGCCAATGTGTGCCCGGTGCAGTGGCATGTATCTTGGTGCTATGTTAAGTCTTGGATATCAGGCGGTGATCGGACGTCGCCGGATAGGAACTCCTCCCTGGGGAGTACTCTTGATATTGGGGTTATTATTAATAGCTTTTGCCGTGGATGGATTGAACTCATTCTTGAGTTTGTTTCCAGGAGCTCCATCCCTCTATCATCCCAACAACGTTTTACGATTGCTAACAGGCACCGGGATGGGTTTGGCGATTGCGGTAGCGCTCTATCCTGCTTTTAACCTATCGGTTTGGAGGGAGACGGATGCACGCCCAGCGCTAGATGGTGTGCGTGAACTTGGTATTTTACTTATCCTAGCGCTGCTCCTCGATGCGGTGGTGTTGACCGAAAACCCGCTGGTTCTTTACCCGCTGGCACTGGTCAGCGCGGTTGGAGTCATAGTCTTGCTGACGTTGGTTTATACAATGTTGTGGCTGATGGTATTAAAGTTGGAGAGCAGGTATAATCGTATAGAGCAGCTTGTCTTACCGTTGATCGGTGGGTTTGCAGTCGGGTTGGTGCAAATCGGGATGTTAGACCTGGCTCGTTACTTTTTAACCGGCACCTGGGAGGGTTTTCATCTGGGATGAATAATGAAACGTAAATCGTGAAGCGTGGATGCTGAACAATTAGTAAGGAGGTGAATAATGGAAGTATTGACTGGGATTATGGGGGCGTTTGGGCTTTCGGCAAGCGCCGGGCTCAATGCATACATCCCTTTGTTTGTGATCGCCATTGTGGCGCGCTTCACAGACTTAATCCAATTGAATTCGCCCTGGGATACGCTGAGCAGCTGGTGGGTGATCGGTTTGCTGCTTGTATTAACATTGGTCGAGTTCTTTGCCGATAAGGTTCCAGCGGTGAACCATGTTAACGATGTAATCCAAACCATCGTTCGGCCTGTTGCCGGGGCAATCGCGTTCGCGGCCAGCGCTAAGGTGATCACAGACATTCATCCTGTGCTAGCACTGGCAGCCGGGTTGTTGGTGGCAGGCGGCGTCCATGCGGTCAAAGCTGCCGCAGTGCGCCCGGCAGTGACGGCAACAACCGGCGGTGCTGGAAATGTGCCGATAAGCATCGCTGAGGACGTAGTAGCGACCATCACATCGATCCTGGCAGTGGTTGTCCCCATAATCCTTACGGTAATCATTATCATGTTGGCTGCCTGGCTGATCTGGTTTTTCTGGCGACGAGCTGATCGTCAGCGATACGGACAGACGGGTTGAATAGATTAGATCAATCGAAAGGAGCTGGATATGTCAGATGAAGAGCAAGGTATTCCGGAGGTAATCGAAACCCCCTTAACCCCTGTAGATCAATCCAAGAAATCCAACGCTGGGAAGATCATTGGAATTATCGTGGCGATTCTTTTGTGTTGTTGCGCATTAATCACTGCGGCTGTTATTTACGCTGGTGTGTGGGTTTGGAATACTTACTAGATTTGTGAACATGGCCTGTAACTCCATCAGCGCATGGCGGGCGTGAGCTTGCACCTGGGGGGACAATGGCAGGGAGGTGAACTCGTCTTCATCTAAAACGGTTTGCCTTCCATCCGGAAAGACCAGCAGATCGAGGGCCAGGTCGCGATAAGAAACCGTGCGCCCATGAAATTCTGCCGGGCAGCCGATATTACAGTACCAACCTTTGAGCTGGTCGTCGGCCCGGTCGCGCACTTCAAAAACGTTATACCACCGGTCATCGAAATAAGTTTCGATGAAGCGGTCGCCAGGGCGTAAAACCATTTCATCGACGTTCACCTCATCGCGTTCGAAAAACGCCTCCAGCACGATCTGGTGTGGAGCGCGTTTGAGCAGCTTTCCCTGGTAACGCCAGGTCTCTTGGCCTTTATAATCCAATTTAAGAATCGTGATGGTAGTCATTGGTTGCCAGTGGGGTAGGCCGATCAATTTTCCCGAGGAAACACCAGGAGTGACTCGGCTGGATCGAAGCTCAGTTGCACGGTTTGCCCAATTTCTGGCAAGGAGGGTCTGCAGGGCAGGTCGAACGTCAGGCTGACCTCGCCCAAAGCAAGTATGGTCCGGCAAAGGCTGCCTCGAAAGGTTGTTTCGATCACCTTCCCCAGGATAACGCATTTCCCCTGGCTGTCCAGGTTAACCGCATCCGGGCGGATCAGCAAGGTCACCAGACCTGTGGTTTGTTCTGAGACGGGCAAGTCTCCGATCGCTGTTTTGATCACGTACTCCCCATTTGTCCGCCGGATCTCGCCGGGAAGGAGATTGGTTAACCCCAGGAAACGCGCCACGAATAGCGACGCTGGCCGGCTGTAAATCTCCTGCGGCGTGCCGATTTGTTCTACTTCGCCTGCACGCATCAAGACGACCCGGTCAGCAATGGCGAAGGCTTCTTCCTGGTCGTGGGTGACGTACAGGACGGTTTGGTGCATGTGGCGGAGAAGCTGGCGGATTTCGCTCATCAGGAGTTCGCGCAGTGTACGATCAACTGAACCCAGGGGTTCGTCGAGCATCAAAAGCCGAGGCTGGGTCACCAGAGCACGCGCCAGGGCGACGCGTTGCCCCTCTCCACCAGAGAGGGTATTCACATTCCTTATCTTGAAATCGGCAAGCCCCACCAGGTTAAGAGTTTTTTCAACCTGTTGGTCAATATCCTTTTTCTCCATCGCGGACATACGTAAACCGAAGGCGATGTTGTCAAAGACGTTCATATGGGGGAATAGGGCGTAATCCTGGAACATCAAGCCGAACCCGCGCAAGTGGGGGGGCGTGTTTTCGAGAGGATTTCCTTTCCACAACAGGCTTCCCTGGTCCGGTTTTTCGATGCCAGCGACGATCTGAAGCAGGGTGGATTTCCCACAGCCGCTTGGACCAAGGATGGCAACAATTTCCCCTTCCTTCACCTCAATTGAGACTCCTTTTAATGCACGCGTCTCGCCAAAGGACTTGTGAATATCGATCAACGTCAAGGCAGTGGTGGTGTTCAAGTACCTACTTTCCTGGATCAACTTCCCGGAAGATTTTAGAATTCACCGACCTCAGCGATCCGAAAGCGCTCGATCGCCAACATTCCACCTGCAGCGAGGATCATGAGGATCGTGCTGAGGGCCAGCGCCTGACCATAGTTGATCGCTCCAGGCTGGGATATGAAACGGTAGATCACAAGTGGAATCGTAGGGTATTCCGGGCGGGCGATGAGAGCGGTCGCGCCGAACTCTCCCAGCGAAATGGTAAAAGCGAAAGTCGCCGCGACCAGGAGCGCACGACCGATGAGGGGCAGATCGATGAAACGAAGCACCTCTCCTGGGGAGGCTCCAAGCACAGAAGCTGCCTGGCGCAGGCGCGGCTGGATGCTGCGCAAAGATGGTGTCAGGCTACGCACTACAAACGGAAAGGCTACCAGGGTGTGGGCGATGGGGATCAGTAAGGGTGAGGCGCGCAGGTCGATGGGAGGCCGGTTTAGTGCAACTATGAAACCCAGGCCAAGCGTGACGGCGGAGGTTCCTAATGGCAACATGAGGATCGGGTCAAGGGCGCGGTTGGGGAGGGCATGGGCGTCTCGCGCCAACGCCCAGGCAGCTGGCATCCCAAGCGTTAAGGCAAGCAGAACGGTTGCCCCGGCGTAGCCCAGGGAAATAGCGATGGCAGTTATCGGGGGCACATAAAAGAGGGAGCTACGCCGGTTGACGGAGAGTTCACGATAAAAATCGAACGTCAACCCTGGAGATTCAAGGCTCTGCTGGCCGCGCCCTGGATCAAGGCGAACCACCGAACGGGTTGCCAGAGCGATTAATGGGAGAGTAAGCAATGTGAGTAGAAGGGCGATCATTATCGCGGCGAAAATACGGGTCTGCCGGGAGATCAGGCGTTTCTGAGTGTATTGGCGAGCACGCAAGGTTATTGGGCGCGAGACGCGCGCCGATAAGCGTGTATAGACGATTGTCAGGACCAGCGTGCAGCTCAGTTGTAATATCGACAGTACTGCTGCCAGCGGCAGATTAAACAGACTGATCGTCTGATAGTATATCTCTACTTCCAGGGTGGCAAAGCGCGGCCCTCCCAGGACAAGGATCACACCAAAAGAAGTAAAGTCGAAGATGAACACCAGGAGTGCCGCTGACGCGATGGCAGGTGCCAGCAGGGGGAGGGTAATATGCAGAAAGGCCTGCCAACGGTTTGCGCCAAGAGTGCGGGCGGCTTGAGTCAGCCGGGGATCGAGATGCGACCAGAAATCACCAACCAAACGCAAGACGATCGTTAAATTATAAAAAACATGTGCTACCAGGATGGCGGTGATCGTATTGGTGAACTTGATCGGAGGAGCCTGTAAGTCAAACAGCTCCATCGTAGCAAGGTTAATCCAACCACGCGGCCCAAGCAAGGCGTTAAATGCGACAGCCACCACCAGGGTTGGCATGACGAACGGGATGCCAGAGAGGGCCTGGAGCAGGGCTTTGCCGCGGAACTCATAGCGGGCGAAGAGGTATGCTCCTGGAAGGCCGATAGCGAGTGTCAGTAATGTAGAGAGTGTAGCCTGCCAGATGGTAAACCACATGACACGCCTGACTGACTCGGAAGTGAACGCCTCCATAAAAGGTTGGGACAGGCCACTCTCTGCGCGCGCAAAACTGAGCTGGAAGATACTTCCCAACGGGTAAAAAAAGAATACGCATAAAAAGCTCAACGGTGCCAGCCAGAGCGCGGCAAGTAGCAGTACCTTACGGAGATTGCTCGCATTCATGGAATTTAAACCATAGAGGCGTACATTATCTGGTAATTCGTTAAATACTGACAGTCACTCTGGTTGGAAACGACAGGGGTCATACCTAAGGATAAATCACCTCTTACCGTAGCACGATCTCCGTCCAGGCCTGAATCCATTCCTCTCGCTTCGCAGCGATTTCCTCTGGGTTAATATAGGCGGGTTTTTTCGGAACAGCCAGGTATTTAACGAACGTTTCGTCGAGGTTGGTCTTATCATTGATTGGGAAGACGAACATCTGCAACGGCATATCCTCCTGGAAAGTTGGGGAGAGCATGAAGTCCACCCACTTTTCAGCGAGTTCTCGATTGCTGGTACCACTGAGGATACCGACAAACTCCACCTGGCGGAAACAAGATTCGTCGCTCACTACAGCAGCAGTGGGAGGTTCTTCGATTGGCGTTTCGGCGTAGATAACCTCAAAAGGGGGGCTTGACCCATAGGAGACGACGATTGGGCGGGTGCCTCCCCCGCGGCTAAATTCAGTATAGTAGGCGATTTCCCAGTCGTTGACGACGAGGACATCGTTTTCAACCAGGCTTTCCCAGAAATCCAGGTATCCCTGCTCGCCATAGCGCCCGATGGTTGCCAGCAGAAAAGCCAAACCAGGTGAAGAAGTGGCGGGATTCTCTACTACGAGCAGGCTCTTATACTCGGGCTTGAGCAGATCATCCAGGTTATTGGGAGGTGAAAGGCCTTTTTCTGCAAAATAAGCCTTTTCGTAATTGAGGCACACGTCGCCATAATCCACTGGCAAGGCGCGATGCTGTGGATCGAGTTCAAATTCATCGGGGATGTCGGCGAGCTGGGGCGAATCATACGACTCGAAGATACCCTCCTCTAAAGCCCGGCTGAGGAATGTATTGTCCACGCCATAAAACACATCTGCCAGTGGGGCGTTTTTAGCCAGGATAGCCTTATTGACCGCGGTGCCCGTGTCTCCAGTTTTGAGGAACTTTACCTCGCTGCCGTACTGATCAATGAAGGCCTGAAGAACTGGCTCTGATATTGCGAACGAGTCGTGGGTCATCACCGTCAGAGTGCGACGACCTTCCTGGATGGTGACAGTTGGCTCAACGTTGGTCGCGGTCGGTACAGCGGGCGCGCAGGCAGCGAGCGTCCCGCAGACGATGAGCAAGGCGGAGATCTGGAAAGTCGAAGAAATTTTGCACATCTTTCCTACTCCTTACTCGATTGAGATTTGAGAGTTGAGAATCGAGATCCGATTTTTGGATCATCGTTTGTGCGGTGGATTAACAACACCTTGCCGTGCCTGATCTGGACCTCTGCTGTCGCACCTGCCAGTTCATTCGATAGGCTCAACGTGCTACCAAATTGTAAAGATGCTCTCTTCAAAGGCCAGCGGAGGCCGTGCGTGGTGACGCCGGTAACCTTAGGTGAAAGGGGAACCAGCGAGATAATATCGCCGCGCTTGCCTTGAACGAGGATCCTGTCGCTATCCCGAAGGAGATAAATGATGTCTGGGCCGTCAATTGCCAACAGGCGGATCCTTCCCCATTCCTCTCGGCTGAGCAATAGCAGGTTCGCCAGAGTCTGGTCCAGGCGTCCCCCGATCATCCCGAACAATACTATCTCCTCTGCACCGATCTGAATGGCGTAATTCAAGGCGAGTTCGAGGTCAGTCTGGTCCTTATCCCGGGGATAGGCGATGATCTGGATTCCGTGGGCGACTAAAGCTTCCTGATCGGAGTTAGACAGCGAATCTAGATCCCCGATGACCACAGAAGGCCAGAGGCCAAGAGTCCGGCAGTTGTGTACCCCGCCGTCGGCGGCAATCAAGACATCGTCGAGACGAAGAGCACGGCGGGCTTGCTCGGAGCTGGAAAATGCTCCATTGGCAAAGATGACAGCTCGCACAAACAATTCCCTCCTCCGGGGTCGGAGGAGGGAAAAATGCAAACAATATATAGCATTCCCTCCGCCGGCATTACCCGGATCAGGTACGCGGGTCGAGGGCTTTCGGCCCTCCTCTCAGCCTGGCAACACCAGGCTCCCCTAGCGGATTTATGGATTATGCGGTGAGTATAAGGCTAGATTGGGCGATTGTCAAGCAAACTTAGCGAACGCGTCGTTTCCACTCTTCTTTTAATTGTAGCTGGCGGGGACTTTCAGCGGAGTCGAGGGCTAGAAAATCTATTAGCATGCGGTTAAATTTGCGCGCCTCATCTAACATTGGATAATGCCCGGACTGCTCGAAGATCAGCCAGTGACCAAGTTCTGGCAGATCAGAGAGCAGATCCTCGTGCGGAACGGCCACGAGTGGGTCGTTTTGACCATAAATCCACAGGGAGGGAACACTTGTCTGTAATAACAATTGCCGCCAATTCACCCGCTGTATTTGCCCCAGAGTCGATTGGATAACTCGAGAATCGGTTTTTGCAGCGTCTTCCCGAGCTGATTTTATCTCCGAAGAACGATTGAACAACCAGTTAGCCAACTCTTTGGGAGAGGATGAAAGTAATCTGGGGTTAATCAGCCCCAGGTTTATTGGTAGGCCAACCAAGATGAGCCTGTCGACAACCTGGGGATTATCGACTGAATAATATAAACCAACTATCCCTCCCAATCCATGTCCAATGAACGTGACTTTATTAATCCCCATATGCTCCAAAAATCCATTCAAGAGCAATACCTGCTTTTCCATCATATATAGCTCGGGAATCTTCGATGTGTCGCCAAAGCCATACAAATCCAGTGCGTAAGCCCGAAATCCAGTGGATAGGGATTGCATACATGGAATCCAATATCGCCAGGAACCAACCCAGGAGTGAAGGAAAATCACCGGGTAGCCTCGCCCTAATACTTCGTAATGAACGACGGATTCATCGATGATGATTGCGCTCATTGGATTGCAAATCAAATTTCAGTCGAGACTCGCTTGTCCTAATGATTAATAACGTCGAGTTCTATCAGTCGTCTGGATTTTTGAACAGTTCCTGTTGTGCCAGGATATCCCCGATTTGGTTTACCAATTGATCGGGCGAAAACGGTTTGATAATATATTCCACAGCTCCCGCTTCCAACCCAGCCTTTACTTCAGCATCCTGACCTTTTGCAGAGAGGAAGACGATTGGGATATGCACCGTGCCTGGATTGGACTTGATTTGTTTGCAGACCTCATACCCAGATATGCGCGGCATGCGAACATCTAATATGATCAGGTCTGGCATTTCCTTAATTGTCAATTCGAGGGCCTCTTCACCATTACTGGTCGGGATCACCTCATGGCCAGCAATCTGCAAGGTGAAGGCGATCAGCTCTCGAATATCGCGTTCATCTTCGGAGATCAGGATTCTTGCCATTTGTTCCCCTTACTCCTTATGCCGGTGGTTGTGGTTATAGATCGGCAAGGTGAATGAAAAAATGCTGCCTTCTCCAGGCACACCGCTGCTTTGCAGCCAGAGGCGGCCCTGATGCAAAGCGATAAGCTCTTGAGCGATACTCAATCCCAACCCGGTTCCAGGGATCGCTACGACTAGAGGGTTTTTACCCCGGTAAAAGCGTTCAAAAATTTGGCTTTGTTCAGTAATGGGAATGCCGATCCCCGTATCATGGATATCCATTTGAACTTCATCGACAATCCTCTGCGCTCGTAAAGTGATTTCCCCGTTCTCAGGGGTGTAGTAGAAAGCATTGCTGAGTAAATTATGGATGATCTGGCTTACTCGCTCTAAATCACCAACCACGCGTGGAAGATCAGCGGGAAAATCCAAATTGAAACTCATCGGTCGGTGATCTTCTTGAGAAATGCGTCGGAACTCTTTGAGAGTATCTTCGGCGATATGTCGTAGATTAAGAGGCTGCATTGTCAGGTTTACACGCCCCGATTCAATACGCGAAATGTCCAATAAGTCGTTGACCAGGATAGTGAGGCGCTCAGAGTTGTTCTTAATAATTTCGAGGAATCGCAATTGCTGTTGGTTCAATTCCCCAGCAGCACCCATGAGGAGAACATCCACGTAACCCTTGATCGAGGTCATAGGAGTACGCAACTCGTGACTGACTGTAGCCACGAATTCCGATTTCATTCGATCTAATTCAATCTGGTGGGTGATGTCGTGGAAGATTGAAACCGTTCCCAGGAATTCGTCTCTAAAAACGACAGGTGCCAAGTTTACCGAGACTACCAGGCCGTCTTCTAATGTGATCTGTTCTTGATAAGTGTCGTTTGAGGGGAGCGTTGGAGGGGTGGTTGACCATTTGTGGATGGTCTCAATCCAGGTGTGGGCGGCATAGCCAAACAATCCGCTGAAGCGTTCGATCGGCAAACCTAGGACATGCTCGCGGTCAAGATTTAATATCCTTTGGGCGGAATCGTTGAAGAGAGTTATCTTGCCTCCCGGGTCGGTTACCAGTACCCCCTCCGCGATAGCTTCCAGGATAGCGCGGGAACGACTGGTTTCGATGATATGTTCCAGATCCAGTCGATGTATATCTTGTCTGGGTAGTTTGGCATTCGTTTGCGAATAGAGAAGTACATTTTCGATGATCGGAGAAACCTGTCCGGCGACGATCTTTCCCAGATTTCGATCAATCTCAGAAAAAGAGCTGCCATCCCGTTTGTTAGCCAGCTGCATATAACCCAATGGATGACCTTTCGCTCCTAAAGGAATCAACAGCATCTGTTGAATTCCGGCTGCCTGAACCACGCGATCGAAACCAAACAAATTGAGATATGCATCATCAGGCGCATTCGCAATGTGGATTGTTTCCTGGTTTAAGAAAACCGTTTCCGCAGGACTACCGGCGGGGAGCATAATCTGATACAGGTCCAAAAAATTAGCCGGTAATCCCCGGAACGGGCATTGCCCGCGAAGGACACCTCCCGTCTTATCGAAGATTAAAAAACCCAGGATTTCAACATCTAATAACGGTGCAATTGATTCCACGATTTGGCTAAGCAATTCGTTAAGATCTTGAAGACCGGTTGTCGCCTCCGCTAACTGCGCCAGACAGGCTAACTCTTGACCGTATCGTTGTTCTTCTTTGAAAGTCAAAGCATTGTAAACGGTGACAGCAGCTAAATCTGAAACTAATCTCATTATTTTTAGATCACTTTTATTGAACTCCTCGGTCGTGGAGGAGCCTAGCTCCAGGGTTCCGACCAGTTTTCCCGCAAATATCATGGGTACACCCAGGTAAGAGTGAATAGAGCGTACACTCCGGCTAGTGATTGGTTGTATATTTCTTGAGGCCTGAGTATCTGGGATGAGAAGAGGAGACTTGTGGTCAATCAAGTAATGGGAAAATTCCAAATCTAGACCATGCCAGCTTTCAGCCTTTTCGAGATGACGGTCTTCGCCAGGTAAGCCGTGTAAGATGTAGGGGATGAGGTGCTGATTGGCCTCATCCCAAACAGTGATGGTGGAGAAATCAGAAGGGATCAGGCGTTCAATGCATTCCAGAATTGCAGCCAAGCTAGCCTCAATGTCTTGTGTGGAGGCGATCGTGAGGCTGAGCTCAGCGAAAGCCTTAAAGAAAGCGACCGCAGAATCACCTTCGATCAGGTGTCCTGGTTGGGTCAGATTGGAGGAGGTTGGATCAGCACCTCCTGGACTTAGCTGCTGCAAAGCCACCAGAAAGACACTTTCAGAACCAGAAGGAATAGAGTAGGAAAGGCCTTCTACCAAACAGCCATCTAACGAAAAACGCGCCTTTCCCTCGCCACCGCATAGTGCCAGAAAAGTTTCGCTCGGACGGGTGCGGCGAGCAAGACGATCCAGATTGGCTTCATTCCCTGAGATTTTAAACAATTTATGAGCTTGTTGGTTGGAATACACCAGCCTACCGCCAGGTTCAATGAGTAAAACAGCTTTATCATGTGTAGAGATCGGAGCAAGCGGAATTTTGCGCATGGTTTGCAAACGGGGATGTGAGACGGGAGCGACGCGAAAAAGTGAGAGTACGAGCAGGAAAAACCCTGATCCAAGGATGACCAGGCTAATTCCCAGAGGGGCTGGTTCTAATTGGGACATCCTTTTACCCGTTTTCGTTGCGGCGCGCTTTGGCTGCCAGGCGAGAAATCTCTCGAATATCGGTAAAGTGGTATTGCGAAGGTGTGACAACCCCAATCGCCATGTTCATTAAGGGGCTTTTTTGGCGCGTGGTGCTTTCATTTCCAACAAGGAGGTATCCCTGTTGACGATCCGTGAAACTGTAATGGGCGAGGATTTCCCCAGCGAAACGTTCCTTCAGATGCTGACTGATAGCTGCGACATTCCTCTCTGCAGTAATGACGATGAAGTTGTCGCCAGATACATGCCCGATGAAGTCGTCGTTTGATCCGAATTCATCTACAACCTCCCTTAACAACAAGGCAGTAAAACGCAACACATCGTCACCAGCAATGAAACCATAGGATTCTTTGAAAGGCTCATAATTGTTCAGGCGAATATCCATAAACGCCCATCCATTCTGGCGGATGATTTGACGGAGTTTTTCTTCGATTAACTTGCCAGAGGATAAATGTGTCCGCGGATCGGTTAATTTCTCCCGCTCAGAGCGAGCGATGGTGTTTTGGATACGAAGTTTCAATTCTTCGATATCGAACGGTTTGGTGAGATAGTCGTCAGCACCCAATTCAAGCCCTTGGAGCTTGTCACTGCGTTCATCTTTGTGTGTAAGAAATATGATTGGGATATTGCTCGTGCGTGTTGTTGTGCGGAGGATTCGGCAGATCTCATAGCCGTCTATGTCGGGGAGCATAATATCCAACACGATCAGGTGCGGCATGTCACGCCGCGTCTTTTCCAGGGCGTCTGAACCCCGCGGAGCGACATCCACGGTATAGTTCTGTCTCTCGAGAAAAATCCGCAACATGTTGGATATGTCATAGTCATCCTCAACAATCAAAATGCGGGGTTTACTCATTGCGACCTCCAGGAGAATTGCCAATAGCTGAAAAATGCGAGGAGTATTGGTCGACCAGAATGTAACTTTCCTCTTCAAGGCGAGGGTAAAGACGCTGGTGCAGATGGGCATTCGCCAATTTGTGATGGTCGCTGTCTTCAAAGCGCACATCTCTATCAATCACTCTTCGTTCTTGTGAAGCAAATAAGACGACATCTGACTCAATAGTTCGGGCAGGGAATACGATCAAGCCCGATCCCAAACGGCAATTGTGCCCGACACAGCTTCCTAAAACCGGTCGGTTGGCGTCTCCCAGTTGATGATTTCCATCACGAGCCCGAACCGGAATGGGCAGAAGGTTGTAATCGGTGAATGTGGATCCCGCACCGATGAATGTGTTTCTACCGATCACGCACATTTGCAAGCAGGTGTTTTGAGCCACCATACTGTAATCCATGACAGTCGTCATAAATAGGGAGGTGCGAAAGGGTAAAAAAGCCCCATCGCCGATTACTGAGAGCATCAACTGGCAATCCTGGGAAATATTAACATTGTCCCCGATAGTGCAATTCTCGATAATTGCCCCAGCGTTTATCGTCACATTGTCTCCAATCGTGGTGGGACCGTGGATCACCGCCCGTGGGTCGATCACGCAATTGTGACCGACTTTGACAAGATCGGAACATTCTAAGACTTGTTTACCTTCGTAAAGTGATTTTCCTAGGACGCGCAGCTTGTATAGAGGGTCGCGATTCAAGCGCTCCTCAAAGCGGGCACCGCGCGCAAAAACGCCGAATACTACATCGGCGATGAAGATATGAACCCATGAATCGATCGCAATCAGACAACGTAACGGGACTTGAAAGACAAGGTCACCCTTTTCGTAGGCCATGTAGGTGGGGACATGATAATAGCCAACCTCCCGCGCTAGCAATTCGATCATTAACGGTTCACTTTCTGGTTCGGGTCCATTCGGGTAATACCACAGGTCGGCCAAATACAGGTCCCCTGCCCGGGTATACGATGTGGAAAGGGGCAAGGCATGTTCCCGAAACGCAGGGTCATTGGCAGAGAAGGCAGCTTGGCAGGCCCGGTTTCGGCCTTTCGATTCTGCTATGAAGGCAGCGATATAATGGGTATCAAAGAACAGATTATCCCGGTAGACGATACAGGGCTCTTGGGTGGGAGGTAAGGGTGATCCGAGCGGGAGTTCGATCTCTCGCTCTGTGTAGGGCGCCAATACATCTCGCTGTGCTAACCAAAGGGGTTTATTGTGGATACGCAGATCGCGGGCGCGTTCGTTAAAGGGGCGTAGATGACGTCGGTCTTGAAGGATAATCCTGAGCATTTTTCGCCTATTACCGATAAGTTGATCCTATCCCCGTCCAAAAGGTTTGGGGTTTAAGCACTCATGGATAGCGTCGTTGAAGTAGTGATGGGAAATTCGACGAGATCCCTTTTTGGATAAACTTTACTTGCCAGGAAATCCGAGAGCGAGATGATGAACCGTTGGGTTTCATCCAGCATAATGAAATGGCCGGCCTGGCGAAACCGCTCTATGCGTACATAAGGCACCTTAGCGGCCAGATGCTGCCATTGGTCGGGTTTGACGATGATATCTCGATCTCCATACATACCCATAACTGGCAAGTTAATCTGAGAAAGGAAAGAACGTAGGTCTGTTTGGCGGAGGGAACGAATGCTTTCCATGAACGACATCAATGTAGTGCGAGAGATGTCGTCGTTGAACATGGCGGGCCAGCGGCGATCACGAGAAATGAGGGGTGCGGCGGCGCGAATTCCCAGCTTCAAGGCCCACATCGCATTATAGACAAGCCTGGCAACCGGCCGAATCCCCGCCATTTTTAGGGGGAAAGCCAGGGAGGTGCCTTCGATGGGGGACCCAATCACGACAACCTTGTTCGTCCGGTGAGGATTCTGTAGGGCAACCATTAAACCCACTGTCCCACCCATACTGTGTCCAACGAGTGGTGCCTGGTCGATGCCCAGATATTCCATAAATTGGTCTACAAGTTGGACAAAATCCTGCATCGCATATGAAGTACGCTTCTTGCCAGATTCGCCAAAACCCCAAAAATCTAAGGCGTAGGTTCGATAAGAACGACTCAGGTATGCCATAGTTTCTTGCCATACACCCCAAGATCCAAGCCAACCATGAAGGAGAATCACCGGCTGACCCCGCCCGAAGACTTCAAAATGCAGCATGCCTTGATCAGTAACAAGAGTTGACATGGTTTCCCTGTTGCTCCAGATTGCTCAAAGTGCAATCAGATCCATTTCAGCCAGGATACTGTAGAGCAGTTCCAACAATACATTTTTGACACTTTCCTTCCTGGTCGCAGTGCAATTTACTATTTTGACGTGAGGGTTCAACCGGAGTGCGATGCGCAGATCTTCCAGATCCCAGGCGTCCTCCCGATCCTGTTTATTGGCAGCGACTACGTAAGGAGTTGGTGCGTAAGCATGGAAGGTTTCTAAAATGCTGCGGGCTTCCCGGAAGGTTTCCGGACGGGTGCTGTCTACAATGACAACGAATCCCAACATGCCTTCCGATAAAATCTCCCACATGAAGTCAAACCGTTTTTGTCCGGGAGTACCGAATAAATAGAGCACAAGTTCGTCGTCAATTGAGATGCGGCCAAAATCCATCGCTACGGTGGTGGAATCCTTGACGCGTTCTGCCTGAGAAGAGATTCTGCGTTCTGTTGAGACGACATCGATTTCGCTCACAGCGCGGATAAATTCGGTTTTTCCAGCGTTGAATGGCCCGGTTACCACCATTTTTACCGATTGCATTTCGCTCTTACCTCACCATTAAAGGGAACGAATTCTCTTGATGATGCGATTGATCAGTGAAACCCGCTCTGATTTTTGGGTAGTGGTCATGGGCAGACCGGGTCGACCACGCAGTAAAGAGAGGTTTGGCGAATCCTCTGGTTTAGTCAATTCAACCAAACCTGCCTGGATCAATCCATACGCAATCCGTCGGATATCCAGATCGTTTAAATTGGATGCCAAAGCGATTTGGCGGATCGTATTCTTTGGATTGATGAGATTGACTACGCGCCACTCCGCTGAACTTAAGGTGAGCGTGTGGATATTGGTATTAGGTCGATCGGCAAACTTCAGAGCCATCTCCAGGCTAGGGATTTCATCGTATAATTGTTCCCTTTCACGCATTTGACGTGAGCTTTCAAGAATGATGTTCTCCAGGTTCACCCGCACAGTGATTTTATCCTCGGGAGGAAATAGGTCACTTTCGAAGTGAAACGGACTGTTAATCAAGGTGAAGAGCCGTCTGACGGTATCGATAAAATATGATTGCAGACTTGTCAAAATTTCCTGCTGGGTAAAGTAATTGGCGTTTATCAGAAGTAATCCCAGCTCTTTGTCGCTCATTCCATTGATGCGGGCGCGGATGCCACGATATTGAGCGGTGGTTAATCGGTTGGTTCGATGGAGGATATTGATCAGGCTGCCGTCTTCATGCCCGGTCTGGGCGTATGCCAATTTGCCACCCCGGAAAAATACCCATACTGATTCGTTCGGGCTTTCAACGACCAAAGTACCGGTCTTATGAGCCAGGTTTATCAGGTTAAGTAACTGGGCTAAAGTAAAATCCCTGAGATTGCCTTTTAATGCCATAAGAGCCTCACCAATAGAAACACCATGTTTACACTGCCTTGACACCCATCCGGCTTATGTATATAATCCTTCTCGCTGCCTTCCTCGGTAGCTCAATTCGGCAGAGCGGGCGGCTGTTAACCGCTAGGTTCCAGGTTCGAGTCCTGGCCGAGGAGCCTCGGGAAGATGGTAAGTCCTACTCCTCCCCAAAACCATTGCGATTTTCTACCCAAATAAAATTTATATTGTTTGATTGTATCAAAAAAAGACGCCTCTTCAAGAGCAGGCGTCTTTTTTTTGATATACAAAACTGATAGGCGAGAGAGGTTTACCTAATCTTTGTTGTCCTTGTTTGTCGGTTCTGGTTTAGAAACCGATTCACTTACTTTAGTGTGTTTCACTTCACTTTCTGGCTTGGCATTTCCGTTTGAACGAGGATTCCCAGACGGGGAGCGATGATCGGTTGAATAAAAACCAGAGCCCTTAAAAACGACACCCACCGGAGAGTATATTTTTCGCAGGGCTTTTTTCGAGCACTCCGGACAACGTGCCAAAGAGGATTCGTCGAAATTTTGATAGCGTTCAAATCGAACGCCACAGTTTTCGCATTGATAAACATAAACCGGCATCAAGCACCTCAGAACCACAAGGCATTAATAGAATCTATCGACTTTAGATTATATCTCGGCAGAGACGGGATGGCAAGGCTGGTTTAGCTAGAATTTTGATAGAAGATTGTTAACAAATTATTGGGAGGGTATAGTTTGGTCCAATTCAGCCAGAGGTAGGGTGAACAGGAAAGAGCTGCCTCCCTGTGGGGTTGAATCCACCCAGATGCGTCCTCCATGAGCCTCGACCGCCATGCGGCAATAGGCTAATCCTAAACCGGAGCCTCGCCTGCGCCCAACCTGGCCAGGCACCTGGCTGAAACGATCAAAAACTTTATCCCGGTATTCCTCAGGGATCCCTGGACCGGTATCTCTGACCTGAACTGTCACTAAATTGTTTTGATAAAGGGCCACAGAGACGGTGATTCGTCCATGTTCAGGTGTGAATTTGATGGCATTATCCACCAGATTACCCAAAACGCGGAGGATCTTATTCTGATCAAGGCGGATTAGAGGAAAATCGGGTGGCACTTCGTTTCGCATAGTTATGCCATATTCTGCCGCCTGTTTGGCTAACTCGGAGAGAGTATGTTCGACTAATGTCCTCAGGTGGGCTGAGGTCAGGTTTAATTCGATTTTACCGGCTTGCATACGGGCAATCTCGAGCAGGGATTCAACCATGCTCAAGACGCGCTGCGCACTTCGCCGGGCAATGCCAATTGCCGGTTGCGTCATTCCACCCGGGTCGTTATCGGCGACCGATTCCCCGACAACATCTAGCGCGCCAAGCACAGCGCTGATCGGTGACCGCAGGTCGTGGATCAGGGTTTCGCTGATCAAGTCCCGGGCTTGTCGGATTTGAAATTCATCGGTAATGTCTCTCAAGACGATCACCCAACCGATAACCTGGCTATTTTGACTAAGGACTGGAACAAGAGTCCTTTCCAGAAAACGCTCTGGTTTATGATCAGCAAGCGTAAAGGTGACTTTGGCAGTTAGCTGTGTGTCTCCCTCGATTAATTTAGCGATCAGGTCTTCCGCCTCGTGGTGGGAAAAGCCAAATGTTTGCAGGAGTGGCTGTGGAAAATCCCGCAATCTCTTTCCAATAAAATCGGATTGAGGCAAGCCAGTTAAAGAGGCTATAACTTCATTGGCTAGAGTGATGCGCCCATCCGTTTCTATCAGGGCTATTCCTTCGCCGACAGAGTTCAACACGGCTGCTAAGCGGTCTCGTCCGAGAGTGATGTCTGTAAAGAGTAAGGCGTTATGCAGGGCGATTTCAATAGCCACACTGGTTTGGCCGGAAAGGATTGTAAGTAGATTTAGATTATCTTGAGTGAATTCGATGTCCGGGGAGGTTGAGAATAAAGCCAGACAGCCGATGGCATGGTCCGAGGCAATTAATGGGACGCCGATCCAGGCATAGGGGGCATCTTCATCACCCGGCAGCCCAATCTGGGTAAGCTGTTCCCGGGCGTGATGAGCCAGTAGGATCGGTTCCCTATTTAGGATGACGCGATCCGTCAAACGGTTCATCAGTGGGCGTCTCGGCCACTGCTGGCGTTGCCCATTTTTAACCGCCAATGGATACCAGATCTGATGAATTCCTGAATCGTAAAGGGCAACATAAAAATTATCGACGCCGAGGAGTCTGGTAACCTGCTCATGGATGGCTTTCAGCAGATTTTCTAGATCGAGGGTTGAATTGAGCGAGTGGCTGATCTGGTTTAATGCAATGAATTCTTGCGATCTGCGTTCCAGGTGGCCACGTGCAGAATCAAAATTATGCAGAGGAATCGCAATGAAAGTAGAAATAAATCCCAGCATCGCCAGAGTGCCAAGGTGAAGGGCTGGAAAGGTTAGCAACGCAAATAGAGCCAGGGATACAGGCATGATCTCTAATAATGCTAAGGTAGCAAAATCCCGGCGCATGCTGGAGCTGCCAAGTTTGTTTTGAAGGCTAACGTTGGCAAGGAAAAGCCCCGAATGGAGAAAACCCACAAGCAAACCAACGGTCAAAACACTCGTCCAAGGCTGATATGACCCAAGAAGTCGATCGCCGATGCCGCCTTGCCACTCGTAGATTGTTAATCCAACAACCAGAGGAATCAGATTTAAGCTGAATTCATATCCAAGAGCGATCCATTGAACCTGGTCACCCATTTTCTTCCCTTTGCGGCGGTTAGGAAGTGCCTGGGGAAGGATATATCCCGCGAGGATGCCTAAGAAGCACGCCCAACCGATCCCTGGGGTACCATATAAAATTCCTCCACCCAACATAATCCAATTAATTAAGCTAAATTTTGAATCGAATAATATGAGTGGAAAATTGCTTAGAATGGCGATGAACGATCCAGCTAAAAGCACGAACCCTACTTTTAATGGTGCTGGGGGGAAAAGTAAGGTGCTAACGATAAGCAAGATAACACCGACGGTGAGCACCAGCAAGCGGAAAAAGATAAAGGTGGGTTCCCTTGACTTGGTCATGCTGTGCTGATCAAGGCTGGTGCGTACCGGTAGGAGGAGCACCGGAAGCGCTGGGGGTGGGAGATGGTGTCAGGGATGGGTGCGGGCTTGGGGTTAGCTTTGTTGCAACAGGTGTTACCCGAGTTAGGGTTGGCGAACGGCTGGGCTGTGGTGTGAGGAAAGCCAGGTTCTTTTGTGCGAATACTATCCATTCTATCGGGACTGCTGGTTTGGGCAACCTCAATAATGCTTGCCAGTCCTTGGTTGCGGCGTTTTTCTCCCCCAAGGCTTCCAAAGCTATTGCGCGCCAATAATAAACCTCAGCCAGTTGACGGTCGTCCTTAGATAGGTCCTGGCTGCCTGAGATCTGGTTCACTGCATCCTCGAGGCGATCGGCGAGGAGTAAAGCCCTGCCTAGCCCAAGGCTAGCTGCAAAAGATTCGCGGTCCAGGTTGCGGGCGATGAAAAGATCGTTGACGGCTAATTGTCCTTCTTCTAAGGCCAGGTAAGTCAGTCCGCGGTAAAGGAGAGCGGAAAAGAGGTCTTCCTGAAATTTTAAGGCTTGGTCGAATGCTTCGATGGCCGCTTGGTAGTCATCACTCTGTTCGAAGATCGCCTGTCCCAACATTGACCAGGCTTGGGCGTTATCCGTTTCGAATTGTAGATAAGTGTGAAGGTATTGGCTTGCTTTTACCGGTTCCCCAGATTGTAGATAGGATTGGCCAAGTACAAGGTAAGCCGGTAAAAGGGTCAGATCCATGTCATGGGCAAACTGCGCAGATTGAAGAGCAGCAGCGTCTTCTCCCTGTGCGAGATAAATATACGCGCGGTAAAGGTAAAGTAAGGGGGATTCTGGTGATAGCTGTTCGAACAAGCCTAAATCTTCCAGGGCTGCCTCGTGATCGCCTAACTGAGAGTAGTATGCCGATCGTTCAAGATATGCCTCTGCCAGGTACGGGTCTAGCTGGATGGCGTGATCGAGATCACCGATGATATTCGCAGTCGGATCGAGAGCAATTGAGACACGCGCCCGTCCTAGGTACGCGGGAGCGAAGTTGGCATCGATTGTTATAGCCTGTTCATACGCGGCTTTGGCTTTCTCCAGATCGCCAATTAACCGCTGAGCTTCCCCGATATAGTAATGCGCATCAGCGGCCTGCGGTTCAATCTGGGCGGCCTGTGTCATGAAATTCAGCATGCCCTCCAGGTCACCACTGTGGAAAGCGCGTAAGCCGGCCCGGAAAGCTTCGCTGATTGGATGGGGTGTGTCGACATAGAGGGGGGTTGGCGTATAGGTGGCCTTAAGAAGCATCCACAGGGGTGTTGGGCTAGCAGAAGTCGGTGTTGGAATGCGCAAGCGAGGCGTTTTGGTGGGTGTCAAGGTGACAGTTAGGGTCGCTGTCCAGGGCTTTGGTGTAATGGTCAACGGCATTTCGGCAAAAAAACCACCGGCCCGCCAACGGAACCCGAAAAAACTTGCCAACATTACAAAAACTAACAGGATTCCGGCTCCAAGGAGGGTCAGTCTCTTACCTTTTAAACTGGATGACTTACCTTCTTCGTCTACTGCCCATTTCCTGCGGACAGGCAGTGACGGGGTCAGGTCTTCTGCTGGTGGTAATGATCCATTCAACACCAGCCCAAGCCGCGCAACCCGGTTATCCGGATCTAAACGCAGAGCATTTTGCAGGCAGTAGACTCTCTCTTTAGGTGAGTCGACGACCGAGCTCATCCATAACCAATAGGTCGGATTGGATTGGTCGGCTCGCAGCAAGCGTGTCAGCAGATCCCGTGCCCGCTCTCGCTGGCCTTGGGCAACCGCGTCTAGTGCCTCCCGAAACATCCCTTCTTCGGCCATTATTGCCTCTCGAGTGAGTTTAGCATAGGCAAGCCTAACCATCAAGTCGAGGGAAGTCGCCTTATATAACTGTAAGCTTTTTACCTCAGAGTATAATCACAGCTATGCCTCATTTGGTTCGCAGACTTTTAATTGTGCCATGGATAGTAATAATTGTACTTTACATCGGCGCTTGTATGCGGGTAAACCCCACTCATACGCCCACAACAACAACCCGCTATTTGCTGACATCTTACCTGACCATTACTCCCAGTCGGGCGCCTTTAATCCCAACCCTGGTCCTGAAAACACCGACCCTCAAGGCGACGATAACTCCCACGCCGATAACTTATACGGTTGTCAAAGGCGATACAATGCTGGGGATTGCCATACGCTTTGGCGTCACCCTAGAAGAACTGATGGTAGCCAATCCTCAAGTGAATCCACGCATCTTATCAATTGATACGATTCTGGTCATTCCGCTTGGGGAAAGCAGTCCTGCCCTTCCAGCTACACCAATTCCCTTACCAATCACAATAGATGAGCCAGACTGCTTTTCGACTGCCAGTGGAGGCGCTTGGTGTTTCCTACTGGTAAAGAATACACGAAACGAACCTGTGGAAAACGTTGCGGCGCGCATTCTATTAATTTCATCTCAAAGCGAAGTGGTAGTCGAGGGCGTCGCCATCCCACCCTTGAATCTGGTTCCCCCTGAAACAGCTATACCTTTGATATATTATTTCACCCCGCCTCTGCCGGAAACTTATAAGCCAATTGCAGAGTTGCTGAGTGCCCTTCCAGTTACTGAGGGTGACGAACGTTACCTTTCTGCCAGGCTCAAGATCCTAAGCGAGGCAATCGAACCAAATGGGCTTCAGGCTACCGTCAAGGGCGAGGTGAGTCTGCCAAAGAGAAGTCAGCCTGCTAACCAAACCTGGATCGCAGTAGTGGCCTACGGTACGAATGGGGAAGTGGTTGGGGTTAGAAAATGGGAGGCGAATTCAGCGCTCGAAGCGGGTGAGGACCTGCCATTTGATATCACTGTTTATAGCCTTGGACCCCCCATTGAGAGGGTAGAGGTCTTAGTGGAGGCGAGGCCGTAAGATGTGAAGCACAAAGTGTGTAATATTAACCACTGAACATGCTAAGAGGGATTGGAGTGAAGACCAGCACGAAAATCAGCAACCCTAGAATGGCAAGGGCCTTTCTTCTTGTATCTAGGGTAGTGATCTGGTCGAGAGGTTCTGCGTATACTCGCCCAAACACGAAAATCAGGAATGCCCATAGCCACCATCCCGACCAAACCGTGCCCAGAGCGATCATGAGCACCAGAACGAAGGGCAAAATAGTACGGGCTTTCTTGCCCAGCAGAACAAAGAGCACATGCCCACCATCGAGTTGCCCTGCCGGAATCAGGTTCAAAGCGGTGATTAACAGTCCAGCCCACCCCGCCCAGGCGACAGGGTGTAATAATACGTCCTGACCTCCAAATGGGATTGGTTGGCCAGTAAAGAAATAGCGAATCCAATATATAAATGGATTGAGATCGCCGAAGCTCAATGGGTGAGGTAACCATTGACCGAAGACAAGAAATTTAACAAATAGGTAAAGAATGGAGTTTCCTTCCAGGCTGAATGATTGTCCTGAGTGCAAGAACCCCGGCAGTTGATCGATCTTCGAAAGGTAAAGACCGAGCATTAGTACTGGTAAGGCAACAACTAAGCCGGCCATAGGGCCAGCGATGCCGATATCCAGCAAGATGCGTTTATTCCTTGGGGGTTCTTTGAGCTGAATGAACGCGCCCATTGTGCCGAAGGGGCTAAGTGGGAATGGGATGAAATAAGGCAATGTGACAGCAGTGCGGTGGTAACGCGCAGCCAGGTAGTGACCAAATTCATGGGCCATCAGGATGGCTAACAAGCTGGCTGTGAATGCCAGAGCCTGACCTAGTGTAGGCAACAGGTATGGCAAGACCAGGCTGAGATCTGTTGTCAAAGGACCATTATATTGAGCCAGAATCCCGGCAAACAGCATGCTGAGCAAAGTGAGAATAAAAAGCACCAGGTTTATCCAGGGATTGGAGG
>Ga0209751_10001411_pt1 | contig 24756 bp, 18 predicted proteins | sample RifCSP13_1_FD_184019 | JGI IMG/M metagenome (GOLD analysis project Ga0209751, IMG submission 184019) | Soil microbial communities from Rifle, Colorado - Rifle CSP2_sed 13_1 (SPAdes) (version 2) | ecosystem: Environmental > Terrestrial > Deep subsurface > Rock core/Sediment | place: Rifle...
GTTCGACCGCCGGGAGGAGAATCGCCCGCGCGCGAGGGCGTTCGCCGACGAGCTCGTGAAGCGCCTCCAAGCAGGCGGCCTCACCCCGCACGTCCTCCGCCACACGGAAAACCAGATCCTCATCCGGATCTCGCACGGCAGGAGCGCCGAGGTCCTCGACCTACCCCTCGACCCGTTCACGACGGTCCTCCAATGATACATGATTCTGTGCGATACGCGTAAACCTCAGACTCACAACACGATGAAAGCCACTCCATAGACCCCTTATATACGGCTGCCCGACGAGAACCCGTTCTGTGGACGAGTCTTACCTGTCTTGGCTTGCGATGATTCCGGGGATCGGCCGGCGGAAGGCCGAGGCGATCGCGGACCGTTTTCCGAACCTCGAGGCGTTGCGCGGCGCTGCCCCGAACGAGCTCGAGACGATCGAGGGCGTCGGCCCCGTCCTCGCGCGCCGCGTGAAGGAGTTCGCGGAGAAGTCCGAGGCCCGTCCCGACTTCTGGTACCGGAAGGACGCATCGCTGTATCTGTGCCCCTCGTGCGGGAGGCTCCTTGCGGAGGGCGCGGACCGATGCCCCTCCTGCGGGACGGAGCTCGAGGGAGAGGAGGCGGGTGCGCCCGAGGTCGAGATTCCCGAGCTCGAGGATGCCCCGAGGGCCGACGTGCTCCAGCCGCAGGCACAGTCCCTGAACCTGTGCCCGGGGTGCGGAGCGTTCATCGGGAAGGAGCTCGCGGCGTGTCCGAAGTGCGGCACGGCGCTCGAAGGAACGGAGGAAACCGCCCCACAGGGCGTGGGCAGGGTGGAGCGGGATACGGCGGACGTCCTCCAGAAGGGAGGCCAGGGCCTGTACCTGTGCCCCTCGTGCGGCGCTCTCGTCTCCCATGAGGCGAAGAGCTGCGCGAGGTGCGGGTCCGCGCTCGAGGGCGAGGAACCCGCGGCGCGCGGGGGGGCTACCATGGCCGAAGCACTGCCTCAGGAAGCGATCACGAGCGCGCCCTCTTTGTACATCTGCCCGAGTTGCGGCGCGTTCCTCACGCTACGGGACGCGAGGTGCCCCTCGTGCGGGCTGGAATTCGAGGAGGGCGAGGTCGCCGCGGAGTCCCTCGTCACGGCGGCGGAGGAGGTCGGGTTCTTCCCGATCTGCGCGAACTGCGGCGCCCTCGTGCCGAGCGCCCTCAAGCGATGCTCGATCTGCGGGCACCCGAGGGGCGCGCCCGTGGGGAAGCCCCAGGAACCGCCGGCGGAGGAACCCGGCATCACGTCGGACTTCCTCAAGCGCTGGCGGCGGGTCTCAGAGGACCGCGAGGAGACCCCGGAGGAGCGGCTCCTGCGCGAGCTGCAGCACCTCGACGAACTCGTGGCGGCAGATCCGACCCATGAACGCACGAGCCTGAAGCGGATTGGGGTCCTCCTGCGGCTGGGGCGTGTCGCGGACGTCGTCCGCGCCTACGAGAAGCTTGCGGACTCGAGGCCGGACCGGGATGGGGACTACCGCCTCCAGGTGCTCAGTGTTCTGCGCGCGCAGGGGGACATGTCCTTGCTCCCCCGGCGATGGTCCCAGGTCGCCGCCACGGCGCCAGCGCGCGAACTCGCACCGCTCGCGCCGCAGACCGCACCGTTGGGCAGGCCCCCGGAGGAGCGGACGCCGCTCAAGGTCGCCACCGCCCCCGGAGTGACGAGGATTGCCGAGGCCCTGTCGCACTATGACCGGCTGCTCGCGGTTGATCCATCGATCGTCGCCGCTTGGCAGACGAAGGCCGAGCTTCTGGAGAAGCTGGGTCGCACCGCAGAGGCCCGACAGGCGCAGCGGCGGGCAGACGAGCTTGAGCGGACGAAGGGCCTCGCGATCGGTCTCCGCTCCCGCTCCCCCGCCCTTGGACCTGCAGAGGGCCAAGCCCCGAGGACGCCTGGCCGCGTCAACGGCACGCTGGGGCGCACGAATGGCCGGATCAACGGAACGGGGCGGATCAATGGCACCGGTCGCATCAACGGAGCGGGGCGGATCAACGGAACGGGGCGGATCAACGGCACCGGTCGCATCAACGGAACGGGTCGCATCAACGGGACGGGCCGCGTGAACGGGAGGGTGAACGGTCTTGCTTCCGCCAGGGGTCGGACGAACGGGTTGATGAGCGGCGTCGCCCCGGGCGAAGGGATGGTGAACGGTCTCGTGAACGGGAACGGCTTCACGAACGGCCGCCGGGGTCGATGGGCGCCGCCAAAATCGGGCAACCCCCGCGAGTGGATGCGGTCCGTCGTGGGGATCGCCGCCGCGATTCTCCTCCTTCTCATGATGCCAATCCTCGCGACCCTGCTCTCCACCTCGCCGCCCCCCGGTGGGATCACGATCGACGGGCAGTTCTTGGACTGGGCGGGCGTGCCTGCCTACGACGACGATGTCCTCGACCAGGTCGCGAATCCCGACGTGAACCTGGTCTCCTTCCGCGTGCGCGGTCTCGACGATTCCGTGCTCGTGTATGCCCGCGTGTCGGGCCTCCTGTTTCAGGCGAACGCCGGTGGCGGCGACTCCATGTACGCATTTGTCGACGAGGACGCGGACGCGGGCACGGGTTTCCGGATTGGCACGATGGGTGCAGAGCGCGCGGTCGAACTGTACGGCTGGAATCGGAGCGTCATGGGGACCTCGGTCTGGACGTACGACGCTTCGCGGTCGGGGGTCTCCTCGGACGATTGGCGCGCGTTCGTCCTCTCCACGGGCGGCGGGGAGGCGGCCATCGCGGCGAGCGAACTCGAGGCGCGGATCGACGTCGGACCGGGTTACCGGCAGGACCGCTCGCGCGTGCTCCTCCAGACCCTCGACCGCGCGGGGAACGGAGATCCCGCGGACGGCGTCGTCGGGGCGCGTACCGGAGCTCTCGCGGTGAAGCAGCGCACGATCGCGCCGCCCGTTGTCGTGGGCCCGTCCGTTCCGTTCCTCTCGATCGCCCTGAAGCCCCTCGGGGCCCCCATCGCAATCGCGTCCCTCGCGATTCAGGAGCTCGGCTCCTACCCAATCACAGGCCTCGCTGGTCGCCTGTTCCTCGACGCGGACGCCGACGGTACGATCGACGCCGCGGACCCGCTTCTCGGGACTTCTTCCTTTGCGCCCTCGGCCTCGTTCACAATCGACCGGACGATAGAACGGACCGAGTCATTCCTTTTCGTCGCGGACCTTCCTTCCCCCGTCGCGAACGCATCGATCGGCTTCCGCGTCCTCTCCGTCAGCCCCCTTCTCGGCGCGGACGTGCCCGTGACGTTGCGCGAGGCGGACTTGACGCTCGCGTACGTTGGCGGCGCTCCCCGCAACATCACGATCGACGGCGCGTTCGCGGATTGGGCCCGGTATGCGCTTCGGACGGACGCCGACGACGACGTGCGGACGAGCGGACGAAACCTCACGGTGAACGAGAACATCGACCTACGCCTTTACGAGGCGGTCGCGGAGGCGAATGTCTCTCTCTATCTCCGTGTGGACGGCCGCATCCTCGGTGGCGTCGAAATCCCGAACTTCCGTGACCGGCCGGCCGTGGAATCGGCCTCGGCGGACGCGGACGGAGACTTCGTTCCGGACGCGGTGGAGGAGATCCTCGGTCCCGTCCTCCCATTCGACTTCAACAACGACAACGTGTCCGACGCGGACCAGTTCGAAGACGTCGACCAGGACGGGATTCTCGACTACGGCAAGTGCTTCAGCGCGGATTGCACGGCTTACACGGACTACATCCTGGAGACGACGATCCCGGCGTGGTACCCGCCCCCGTATCCGGGCCGGGTCGCGCGGCGGTACATCGGGCCGATTTCCCTTCCGGCCCAGCGCGGCGTCGATACGGCGGTCGTGTACGTGGACCGTGACAACCGGACGGACACGGGGCTCCTCGTGCCGGTCGACGGCGTCCTCCACGGGATGGACTTCGCGTACCAGGCGATCGGCCGCGGAGGCGAGGTCCTCGAGGCGGGCCTCTACGTCCACAACGCGAGCCGCGCCATCCCGTGGGAGAAGGTCGTCGACGTGCCCACCGCAATCGACGCCCGCCAGCTCGAGGCCGCCTTCGACGGGGGACTCGTGAACCTGACCGCCAACCACACGTTCTCCGTGGTGACGACGGACTGGCGGTCGAACGCGGACGAGGGCAACGTCGGGCTGGGTTCGCGAAGCGCCCCGAGGCCGGGCACGCGGTCCTTGGACGAGGGTCGATCGGCGCCGCCCGAAGTCCTTGACATCGTCGGCAACCAGAAGTTCTACCTCCGGAACGCGGACCACGCGACGGAGACCGCGTGCACGACGAACAAGGTCGCCTCGTCGATTCCCGGTTCTGGCCCGGCGGTGTCGATCAGCGTGGGGCCCGGACAGAGCGCGTGCTGGTATGCGGACGCGACGAGCGGGGGGACGTCGTTCGCGGGAGATTGGGAGGCGCTGCTCGACATCCTCGTCGCGCACGGCCTCGCCGTCTACGGGGAGAGCGGGGCCGCGAATCCGCGGTACCGGGAGTGGAACGGGGCAGCGTTCGGCGCGGAGGGGAGCGCGCTGGCGGTGCCGGGACTCGAGCAATGGGTCGTCGTCGCCTCCTCCCCGAACGGGCCTGAGAAGGTCGTGGGGATCCTTTCCGACGACAACCGGATGTACGTGCAAACGTGGAGCGGGGCCGTTTGGACCGCCAACTGGAACGTCGCGGTCGGGGGCAGCAACACGCGGCGATTCGACATCGCCTACGAGGGGCAGTCGGGCGACGTCCTCGTCGTGTTCGGGGACGGCACGAACCAGCTCAAGTACCGCCGGCGGATTGGCGGAACCTGGGACGGGCTCAACCTAAACGCCGGCGGTGCCCTTCCCTCGTTCCCCCGCTTCGTCCGAACCGTCTCGCGGCCGACGAACGACGACGTGTTCGTGGGCGTGGTCACGAACTCGGAAACGATGCATGCGCTCCGCTGGGACGGGTCGGCGAACACGATGGGCAACCAAGTTCAGATGGCTCAGGGAACGCAGCTCAGCAACCATGAGCCGTTCGACATCGCGTTCGAGCGGGTGTCGGGGGACGCGTTCGTCATCTGGGGCAGTTCCGTGGCCACCCTGCGCTACCGGGAATTCACCGTCGCGTGGCAGCCGGAGGGGGTCGCGTACACGATGCCCGACGACGCCGGCTGGGTTGTCGCGGACTACGATCCCCGGACGACCGCCGGGAGCATCGCGGTCGGCATCGTCCTGCAGAATGGCAACCTCGAATTCGGCGCGTGGGATGGTACCTCGTGGGCCACCCGGCCGGCCTCCATCCCCGCGAGGGATCAGAACCAACGGGGGATCGACGTCGCGTTCGAGCGGGGCACGGGTCGCGCGATCTACGCCTTCAACCAGAACGCGAACCCCACGCAGCTCGCCTTCCGGAACTGGACGGGCACGGCAGGGTTCGGCGCGGTCTCCGTGGCCCCGGGCGCGACGGGAAACATCCGATTCGTTCAGCTGCGGTCGAACCCGCACCGGGACGAGATCATGGCCCTCTACAGCGACGCGCGCAACGACCTGTCCCACCGGCTCTGGTCTGGCGCGTCGTGGTCGGCCCTGGCGGCGCCGCTGGAGGCCGCGATGTCCGTGTCGGGGCAGCGCGAACCGTTCATGTTCGCATGGACGCGCGTCGTGGAATACGACGTCCACTTCGAGATCTGGAACCTGACCTCGAACACCGTGCGGGAGACGATCGGCTCGTGCCTCGACCGGAGGACGTACGGGGACGACGTCCAGTGTCTCGTCTCCGGAATCCCCGTGAAGGTGATTGCCCTGGACGAGGTCGTGCGCATCCGCGTCGCCCACTCCTCCCTCGGCGGGACGTTCCAGATTCTCATCGAGGAGGTCGCGCCCGCGGCGAACTCCCGCATGACGCTCCCGATTCCGGAGTTCGCGACCGTCCTTGCTCCCATGGTCATTCCGTTCCTCCTCTATGCGGTCCGGCGCCTGCGCCGCAGGAAGAGAGAGGGGTAGCGGCCGACAGCGTCCCAGGGACCGGCGGCCGTTAAAGCGGCACGTTTTGTCACGCACCACAAGGATGCGCGGCTAGCGTACTTAGGTCACCGACCCCAGCCCGCCCGCCCCCCTTGCGGGGGGTAGGCTTCCTGCGGGCTCGCGCACCGCAGTACCGCAGAGGACGTCGATTAGCTCTCGCCTGCCAACAGGCCGCATCGGTGACAGGCGGCAACGCAAGCCAGTTTTCTCGCGCCTCAAGATCTCGAGTTGCGCGGACCTTTGGGTTTTCGCGACGTGCGCCTGGTATCAGTGACGATAGGGGTGCCCGAATCTCTTTATATCGTTCGAGAAGACAGATTCCAAGGATGGACGAAGGACTCCTAGCGGCCTTGTTCCGGGTTCCCGGGGTTGGAAAGCGTCGCGCCAGGAGCCTGGTCGAAAAGTTCCCCACCCTCGAAGCGCTCCGGGCCGCAAGCCTTGAGGAAATCGGCGCGGTGCCAGGTATCGGTCCCGCCGTTGCAAGGCGGCTCAAGGACTTCGCGTCGGCGGCGGCCAGGGATGCGGGAGGTCTGCCCCAGCCGCCCGAGCAGGCGAGGGCCCTTCCCCCCGAACCGGAAGCCCGGCTGCCCACACCCCGCGAACACGATTGGCTCGAGGACTTCGTAGAAATCGCGGCTTTGATTGAGGACGTTTCCCCCCTGCCAGCCGAAGAAGGAGGAGGCCCCTCTGTCGGCGCCGTAACCCACGAACCCCCGCCTCCCGAGGAGGACCGCCCCGAGAAGGGAGCTCGCCCCCTACGTCTCTGCACGACGTGTAGTGCCCTCTTCTCCGGCGGCGAGGATGCCTGCACGAAATGTGGGGTCGAACTCGTCGACGCAATGGACGTGTCCGCAGAACTTGCGGCGTCGACGGGGGAGCCCCCGGAGATGCGCCCTGAGCAGGATCAAGCTCCAGGGTCGGGTCGGATCGGCCCCCGCGGTCTCGTCGAACGCACTGGCCGCGAGGGCACAATGACGCGTGCCCCCGGTCGGGTGAACGGCCTTGCGCGTCCCGCAGCGCGTGAGGAGGGGATGACCAACGGCCTGGTCAACGGAAGTGGGATTACGAACGGCCGCGCCCGAAGTCATGCGTTGCGGCCAGGAAGATACAATCCGCACACGCGTCTCGTTAGCCACGTCACGTTGCTTGTCAGCCTGCTCATTGTCATTCCCGCGATTGCAATGCTGATTTACACGCCTCCCCCGCCGGCGGGGATCGTGATCGACGGGCAGTTCGGGGACTGGGCCGGCGTGCCTCGATACGACGACACGCCTGGGGATTCCAGCCTGAACCTCGACCTCTTGGATTACCGAGTTCGCCTGGTCGACGAGCAACTGCTCGTCTACGCGAGGGTGACAGGAAACCTCTGGCGTGTCCCGGACGGTCACACGCAGTCCGTCTTCGCGTTCGTCGACGCAGACGGCGATTCTGCAACGGGCTTCCAAATTGGCGGCGTAGGGGCGGAGGACGCGGCCGAGTTCTATGGATGGGAGGGAGCCCTTGCAGGAAGCCAGGCGTGGTGGTACGACGATGGCACGGGTCCCACCTCGGACGACTGGCGGTCCCTTCGGACCTCCGGCAACTTGGAAGTCGCGAGCGCTGACAACCAGGTCGAGGCGCGCATCTTCCCCGGCCCGAGGTACGACATCGACCGGGCGCGCATACTGTTCCACACGTGGAGCACCTTGGGCGAGGGCGACGCAGCGGACGCGCGTGTCGGCCGCCCGACCGGCGCCCTCGCGGTGTCCCAGCGGACGATCGCCGCGGAGGTCATCAACGGTGCCCAAGAACCGTTTCTTGCGTTCTCGGTGCGCCCCCTCGCCGCGGCCATCCGCGTGGATTCCGTGACAATTCGGGAATACGGAAGCCTCCTGCCGAGTGGGGTCATGGGCAGCTTGTTCCTGGACCGGTCTGGCGACGGGGTCATCGACCCCACAGACCCGATGCTCTCGACGGCGTCCTTCTCGCCCGAGGGGACGTTTGCGGTCGCTCGAACCCTCAACGCCGCGGAGTCCTACGTCCTGCGCGCCGACTTCCTCGCGCCCGTTTCGCAGGCATCACTGGGATTTCGTGTCGTCGCGATCTCTCCGGACGCAAGCACAGGAGTGCCCGTCACGATCGCGGACGCGAACGTCACGATGTCCTACCTCGCTGCCGCTCCGATGAATGTGACGATTGACGGGGCCTTCGCAGACTGGAGTCCCTTCCCGGTCCGAGTTGACGCGGACAACGACGTGCAATCCGCCTCAAGCGCTCCCGAGGTCAATGAGAACGTCGACATCCGCGCGCACGAGGCCCTCGTCGGGACGAACGTCTCCGTGTACCTCCGCGTTGACGGGCGACTCCTCGGCGGCGTGGACATCCCGAACTTCCGTGAGCGACCGCCCGTCGCGTCGCCGACGGCCGACGCGGACGGGGATTTCGTCCCCGACGCGGTCGAGGAGGGCCTAGGCCCCCTCCTTCCCTTCGATTTCAACAACGATAACGTGTCCGACGCGGACCAGTCCGACGACGTGGACCAGGACGGGGTCCTCGACTACAACAAGTGCACCGTCGCGGATTGTACGGCGTATGCGGACTACCTCTTGGAGACGACGGTCCCTTCTTGGTACCCGCCACCCTACCGCGGGCAGGTCGCCCGGCGGTACATCGGCCCGATCTCCCTCCCGCCCCAACGCGGCGTCGACAGAGCAGCCGTGTACATCGACCGCGACAACCGGACGGACACCGGGCTCATGATGTCCGTCGGCGGAGTCACCTTCGGGATGGACTACGCGTACCAGGCGGTCGGTCGCGGCGGCACGATTCTTGAGGCGGGTCTGTATGCGCACAACGCGAGCCGATCGATTCCCTGGGAAGAGGTGGCAGACGTGCCCACCGGGATCGACCAGCATAGGCTTGAGGCCGCGTTCGACGGAGCGCTCGTAAACCTTGCCACCAACCACACCTTCGTCTTCGAGACCACTGACTGGCGGTCGAACGTCGACACGGGGCTGCCGGGCGCGGAACTGCGCCGCGCTCCGAGGGCGCCGACTCGATCCGCTGACAGTCCGCGTGTGTTTGATATCCCTGGAAACCAGAGACTCTACCTGCGAGTCTCGGACCACGCGACGGAGACCGCGTGTACGACGAACAAGGTCGCGTCCCCGACGCCGGGTCCCGGCCCGGCGGCCTCGACCGTCGTGCGCGCCGGACAGAGCGCGTGCTGGTACGCAGACACGACCGCGGGTACTGTGATTCCGGCAGGGGACTGGGAGGCCCTCCTCGACCTATTCCTGAGCCACGGGATCGCGGCGTACGGCGAAGGGCCCGTGGCGAACCCGAGGTATCGGGAGTGGGACATCCAATCCTTCGGTCCGGAGGCGTCCGCGAACCCGGCGGCATCACGGATTAACTGGGTCGTGGTGGCTTCCTCCCCGACGAGCCCTGAGAAGGTCGTCGGGATTCTCTCGAGCAACGGGTTCCTCTACGTACAGACTTGGAACGGTGCGATGTGGGCGTCGAACTGGAACGCGAACGTCGGCCGCGACCAGACGCGCGGGTTCGACATCGCCTACGAAGAGCAGTCCGGGGATGTCGTCGTCGCGTTTGGGGACAACACCGCTCAACTCAGGTACCGCAAGCGCGTCGCAGGCACGTGGGACGGCGCGAACGGGAACGCGGGTACTCCGGTGGCCGACGCGCCCTTTTACGTCCGCCTGACTCCCCACCCCACGAACGACGACGTCATGGCGGCGGTTTCAACGAACGTCGACACGCTCCACGCCCTTCGGTGGGACGGCGCCACGAACGCGTGGGGGAACCAGGTTCAGATGCCGGGGATCCTGGGCTCGAAGGACGAAGAGGCCTTCGACGTGGCGTACGAACGGGCCGCGGGTGATGCCTTCGTGATCTGGGGGAATGACGCGGGTGCCCTGCGGTACCAGGAGTTCACTACGACATGGGGCGCGGCGATTACCGCCTACTCCCTTCCGGACAAGGCGTTGTGGGTCGCGGCGGCGGCGGACCCCGAAGCATCCAGCAACCGGATCGCCGTGAGTATGGTCCTGAACAACAACGACTTCGAGTTCGGCGCGTGGACGGGCGCCTCGTGGGTGGCCCGTCCGGCACCCATCGGCGCGGGGCAAAAGAGTGAGCGCGGGATCGACGTCGGATTCGAAACGACGACGAATCGCGCGATGTTCGTGTTCAACCCGACCTCGAACCCCAGGCAGATCGCATGGCGGACTTGGACGCAGGCAGGAGGGTTTGGCGGGGTGACCGTGGAGCCGGGGCTCACGGGGAACGTGAACTTCGTCCAAGTTCGACCCGACCCGAGAAGTAACGCCATGATGCTCCTGTACAGCGACAACAACCGAGACCTGTTTCATCGCCGATGGGACGGGATCATGTGGTCGCCCCTTGCCGCGGCGTTGGAGATCGATCTCTCCGAGCACTCGAGGAGGGAAGCGTTCATGTTCGCCTGGACCCGGGTCGTCGAGTACGACGTGCACCTTGAGATTTGGGACACGACCACGGATTCCGTCGTGGACTCGATCGGCTCCTGTCTGGACCGCCAGGTGTATGGGGACGACATCCAGTGCCTCGTCGTCGGAGTCGGACCGAAGACCCTAGGCCCCAACGAAGTCGTCCGACTCCGGATCGTCCATTCCTCGCCGGGTGGCACGTTCGGGGTCCTGTTCGACGCCCCGCCCTCCATGGGAGACTCTCGCGCGACGATTCCGTCCCTCATCGTCATCCCCGAGTTTGAAATTCTCACGGTGCCGATTCTCACAGTCCTCTTCTGGTTCGGGCTCCCGCATCGTGTCCGAAGTCCTCGAAGGATTCCCGCGACGGGATCGCTCTCCTCGAAGAGAAAGAAAGGGGTAGCGGCCGACAGCGTCCCAGAGACCGGCGGCCGTTAAAGCGGCACGTTTTGTCACGCACCACAAGGATGCGCGACTAGCGTACCTAGGTCGCCGGCCCCAGCCCGCCCGAAGGCAGGTAGGCTTCGCGCGGGCTCGCGCACCGCACTACCGCAGAGGACGTAGGTGGGCTTAACTTCCGGGTTCGGAATGGGACCGGGTGTATCCCCACCGCCTTGGCCGTCGTACCGCTGATGCGAGAGTATGAGGGCGGGGATATAAACCTCTCGGCCAGGGCGGCCCTCATGCTCACCCCGCCTCCCCCTTCCATCGGCGGGCCTTTCGCACTACCGAGATATCTTTTTCTGGCATTCCGCAGTCGAGGCCCCGATGCGGGTCGCCATCTTCCACGACTTCTTCCCCTTCATCGGCGGGGGGGAGCGGCTCGCGCTCACCTTGGCGCGGGCGTGGAAGGCGACCGTGTACACGACGGAGTTTCATCCCGCGAGCGTCGAGCGACTCGGATTCGGCGACGTGCGCATGGTCTCTCTCGGCTCGCTGATCCCCTTGCCGCCCCTCAAGCAGATGCACGCCTCCCTCCGATTCGCGATGGCGCGGGTCGATGCGGACGCCTACGTGATTTCGGGGCACTGGGCAATCTACGCGGCTCGCCACAACCATCCCAACGTCTTGTATTGCTATACGCCCGCGCGACCGTTCTACGACATGCGGAAAACGTTGCCTGGGAGGCAGCGCAGCCCGGTTCACCGCGCCGTGGCGAGCGCCTGGGTCAACCTTCACGGAGCGGCGGACCGCGTCGCTTGGACGCAGGTCGATCGGATCGTCGCGGTCAGCGAGCGGATACGGCAGCGGATTCACGTGCAATTGGGTCGCGACGCCCGCGTCGTCTATCCGCCCACGGACGTGTCCCGATTCCGCTTCGAGGCCCTCGACGACTTCTGGCTCTCCGTGAATCGATTGTACCCGGACAAGCGCCTCGAGATACAGTTCGACGCGTTTCGGCGCCTCCCGAAGGAGCGGCTCGTGGTCGTCGGCGGGTATTCCCACTACCCACGGGACAAAGCGGGGGAGTACGTCGAGCAACTCCGTCCTCCGCCGAACGTGGAGCTGCGCGGCGAGGTCAGCGAATCGGAGCTCATCCGCCTGTACGCGCGGTGTCGGGGCCTCCTGTGCACGGCCCGAGACGAGGACTTCGGCATGACGCCCGTGGAGGCCATGGCGTCCGGCAAGGTCGTGCTCGCGGTCGACGACGGGGGTTACCGGGAGAGTGTGGCGCCGGGCGAGACGGGCTTCCTGCTTCCGCCGGAACCCGCCGCGTTCGCCTCGACGATCTCGTCCCTGACGACACCTGATCTGGAGAGGAGAGTCGACGGTTGTCGGAATCGCGCGATGAAGTTCGATGTCGCTCATTTCCTCCGTGGGATGGAGGAAGCACTCCAGGAGGCCACTTCGTAAGAACGACGCGGCGAGTCGCGAGTGTCTCGCCGAGGGTGTCCTTCGTGCGGCGACGCTGAGATACCTTTTTCACGCCCTCGGCGGTCAAGGCGCCGATGCGCGTCGCGATTTTCCATGATTTCTTCGGCGCCATTGGCGGCGGGGAGCGGACCGCCCTGACCCTGGCGCGCGCTTGGAACGCCCCGGTGTACACCACGGAGGTCAACCGGGCAAGCATCCAGCGCTTGGGCTTCGGCGACGTGCAGTTGATCTCCCTCGGTCGTGTCGCTCCGAGGGCCCCTCTCAAACAAATCCACGCATCCTATCGGTTCGCGGTCTCGCATGCCGATGCGGACGCCTATGTCCTGTCCGGCAACTGGGCGACCTATGCGGCGAGGAGGCACCATCCGAACGTGATGTACTGCTACACGCCGGTGCGCGCGTTCTACGATACCAAGGCGTCGATCCTCCGCCGCCAATCCGGTCCGGTTCAACGCGGGCTCGTGCGTTCGTGGGTCGCCCTGCACCGGGCGGCGGACCGGCTTGCGTGGACCCACGTCGACGAGATCGTCGCAATCAGCGAGAACACCCGACGCAGGATTCGCCTTTACATGGGCCGGGAGTCCCGCGTCGTCTATCCTCCGACGGACGTGTCCCGATTCCGCTTCGAGGCCCTCGACGACTTCTGGCTCTCCGTGAACCGATTGTACCCAGAGAAACGGCTCGAGCTTCAGTTCGAGGCCTTCCGGCGGCTCCCTCGGGAACGGCTCGTCGTCGTCGGAGGATACGCGGAGGGCGACCACGCTCGGGACTACGCGGCGCGCCTTCGTCCGCCGCCCAACGTCGAGATCCTCGGGGAGGTCGACGACGCGGAGCTTCTCCGCTTGTACGCGCGTTGCCGCGGCCTCATCTGCACGGCGCTGGACGAGGACTTCGGCCTCACGCCCGTGGAGGCGATGGCGTCGGGGAAGGTCGTCCTGGCGGTGGACGAGGGCGGGTTCCGGGAGACCATGGTCCCCGGGGAGACGGGGTGGCTGCTCCCCGCCGATCCGGAGGCGTTCGCAGGTAAGATCCGGGCCCTGCGAGGCGAGGACCTCGCCGCACGCGCGGACGCCTGCCGCCAGCACGCCGTGCGGTTCGACGTCCGCGTCTTCCTCGACGGGATGCGGACGGTCCTCGAGGAGGCGGTCAACACATGACGGCTCGGCATGCGCTCCGGCTCCACGTCGGGTGCGGCCTCGAGGTCCTCCCCGATTGGGTGAACGCGGACGTCGAGCCGATTCCCGGCGCGATCCGGGCGGATGTCCACTCCCTCCCCCTGCGGGACTCCACGTTTGACTACGTGCTCGCATCCCACCTCCTGGAACACATCCCGGACGTGAAGCGGGCCATCACGGAACTCGCTCGCGTTCTGAGACCGGGCGGCACCCTCGAGATCCGGGTCCCGGACTACCGCCACGAGAACGCGTTCACGGACCTCGAGCACGTGCACTTCTTCACCCCTCGCTCGCTGGAGTACTTCGCGGAGGGGAGCGAGAAGTACCGGCATCGGTATCCGGTCCTCTTCACGCGGGTTCGCGTGGAGGAGGTCCGGGGGCACGGGCCCTACCCGTTCCTCCCCCGCCTGCTTGGATACTTCCCGCGCATGGACCGCCTCTTCCGAGACCGGTTCGGCGGCCCCATCGAACTCCGGTTCTACTGCGTGAAGAGATGACCGGAAACGCGGAGGCCCCCGGGGAGCGGGGCGGGGTCGTCCGGGTCGCGCGAGACGCGGTCCTGCTGTCCGGATCCTCCGTCGCGGCTGCGGTCCTCTCCTTCCTGGCTTGGGTGTACCTCGCCCGCGTCCTCCTTCCGGAGGAGTACGGGGCGCTCGCGGCCGCCTTCGCATTCGTCGCCCTCTTTCAGATGTTCGGGGACTTCGGGGTCAATTACTACGCGATCCGGGAAGGCTCGAAGGATGCTGCGCACGCAACGCAGATCTGGCGCACGCTCTTCGGCCTAAAGCTCTCGCTGCTCGGGGGCGCGACGGCGGTCGTGCTCCTCCTCGCGTTTGTATTCCCGTTTCGCCCGACGGAGAGGGCCCTGATCCTCGTGTATCTGGCGGCGCTCCCGATCGGCGGCGTCGCCACGTATCTTTCGGGCCTGCTCAATGCGCACCGCCGCATGACGCGGCTCGCGTCGGTCCAACTCGCTGAGCGGGTGGCGTACGTCGGTCTCGTGCCTCCCCTCGTCGCACTCGGCATGGGCGCTCCAGGCGCTGTCCTCGCGGCCGTCGGATCCGCCAGCCTGTATGCGATCCTCGTGTGGGCTGCGATCGCCCGTGTCCGCACGGGTCCGCTGTGGCCGCCGGACCGTGTCGCGTCGTGGCGACCCCATCTCGCGGCCGCGTTTGCGTTCGGCGTCGCGGCGCTCCTGATGAACATCGTGCAGCGCGTCGACGTGGTCCTTCTCGCGGTCCTCTCCGATCCCAGAAGCCTCGCGGGCTACGTCGCCGCCGTCCAGGTCTTCTTCCTGCTCCTCTTGATGGCGACAGGCCTCGCGCAGGCCGCGTTCCCGTGGATTGTCCGCCGCATGCACCGGGGCGAGATGCCCCTCCGCGCCCTCGGAAAGTGGACCGCGGCCCTCGGGCTCCTCTCCACGGTCATCGCGATCGCCGCGTCGGCAGGGGCCCCCGTGGTATTCCCGACTCTGTTCGGTCCGGACCTGGCGCAGGGGGCGGCCGCATTCCGCATCTTGGTGTGGGCGATCGTCCCTGCGTTCACGACCATCCCTCTCTCGCTCGCGATCGACGCCCTCAACCTCCAGAAGGTGCACGTGCTGAACGCCAGCGCGATGGTGACGATCAACGTGGGGCTCAACCTCACGTGGATCCCCTCGATGGGTGCGAGCGGTGCCGCGTGGGCCGCCGTGGTGAGCTGGGGTTACGCGCTTCTCGTGGGCGCGCCGATCGCGTTCCTCATGATCCGACGCCGCCAAAGGAAGTCGCGGAGGGACGCCCTGGGGGAGACGACGTCACCTTAGGAACAGACTTGCTAATGGAGGGCGCCCTCACGCCGTTGATCAGACCCGCCCGCGTTGACGGAGGACGGCTACCGCCCGAGGCCACCGAGGAGCGCGAGGAGCGGATTCCCCACGATCACCGCCAGTGCGTACCCGACGAGGATGGCGGTGACGAACGGGAGCTTCGGCGTTATCCAAACGCGCGCGACGCCCATCTCCTTCAGAAGCCCGAGCTGCATCGACCGGTCCTTCTTCTCGTCCTCCGTGCGGCGGGGGGAATAGCGCGCCACCACCCGTCCGTCCTCCACCCGATCGAGCAGCCAGGCGTACTTCGGGACCGCGTCGATCGGCACGGTATAGCCGACGAGGGCGCGCGCGCCTTTGGCAGTGCGGTCCGCGGCATTCCGCGCGAGGAATCCGAGGGGGACGACGATGAACAGGAGGGCGGCGTTCACGACCGTGACGAACGCGAACGGAAACCACACCGCCAGCACGGGCTCCGCGGGGGGAGGAGCCGCCAGGATCGGGAAGCCTGCGACGTGCGGGTAAACGCCCGGGAACAGGAGGCCGAGGGCCATCGCCGCCTTCGCGTCCGCACCGCCGCGCAGCAAGTTCACGTAGTACAGGCCGTGCGCGACGACGATCATGCCGGGCATCACGAGGAGCCGCCAAAACGCACCGCGGGCCTCGGAGTCCCCTGAACTGAGGAACCCTGCGAGCCCGATCATCAGCGGAACGGCGGCATATATGAGGAGACGCACGGGGCGAAAGCGCACGCGTTCGTCGTCGTCCCAAATCGGATCACCGAAGAACACGCCGAAGTACAGGATCGCCGTGGCGGCAGTCATGAGGTGAAGATACAGAGGCATCGCCGCCGAAACGAGATCGAACTCCACGATTGCGAGGGCGACGCCGCCGAGCGCGACCCAGACCTCGTCCTTCACGACGCGCGACCGCCAATCCATGGCGGCGGCGAGGAGGAGGAACCCAAACCCGACGGCGACGCGTGCGGGGTCCAGGTCCACGCGCCCCGCATGCGCGTCTACATAGAAAATAAGAGCCTCACGGCCGTGCGAGGTGCGACGTCGTCGAGCGAGAGCCAAAGTCTTATTACGGCTCTGACCTTGGGCCGCATAACAGCGCCATATGGACGCGTTTCCATGATGCCCGGCGGCGAGCAGGCGAACATCATCGGCCTCCGGTCAAAGGAGTTCGTCTCTTGGATCGACGGGAACCTCCGGAAGCCCCTCGAATCCGGCCCGGGCAAGTGGGTCATGGACACCGTCGTCGACAAGTTCCTGAACTGGGCGAAGCGGAACTCGACGTGGCCCCTCCACTTCGGGATTATGTGCTGCGCGATCGAGATGGCGGCGACGTCCGACCCGCGGTACGACGTCGAGCGGTTCGGGATCATCTACCGCTCGTCCCCCCGCCAAGTCGACGTCCTCCTCCTGAACGGCCCGATCTCCCTCAAGCTCCGGCCCGCGGTCCGCCGCCTGTACGAGCAGATGGCGGAGCCGAAGTGGGTCATCGCGATGGGGGAATGCACGATTTGCGGCGGCCCGTACTACGACTCGTATAGCATCGTGAAGGGCTCGTACACGTTCGTGCCCACGGACGTCTTCATCCCCGGTTGCCCCGTGCGCCCGGAGGCGCTCATCGACGGCTTCCTGAAGCTGAGCGCGAAGATCAAGGCGGAGAAGCGCGGCTGGATCAAGACGAAGAAGGGCCGCCTCGTGGACGCGACGAAAGGCCAGCTTGCGGAGTTCGAGGGAGATTACACGTATGAAGTCCGAGCCGTCCGACCCCACTGAGCCCTCGGCCAGCGACACCCGGCCGCGCGGCACGTACCTCAAGCCGCTCCTCGCAACGATGAAGCAGGCGCTCGTGACTCTGCCGTTGATCAACCGCCTTGTCCCCGGCGGCCGTCCCCCGGTCACGCGCCTCTACCCATACGAGAAGATCGAACTCCCGCAGTCGTTCCGCGGGCAGCACGTGATCGATTGGTACAAGTGCATCGGGTGCGAATTGTGCGCGAAGGTCTGCCCGAACGAGTGCATCTACTTCGAGTTCGTCGAGGTCGAGGAGAAGTCTCCGTATCTCCTGCCCTCGCGCGCGATCATGGACGAGAACAAGGAAGTCGTCCGGCGCCCAGCCGTGGACGTGGGCCACTGCCTCTTCTGCGGGAACTGCTCGGAGTACTGCCCGACGGACGCGTGGATGTTCTCCCAGGAGTTCGAGCACGCGGACTACTCCCGCGAGGACCTGTTCTACCACGCGGAAGAGCTGAAGAAGCCGGACGACGCCTCGGACAAGGAGATCGTGCTAATCAACCGGATCGAGGAACACCCGATCCTCGAGGTCGACGTGTGCATCGGGTGCCGGAAGTGCGAACGGGAATGTCCGACGCGATGCATCGATATGGTCGACGGGCCCCTCCTCCGGAAGGGGAAGCCGATCGTGATCCCGGAGTTCGACTACAACAAGTGCATCGGTTGCCAGCAGTGCGTCGACGTGTGCCCGGTCGACTGCCTCCACATGGAGGAGGTCGCGGGGCTCGCAGGGGCGAAGGGCGAAGGGTTCTACAACATCAACTTCGAGGGCGAGGTCCGGCTCCTCGAGGAAGACGCGCCGCAGAAGATTCCAAAGTGAGGCGACACTCAAGTCCGCCCGAGGGCGACCATGACTCCGAGGCCGAGTACAACTGCTACGACCACGACGGCCATCCACCATGGGAACACGCGAGCGGTTTCTGGGGCCGCCGTCCGGGGCTCTCCTCCGGGTGACCCACCCGACGCCAAGAGCTGCTGCTGTCGCTCTTTCGCGATGCGTGCGCTGGCCTGCGCGAGGTAACTCGAGTCCGGTGGGGCGACCATGGCCCTCCGAGCCGCCTTCGAACGTTAAACGTTCCTGGGGCTGTCCAAAGGTGTTCGCGGCTCAGCCGTCAGCGGAATTCCTCGACCACGTACCCTTTTTTCCGCAGGAACCCTACCACCTTCTGGCGGTGGTCTCCCTGGAGTTCCACATGTCCTTTCTTGACCGTACCGCCCGCGGCGACGAACCGCTTCAGCTCCTTCGCCAGGGCGTCCACGTTCGCATCGTCCGAGAATCCCTCGACGACCGTCACCGCCTTGCCGTACCGGCGCGTGTCAATCCGGACCTTCAGGGGAGCCGCTTCCCTGGAGAGTTCCTCACAGACACAGATTTCCTTGGGGAGGCCACAAACCTCGCAAACGCCCGCCGCCGTCTACGCCGCCTCCGCCGGGATTGCGGCCTTCTGCCTCAGCACCTTGTAGTACTTACGCAGGGTGACTTCGCTTACCCCCGCGACCCGAGACACGTCCGACTGCTTAAGCTTCTCGCCCATGGTCTCGCTCGCGAGGTACAGGGCCCCGGCGGCCGCGCCGAGGGGCGGGGCCATCGCAAGGTCGTCCGCGGCGTCCACGAGGATCTTCAGCGCGCCCTCGCGCACGACCGAGGAAACGCCGAGCTCCGAGGCGAACCGGTCGACGAAGTCCGTCGCCTTCGGTGGCGGGGTCGCAAGCTTCGTCGCCCGCGAGACGAGCTTGGCGGTCGCCGCCAGACGGTGGACCGTAATCTCCGCCGCGGTCGCGACCTCTTGGAGGCTCCGCGGTGCACCCAGCGCGCGAGTCGCGAGGTACACGCAGGCCGCGACGATCGCGTCCATGGACCGGCCGCGGGCGAGGTCCGCCTTGAGCGCCTTCCGCAGGATCACGGCCGTCCGCTCTTTGAAGTCCTGGGGGAGGTCGATCCGGCTCGCGAGCTGGTTCGCCTTCGCGAGGGCGCCCGTCAGACTCCGCTCCGAGCCCCGCAGGCGGGTCCACTGGTTCACGCGGCGAAGCCGGCCGAACCGGGCTGCCTCGTTCGCGCTCAGGCTCCGGCCGGACGCGTCCCGTGCCCCGCCGCCAAACGTGTTCCCGAGGCCGCCGTCCGCGAGGAGCACGGTCTCTGGGGGACCGGCGCGGGCGGCGTCCTGTTCGTACGGGGACCAGTCGGGGCCGGGGTCCACGGGCGAGCTCCCGAGGACGAGACCGCAGCGGTCGCAGACGAGCTCGGATCGGATTGGGTCGAAGAACAGGGACGTGCTCGCGCAGTTCGGGCAGCCTTTCGGCCGCTCGTCCACGACGTCGTCTCTGGTCTTTTCCATGAGTACGGGTTCGATGTTCATCAGTTCTCTCTCCATCATTTTACGCGAACGGCCTCCCCATGTGTGCCTCGAGCTGCTCCATCCACCGGTCCGTCCACCGCTCGAACGCCTCGATCGCGAGGCCCAGGTCCTTGCCCATCGGGGTGAGTCGGTATTCGACCCCCACGGGGCGCTCGTCCGGGTGGACGACGCGCTCTGCGATGCCCAGCTCCTCGAGTTCCCGGAGGGTCCGGGCCAGGCTGGATTGGCAGATCCCGGTGAGCTCCCGGAGCTCGTTGAACCGCCGTCCCCGCCCCATGAGCCCGTGCATCGCCAGGAGCTTGAGCTCGGAAACGAGGACGTGGATCGCGGCGACGGCGTGGCAGTCGCCGCTCTCGCAGCCTCCGGGTGCGGTCATCGGTGGTTTCGCTCGCATGATTATAGGGGCCTCCCCCGTTTATATAGGTTTCGTTTTGCTACCTAGTAGCACTATAGTACGCCACTCATCCGTTTCGTCGCCTCGAACGCATCCTTTCCCGTTGACCGAGTCGAGCCCTCGCTCGACGCTCATTGATGTTCTCGCGCTGGGCTGCCGGCGAGCGGGACCCGGTCACATCCCGCTGCGGGAGAAGGCCGCCGTTGTCGCCCCGTGAGGCCCTTGCGGCCTGGATCGGCTTCGTCCTCCTGATGGGCCTCGTCCACCATTTGGCGGTCGATCCACAACCCCTTCTTCATCGGAGGCGTCGCGAGCAACCTCCTGCGGGAACGCCCTCAGGAATGAGGCTTTCTGGAATAATCCTGCTCCGTCACTATTCCTGGCCGACTCGTGTCAGGCTCGAACGAATCTCAAGTTTCATAAGTGCGCGACCCATCGGTGCCGCGGATTCCCTTTGGTCCACGCCACCGTCGTCGGCAGCTATCCCCGGGTGGATGACTCGCCCGAGGGCCAGCACCTCCGCCGGGCGATCGCGCGGTGGGAACGGAGGGACCTGCCAGCGGACGGTCTCCGGGCCGTCCAAGTGGGGGTGCTTAAGGAGGTCGTGCGCGAACAAGCCGCCACCGGCATCGATCTCGTCACGGACGGCCATGTGACCTGGGACGACTCCCAGAGCCACTTCGCCTCCCGCCTCGACGGGTTCGAGATCGGCGCCCTGGAACGGTACTTCGACACGAACACGTATTACCGCCGCCCCCGCGCGAACGGGACCGTTCGATGGAGGTCCCCCATCACCGTCGACGATTACCGCGAAGCCGTCGGGGCGAGCCCCGCGCCCGTGAAGGCCGTGGTGACGGGCCCTTACACGCTTGCTGCGCTGTCGGAAGGCGGGACCTCGGAGACCTCCCCCCTCATGCCGGATTTGGCGGCGGCGCTGGGTCGCGAGATCGAGGCCCTCGCGGCGGCGGGGGCGCGAGACATCCAAGTCGACGAGCCTGCGTTCGTCCGGCGAACGTCCCTCCCGAAGGGGTATGAGGACGCTGCCGCCAAACTCGTCCGGGGACGCGGAAGGGCCCGAACCTGGCTGTCCACCTATTTCGGCGGTGTGGAGTCTTTCCTCGACGACCTGCTCTCCCTGCCGTTCGACGGGTTCGGCTTCGACCTCGTGCAAGGCGCGAGGACCGGGGAGGCCCTCCGGGGCCGGCGGATCGACAAGCCCGTGGCCCTCGGCCTCGTCGACGCGCGGAACACGAAGCTCGAGGATCCGCACGTCGTGGCGAAGCAGGCCCTCGCTTACCGCGACCACATCCCGTTCGAGGACTCGTTCCTCTCTCCATCCAACGGCCTCGAGTTCCTCCCGCGGGCGAAGGCGCGCGAGAAGCTCCGCGTCCTCGTCTCCGCCGCCAAACTCGCGAGCGAAGGTGCACAATGACCGCCCCGCTCCTCACGACGACGGTCGGCAGCTTCGCGAAACCCGAGTATCTCCAGAGGGCGCGCAACAAGTTCGCGGCCGGGAAGATTTCCGGAGAGGAGCTTGACCGTCTGACCCGACAGGCGACAAAGGAGGTCATCGAGCTGCAGGCGGCGCTTGGACTCGATGTTTTCGTTCACGGGGAGATGGAGCGCGGGGACATGGTCGGCTACTTCGGAGAGAACGTGGCGGGCATGCGCCCTGGCCAGCTCGTGCGCTCGTACGGGAACCGGTACTACCACAAGCCCGTGATCGTCGACGAGGTGAACTGGGACCAGCCGATCACGCTTGACGACTGGACGTACGCGCAGGGGCTCACGGACAGGCCCGTGAAGGGGATGCTCACGGGGCCGTACACGATCGTCGAGTGGTCCTTCGACGAGTTCTACCCATCGCGGCGGGACGCCGTGCTCGCAATGGCGCGCGTGATCCACAAGGAGGCGGCGGCCCTCGCCCGCGCGGGGGCGAAGTACATCCAGATCGACGAGCCCGCGATCCACACGCGGCCGGATGAGGACTTCGACCTCGGCGTGGAGTCCATGGAGGTCGTCACGCGCGGGATCGACGCGGAGTTTCACACACACATCTGTTACGGCGACATCGCCCGGATCTACCCGGGGATGTTACGCCTCCCCGTGAAGCAGATCCATCTCGCGTTCAAGAACGAGAACTTCGAACTCCTCAAGCTTCTCGAACGCGTTCCGTTCGACGCATCGAAGGAGCTCGGTCTCGGCGTCCTCGACGTGCACACCCACAAAGTCGAGTCCGTGGCGGAAGTGGAGAAGGGGATCGCGCGGGCGCTCGCCCTCGTGCCGCCAGAGCGCGTGTGGATCGAACCGGACTGCGGCCTGAAGACGCGGACGCCCGACGAGGTGCGCGAGAAGCTCAAGGTCATGATCGCCGCCAGGGACGGGGTGCGCCGCTCGCGTTCGACGCGTGGGGAATAACGCTTTAAGTCACGGTTCGCATGATGACCTCGGAGGAGCGGGTTGACGGACACCCAGTTGGACATCGCTGCCACGCCCAAGCGCATTTTCACCTTGGAAGAGGCGAACGGGATCCTGCCGCAGATCGACGCGGTTTTCCGCGAGATGGACGCAAAGTCCGCGCGGGCGCGCGAGGTCGGCGACCTCGTCGGGGACCTGGAATCGTACTGGGGGAAAGCCATCGAGGACGCGCGATCTCCGGATCATGCGACGTACGCGAGGCTGCGCGAGGAGCTGTCGTCCTCCCTGCAGGGCCTGAACGACTGCGCGATCCGCCTGAACGCGCTCGGCTGCGAGCTGAAGGACCCGAACCGCGGCCTCGTAGACTTCTACGGGTACGTGAACGGGGAGCTCGTGTACCTGTGCTGGCAGCGGGGGGAGCAGGAGATCGGATTCTGGCATACGCTCGAGGCGGGATTCCCCGGCCGCAAGCCGATCGTCCGCTGAAGCCTGGACCCAAACGTTATTAGCGACGGCCGTCTGATTCCACCCGAGAACGAGCCATGGCCGTGAGCAAGGACGACGTCGTCGCGGTGCTGAAGAAGTGCTACGACCCGGAGATCCCGATCAACATTTACGACCTCGGACTCGTGTACGACATCGACATCGGTGACACGAGGATCGTGGTCAAGATGACGCTCACCGCCCCTGGCTGCCCCGCGTCCGCGTATCTCTCCTCGGACGTGAAGCGGAAGATCGAGGCGCTCCCCGGCGTGAAGGAAGCGGAGGTACAGATCGTGTGGGACCCTCCGTGGACGCCAGAGGCGATGTCGGAGATCGCGAAGAAACAGTTCGGCATGGGCATCTGATCGGTCCGAGTGCCAAATCTTCATTACCCATCCCCAGTATGCGCGCCCGCCCGTGCCCGCGAGAAGTCGGCCTCCCTCGAAAGCGCAGCCGCCGAGTGGCGACGCGCTCCGCATCGCCGCGCAGGTGGACCGGGACGGGGTCGCGTTCTTCCGCCGGGCGACATCCCTGGTGACGGACCCCCGCGTGAAGTTCATCTTTGGCCGCGCCGCAGACGAGTACGGGCGGGCGCTGAAGTCCCTCGAGGGCGTGCCTGGCGGCAAGGCAAAAGGGAAGGCACCCGCGGTCTTCCCGTTCGAGGCGTACGACCGGATTGAGTGCTCTGTGTGCGGCTACGAGACGACGGGGGACGAGATTCCCGAGCGGTGCCCGAGCTGCGACGCCGTGCGCTACGCGTTCGAGCGGGACGTGAAGCGCGAGGAGGCGTGGGACCTCGTCGCGCGCACCACGAAGGAATCCCTCGCGCTCGCGCGGAAGGCGGCGAAGGTCGTGACAAAGGCGGAGGCGAGGGACGCGGTCGCTCAGGCCGTGGAGGTCCACCGCAAGCTGCTCGAAGAAGCGAAGGAGGAGCACGCGCGCGTCGGCGCGACCCCGTGAGGTGGACCATGGCGGTGACGTTCAAGGAGTTCTCGGAGGATCTGCACGCCTGCAACATGTGCGGGTACTGCGTCCCCGTCTGTCCCGCGTACCAGGAGATCGGATGGGAGTCCGCGGCGCCGCGCGGGAAGATCTTCGAGATGCGGGGCGTGGAGATGCGCTCGTGGCCTCTGGACTATCTCCTCCGGAGGCCGACGAAGCTCGAGAAGGGGAGCGAAGTCTCCCGGGAGTTCACGCGGGCGGTGTACGAGTGCACGGGGTGCGGCGCCTGCGAGAGCGTGTGCCACGCGGACATCCCGTTCGACGCGCTCTGGGACGACGTCAAGGAGAAGCTCGTGAACGAAGGTCTCGGGCCGCTGCCGGAGCACCTGCCGCTCTTGGAGAACGCGAAGAGGACGAAGAACCTGTACGGGAAGAACAACGAGACGCGGGGATCGTGGTTCAACGCCGCGGGGGTCGAACAGTCGCCTTCGCCCGAAGTCGTTTTCTGGGTCGGATGCAACGCGTCGTTCGAGCGGAACTCGATCGCGCAGGCGGTCGTGAAGATCCTCAACGCCGCCAAGGTGCGGTACCGTGTGCTCGGGCGCGAGGAGTGGTGCTCGGGCGGGCCGCTCGCGCGCATGGGGTTCGGGGACTACGTGAAGCGGGAACTCATGCCGCACAACATCGAGGCCGTCGCCGGCACCGGGGCGAAGGCGCTCGTGACCGCGTGCGCGGAGTGCTACCGCGCGTTCCTCAAGGACTACCGCCACTACGGCGGCAACCCTCCGTTCGCGATCTTCCACATCTCGCAGTTCATCGAGAAGCTCGTGCGGGAGAAGCGGATCAAGTTCTCAAAGAAGATCGAGCGGAAGGTCGCGTACCACGACGCGTGTCAGCTCGGCCGCGTGTGCGGCCAGTCGGAATCGCCGCGCACGGCGATGAAGTATCTCCAGGGCGTCGTGCAGCTCGAGATGTTCCACAACCGGGATACGACGCTGTGCTCTGGGGCTCATGGCGGCTTCAAAGAGGCATTCCCGG
>Ga0209751_10001415_pt1 | contig 24715 bp, 27 predicted proteins | sample RifCSP13_1_FD_184019 | JGI IMG/M metagenome (GOLD analysis project Ga0209751, IMG submission 184019) | Soil microbial communities from Rifle, Colorado - Rifle CSP2_sed 13_1 (SPAdes) (version 2) | ecosystem: Environmental > Terrestrial > Deep subsurface > Rock core/Sediment | place: Rifle...
CCGCCGCCGTTCGGGCGTTCAAGAAGCTGTCGCCCGAAGCGAAGGCTCGGGTCCGTGGCCCCCCTGAGAAGCTGGCCGGTGAGGTCGCGAAGCCCGGGCGTATCGGCGGCAAGAGCGTGAAGTCGATCCAGGGAGCCCGGGACACGTTCCACCGCCTTCGGGTGGGCGAGCATCGCGTGATGTACGACGTCCTCGCGGAGGAACGCACCGTCCTCATCCTCGGCGTCGTCCATCGCGGCGACCTCGAACGCTGGATCCGCAACCGGTAGCGCGCGCCGAACGACTCGCTACTCGGTCACCGCGCGCCGGACCGGCGGCGGCGCCGCGATCAGCAGAACCACGGCCGGGTCGCCGGTCGCGTTCGTGATGAACAGCTCCGAGCCGGCGGACACGAGCGCCGTCTCCCACTGCTCGAGCCGTTTGCGCTTGCGGTCCACCTGCACGACGACCTTACCCGTCACCACGAGCACGATCGCGTCCGAGTCGTCATCGCGGATCGTCCCGAGGCTCTGGTTCTTGTCGAGGTTCACGACCTCAGACCAAAGGTGCTCGGACTCGAACACCGTCTCGTGCCGAGGCCCGTCCTCGTCGAACCGGACCAGATCGCGCAGGTCTCGTGCTTCCATCTGCGAGATGGTAGCCGCCGGCTTGCACGTCGACGCGATTCGGCGCCGAGCTTGGCTTTCGGGGACTATGTGAGAAGCACCCGAATCACCGAGGCCCCCTGGTCTAGGCTCGCGAAGGACCTCACGTATCCACGTACCTACGAACGAGGTGGTCCGGAGTTGCCTTCAAGGTTGCTGTCGCCATCCCCTTGGAAGGCGAGAGGGCTGCTTGTCGCCGCGGGTGTGGTGGCCTGGGGTCTCGCCCTTCTCGGGGGAAGCGCGCCAGCCGAGAACGAGTCGCTGAGTCTCGCAACCTGGTTGGCGGCTGGGGCGGTTGTCGGTGCCGTGGTCGGTCTTCTATCGGTGATCTACGCGCGCCGCGTGTGGCTCCCGCGGCCGACCCGGCGCGAGCCAACGTCGAGCCAGAAGCGCGGACAGACGACCACCCTGGCGGCAGCAGGCGCGGGCATAGCTGCGCTGATAGGACTGGGCTCAGCCGAGGCGGTCGCTGCATGCCTCGCTGCGCTGGGCACGTTCTCGATAACGCTCGGCGCTGGAATGCCGTCTGCGGCGTTCGAATTCAGGAAGCTCTAGGGCTGCAAGGACCCGGATCAAACACGCGGCTTGCTCGAGTTGCTAACGGAGCGAGGCAAGGACCAGCGCAGCACGACGGACACCATGCGCCGGGAGCAGCGAATCGCTCCGGGTAGACTTCGGCGTTGCCGTCCACAGCCAGTGAGGAGCGACCGTGACCACCTTCACCTTCTCGAACGAGAGCCCCGCCGATCTCGCCGTGGACGTTCTGGTCCTCCCGGTCTTCGAAGGTCCCGAGGCGGGCCCTGGGGTCAAGGACGTCAAGGGGCTCGACCTCCTCGGCCTGTTCGCGGCGACCGGCGCGAAGGGCAAGCGGGGCGAGTCGCTCCTTATGCCGAACACGGGCGTGAAAGGTCTGGCCCCCAAGGCGGTCCTGCTCCTGGGCGTCGGCAAGCGTGATGACGCGGACGCCGACGCGTGCCGTCGGGCGATCGGCAGGGTCGCCGGCCAGCTCGCGAAGCGCAAGAGCGTCGCGACCACGCTGCCGCAGATCGTGACGGGTCGCGGGGCCGCGGATCCCTTCCAGGCCACGGTCGAGGGCCTGCTCCTCGGCTCGTACCGGTTCGAGCGCTACAAGTCGAAGGCGAACGGGGCCAAGCTCGGGAAGGTCACGCTCGTGGGCGTGGCGAAGGCGGACGCGAAAGCGGCGCGTGAGGCGATCCGCCGGGGCGTGGTGATCGCCGAGTCGCAGGCGTGGGCGCGCGACCTCGTGAACACGCCGGCGCTGGACCTGTCGCCCGCCGAGCTCGCGAAGGCGGCCCAGGCGATGGCCCGCCAGGTCGGCCTCACGTGCCGGGTCTGGAGCGACGCCGAGCTGAAGAAGGGCGGGTTCGGCGGGATCGTCGGCGTGGGGCAGGGGAGCGTCCGGTCGCCGCGGATGATCGAGCTCCGGTACGCGGGCGGCAAGGGCGCGCCGATCGCCCTCACCGGCAAGGGCATCGCGTTCGACTCGGGCGGCCTGTCGATCAAGGACGCGAGCGGCATGGAGTGGATGAAGTGCGACATGGGCGGCGCAGCGTCGATCCTCGGCGCGATGCGCGCGATCGCGCTGCTCAAGCCGAAGGTCAACGTCATCGCCGCGATCCCCTCGGCCGAGAACATGCCGAGTGGCTCGGCGATCCGCCCGGGCGACGTGCTCCGCCACCGCGGCGGCACGACCTCGGAGGTCCTGAACACCGACGCGGAGGGGCGTCTGGTGCTCGCCGACGCCCTCGCGTACCTGGCCGAAAAGAAGCCCCGCGTGATCATCGACACCGCGACGCTCACCGGCGCGTGCATGGTGGCGCTCGGCGACGAACTGTGGGGCGCCATGGGGAACGACCGCGACCTGATCCGCGACGTCCTCGTCGCCGGCGAGGAGGCGGGCGAGCCCGGCTGGGAGCTGCCGATGCACGAGCCGTACCGGCGCCTGATCGACTCGGAGGTCGCGGATATCAAGAACGTCGGCAAGCGCTACGGCGGCGCCATCACCGCGGCGATGTTCCTGCGCGAGTTCGTGGGCGACACGCCCTGGGTGCACCTGGACATCGCCGGCCCGGCGTTCCACGACAAGGCCGGCGACTACTGCCCGAAGGGCGCGACCGGCTCGCCGGTCCGCGCGCTCGTCCGCTACGTCCTCGACCAGGCTTAGGCACGTGTCGGAGGGTCCGGTCCTCGCGGTCTTCGGACATCCCGACGACGCCGAGATCTCGGTCGGCGGGACGCTCGCGAAGTGGGCCGCGTCCGAGCGCGAGGTCCACCTGCTGATCCTCACGAACGGCGACCGCGGCTCGAGCGACGCCGCGCGCGACCGTGCCGAGCTCGCCGCCACGCGGGCCGCCGAGTCCGAGGCGGCCGGCAGGATCCTGGGGCTGTCGAGCGTCCGGATCCTGGGCGTACACGACGGCGAGCTGGAGAACGACGTCGGAACACGGGCCGAGGTGGTCCGGGCGATCCGCGAGCTTCGGCCGACCACGGTCGTCTCGTGCGACCCGACGGCCTGGTTCTTCGAGAGCCGCTACTACAACCACTCGGACCACCGCACCGCCGGAGTGATCTCGCTCGATGCCGTCTTCCCCGGCGCCGGGAACCCGCACTTCTTCTCGGAGCACCTGTCCGAGGGACTCGAGCCACACTCCGTCACCGACGTCTGGCTCGGCTGGACGAACGAGCCCACGCACAGAGAGGACATCACCGGCTTCCTCCAGGCGAAGATCGACGCCCTGGCCGCGCACGCGAGCCAGCTCGCCGAGGGCATCGCGTTCTTCGAGGAGGAGCTCGAGAAGGAGGCGCGCGAGGCCGGCGTTGGGGCCGGCGTCGAGCACGCGGAGGAGTTCCGCCGCCTGGAACTGTCCTAGGGCTTCACTCCGGTCGCGAACAGCACGTCGCGCCGGTCGTTCAGCGGGTCCGCGAACCGCTCGGCGAACGCGACGCGGACGCGCTCCAGGAACGCGTTCCACCCGGACTCCCCGAGCATCGAACGCACGAACCTCCCGGTGGCCCATGTGCCGAGCCCCTCGACGTACTCGTCGAGGGCGTAACGGAACCGGTACGTGCGCATCTCGGTCCGGACCTGACGCACCCCGGCGGTCATCAGGGTCTCCTCGAGCGCCGCCCTGTCTCGGAACCGGTCGCGCCAGGGCAGGCGCTCGTCCATCGCGGGCTGCAGGACCTCGCGGGGGACCACCGTCTCGACCATCTCGAGCCACGCCCGAGTGAGGTCGTCCTGGCCGTCGGACCATGCGGTCACGCCGATGCGCCCTCCCGGACGGAGCACGCGGAGTATGTCGTGCAGCGCTGTCTGGTACTTCGTGAAGTGCGCGATCACGAAGTTCGCGAGCACGGTGTCGAACGTCGCGTTGGGGAACGGCAGGTCGATGACCCCGGCCGCGGCCAGGCGCAACCCGCCGTCGGCGGCGCGGGCCTGCACGAGCATCCCGTGTGCCTCGTCGATGCCGATCACGGCTCCACCCGCCGCGGCCGCCGCGGTGGCGGCGACCCCGGTCCCGGTCCCGACGTCGAGCACGCGCTGCCCGGCGCCGACGCCGGTGAGCGCGACGAGGTCGCGCGCCGGCTCGGCCAGACGGGGCGCGTGGATCCGCGCGTAGGTCTCGGCGACCGAGTCGTAGGAGCGCCAGTCGTCCATCGGCCGGCCAGCCTACCGGGTGTCGCTCGGTTCGGTGAGGGGCGGCCGTCGGTGCGCGGGTAGGCTTGCCGCGACATGGGGCAGACGTGAGCGGGCCGGCCGGCGTGACGGCACTCGTCCTGGCCGAGACCGTGGCCGGCGGTCTCTTCCTGCTGTTCGTGACCCCGTTGTGGAAGGAGGTCAAGCACGGCTTCTTCACCCTCACCGGTTCGATCCTCGCGGTGCTGTCCCTCGCCGCATGGGGTGCCGCCGCAGCCGCCCGTGTTCCCGGGAGCCAAGCAGGCGCGTGGTCCGTTCGGTTGGCCCTGATGCTCACGCTGGTGAACGCGGTCTGGGTCGGCCTGATGTTCGCCAAGCGTCACGCGGCGGCCCGCGCCGTCGGGGTCGCATCCGTCCCCGTCGGGGTCGCGATGCTCGTCGCGATGGCCGGAACGGCCGAGGGGTCGTGGGCGGTGGCGTTCCTGCAGCTGCTCGCCGGCGCCGCCTTCCTGGGTGCCGTGATCGACGGGCTGCTGCTGGGCCACTGGTACCTCACCGACCGGGGGCTCAAGCGCGCGCCGATCGACCGCTTCACGAACCTGCTGTTGGCCGGCGTGATCTTGGAGGGCGCCGCGTTGATCCTCGGAGGGTTCGAGCCCACGGACGCCTCCTCGCAGTTCAACCCGCTGCTCACCTCGGCGGGGCTCGCGTCGTGGATCGCGCTGGGGATGGTCGCGACGACCGCGCTGATCGCGGTGATGATCCGCCTCACGCTGAAGGGCGAGCGTTCCTCGGCGGTGCAGGCCGCGACGGGCTTCTTCTACCTCGCCGTGATCACGGCGCTGACCGCCGAGTTCGCCGCCAAGGTGCGGTTCCTGCCTTAGGCGAGATGAAGGCTCTCCTCGCCGCCGCCACGGGGATCGGGCTCGAGTCCTACGCGTGGTGGCGTGTGTCGAACGGCGCGAGCGTCTGGGCTTGGATGACCCCGGTGCTCGCGAGCCTGGGTGTCGCCTCGCTCCTCGCCGGGCCGCCGCCGTGGTCACCGGAGGTCGAAGCCTCAACGGCGATGGCCGTCGGCGCGGCGCTCGGGCTGGCGCTCTACATCGCGACGCGGATCTTCTTCGTGATCGCGGGTCGGTGGGACCTGCTCCGGCGGCACTCGGTCGCCATGTACGAGCGGCAGGGCGGGCTCTCGCTCGGCGTGGCCCTCGTGCTCTCGATCGGGCTAAGTGTGCCCGGCGAGGAGCTGTTCTGGCGCGGGTTCGTTCAGCTCGAGCTCGGGGACGCACTCGGCGGCGCGATGCTCCCGGCCGCGGTCCTCGCGTGGGGAGCGTTCGTGTTCGCGAACGCGTTCTCACGGAACCTGGCGATCGCCGCAGGGGCCGTCGTCGGCGGGGCGGTGTGGTGTGCCCTCTTCTGGTGGACGGGCGGGGTCGCCGCGTGCCTGGCGTGCCACGTTGCTTGGACCGGGCTGATGCTGGCGTTCCCGGTGGTGCGTGTGCGCTCGGAGGCGGCGTGACCGTCGCTGTGCCCGCACCGGTCCGCCGGGTGCTCGAGCAGGGTGATTTCTGCCACGTCGCCGCGTTGACGCCGAAGGGTCCCCACGTCACGCCGACGGTGTTCGCCACCGCGGGCGACCGCGTATGGGTCACGACCTCCCGCGGATCGGTGAAGGCGAGAGCGTGGAGCGCCGATCCGCGGGTGGCGGGCCTGGTCCGGGCGGGCGAGCTCGCCGTCTGCTTCGCCGGGACCGCAACGATGTACGACCTGCTCGATCCCGGCTCATGGGGCCGCTCGCTACGGGAGGGTCCACTGATCGCGCTCGCGAGTGCCCGGTTCACGCGCAAGAACGCGCGGTTCTTCGCCGGGTACGCCATGGACGCGCACCATGTCCCGTTCGCCTGGACCCCGCCCGGGCGCGTGTTCGCCGAGCTCGCGATCGAGCGATCGGTGGTGCTGGATGGCCAAGACCTGGTCTCGGTCTGGGGCGACTGGGGCGCCGAGACCAGGGGCGCTTCGAGCTTCCGCGCGGCACGGACGGGCGATCCGCCGCTGGCGCTCCTGCCCGACGAGGTTTCCTCCGGCCTCGGGACGTCGGGGGCCGGGGCGCTCGGGCTCTCGACGCCTGAAGGCCCACTCGTGCTCCCCACCCGCTGGCTCGCCGACGGGGCGGCAGTGTACGCCGCCCTGTCCGAGGAGGTCCTCGCACTCGCGGGCGCCACCGCCCCGACCACGCCCGCCGCGCTCCAGGTCGATCGGGCCTCCTGGTGGCGTGCGCGCGAGATGGTCGGGGCGATGGTCCGTGGGCAGGGCGAGATCGCGGTGATGGATCAGCTCACGTCGGGCACCCGCTCTGCCGAGGCGGTGATCGCCGGTGCCGGGATCGAGAGCGCGGGCGCCGCCCTGGTTCGGGTCCGGCCCGAACGCCTCGTGTGGTGGCGCGGATGGTCCTCGGGGACGGTGATGCTCCCGTGACGACGGTCGAGATCGACCTGGTGATCGAGGCGCCGCCCGAGGCGGTCTGGGAAGTGATCTCCGATCCCAGGAACCTGCCGCACTGGAACAGGCACATCACGAAGGTCGAGGGCGTTCCGGCCGATGGCCTGCAGCAGGGCACACGGTACCTGACCGAGATGCGCTTCCTCGCGTTCCATACGGATGTCGAGGGCGAGGTGCTCCGGTGGGATCCGCCCCGCTACTCCGTGATCCGCCTGACGGGGCTCATGGACGCGACCGTCACCTCCGTGGTCGAGGAGCTCTCGGGCGGTCGTAGCCTGCTCGAGCACATCGTGGAGTACCACTTCCGGGGCGGACCGCTCGGCGAGCTCGCGACGAGGAGCCTGTCACGGATGGGCGGTGCCGACCTCGCGCTCCGCCACGGAACACTGGCGCAGAAGCACGAGATCGAGGAGCGGTACAGGTCCTCGGGCGGTTAGTCCTTCATCGCCTTGCGCTCGGAGCGCGAGGGTCGCCCGACGAAGAAGCCGATCACGAACCCGAGCGCCGCGGCGACAACTATCACCGTGACCACCCGCGCCCTCGTGTCGATGACGAAGAAGTCGACGTCCACCCGCTCCGAGTTCTGGATCGCGAAGATCAGGAGGAGCACCGCGGCAACGATGATGGCGATCCACTTGCCTGAGGGTCCGGACCTCTGGACGGGCGGTCGGCCCATCCCGTCGCCCTCGCCGGGATCGCCTTCACGTCTCATCGGTTGCCTCCCCGCGGACTCGGGTCGGCGCATCCTCGCATACAGTGACGGCCGTGCGCACCCGATCCCTCGCCCGAACGCTCGCCCTTGCCGGGGCGACCCTGGCACTGGGGGTCGCCACCTCGGGTGGTCGCGGGAGGGAGCTGGACGAGGAGGCGTTCCGCGCCGGCAACGCCGATCGCGGACCCGTCGCCGACCGTTACTTCGGCGGGACGACCGAGCTCGGCTCGATCTGGGCCTCGGTGGCCGCGGCTGGGGTGGTGGCCGCCGCGGGCCGCCCCCGCGCCGCCGGGCGTGCCCTGGCGGCCGCCTCGCTCACGTGGCTCGCGGGCCAGGGGTTGAAGAAGCTCTTCATGCGCCCCCGACCCTGGGAGGCCGATCCCGCGGGCACACGCTTGCTGATAGACCCCCCGAAGGCCACCTCCTGGCCCAGCAGCCACCCCGCCGTCCTGCTCTCGTTCGTCACGGTGGCCTCTCGGGACCTAGGCGCCGGCCGTCTGGCGCGGACCGCCCTGGACGCTCTGGCGGCCTCGGTCGGTGCCTCGCGCACCTACGTCGGCGTGCACTACCCTGCCGACGTCGCGGGCGGCCTGCTGCTCGGCAAGGCCGTGGCCGCCCTGTTCGACGGCCACCGATAGACTCGGGCCGTGCTCGCCGAGATCGGTTGGCCCGTCCTTGACCGCATCCACGTGTTCGGCGATCTCGCGATCAGCCCGCACGGCATCGGGATAGCGATCGGGTTCCTCTTCGGCGCCTGGATCCTGGGCCACGAGGGGGGCAAGCGCGGCGTCGAGCTCGATCACATCAACACGATGGTCTTCTGGGCCCTGATCGGCACGATCATCGGCGCTCGCCTGTTCTACGTGATCGGCCACTGGTCCGAGTTCGACGGCGTGGCCGACGCGCTCGCGCTGTGGAACGGCGGGCTCACGCTCCTCGGCGGGATCGCCGGCGCGGTCCTCATCAATGTTCCCCGCTTCCGTCGGTACGGCTACCGGTTCTTCCAGGTGATGGACGGCGCCGTGATCGGCCTCGCTTTCGGGATCGCGTTCGGACGGATCGGCGACCTGATCATCGGCGACCACATCGGCAAGCCGACCTCGTGGCTCCTGGCCTTCGCCTACGAGGGCGGCAACCTTGCCGGGTTCGACTGCACGACGATCCCGGGGACCTGCCGGGGGACGCTCGAGGCCGGTCAGATCCTGACTATCACCCACCAGAACGCGACGCTCACGTCGGCGACCGGCGAGGTCTTGGGCACCGGGGTCGGCGTCCACCAGACGGCGCTGTACGACATGATCTTCGCGACGCTGCTGTTCCTGCTGCTCTACGGGTTGTCCCGTCGGCCGCGCCAGGCGGGGATCCTCACGCTCACGTTCGGGATGGTCTACGGGGCCACGCGGGTGCTGGAGGACAATCTCCGCGTGGACAAGCAGGTCTTCGGTCTCACCGGCAGCCAGTGGACCGGCCTGGCCGTCTCGGTGTTCTGCGTCGCGACGCTGCTCGTGTGGGCGATCCGCGCGCGATCGCGCTCGCCCGGCGGACGGGAGCCGGCCGAGGTCTAGTGCGAGTGGCCCTGGTGGCCGGCCGCCGACGCCGCGGCCCCGGGCCTGGCCATGAGCGGGAGCGGTTTGCCCACTTTGGAGCGCGTTGCCTGTGCGATCTCGCGCGCCGCGCGCCGCAGGGCCTCGCCAGCGGGGGAGTCAGGCTCGGTGATGACGATCGGCCTGCCGGCGTCGCCGCCCTCGCGCAGCGCGGGCTGCAGTGGCACCTGCGCGTACAGCGGCACGCCGAGCGTCTCGGCCGCCTCGCGACCGCCGCCCTGACCGAAGATCGTCTCCTTCTCGCCGCAGTGGGGGCACGTGAACCAGGACATGTTCTCGATCACACCGATCGGGCGAAGATTCGTCCGCTCGGCCATCTTGCCGGCGCGCTCCGCCACCTTGCGGGCGGCCTCCTGCGGCGTGGTCACCACCAGCATCGAGGCGCCGGGCAGGAACGAGGCCAGGCTGATCGACACGTCACCTGTCCCCGGAGGCAGGTCGCAGAGGAGGAAGTCCAGGTCGCCCCAGTACACGTCGCCGAGGAACTGCTCGATGGCCTTGTGGAGCATCGGTCCGCGCCAGATCACCGGGGTCTCCTCGGGAACGAAGAAGCCCATCGAGATGACCTTCACGCCGTAGGACTCGAGCGGCAGGATCATGTCGTCGAACCCGACCGGCTTGCCCTGCACGCCCATCATCCGCGGCACGCTGAAGCCCCACACGTCGGCGTCGAGGATCCCCACCCTGTAGCCCTCGGCGGCCATCGCGCACGCGACGTTCACCGTTACGCTCGATTTGCCCACGCCGCCCTTGCCGGAGGCGACGGCGATGACGGTGGTGTCGGCGCCGGTGAAGAACGTCCGCTGTTCGGGCCCGCTCCCACGCAGGGTGCTGACGAGCGCCTGGCGCTGCTCCTCGCTCATCGGGGCCATCGAGACCTCGACACGTCCGACCCCGTCGATGGGCGCGAGGGCGGCTGTGACGTCCTGGGTGATGCGGTCCTGCAAGGGGCAGCCCGCGATCGTGAGCAGCACGTAGACCCGGACCAGGTCGTCCTCGATGTGGATGCCCTTCAGCATCCCTAGGTCCTCGATGGGCTTGCCGATCTCGGGGTCGAGCACCGACCGGAGCGCCTCGCGGACCTGTTCCTCCGTGACCAAGGACCACCTCCCGGGATTATCCTGTTTCCCACGGTGCGAACCGTGCTTTCTCCCATGGTACGTCCGGACCTCGGAGCCGTCGATGTCCACACGTGAGCCAACCCCGCTCGAGATCCACAAGGCGCTGGCCGATGACACGCGGTTCCGGCTGTACCGCCACCTCCGACTCTCGGGCCGGCCGGTGCCGATCCGTGAGCTCGCCGCGCGCCTGTCCCTGCATCCGAACACGCTCCGTCCGCACCTGCGCCGTCTGGAGGAGGCCGGCCTCGTGCGCCGCGAGGTGCGCAGGGGCTCGAGCGTCGGGCGACCGCAGACGTTGTACTCGGCCGTCGAGCGCGAGCCCGGAGAGGGTCGCGAGTACCGCCTGCTGGCTGAGATCCTCGCGGGCCTGGTCACTGGCACCCGAGCGCGCGAGCGCGCCGTCGGACTGGCGCGCGATTGGGGTGAGTACCTCGCGATCCGCGGCGGTCCGAAGCCGGGCACCCGCGCGGCCGCCCGGCACGGTCTCGCGGTGTTGCAGGAGGCGATGGCGAGCGCGGGGTTCGACCCCCGCTTCCACCGCGGATCGGCCGGCCGGGTCGAGGTCACGCTGCGGGACTGCCCGTTCCGAGACCTCCTCGAGGATCATCGCGAGCTCGTGTGCGCGATCCATCGGGGTCTGATCGAGGGGATGCTCGGCGCCCTCAAGCCTCCCCTCGCGCTCCTGGAGTTCGAGCCGCTCGCCGAGCGCGGCACCTGCAGGCTGACCGCTCGCGGGCGGCGTACCTAGCTCGCCGCCAGGCAGGGAAGTGCTCCCGGCTCAGGAACCCGTAGGCACCGTCCGATAGTGCTACTGGACGTAGTCCGCGCGGTCGCGCGCGGCCCCGGGAGGATGCTCAGCCTTGATCGAACCGGAGCAGATGCGAGACGCCCCGTCACAGCCGGCGGCGTCGAACGGCCACGCGCCCGCGGGCCTCATGGAGGAGCTCGATTCCTGGTTGGCCGAACTCGTCTCGCGCGACGGCTCGGACCTGCACCTGAAGGTTGGGGCGCCGCCCAAGATCCGCGACGCCGGGTCGCTGGTGCCGCTGCAGCGGAGCGCGCTCACGAACGATGAGGCCGCGGCGATCGCGGAGGCCATCGTGCCGCCCGAGCGGGTCGAGCGGTTCCGGGCGGCCGGGGAGATCGACTTCGCACACTCCGTACCGCACGTCGGCCGTTTCCGCGTGAACGTGTTCCGTCAGCGCGGATCGATATCGGCGGTGATGAGGAAGCTACGCTTCGGCGGTCCGAGCTTCCAGGAGATGGGGCTGCCCGACGCGATCCGCCAGCTCGCCGAGGAGCAGCGCGGCCTCGTGCTCGTGACTGGTCCGACGGGCTCGGGCAAGACCACCACGCTCGCCGCGATGATCGAGCACCTCAACCACCAGCGCCCGTGCCACATCGTGACGATCGAGGACCCGATCGAGGTGCTGTTCCGCGACGAGACGGCGTCGATCAACCAGCGCGAGGTGGGTGACGACACCGAGAGCTTCCTGTCCGCGCTTCGCGCCGCGCTGCGGCAGGACCCCGACGTGGTCCTGATCGGCGAGATGCGCGACACCGAGACCGTCCGCGCCGCGCTGCAGGCGGCCGAGACGGGCCACCTCGTCCTGTCGACGCTCCACACGGTGAACGCGACAGAGACGGTGAACCGCGTCGTCGACTTCTTCCCCCCGTACCAGCAGGGGCAGATCCGCCTCACGCTGGCCGGCGCGCTCAAAGGCATCGTGTGCCAGCGGCTGGTGCCGGCGCAAGCGGGGGGGCTCGTGCCGTGCCACGAGATCCTCGTGAACACCGGCCGCGTCTCCGAGCGCATCGCCGACGCCGAGAAGACCGCCGAGATCCACGACGTCATCGCGGAGGGCAACTACTACGGGATGCTCACGTTCGACCAGAGCCTGCTGCAGCTCGTGAAGGCCGGGAAGGTGACGGTGGAGGCGGCGCTCGCGGCATCGTCGAACCCGCACGACCTTACGCTCCAGCTCCAGCAGAACAACATCTCGCTTCCGAGGTAGCGTTCGCGCTCCGGCCGTCTCCGCGCGGAGGATCCCCATCAGGAGAAGCTCTCGGCGAGCGTGATCGCGTCTGCGCGGCCGAGGGTCGTCTCCAGGCGGTACGTGATGCCGTCGGCGGCCTGCCAGATCAGCACATTCCCGGTTACCGAGAACGTCTCCGTCCCCGCCTCGGTCGAGACCGAAAAGACGTGAGGGACCGGGATCCAGAACGCGCGGCGACCCGCGACCGTCGCGCGACGGAGCTCGTCGAACCGGTCCACGGTCTTCACGACGAACCCCGCGTCCCCCTGGAGGGCTAGCAGGAGCATCCCGTGGCCCGTGCCGGGAAGGGCCGGGTAGGTCTGGCTCCGCCGCCAGGCGAAGAGCAGTCCGGGGTCGCCGAACCCGCTGTCGACCAGGTAGGCCTCGTCGGGCGTCGGGCCTGCGGGCATCGCGGGCGCGAACCCCGCCTGCGCGATCGCGGCCTCCGGTGACAGCGGCTCGCCGAGGGCCTTGGGCTCGACCGGCGGCAGTGACGCCGAGGGCGTCACGCCCGGCTGCACCCGGATCTGGATCGAGCCGATCGCGAGTCGCGCCGCTGCGGCCAGCGCGAGCGCCGCGAGTACGCCCACCGCCACGAGTACGACGACCCGCCGACGGCTCCACAGCGCGGCCCCGGGCAACGGCGGCCGGCGACCCGCGGAGCGCTCGCTGGTCAGCCGCGCCACCACCGCCGGAGACATAGAGGGTGTGCCGGGATAGGCGATCTCCCGCCCGAGCGCGCCCAGCGCCCGGCGTAGGTCCTCGTCGCTCATCGGCATCGGTTCATCCATCCGCGGGCACCTCCATGGCCGCCCGGAGCCGCTCGAGCCCCCGAGACAGGCGCGACTTCACCGTTCCCGTCCGGACGCCGAGGGCCTCGGCCGTCTCGGCCTCCGACAGTTCGAGCAGGTACCTGTACGCGATCACCAGCCGGTCGCGCTCCGGCAGCCGCTCGAGCGCCGCAAGCAGTCGCTCGCGATCGTCCCGCGCCAGCGATGCGGCCTCGGGGGACGGGGCCGCGTCCCCCGGGCCGCGCTCCCTCTCCGCCCGGAGCGCGAGGCGTTCGCGCCGGCCTGCCGAGCGGCGGCGGTTCCTCGCTTCGTTCGAGACGATCCGCAGGATCCACGGCCGGAACGCCTCGCCTCGGCGGAAGCGCGCGAGCGCGTAGAACGCCTTCACGAAGGCGTCCTGCGCGGCGTCCTCCGCGTCGGCCGAGCTTCGCGTGATCATCCATGCCGTCCGGAACGCCGCCTCCCGGTAGTGCTCCACGAGCTGGCCGAACGCGGCGACGTCGCCGTCCTGAGCCCTCTCGACGAGCTCGGCATCGTCCAGTGGACGGCCCTCCACCCGATCGGTCACCTCGCTCTACACCGCAGGCGGCGGAGGCGTTCCCGACGCTGCGCCGGTTACGCGGACGCCTCGCCCTTGCCGTTCCCGAACGTCCGCTCGGCGTAGTCGGTGATGCCGGACAGGAGCTGCGTGAACTCCATCGGGATCACGAACTTCGTCGAAGGCGAGGCGCCGATCTGCTTGAGGGCCTCGAGGTACTGCAGGCTCATGGTCTTGGCGTCCACCGCCTGCGCCGACTGGAAGATCTGCGTGAGCGCGAGCGCGAACCCCTCGGCACGCAGGATCGCGGCCTGGCGGTCCCCCTCGGCGTTCAAGATCGCGGATTGCTTGTTGCCCTCGGCGACCGTGATCGCCGCCTGCTTCGTGCCGTCGGCCTCGGTCACCACGGCGCGGCGGGTGCGCTCGGCGGACATCTGGCGGGTCATCGCGTCCATCACCTGCGGCGGCGGCATTACCTCGCGGATCTCGACGTTCGTGACCTTCACGCCCCAGCGCTCGGTGACCTCGTCGAGCTTCGTGCGCAGGATCTCGTTCATCGTCTCGCGTTTGGCCAGCACATCGTCCAGCATCATGTCGCCCACTACCGAGCGGAGGGTGGTGGACGCGATGTTCTGCGCGGCGCCGGCGAAGTTCGCGACCTCGATCACGGACATCGCCGCGTCGATTACCCGGTAGAACACGATGAAGTCGATCGAGATGGTCGCGTTGTCCTCGGTGATCGCCGTCTGGTGCGGTATCTCCAGGTAGAGCTCGCGCAGGTCCACCCATACGCCACGGTCGATGAACGGGATCAGGATCACGAGGCCGGGGCCCTTGGCGCCCAACGCCCGCCCGAGTCGGAACACCATCAGGCGCTGATATTCGCGCACGATCCGGATCATCTGTGGCACGATCAACAGCAGCAGCAGGACGACGACGCCAACACCGATCGCCAGCGGGACCCAGTTCACGGTTCCCTCCCTTCCGTGGACGCCGTCGCCGGCTCCTCCACGGGCTCGACCTTCAACCGGAGACCTTCCATCTGCACGACGCGTACGCGTTCGCCCTTGCGGGGGGAACCTCGTACCGACGAGGCGGTCCAGTGCTCGGAAGCGACCTGCACCACGCCGGTGGGGTCGAGGTCCTGTAGGACGATGCCCTCCCGGCCGACCATCTGCTCGTCGCGGCTCGCCACCTTCAACCTTCGAAGCGCGATCGCCTTGCGCACGACGATCAGGAAGAAGAACGCGGCGAACGCGGCGACCGGCACGATCACGAGCGGCGACACCGACACCCCAGGTACGGACGTGTCGAACAGCAGCAGCCCGCCGAGCACCACGCAGATCACACCGGCGACCGCGGGGAGCCCGACCCCCGGATGCATGAGCTCGAGCACGAAGAAGACTATCGATGCGATCAGGAGCACCACGCCGATCAGCTGCACGGGCAGCATCCCGAGCGTCACGAGCGAGAGCACGAACATGACCGCGCCCAGGGTCCCGGCAACGCCGCCGGGGACGAAGAACTCGATCGCGATGAGCGCCAGGCCGAGCCAGAAGAAGACGAATGCGAGGTTCGGGTCCAGCAGCGCGTGAAGGAGGCCGACGAACGGGCCCGGTTCGACCTCGCGGACCGTGGCGCCTTCGAGGTCGAGCGTGACCTCCTGCCCGCCGGCGACCGTGACGGTCATCCCGTCCACGTCGGCGAGGAGCGTGGGGACATCAGGAGCGATCAGGTCGATCACACCGAGCTCGAGCGCCTGCTCGGCCGAGACGCTCTCCGCGTCGCGGACGGCGGACTCGGCCCACTCGGCGTTACGTCCATGGCGCTCCGCGATGCTCACTATGTACTCGGCGGCGTCGTTCACCGCCTTCTCGGAGGCGACGGCCCCGGAGATCCCCACGGGCTGCGCCGCGCCGACGTTGGTGGCCGGGGCCATCGCGGCGACATGCGTAGAGAGCAGGATGAACGTGCCTGCCGAGGCCGCGCGCGCTCCCTCGGGGAAGACGTAGCCGAGGACCGGGATCTCGGCGTTCAAGATCGCCTTCGTGATCTGCCGCATCGAGGAGTCCAGCCCGCCGGGGGTGTCGATCGTGATCAGGACCGCGAGCGCCCCCTGCTCCTGCGCCGCGGCCACGTTCTCCTCGATGTAGTCGGCCACGAACGGGTCCACCACCCCGTCGAGCTTGAGCTGAACCACCGAGCCGGCTAGCTCCTTTCCCCGAGCCTGGGGGGCGCCGAGCGCGAGCGCCGACAGGGCCACGAGCGTGATCACGAGCGTGCGCGGGGTGCGACCCAGGGACCCGCGCTGAGTGTGCCGCATGCAGGCATCATCGCACCGGCGGGTCGGTTGCGCGCCCGGAGTCAACCGTTCCGGCCCGGGCGCCGAACGGGGAGTGGCGTGGCATGATGGCCGCGTAGCGCGCCAAGCCTCCGCAGGCACGCCGACCGTATCACCGGAAGGAGACGAGGTTGGATCCTCGGCCCGACGGACCGCTCCTCGCTCGCGAGGAGCAGCAACTGGTGGAGGGGCTCCTTGCCGGGAACGAAGAAGCCGTCCGAGCGCTCTACGCGCGGTTCGCGCGTCCGATCTTCACGCTCGGACTCCGCCTGCTGGGCAGCGCGGAGGCGGCAGAGGAGTTGACCCAGGACGTCTTCCTCGCGGCGTGGCGCAAGGCCGCGCGTTTCGACCCCTCCCGTGGACGGCTGTCGACTTGGCTCATGACGATCGCCCACAACTTGGCGGTCGACCGGCTGCGGCGCGAGACGGGCGTGACCCGGCCGCGCCTGATCCTGGTCGACGAGATACCCGAGATCCTTGGGCCCGACGAGGACGAGGTCCTCATGGAGCGCGACGTCGCGATCCGGGCCCTGGCGTCCCTGTCCGACGCCGAGAAACGACTGCTCGCCAGGGCGTACTTCGGCGGCCTCACCGCCCGCGAGATCGCGGAGGCCGACCACATCCCCCTCGGCACCGTGAAGACGCGGCTGCGGACGGCACTGATCAAGGTTCGCCGCGCCAACCAGGACAAGGAGCGGCCGTGAACTGCCTCGAGGTCCGGGAGCTCCTGCCCGAGCTCGCGGTCGGCGTCCTTGCGCCGGAGGACCGCGAGCGTGTCGAGCGCCACCTGCGGTCGTGCGCGGGGTGCCGCAAGGAGGCGACCGACCTCGGGTCGGCGGCGGCGATGTTCGCCTTCGCTCTCGAGCCGGCGAGGGTGCCGCAGGGTCTCGGCGACCGGGTGGTGGCCCGCGTGCGCCGGGCCGCCGGGGCTCCCGGAACCCCTCGACGCGCGCGGATGGCGGCCGCCGCGGTCGTCGCGGCGATGGTCGCCGTCGCGAGCCTCGGGTGGGGCGCGGTGATGGCCGGACGCGCCGACCGCTTCGCCGAGCGGGCCGAGCAGGCCGAGCGCCAGCAGGCCGAGGCGCTCGAGCGCTTCCAGCGCATACTCGCCGGCGTGATCCCCGGCCAGGAGCTGCCGGAGGACCAGACGTATCTAGGCAGGCTCGCGCCGGTGGCCGGCGGCAGCGGCGGGGGCGCGGTGCTGCAGCTCGTCTCGCCGACGATCCAGGACTTCGCGATGGTGATCGTGAGCGGGCTCGACCCCGCCGACGGGTCGATGCCCTATCGGGTGCAGCTCGTGAACGCCGGGGGGGAGGTCCTGCGCGCGGGTCTGATCGACGAACTGGACGCCGACGGCGGCGCCGAGATGTTCCACCGGTTCAAGACCGCGGACCTAACCGGCTACACCGCGGTCAACGTCGTCGACGCGACGGGTGAGCTCGTGCTGTCGGGCGCCGTCGACCAATCGGCCTGATCCGACCCGCTTCCTAGCGGAGGGCCATCTCCTGGGTGAACGCGCCGTCGAACGCCACCTCGGCGGGACCGGCGACCTCGAGGCCCGGGATCCCGGTGAAGGACATCACGATCCCGAAGGTGCCCGAGCTCTCGGTCTCGAGCAGCTCCTTGGCCTCTAGGTCCACGAAGCTCGTCTGCGTGATCGTCCCCTCGCCCTCGGACGCGATCTGGGCGTCGTCGAACAGGGGGAGATCCGCGCCGGTCGCACCTGCGGCCTCGGGGCCGAGCGCTTCGAGCAGGTCGGCGAAGCTCAGCGTGAACTCCATCGGCACCGTCATCTCGGTGACGATGACGGCCGCCTCGCGCCCGTTGACGGTCTCGTCGCGCTCGTAGGTGCTCGTGGCCGTGAACTCGATCGTTCCCTCACCGAACGGGAACTCCTGCGAGAAGCTCTTCTCCCACGAGTCGCCGACGGCGACCGTCTCGCCCTCGTCGGGCAGGAGCGGCGTGAGCTGGCCCATGCCGGGGAAGCCGAAGCCCTGCGTCTGTCCCGCGCCGCCGAGCGCGAGGCCGCCGGCCGATACGATCCGGCCGTCGGGCGCGACCACGATCTCGATCGGCGGAACCGGGGTGTCGGGGAGCTCGGTGCCGTTCAGGGTGCCGGACATATCGGAGACCGTCACCTCGATCGTGGCGGTGCCGCCGTCGGTGACCGAGACAACCTCCCAGCCGACGACCTGTGTGATGTCCATCGATATCGGCTGGCTGCCAAGGACGTCGGATGAGATGTCGGCGTCCATCGTCTGGTGGATCTCGTAGGTCTGGCTCTGCCCCTGCGTGAACGAGAGCGCGAGCGGTTGTGCCTCGGCGTTGCCGCCCTGCAGGAAGGCGTAGATCGTGATGCCGGTAACCAGGATCAGGACTCCGACGATGGCGCCGGCGATCAGGGCCTTCCGCTTGCTCGGCGCTGGGGCCGTGGGTTCGGGGGCCGGCGGGAGAGCAGGGATCAGGCTCTGCGGGCCGTCGCTCATCGGGTCCTCCTCGGTGCGGGCTACCTCCGATGCTCCCACAGATGGGCGTTCAGGCCGACTCGGACAGGGCGGTCGAGAGGAACGCCAGGGAGCGCGGGTATCGGTACCCGATCGACATGTGGCCGCCCTCGAACAGCTCCAGGGTGTGCTCGGCCCCGATCGCCTCGAGCTCCTTGGATACGGCGACCATGCCGTTGTCCAGGAAGAACTCGTCCTCGCGGCCGGCGTCCAGCCAGATCGCGCGCATCGAACGCATCGCCTCCGCATGGCTCGGGATCATCCGCACCGGGTCGAGGTCGAGCCATCGCTGCCAGACATCGTCGATCAGCTTCCCGGTGCTGACGTCGAAGGGCAGCCGTACGGTCCCGTCCGGGTCGGCCGAGTAGCACGCCGCCATGGCGTATGGGTCCAGCAGGTCCCAGTCGGCAGGCTTGGTCCCGAACGGGCGAGAGCGGACGTCGGCCCACCACGCCCCGTAGTCGGCTCCGTAATGCTCGCGCAGTGCCCGAACGGCCTTCGGGAAGTCGGCCAGGTAGCAGGCCTCGAACAGGGAGTCGCCGCAGTGGCAAGCGAGCCCGCCGAACAGGTCCGGCCGCAGCATCGGCGTCACGAGCGCTCCGTAGCCGCCGCTGGACTTGCCCTGGATGCCCCTGGCCTCGCGGCGTGCGTCCGTCCGGTAGCGGGCGTCGACGAACGGGACTACCTCTTGGCACAGGAACGTGTGGTAGTTGCCCGTGCCCGGCGAATCCAGGAACTGGCTCCCCCCGTAGGAGGTCCAGCAGTCTACGAAGGCTACGATCAGAGGCGGCGCCCCGCCCGAGGCGAACAGCTCGTCGACCATCTCCGGGTAGTTCGGGCGGAAGGCCTCCCGGTTGCGCCACATGTCGAGCTGTCCGGTCATCCCTTGGATCACGAACACACACGGGTAGCGGCGCTCGGGCTCCTCGTCGTAGCCGGGCGGGACGTATACCCAGAGCGGGCGGACGTGCGGGTCGCCGAGTGGGTTGCCGCGCAGCGCCTCGCTCTCGATCTCGAGCTCGTCGAGCCTTCCGGCGATCGTTCGGGTCCACGGTTCCACGGGCGTCGGGCCTCCTCCTCCGGGTTCCTAGGTGAGGGAGCGCTGACTATCATGACCGTGCCATGCCCGAGGTGTCCGAGGTCGTCGGTATAGGTCTGGCGGGCGGGCAAGGGATCCGGGCCCGGCCGCTCACCCTCAAGGCGCCCGGCTACCTGCGTTCAAAGGCCGCGATGTCCTTCCTGGGCCGCCGGCTTATCCGCTGGGTCCTGCAGGTCCTGACCGCCGAGGGGATCAAGGACTACTACGTCATCGCCCACGGGAAGGAGAACCGTTACCAGATCAAGGTGATGATCGGGTACGGCGAGGGCTTCGGCGTCGACGTGAAGTACTCGCCCGTCAAGTACGACACCCTCTCGAGGGGCAGCGCGGACTCGGCGATGAGGATGATGGAGTACTGGGACATCCAGCAGCCCGCGCTCGTGTTCCCCACCGACTCGATCATCGACTTCGACCTGGCGCCGATGCTCCGGGCGCATCACCGTAGCGGCGCGATCGCGACGATCGCGGCCATGGTGCGCGAGCCCGACGAGGTGGCCGAGAAGTACGGCGTGATCCTGGCCGACGAGGACGGACGGGTCGAGGTCTTCGTCGAGAAGCCCACCCTGGCCGAGCTCCGCGAGTACCTCCACGCCGAGAGCGACGAGGACTTCGAACGCCTGCCGCTGATGACGAACGCCGGCTTCTACCTGATCGATGCGAACCGGATCCGCGAGCTGGGCTCCCACCCCGAGGTCGCACGCCTGCGCGAGCGGCGGCTGGACTTCGGCAAGGACCTGCTCCCGTGGCTGGTGGGCAACGGCTACCGGGTGGACGTGTTCCCCGTACGGCGGATCGGCGATCTCGGCAACGTGCGCGACTACCTGGACACGATGGTCGACGCGCTCACTGGCGAGTTCGAGTCGGTGGACCGGCTGCTGGGTCCGCCGTTCGACCCCGAGCGCAACGTGTGGATCGCCCCCGAGTCGCTCGCGATGCGCGACGCGACCAGCGGCAGGACGCTCGCCGAGAAGATCGCCGAAGGGTCGGTGGACATCGGTCCGGCGGTTCGGATCGGGCGCTTCTGCGAGATCCATCCCGGGGTGCGGATCCGCGAGTCCAACCTCGACGACGACATCGAGGTGCAGCGCGACGCCTCGATCTCGCGCTCGCAGATCCGCGACGGCGCGATCATCGGCCCGGCCGCCCACCTGTCCGAGGTGGTCGTGGGCTCGATGTCCGAGGTTCGCTCGGAGCCGTTCAACCCGACGAGCATCGAGGGGTGCGTCGCGCTCGGCGACGAGGTCGTGGTCTACGCCGGGGTTCACCTTGCCGACGAGGTGTCGGTCTTCCCGCGGCTGAAGCTGCCTTCGGGCATCAAGGTGCCGCCGGGGATCGAGGTCGCCGGGCCCGCCGACGTGCTCCGGTACATGTAGCGGATGCGCGTCGGCCTCGCGCTCCCGCACTACGACTTCTCGCTGCCCGGCGGTGGACCGGTAACGTTCGATGCCGTGGCCCAGGTCGCGGTACGCGCCGAGCGTCTCGGGTTCGACTCGGTGTGGATGTCCGACCACTTCTTCGCCTCGCTCGAGCGCTACGGCGGCGGCACTCAGAGGTACGGGACGCTCGAGCCGGTCGTGACCCTCGGCGCGCTCGCACCGCTCACCGACCGGGTGCGCCTGGGCACGCTGGTGCTCTCGGCCGGGTTCCGGCACCCCGCACTGCTCGCGAAGTCGGCCACGGCGATCGACCGGCTCTCGGGCGGGCGGTTCGAGCTCGGCCTGGGTGCGGGGTGGTTCGGCGAGGAGTTCGAGGCGTTCGGGATGCGGTTCGGGAGCGTGGCGGAGCGGTTCGCGCTGCTCGAGGAGACGCTCGGGTACCTGGACGCGCTCTTCGGGCCGGAGCCCGCGTCGTTCGAGGGCGAGCGGTTCGCGTTGCGGGAGGCTTTCAACCACCCGCCGCCGGCTCAGGAGCCCCGGCCGCCGATCCTGGTCGGCGGGAAGGGCGGACCGCGGTTGCTGAGGCTCGCCGCGCGGTACGCCGACGGGTGGAACGCGTCGTGGCGCTGGACGCCCGAGGCCTACGCCGAGCGAGCCGTCGCGGCACGAGAAGCCTGCGAGCGCGCGGGGCGCGACCCGGCCACCCTCCGTCTCTCGCTCGGCCTGTACACGGTGGTGGGGGAGGACGACGCCGACCTCGCGCGGCGATGGGAGGCGATCCGCGAGACCCTGCCGACAGGCGTCGCCGACGCCGTTGGGCTGGAGACGCTGCGGTCCGAGGGACTGGCCGGGACGCCGGACCGGGTGCTCGAGCGCTTGGGCGCGTTCGCGGAGCTCGGCGTTAGCGAGCTGGTGGTGAGCCCGGCGCCCGTGTGGTTCGCGATGCCAGATCCATCGATGCTGGACCTGCTCGCCGAGGCCGTGTTGCCCGCAGCGAGGGCGCTCTGATGGAACCGCTCGAGGCGGCGCTAACGGTCCTGCGCGAGGAGGGTGCCGAGCTTCACTGGACGAAGATCCAGGATCTCGCGCTCCGCCGCGGGTACCTCGACCCGTTCGAGACCCCGGACGTGCGCAAGGTTCTGCTCGCGGCGCTGGCCGAGGGCGTCCGATCCGGCGCCGTCGTGAAGGGCTCGACCGGCATGTATTCGCTCGCGTCGGAGGCGTGATCCGACCCGGGTCGGGGGGAGGGACGGTGGGCTGCGCCCTTCAAGCGCACCCGTCAGGGTTCTGTCGGTCCTTACCCTGGGGCTTCCTTGACAGAACCCTGACGGGTGACCCGAGCGGCGGGTGACACGAGCGACCGAGGGGGGATCCGGCTAGCGGCGGTACTCGATCGGGGAGAACAGCTCGAGCTTAGCGAACCGATGCTCGGCCTCCACGATCCGGACCGTGCCCGAGCGCGAGCGCATCACCATCGAGTACGTTGTCGCGCCGTCCGGCCAGTACTTCACGCCTCGGAGCAGCGACCCGTCGGTGATGCCGGTCGCCGCGAAGAAGACGTCGCGCCCCGCGACGAGGTCGTCTGTCGTCAGCACCCGCTCGATGTCGAACCCCGCCTCGACCAACTTGCGGCGCTCGTCGTCGTTGCGCGGGTGGAGGCGTCCCTGGATCGCGCCGCCGACGCACTTCAGTGCGGCCGCCGCGATCACGCCCTCGGGCGTTCCGCCGATCCCAAGCAGCAGGTCCAGGCCCGAGCGCCGGGTGGTCGCGGCCGCGACGGCGCCGGCGACGTCGCCGTCGGTGATGAGGTGTACGCGCGCACCGACGTCGCGAACCCGCTGGATGATCTCGGTGTGGCGATCGCGGTCCAAGATCACTACACCGACCTCCTCGGGCCGGATCCCCTTGGCCTTGGCGACGAGACGGACGTTCTCCTCGGGCGTGGCGGTGATGTCGATCGCGCCCGCCGCCTCCGGGCCCGTCGCTACCTTCTCCATGTAGACGGCCGCACCGGGGTAGAACATCGACCCGCGCTCGGCGAGCGCTATCACCGACAGCGCGTTCGGCTGGCCGACCGAGGTCAGGCGCGTCCCGTCGATCGGGTCCACGGCGACGTCGCACGCGGGACCCTCGCCGTTGCCCACCGCCTCGCCGTTGTAGAGCATCGGCGCCTCGTCCTTCTCGCCCTCGCCGATCACGACGACGCCGTCCATCGAGACCGAGTCGATCATCAGGCGCATCGCGTCGACGGCGGCCTGGTCTGCGGCGACCTTGTCGCCCCGGCCGACCCACCTTCCGCCGGCCAGAGCCGCCGCCTCGGTCACGCGGACGAGCTCGAGCGCTAGGTTCCGGTCGGGGCGTTGATCCATCTGGGTTCGCCTCCTCGGGTTGGGCGCGGTGCCACGGCTCCGCGGGCCCCATCCTACGGTCGTCCGCTCAGGCTCGCGCGGGCGGGACGAGTCCGCGTTCGGCGCACCACTCAAGGGTTCGTCGGATCGTCTCCTCTGCGGGCGTGTATGCGAGACCGAGGTCGCGCGTCGCCTTCGAGCCGTCGTATCGGTGGCCGTGCAGGAGCGCCCGAACGGCCTCGGTACAGACCGGCGCGTCGCGGCCAACGAGCCGCGCGCCCGCGCCGATCGCGGCGCCGCCCGCGGAGGCGACCCAGGTCGGCGCGAACCGCACGCGTTCGGGCAGCCCCCAGATCCGTCGGAGCATCCCGACGGCCTCGCGGATCGTGAAGGTGGCGCCGGACAGGATGAGGCGCTCGCCGGGGGCGCCGCGGGTCTCGGCCAGGAAGTGACCTTCGGCGCAGTCGGCGATGTCCACGAGCGAGATCGTGGTGTCGACGAGCACGGGGAGCCGGCCGTTCACGACGTCCAGTAGCAGGCGCGCCGAGCCGGTGGCCCGCCCGGGCCCCTGCACCGAGGATGGGTTCACGGCTACGACCTCGATGCCGGTCTCGGCCGCGGTCTCGAACACGCGACGCTCGGCTAGGTGCTTCGAGCGCTCGTAGTTCGAGAGGTACGAGCCTCGGTGGGGCGAGTCCTCGCGCCCGATGGTGCCGTGCGCCTCGCCGATGGCCGAGGCGGAGGACGTGTAGACGACCCGGGCGACGCCGGCCGCCGCGGCGGCACGGATCGTACCGGCCGAACCCTCCACGTTCGTACGGATCATCGGGCGGGGGTTGCGCAGGCACATCGCGTTCACGCCGGCCACGTGGAACACCGTCGAGCACCCGCGCGCCGCGGTCTCTACCGAAGCCGGGTCCAGGACGTCGCCGGGGAGCGGCTCGGCCCCGAGCTCGCGCAGCGTGACCCTCGAGCGTTCGGAGCGTGCGAGCGCTCGCACCTGACGATCGTCGGCCACCAGTCGCCGGACCAGGGCCCGGCCGACGACGCCGGTGCCGCCGGTGACAAGGACCGGTCCGCTCACCCGGGTGGGCGGGACCCGCCGGTAACCGCTCCCCGGAACCGCATCACGTACTCGGCGCCGGAGAGCACCGTGATGACCGCGGCCGCGATCATCGCGTACTCGTCCAGGTACAGCGGGCCGATCGGCTCCCCCGGCCGCAGGATGGCGAGCAGGATCGCCATGAACTGCACGTTCGCCTTGGCCTTGCCCCAGATCGAGGGCTGCACGAGATCGCCGGTCGATGCGACAGCGCCCTTCAGGCCGATGATGAGCACCTCGCGCCCGATGATCACGAGAGCCACCCACGGCGACACGCGGTCGACGACGAGCAACCCGACCAGCGCCCCGGACACCAGCAGCTTGTCGGCCGTGGTGTCGAGG
>Ga0209751_10001416_pt1 | contig 24707 bp, 26 predicted proteins | sample RifCSP13_1_FD_184019 | JGI IMG/M metagenome (GOLD analysis project Ga0209751, IMG submission 184019) | Soil microbial communities from Rifle, Colorado - Rifle CSP2_sed 13_1 (SPAdes) (version 2) | ecosystem: Environmental > Terrestrial > Deep subsurface > Rock core/Sediment | place: Rifle...
TGACCAGACTCATAGCGGCCTCCAACTGTTCATCGCCCAATGTAGCTCAGAAACCAGGTTTCTTCGAGAAACCGCATTTCTCGACGGCCCCTTCCCTGGCGCCTGCCCCAGGTTTCCCGGCTGGGCCTTGTCCGACTTCCTCCAATTGTTGCTTCAACTTCTCTTTGCTCGTGACGCCGTGGTTCACGCGCCGCGGCCGGCCGGCGGGGTCAATGATGAAAGTGGTCGGCACCGAAAGCACTCCCCAATAATCGGCGACGGCCGGTTGGGCGCCGGCGTCCACTTCCAGAACCTGCACTCCCCCGGCCATTTCCGCCTTCAAGCGTTCGAGCGCCGGGCGCTGCGCGGTGCGGCAGGGGACGCAGTCCGGCGTGGTGAAGTACAGGATCGCCGGGAGGCCTGGGCGCAGCTTCTCCAGCCCCGGCGCGGTTGCCCTCCGGCGGCTCAGGCGGTTCAACTGCCAGCGGTTCCAGCCCCGGTACAGGCCGATCCCCAGCGCGATGATAAGCGTGGCGCTCAGCAGGCGAATCAGTGTTTCCATCTGGGTCATCCGTTGACTGATTCAGCCGGCTTTCGGGCGCATGCCGGGGAAAGTTCCGGGCGGCGGCGATTTCACGAAGCCAGGCAGATGGAGGCGGTTGAGCCAGTAATACACCGCGCACCCGGCGCAGAACCCGACGAACAGGTTGAGCGCGGCGAGCGCGATCACCAGCCAGGCCAGCGCCCATGCCACGATCACGAGATTCGCCAGGAACGCGGCGACCGCGCCGAAGAGCACGGCCGCGCCGAAGCCCTGCGCGAACACGTGCGGCTCGGGGTTGTCGTTCAGCACCTCAGGCCTGAGCCACCCGCGCGGCTTGAGCAGATGGGTGTAGATGAATTTGAACCCAGGCTGCCTGCGCAGCGCGCCATAGGCCATTACCAGCGCGACGACCAGCACGAGCCAGGGGACGTCGTTCACGAAAGCCGCCAGCAGCAGGCCGATGATAAAAGCCTGATTGGTGCGCAGCGCCGAATGATCCACTTTCTGCAATACCTCTGCCATACCAATACTCCTTGTGAACACCAATACTATCTTGAAATTCTACCTCACCCCTGTCGTGGGCGGTTTCAACCTCCGGCAATGCTCGGAATGATCATCAGCCGATCCCGCTCTTTGACGGGCGTCTGCGCCCCTTGCAGGTGCCGGATATCCTCGTCGTTGACGAAGACGTTGACGAAAGCGCGCAGCTCGCCCGCCTCGGTATATAAGTGCTGCTTGAGGTTCGGGTATTGCGTCGTCAGGTGGCCCAAAACCTCGCCGACGGTCGGGCCGGCGACCGGCACTTCGGCGCTGCCGGCGGTGTAGGGTCTGAGCGGGGCGGGGATACGGATGGTTGCCATGTGTTCTCCTGATTTCAGATGGTTGATTGTTGACTGCGTGCGCCCCGCACTGCGGGGTCGCCGATCTGGATTGGCTCCTCGTCAAAGGCGGAGCGATCTTCTTTCAAAAGCCACGAGCGTGAAACAGTCGCGCGGCCTTTCTCTACGGTGGTGATGACATACGAGTATCCCGGCCATGTCGCCCACTCGCGGTCAAACGCCGAAGGCTCAGCGGGGTGATCCGGGTGGGAATGAAAAAATCCGACCACATCCAACCCCCGGCGCATGGCTTCCTTTTCGCCGTGCAAAGCGTCCTGGGGTGTGATCTGATACCGGTGATATTGCTCCTCTGTATTCCAGCGATTTTCCAGCGGCAGGATGTCCACGACGGCCTTGTCGCCGCCGTTAACCCGCCCCAACAGCAAACCGGCCCCCTCGTTGGGGTAAGCGGCCTCGCCGTGAGCCTGAAGGGCGCTGAAGATGGCGGAGGGAATAGTCAACATCAATCCTTCCAAAACCTTTCACTCACGTACTTGTACCCCGCGTCTGGGAAGATTGTGACGACGACGCCTGCCTCCAACCGCTCGGCGACGCGCAGGGCGGCGACGGCGGCGGCCCCGGCGGAGACGCCGACGAACAGCCCTTCCTCGCGGGCCAGGCGGCGCGCCATCGCGTGCGCGTCCTCGGTCGTGACCGCCAGGTTCTCGTCGGCGAGCGTCGGGTCGTAGATGCGGGGGACAATGGCCGTGGGCATGTGCTTGAGGCCCTCCAACCCGTGGAAGGACGCATCCGGCTGGAAGGCGACGAGCTGGATCTCCGGATTGAAGTGCCTAAGCGCGCGCCCTGTGCCGACGAAAGTGCCGCTCGTGCCGAGGCCGGCGACGAAGTGTGTTACGCGCCCCCCGGTCTGCTCGACGATCTCCGGGCCGGTCGTGTGGTAGTGGGCCTGCCAGTTGGCCGGGTTGTTGTACTGGTCCGCGTAGAAGAAGCGGTCGGGCTGGGCTTCTGCGAGGGCGCGCGCCTCCCGGATGGCCCCGTCCGACCCCTCCAGGGGCGAGGAAGGCGTGAACTCCACGCCCAACGCGCGGAGGATCGCCAGCCGCTCAGGGCTGGCGTTTTCCGGGATCACCAGGTGCACCCGGTAGCCGCGCGCGCGCGCGAGCGTCGCGTAGGCGATGCCCATGTTGCCGGAGGTCGAGTCGAGCAGGACCTTGTCGGGCGTGAGCGCGCCGGAGGCCTCGGCGGCGCGGATGATGCTGAGCGCGGGGCGGTCCTTCACCGAGCCGCTGGGGTTGAACCACTCGGCCTTGGCGTACACCTCGACCGTCTCCGGCAGGTGCGCGGCGACGCGGCGCAGGCGCAGGAGGGGGGTGTTACCGACCAAGTCGGCCAGCGCGTGGCGGCCCACCTCCGCATGCGGCAGGTAAAGCTTAGGAATTGTGAGGTGGTGGGTCATATTTCTCCAAATAAAACAGCCAACAGGCGAAATAAAAGGCAGCCGCTGCTCCTGAACTTCAGGGAGGCGGCTGCCTTTCGTCTGTTGGCTGGTGGCTGCTGCTGCTAAATCAGTCGCAAGGAATCAAGCACTAGACGAGTGGCTACCGCCCCCGCCGACTACACATGCAGACCTGCGCGACAAATTCAGCCGTGTTCATCTTGATTATCATTATATGGCGTTGAATAGTCTTGTCAAGGGCAGGATTGTTACACCAAGTTCTGGAAGAAGCCATCCGCGCGCGGGCGCAGCAACTGAGCGGCGAGGCGGGTGGATATTTGGGCGGAGACTTTAGGCGCGTGGAAGCGCGCCGAAAAACCGCAGACGACCATCCGCACGGCCCGGCAGGCATTCCGGCGTTCGTTTGGCCGCCACCATCGTGCTTTCATCATAAGAAGAGAACACGCAGATCGTTTACGCCTCGGCTGGCCCGGTAATGGGCGCTTTGAGCCTGCGGAGGATGGCGGCCTGCGCCGCCCACATGCGGGCTTTGTCTTTCGGCCTGGCGTGGTCGTGGCCGAGCAGGTGCAAGACGCCGTGGACGACGAGCAGTTGAATTTCAGCCATCACGGGGTGGCCCCCCGCCTGAGCCTCCGCCCGCGCCCGCTCAAATGAGATGGCGACGTCGCCGAAGTAACGCGCCTGTGTTTCTGGATCAGCCTCCTCGGCGGGAAAGGAAAGCACGTCGGTAGGCATGTCCTCGTCGAGGTAGTCGAGATTGAGGTGGTAGAGGGTCTTGTCGTCGGCGAGGACGACCGTCATCTCCCCGGGAGAGGGCGCGGCCTCGTGTTCCAGCGCCGCCCGCGCGGCCGCGCGAATCAATCTCGGTTTTACCTCGTCCGCGAAGGCCTCGTCAATCTGGAGGTTGATTCTGTAGGGCATGATCAGACGCCAGTAGACAGTCGCCAGTAGACAGATAAAGACTTTTGACGACTAGTGATTGGCTACTGGCGACTGGCTACTGTTTACTGGCTGCTGGCAGGCGGCTTCTCCTCCGGGTATTGCAGCCTCGGATGAAAGATGCCCTTGAGCGTGGTCACGAACGACTCGCGGGTGAGCTGCAGGTCGCGCAGGGTCAGGCCGGTGTCGTCCAGTTGGCCTCTGGCCATGCGGTCGTCAATCACCGATTTGACGATGCGGTCAATGTCCTCCTCCGTCTGCGGGCGGTCGGAGCGGGCCTTGGCCTCGCAGCCGTCGGCGAGCATGAGCAGCGCGGTCTCTTTGGACTGCGGGCGCGGGCCGGGATAGACGAACTTCGACTCGTCCACTTTGCTGGCGTCATCCCCCGCCGCCTTCAGCGCGCGCTTGTATTGATACATGGTCTTGAGCGTGCCGTGGTGCTCGGGGATGAAGGCGCGGATGCGCGCGGGCAGCCGGTGGCGGCGCGCCATCTGGATCCCGTCGTGGATGTGCCCGACGATGATTTCCGCGCTGGCGGTCGGGTCGAGCTGGTCGTGGATGTTCAGGCCATCCAACTGGTTCTCGACGAAGTACTGCGGCTTCAGCGCCTTGCCGCAGTCGTGATACAGCGCGCCGACGCGGATGAGCATCGCGTTCGCGCCGATGCGCTCGGCGGCTTGCTCGGCTAAATTCGCCACCTGCAGGCTGTGCTGGTACGTGCCGGGCGCGTTGCGCAGGATGAATTGCAGCAGGGGATGATCGGGCCGCGCCAGCTCGATCAGTTGCAAGCTGGTGGTGATGTCGAACAGCCCGCCGAGGATGAAGAACCCGGCCAGCGTGAGCGAGGCCGAGACGCCGCCGTTCAGGATGCTGATGGCCAGCAGTTGCGCGAGGCCGAGCGTGTCCGTGGTGGGATCGCTCAGCCGGAAGACGAGGATGATGCTGGCGTTGGCGAGCGCGCCCGCAAGGCCCGCCCAGAAGAACTGGTTCACCCGCTCCGCGCGGCCCAGCGTCAGCGCGGCGATCAACCCGCCGATGGCGGTGTAAATCGTCAGCTCCAGCCAGTTCCCGCCGATGTAACCGGTCAGCGCGGCCAGCGCGACGGTGGCGGTGATGGCGAGGTTCGGCCCGGCGATCACCGTCAGCAGCATCGAAAGCGCGGCAGCGGGGAACAAAAAAGGCAGCAGCGTGTGGCCGGGGACCATCAGTTTTGCGCCAAGCAGGAAGATATTGAACAGCAGGCCGAGCAGCAGCACGTGCTTGGGACTGCGGCTCATCTCCGGATTGAAGCGGCCCACGTACAGCGCCAGCAGTGCGCCCGTGATGACGACGGCCACCGACACGCTGGCGTTTTCCTGCCAGCGGCGCTCGGTTTGCAGGAGGCCCAGCGCCTGCAGGGTTTCGAGGTCGGCCTCGGTCACGACGCGCCCGCGCACGAGGATGGCCTCGCCGAGCACGACCTGCCTGTAAACCGGCTCGACGTTCTGACGGGCGGCTTCGCGCGCGGCGACGGTGGCGGCTTCATTGTACAGGCTGTTAGGCGTGATCAGCCCGGCGACCAGCAGGCTGACCACCTGGGCCTGGGGATCGCTCAGGTTAACGCTCACCCGCGCGGGCACGGAGCGCCGCACGTCTTCCAGCCGGCCGGGGCGCACCTCGCTGCGCATCACCTGCTCGAGGACGGAAAGCGCCTCGGCCTGAACCGCCGTCCATTGCGCGTCGCTGAAGCTCAGGATCAGGTCGGCGGTCTCGGGGGTCAGGCGCAGGTCGCGGAGGGAAAGCAGGTCGGCCTGCTTTTGGGCCGGGGAGGCCAGCGCATCCGCGCGCACGGTATTGACGAAATCCAGGATGTCGCGCAGGAGGAGGACGGCCTGGCGGGCGACGCGCGCGTCGGGCGGATCGTAAATGTCCGGCGCGGCGGCGGCGGCCTGCGCGCGGGCCTGCTCGGTGAGGACCTGGCTGAGGAATGTGATCGGGCGGGGCGCGAGGATGTCCTGCGGGGCCGATACGCCCACCGTCAGGTTCCCGACGCTGTCACCCGTCGAGAACGGCAGCGCGATGATGAGCGCCGCCGTGACGATGAAGACGAACGTGATGATCCAGACGAGGGCCAACTGCCCGAACCCGGACAGTCGGCGTTTCCCTGGGTCATCTATGCGGTGATCCATCTCGGCTCGACGCGAGGGGCAGGCATCATCCTCCGGCCTGTTTCGTCAGCAGTTCGCGGACGATTTCGCTGACGAGCTTGCCGTCGGCCTGGCCTTTGGTGCGCGGGGTGAGCAGTTTCATCACCGCGCCGATCTGCTTGGCGTCGGTGGCGCCGGCCTCGGCGATGGCGGTCTTCGCCATTTCCACCAGCTCGTCGCGGGTGAGCTGCCTGGGCAGATAGCTCTCGATGATTCGCAGCTCGGTTTCGTAACCGGCCACCAGGTCGGCCCGGCTGGCCTTGTGGGCGTCGGCGATGGATTCGCGCCGCCCTTTGGCTTCCTTCTGCAGCACGCCGCTGATCCCGGTGTCATCCAGCGTCACGCGCTGGTCAATTTCCACCTGTTTGACCGCCGCCAGCAGCAGGCGCACGGCGTTCTTGCGCGGCTCGTCGCCAGACCTCATAGCCGCCTTGAGGTCGTCGTTGAGTTGGTCTTTGAGAGTCATGTCGAGGATTATACCTCACCCCCCTTTGCTCGCCTCTCCTGGCCGTGCATCCTGAGCAAAGTCGAAGGACGCGGTCAGGAGACGCGAAGCGGGTAGGGGGGTGAGGCCCGCCTAACCCGGCGGCCACCGCATATGCCGGCCTCCGAGGACGTGGACGTGCAAATGGAAGACGCTCTGCCCCGCGTCCGGGCCGCTGTTGATCACCAGCCGGTAACCGCCGTTCAGGTCTTCCTGCTGAGCAATGCGCCTTGCGGCCAGCAGCAGTTTGCCAAGCAGTTCTGCATCACTCGCCTGCGCCTCGGCGATGCCGGTCACGTGGCGGTTGGGCAGGACCAGGATGTGCGTCGGGGCCTGGGGATGGATGTCGCGGATAGCGGTCAGGGCTTCGTCCTGGTAGACGACCGTGGCCGGGACCTTCCCGGCAATGATCTTGCAGAACAGGCAATCGTCAGGCATGGGGCCTCCACTACGGCTCCTCAGAGCCGCTAACAAAATGATGTCACGCTGAGCGAAGCGAAGCGTCTCCGACTGAGATTCTTCGACGCTTCGCGCCTCAGAATGACCTTTTGTTAGAAACTCTTAGGGCTTCCGCACGATCAGGTTGTCAAAGTGAATCTTCACGCCCGTCTCGTCAAATGTCCCGGCGATCAGGCCGATGTCGCCGCGCGCGAGTTCCGCGTCGTCAAACTCGCCGAGCGGCGTTCCGTTGACCGAGAAAGACATGCGGCTGCCGCGGCACGCAGCGCTGAGGCGGTTAGCAGCCGTCGGGCCGGTCCGAATGGCGCTGGAAGCCTCGAAGTCGCCGGTCGTCGGGTGCAGGATCGTGCGCTTGTTCTTGACGACTTTGCCCATCGCATAATAGCCGTCGCTGCTGATGAGGAAAAAGTAAAATTGGCTCTTGTCGCCCTCGCGCGCGTAGCGGCACATCACGCCGAACTCGTTGTTGACCGGCCCGGCGGCGTATGCGGCGTCCACCTCCAGCGTCAGGTCGCTCAGGTCAAGCCCCGCCTGCGCCCACACGTCTATGCCCGGCTGCTCGACGGCGATCAGGTAATGCCCGTCCTCGTAATTCGTCGTCGCTTCAGAGCCGGTGTGGGCGTCCCATCCGCTTGTGTTCTGGGAGAAATCGTCTTTGAACAGGAGGCTGGGATCGCCGTACGCGGGCGTCCTGGGCGTGGAACAGCCCGCGAGGGCGCAGGCCAGGGTGAGCAAAACCGCGCGGCGGAGAGAGGGCATCATTTAATGAGATACAAGCGCCAGCGCCTTGAACGCCAGCCCGCCGTATTTCCCCTGCGGGTCGAGCGCGAGCGTGTGCTTGAAAGCCGCTTCGGCCTCCGTGTACTTGCCCTGCCGGTAGTACAAGAGGCCGAGATGATAGTAGGCGTTTGGCAGGTTGGGGCCGAGGCTCAGCGCGTGCTCGAGGGTTTTCTCGCTGTTGACGAAGTCGCCCGTGAGGAGGAGGGCGTACCCGAGTGTGTCGGCGGCGAGCGCGCCGCTGGGGTCAAGCCCGGCGGCCATGCGCGCTGCCGGCAGCCCCAGATCAGGGACGTGATACTCGTTGTCCGTGTAGAAGCGCGCGAGCAGCAGCCAGAAGTCGGGGTTCTTTGCGTCCAGCTCAACCGCTCTGGTGAACCAGACCTCGGCGTTGGAGAGGTCGGCCAGGCTGGCGTAGGCCCCGCCGATCTCGGCGGCGATGGCCGGGTTTTGCGGGTCGAGCGCCTGCGCCTTTTGCAGGAAGTTCAACGCCGTCCCGGATTCGCCGGCGCGCCGCCAGTGCAGCCCGAGGAAGAAGTTCGCCAGCGGCGAGTCGGGGGTGAGGGCCGCGGCTTTCTCGGCGGCGGCGCGGCCATCTTTGGCTTGCATGTCCTGCGCCAGGCCGAGGTAGGCATAGGCATCCGCATAATTGGGATTCAAAGCCACCGCGCGCGTCAGGGCGGCCTCGGCCAGGCGCCACTCTTCCAGTTGAATCAGCGCGAAGCCTACGCGGCCCGACATATAAGCCTCGTCCCCGGAAGCCTCGCCGGCCTCGACGGCGTCAATCAACCGCCAGGCATTGAGCGCGAGCGGCGGCGAGGTCGCGACGACGAGTCTGAGCCTGGCGAGGGCCTCCGCCGGGTCAATGACTGCTTTGAGCAGCGCCAGCCGGTAAGACACGTTCGGATCAGTGGGGCGGACCCGCGCGAGCGCGGTCAGAGCGTTGACAGCGTCTTCGTACTGCTCGGCGGCTTCGTAACTGTTGGCAAGGCGGGCCAGCACCCCGTCGTCCTCTGGCCGTGCCTCAAGCGCAAATACCCAGTGCTTCAGCGCGGAGGCCCGGTCTCCCAGGCCGAGGTAAGCGTCGCCGACGGCGATGCGTTTGGCGGGCGTCCACCCGTCGAGCGCCGCCGAGATCAGCAGGTGGCGGACGGCGGCGTCGAAGCGCTGCGCCGATATCTCCGCCAGGCCCGCGCGGTAGGCGATCAGGCCGACGTAGGGCAGGCGCCGGGCGGCGTCCGCCAACGCGTCGGCGGCGGCATCATAGTTCTTCTGGAGCGTGGCCGTCTGCGCCGTGTGGAAATCTTCGGCGATGGCGAGCGGGAAGGGCTGGGGGCGGAGCAGGAGGAGGGCGATCACCGCCAGCGCGCTGCGCAGCAGGGCGGGGCGGTCAGGCATCGAGGTTGAGCATTTGGCGCACCCGCTGGCGCAGGTCTTCGGACTTGACGGGCTTGTTCATGTAGACGGCAATATCCTGAAGATTCCCGATCAGCCGGTGAACGGGGCTGTCGTGCCCGGTCAAAACGATGATGTGTGAGCGCTTGAGGCGTTCGTCGTTCTTGAACTTGTCGAGCACGTCCCAGCCGCGCATGTCGGGCAGGCTGAGGTCCAGCATGATCAGGTCGGGCATCTCCTGCTGCAAGAACTCGATGGCCTGCGCCCCGGTGGAGGCGTTGACGATGTCCAGCGGCATTTTGCCCAGGATGTGGCGCACGAGTTGAAAACTGAGATCGTCGTCCTCTACGACCAGCACGCGGTATGTTGAAGCCACGGCAGCCTCCTCGGTGAAGTGGCCGCATTATACAATGGCAAAGTACGGATGGAGAAATGCGATTTCAAGGTTCCGGCGGCCTGCGCTATAATCCGCCGTCAAGAAACCCGGTTTCCCGGAGGGAGAAACCGGGTTTCTGACAAATTGCATGACCAGGTGATGATGAATATAAAGAGGTAGCCGCCGTGTCACTCGCCGCCTTCATCCGCGCCATGCCGAAAGTGGAGTTGCACGTCCACCTCGAAGGCGCCATCCGGCCTGAGACATTGCTGAAACTGGCCCGGCGCAATCGCCGGCCCCTCCCAGCGGACGACGTCGAGGGGCTGCGACAGTGGTATACCTTCGTGGACTTCCCGCATTTTGTCGAGATTTACATCGCCATTTCCAGGTGCATCCAGACGCCGGACGATATTGAGCTGATCGCCCGCGAGTTTCTCATAGGGCAGGCCGGGCAGAACATCCGCCACAGCGAGGTGACCTACACCGCCTACACGATCAACCTCCACGCTGGCATCCCCTTCGCGGATCAGCTCGCGGCGATCAACCGTGCGCGCGCGTGGGCCGAGAAAGAGTTGCACACGACGATGGCGCTGGTCATTGACATCCCGCGCGAGATTTCGCCCGAGGCCGGGATGAGGGTGGCCGACTGGGCGATCAGCGGGATGGGGAACGGGGTGGACGCCTTCGGGTTGGGCGGGGCGGAGGTGGGCAATCCGCCGGAGAAATTCACGGCGGCGTTTGACAAGGTCCGCGCGGCGGGCCTGCCGAGCGTCCCGCACGCGGGCGAGACCGAGGGGCCGCAGAGCATCTGGGGCGCACTGCGCGCCCTCGGCGCCATCCGCCTCGGCCACGGCGTGCGCTGTCTCGAAGACCCGGCGCTCGTCGCTGAGCTGCGCGCCCGCCAGATCCCGCTCGAGGTCTGCCCGACGAGCAACGTCTGCCTCAAAGTCGCGCCGAGCCTGGCGGCTCACCCACTGCCGCGCCTGTTGGCGGAAGGGCTGTACGTGACGCTCAACTCCGACGACCCGCCGATGTTCAACACGACGCTGACAGACGAATACCTGGCCGCTGCGAAGACGTTCGGCTTTGGCCCGGATGTGCTGGAACAGTTGTCTCTCAACGCCGTGCGCGCCTCGCTGCTGCCCGCTGACCAGCGGCAAGCGATGGAACAGCAATTCAGGGAGGAGTTTGCCCGATTGAGGGCAGAGCATCTACAGCCCAAACCGGACTGATTGTGTCCGTAAGCCGCAATAGTTTGTGTAGATTTGCGCAAAGAGATGCTATAATGCGAAACGCTTGCGCCTTATTCACGTGCGATGCACTTCCGCAGCGCGAGTGCGTCGCACGTAAAATCAGTACATCACGAAAAAGCACAAGCACCCTGAGCGGAGGCCCGCGCTCCTGAGCGAAGCCGAAGGATTGCGGGCCGCAGTCGAAGGGCGCGATTCGGGCGGAAAATCTTTATGGACCGGGAGGAAATACGCTGTGCACCTAGTCGTTTGCGTTAAACAAACGCCTGACTCGGCGGCTAAGATGGGCGTCGAGAACGGCAGGGTCACCTGGGGCGACGCGGGCCTCATCGTCAACCCCTGGGACGAGTATGCGGTTGAAGAGGCGATCCGCCTGAAGGAGAAGCACGGCGGCAAAGTGACCGCCATCAGCCTGGGGTCGGAGAGCGCCAAAGAGGCCCTCAAGACCTGTATCGCCATGGGCTGCGATGAGGCCATTCTGCTCTCGGACGCTGCGTTTGCCGGTTCGGACGCGCTGGCGACCTCGTATGCGCTGACCAGGGCGATTGAGAAAATGGGCGACGTGGATATCGCCCTCTTTGGCAAGCAGGCGATTGACGGCGATACCGGCCTCGTGCCCGTCGCCGTCGCCCGCCGCCTCGGCTGGACCCCGCTCACCTATACGATCAAGATCGCCGAACTCGACCTGGCCGCGCGGACGATCAGGGCCGAGCGCCTGCTGGAGCAGGGCAAGCAAGTCGTCACCAGCCGGCTCCCGGCCGTCGTGGGTACGGTGAAGGACATCAACGAACCGCGTTATCCCTCGTTCATGGGGATCCGCAAAGCCGCGAAGGCCGCGATTCCCATCTGGTCGGCGGCAGACGTCGGGTGCGAGACGAACAAGATCGGCGAGGCCGGTTCCGCCACGCGGTGGCCGGCAGTCTACCCGCTCCCGGCGCGCGAGGGCGCGGCCGAGATGATCGAAGGGACGCCGGAAGAGATTGCCGCGAAACTGGCGGATAAACTGATCGCAGACAAAGTGATCTGACGTATTCCGTATTGCGTAAACGGAATACGGAATACGCAATACGCCTCACGAGATAGCACATATGCCTCATAAAATCTGGGTCTTCATCGAACAATTCAAAGGCGTCGTCGCGCAGTCGTCGCTGGAGGCGCTGGGCGAGGCGCGCCGGTTAAGCGGGGAGATGGGCGGGGACGGGGTCACCGCGCTGCTCTTCGGCCAGGACGTCAAAAACTTGTCCAACGAAGTCATCGCGCACGGCGCAGACGAGGTGCTGCTGGGCGACGACCCCACCCTCGCCGAGTTCCGTTCCGAGCCGTACACTGCGCTGCTCGCCAGGCTTGCACAGGAGCACAAGCCGGAGATCGTCCTCGCGGGTGCGACGACGCGCGGGCGCGACCTGCTGGGCATGGCCGCGGTGGATTTGAGCTGCGGCGTGATTGCCGATGCGATTGCGCTGGCGTACGCCGACGGCAAGGTGCAGGCGACGCGGCCCGTGTACGCGGGCAAGCTGCTCTCGACGGTGACGTGCGACGAGCGCCGCCCCCAACTCATCAGCCTGCGCCCGCGCGCCTTCCCGAAGCCCGAGCCGGACTCAGCCCGCACAGGCGCAGTCACCTCCGTCGCTCCGGCCTTCGCCGAGGACGCCATCCCGCTCAAGGTCGTGGATTACGTGGTCGAGCAGGGGCAGGTCAGCCTGGCGGACGCGAAGATCATCGTCAGCGGCGGGCGCGGCGTCGGCGGGCCGGACGGGTTTGCCCCGGTGCGCGAGCTTGCGCAGGCGCTCGGCGGCGCGCTCGGCGCCAGCCGGGCGGCGGTGGACGCGGGCTGGATTCCCTACTCGCATCAGGTCGGCCAGACGGGCAAGACCGTCTCGCCCGATCTCTACATCGCCTGCGGCATCTCCGGCGCGATCCAGCACCAGGCCGGGATGCGCTCGTCCAAGACCATCGTCGCGATCAACAAGGACGGCGAAGCGCCCATCTTCAAGCTTGCGCGCTACGGCGTCGTCGGCGACCTGTTCAAGATCGTCCCCGCGCTCACGGCAGAGTTCAAGAAGCGGCTGGGCAAATAGTCAACGGATTGAACTGTTTGAATGGATGATTTAAGCAAAAGCCGGGCACATTGGTGTGCCCGGCTTTGTTTTGAGGAGCAACCGCTGTATGTAGGATTAGGTTGCGCCTTTTGGCCCTACGGCTTCTGCTTGATATGACTGCCAAGCCATTCCGTGAAGGCTTCCCGCCCCATTTCACTTGAGGCCACTTGTAGAATGACTGTCATCTGCTCGTCCACAGTTGCGCTGATCTCATAGTCGTTCAAGACAAGGAACATTTCCATCGCTGCATGGCCGGTGCGTTTGTTGCCGTCAAGGAACGGGTGATTCTGAATGAGCGAAAAGCCGAGGGCAGAGGCCTTTTCGACAATCGTGGGGTAGAGTTCTTCTCCGCCAAACGTCATGCGGGGTTGTGCAACTGCCGACTCCAACGCGCCCAAGTCATGAATGCCTATGTCGCCGCCCGATTGTTGCACTACGCGGTTGTAGGTTTCTAGCACTTCATTGACGGTCAGGTAGCGCACGGCGTCAAGCCGCCAGCCGCCGATAGAGTTCCGCGTTTTTGTTCAGCACATAATCCAATGCCCGGAGGAAATCTTCTTCGGGGCGGGTGAGCAATTCTTCAATGCTGACGCGCACCAGCTCTTCGGGGGCAACGCTGAAATGCGCGGCGATCTCTTTCAGTTTTTTCAGCCGGTCATCGGGCAGAGAAATAGTGATCGTGGTCATGGCTGGCTATCTCCGCCCATAAGTGTACCTTTGGATGGGTTGGAACGCCAGGAGTGGAGTATGGCGAGTTACTTCCGTCCAAAATCGGCGCCCAAGTAGAGACCGGCGACGTGCGCCCGATCAACCCCCAGGGCTTGCATAAACGCGGCCACGTCGTCCGCGAAGAGTTCCGTGGAATAGACTCCTTCCGGTTTGTCCGTTTCACCCGCGCCCCGTGGATCGCCGGAGATACAGGTGAAGTGCTTGGCGTACTCTGCACCAGTCTCCACAAGACCTTCGTGTTGCGTCCGCGTCGGCGCTGATCCATGGTGAGCCGTCAACGTAGCAGATGGCGCGCATGGCGCTCGATGCAGGACGACGGGAACGGGCAGACGCCCTGCGCCGCCACGGCCTGAGGAAACTGGTCACCCGTCAGGTCTTCCCAGCGCAGCAGATGGAGCGAGAGGCTCTACTGCCCGGAGTGTCGCCGTAGAAACTCCACGGTCTTCTGGTTAAACTCGTCCACCTTCTCGTAAATGGGTGCGTGCGCGCAACCTTCGAAGACGACGAGCTCGGCCCCTCGAATGTTGTTCTTCATCCGGTCGGCAAATCGGGTGGAAGTGACCAGGTCATAGCGGCCAAACGTGATCTGTGTGGGGGCTTTGATCTTGCCGAGTTGAGCTTCTACGTCGTGGGCGATCACCGCATTCGACTGGCGCATAAAGGCATCCAGAGGCTGCGCCGGTCTCCCCCGGACAAACTCCGCCAGCGACTGGATGTAGTCCGGTTTCGCGGCATAGAGTTCGGGCGTGAAACACCAGGGGAAAATGCCCAGGATCACCATCTCCGTCACGCTCCCCAGACCTTTGGCTATGACCTGCCAGCCTTCGACCACGGTCTTGAGAAAGGGGTCCGTTTTTGTCCAGCCGCTGTGGAGCGATAACGACTTGACCTTGTGGGGATACTTGGCCGCCAGCCACATACCGGCGGCGGCGCCCAAAGAGAGACCGGCGACATGCGCCCGATCAACCCCCAGGGCTTGCATGAACGCGGCCACGTCTTCCGCGAAGAGTTCTGTGGAATAGACCCCTTCCGGTTTGTCCGTTTCACCCGCGCCCCGTGGATCGACGGAGATACAGGTGAAGTGCTTGGCGTACTCTGCCACCTGAAAAGCATAGCAGGCGTAATCGGCGGCCAGGTAAGGAATCAGGATGAGCGGCTCTCCCGTTCCCTGCTGGTCGTAGTTCATGGTGATATCGCTTACTTTGACTTTAGGCATCTGATCGTCTCCTTTTTGCTCTTGAATGGGACGAAAACCGTCCTAAGCGACGCGACCAACAAATCGCGTTGCCCCAATCACAATGACGATCCACCCTACCAGCAGGACCAGCATATTCAGCGCCAGCCAGCCAAGACCGGCCCACCCGGATGACATCTGCCGGAGCGCACCCCGCTCGAAGAAGAGCAGATCCACCGCATTGGCGGCGGGATGTGAGCCCCGATTTCGAGCAATCGTTCTTGACTCAGGCTCGAAATATGCTTGCCCTTGTAATCTTCGTACTCGCCGCGCAAGGCCTGTTCCGCCGCTTCCCGGCTGTAAAAGGTTTTGTATTGAGCGTCGGGATAGCCACTGACCTGCGCCGAGCATTCTTCCCAACTGGTGAAGATGCCCGTTTGGCGGCCTTTCCAGACGACGTGGTACTTGGGCTTCTTCGCCATTTCGGCTCAGGATGACGCTGACTCCATTGCATGTCGCGGGACGGCAGGAGAAACAAGGTGCCTCCTGCAGAACTATGGCGCAGTTGTTGTCACACACCGGAAACCGACGTTTGGGCTGCCCTTGTTCGGATCGCGGGAGAAGCGGTTGGTTGTGCGCAGGAATTGAGGATCGGTTCCCCATGACCCGCCGCGCACTACACGCTCCTTGCCGGTCATTGGGCCAGTTGGATCTGAGGCGGGTGATGAGGCGTAGTAGCCTGGGCTAAACCAATCCGCAACCCACTCCCACACATTGCCGCCCATATTCAATACTCCAAGAGGAGTCGCGCCTGCGGGATAGGCATCAACTGGCATGGTATCGCCGACAATCTTGCCATAATTGGCAATATCCCGAGTAGGTGCAGAAGTACCCCAAGGATAATATCTGCCTTCTAAACCGCGTGCGACTTTTTCCCACTCCGCCTCGGTCGGCAGACGTCCGCCAGCCCACTTACAATACGCGCTCGCCTGCTCGTAGTTCACGTTGACTACTGGATAGTTAGCATAGGCTGGATTGCTATAATAGTCAGAGTGCGTTGTTGACGTAGTATCTGACGGCGGCATGCAACTCCTAGCTGCCACGCAGATAGCATAACGGGAGTTGCTGACCTCCATCTGTTCGATCCAGAAATCGGATACGTAAACACTGTGTTGCGGCCTCTCGACCTGTTCAGAATATGGATCGCTAGAGGTAGAACCCATCGCAAAAGTCCCATGTGTCACATAAATCAGGTTGGCCAAGCCAGGAAAACGATTGGAGGCTTCGACCATAGGAACTGAGGTCACTTCGACCATAAAATTCGTTTGACGCTTTGAGGTCAAGAATATGATTGCAGCAGATGCTTCTATCTCTAAACCAGGAAGCAATCCTGAGATTTGTCGTTTGACTTGCCCTTGTACTACAAGTAAATATTCACCCTCGTCCGGAATTACTGGCGATTGGATATGTTGCGCCAGACGTCCATTTTCGTCCATCTGCGCTGTCCAAGTAGTCACGTAAGCCAATACGTCTCCCGATACATCCCCCGAAGGTTTGTAGAGGACAACCTGAATTTTCTCGCCTGGTAGAAAACCTTCATAGAAGATTTGAGACGGCGGTTCGCTGTCTGCAATAAGCCCTCCACACTGATAAGCCTTATATATACTTCGGGAGAAAAAGACCGTGGGCGCAGATGCTTTCTCCACCCGGAAATTGCCCGCCTCGATTCCCTGCGTTGATTTTACTAAGACTTGATATGACCCTGGCTGAAGCAACAGCACCGGATCAAAACAGTAAGCACTGGCTGCATAGCTTGGGTACTCAGGATCGGGATCAGAAAGTAGGATAGTTAGTGAGAAGACGGAACCATCAGGCCGAATCAATTCGACAATTACTTGCTCATTGATGGGATAACCGCAAAGCAGAATACCTTCGGGGCGAATTGATGCAGTAGGGGCAGTAGGGCTAGTTGTCATTTGGCAGTAACTACCTCCGCCCTGAGCAGAAAATGCAAGAGACTGGATAACGTTAGCAGGTGCTGGAAAGGTGGTCAGCAGAATATTATTGGGAAGAAACTCGACGTTTTGATAGCCCGGAAGACCGCTGGATTCGGCGGTGGGAGTTGCTATTTCCGTTGCGGTCGCAGCAGGCCCGGCAGCGGGCAGAACAGTAGGTGTTGCGAGCTTGGAAGGCAAGGTCGCTAGCACGATTGGCGAGGGAGACAAGGGAAGCGTATTTGCAGTAGAAGAGCAGGCCGCAGTGACAAATGCCAATAGCAACGACACGAGGCGGTTGTGGGTTAGCGAATGATTGAGCATGTCCTTGTTCCTCCTCCCAAGCGCCGAAATTCATAACTTCGCCCAACTACGGCGCGGTCGTTGTCACGCACCGGAAGCCAATGTTGTCGTCGCCTTTCGCCGGGTCGTGGAACCAACGATTGGTCGTGCGGAGAAATTGGGGGGCGCTCGTCCACGCGCCACCGCGCACCGCTCGTTTAGTGCCCGTTTCCGGGCCAGGCGGATCTTTGGGAGGAGATGAGGCGTAGTAGTTTGGGCTAAACCAATCTGCGACCCACTCCCATACATTGCCAGCCATGTTCATCACGCCCAGAGGCGTCGCGCCCAGCGCATAGGCGTTAACCTGCCCAACGTCGTAAGTGAGGCCAAGCTTCGCCCCATAGTTGGCAAGCGAGGGGTCAGGCGGGGTATTTCCCCACGGATACAAACGCCCCTCTGGGCCGCGGGCGGCTTTCTCCCATTCGGCTTCAGTGGGCAGGCGCCCCCCAGCCCACGCACAGTAGGCCTGGGCCTGGGTGTAAGTCACGTTGACCACCGGGAACTGAGAGAAATAATAGTCGGTAAGTGTCTCCACTTCCGTTCCTAGTGGCAACGTACAGCCTCCAGCGGCCACACACTCGGCATAACTGGCATTGCTGACTTCTGTTTGTTCGATCCAGAAATCAGAAACGTAAACTATGTGCTGCGGCCTTTCGATCGCTTCAGAAAACGGGTCGCTGGTAGTAGAGCCCATCGCAAACTCTCCACCTTGCACATAACTTAGTCGAGGCAAACGGCTTGTCGTCAGCGCTGCCGGAGTTGGTGTTGCTTGGTTATTAGTGGGAACCCGGGCTATTTCGACATAAAAATTGAATAATGCGGACGCTATAATTTCGTCGAGCGTGTAAGAGTAAGACAGACGAGTTCTCTGCTGGCCCAGCGCCACAATGACATAGGACCCCCAGCTAAGCGGAACTTTGGGCGATTGGATTGACTGAACCAAACGTCCCTGTTCGTCCATAGTTGCACCCCAGGCAGTTACATATTCATAACCTCTGTATTCGTTCTGATACGGATCAGACTGATATAGAATGACTTGAATTGTTTCATTTGGTTGAAAGCCGCTATAGAAAATCAGGGCTGGCTCCGCTTCTTTCAAGTGGCCGCCACATTGCTCCTCAATACCTGATGCTTGCTGATACAGAAATACGGCGGGTTGAGCTTTTACCTCAAAGTTCCCCCCCTGTGTCCCACTCGCTGAGTTTACTGTGACATGATAGATCCCTGGTACTAAATAGTGCATACGATCAAAGCAGTAAAGGGGCCAACGGCCGCCCTTGGCTTGGATAGTTTGCGAAGAGGTCGAACCATCTGGCCCAAGCAACTCGATGGTCACTTGTTCGTCGAGCGGGTAATTGCATAAGTCAACCGAACCAACGTCTATGAATGTGGTCGGCGGCATTGTCTCATCACAGCATGGGCCCCAGCAGCCACCTGCCCCACCCGTAATTCCCAAGGACTGAATGACATTAGCCGCCCCTGGCTTGGCGGGGAGCATAATATCATCGGGCAGAAGCACAACGTTTTGAAAGCCGGCAAGCCGAAAGGGTTCAATGGCGGGGGTTGAGGATTCAATTACAGCAGTAGGCGCGGCACTAGGAGTGCTAAGGTTGGCAGGCAAGGTCGCTAACACAATTGGCGAGGGAGACGGAGGAGGCGTATTCGCAGTAGAAGAGCAGGCCGCAGTGACAAAGGCTAACAGCAACGCCACGAAGCGGTTGTGGGTTAGAGAATGCTTGAGCATGCCCTGTTCCTCCTCTCAAGCGCCGAAATTCATAACTTCGTCCAACTACGGCGCGGTCGTCGTCACACAACGGAAGCCAACGCTATCGTAGCCTTTTGCCGGATTGCGAGAATAGCGATTAGTTGTACGGAGAAATTGCGGATCACTCCCCCATGACCCTCCGCGTACCACGCGCTCCGTGCCGGTTGCTGGGCCAGCAGGATCCCTGTCGGGTGACGAAGTGTGATAGGTTGGGCCGAACCAGTCGGAGACCCACTCCCATGCGTTGCCTGCCATATTCAAAACCCCCAGTGGAGTTGCACGATAGGCGCTTACTGGTGTAGTATCGCCCAAAATCTTGCCATAGTTAGCTATATCCCGACTAGGCGGTGAGTTTCCCCAAGGATATAATCGCCCCTCTGAACCACGTGCAGCTTTCTCCCACTCGGCCTCGGTCGGCAGACGTCCGCCAGCCCATCGGCAATACGAGACCGCTTGTTCATAGGTCACATTGATCACCGGATAGTCGGCATAGGCCAAGTTTGTATAGTAGTCCAGGCGCGTCTTAGAGGCAATCGTCTGCAACCGCGTGCAGCCCCCGGCCGCCACACAGGCTGCGTACTTGGCATTACTCACTTCTGTCTGTTCGATCCAGAAATCCGAGATGTAAACAATATGCTGCGGCCTTTCGATCGGTTCAGAAAATGGATCACCAGGAGTAGAGCCCATTGCAAAATCCCCGCCCGCCACATGAATCAACTGGCGCAAATGACCCACACTTACCACTGCAGGAGTTGGGGGACTTCTTGGAGACTCCGCTTGAGCTTTTGAGCCTAAAAACCTGGCAATAGCCGACGCTTCGATTTTGATCGGGTGTCCATTGGGATCAACCAGCTCGGACGTGTCAATCTCATGACGCTCATGACCCAGCGCTACAACCACATAATCCCCCTCGCCGGGCAGCTGGGGCGCTTCAATGTGCTGCACTGAGCGTCCAGCCTCGTCCATGGTTGCCGTCCAGGAGGTAATATAAGCCAGGCTTCCTACTTGTGATTCTCCGTAAAGAATGACCTGAACCACCTCACTTGGTAGGAAGCCGGCGTAGAAGATTAGTATTGGTTCGCCCTGAAGAATATGTCCTATGCACTGATTGAGCAAGGCAATGCTCTGAGACAGAAACACGGTAGGCCGAGTCACATCATTCACCATAAAACTTCCGGTCTGGCTCCTTGCCGTCGATTTCACTTTAACCTGATAAAGACCGGGCAACAACAGCAGCACATCGTCAAAGCAATAGGGAAGCCAGGTCATGCCCTCTTCCGGGTAGTACTCAGGCTGAACTGTGACTGAAAACGAGGAACCGTCCGGCCCACGCAATTCGATCGTCACTTGTTCACCTGGGGGATAGGCACAGAGCCGAATGTGGGAGCCATTTATGTATGCGGCAGGTACCGTTTCGCCTCCGCACGGAAAACCTCCTATACCAGAGATTGCCAGCGACTGGATGACGTTCGCAGGGGCTGGTTGGCTGGTCAGCAGAATATTATCGGGAAGAAACTCGATGTTTTGATAGCCTGGAAACTGGATAGGTTCGACGGCAGGAGACGCCGTTTCTGTTGCAGCCATGGCAGCAAGCCCGGCAGTGGGCAGAACAGTAGGCGGCGTGAGTTTAGCGGGCAAGGTCGCCAGTACAATTGACGAGGGAGACGGGGGAGGCGTATTTGCAGTAGAAGAGCATGCCACAGTGACAAAGGCTACCAGCAACGACACAAGGCAGTTGTGGGTTAGCGAATGCCTGAACATGCCCTCGTTCCTCCTTCCCGATGTCGCAACGGCTATCCCTGAGGTTGTATCTTTCCCCGGAGTTGGTCAAGTTTCTGCTGATAAAGCGGGCGAGCATCTTCAGGCGCAATGGCGACTGCCTGCTCGTAGGCTTCAATTGCCTGCTCAATTTCGTTTTGACTTGCATACAGATCGCCCATTTGGGCGAGGAAACCCGCCTTGACGCGCGGGGAGATGGTGGTGTTAATCGCAGTTTGATATTCGGCTTGCGCTTTTTGATAATCACCCTGCAGGAAGGCAATCGTTCCCAGGTAACCATGCGCCAGCGCGGCCTGTTCGGTAATACGCGTGTTCCCGGCATCCGCCGTGGCGATGATGGATTTGAAATAGGCTTGCGCCTGAAGAAGCAGGTTACTATCGCTGCGGCCTGAAATTTCGTAGCGGACGAAAGCCAGACGTCCGAGGCCAAAGGCAACCTTGGGGCCGATGTCGGCAGTCGTGGGCTGATCGGAGGCGGCGTTGGCGGCGGCGAATTCTGACTCGGCTTGCCGCAGGTCGTCCTGCGAAATATCGGCCGGGTCCTGCACAGGCGGGATGCCTAATGCCCTGCGAAAGTACACTTCACCCAGGCCGATATGCGCGCGAGCATACTCCGGGTTGATTGCCAACGCGTGTTCGAAGTTCGCCTTTGCCTCATCCGTCTGATCCAGCTTCGCGGCGGCGTTGCCAATCATCAAATACACGCTCTCCTTGCCCCTGTCATCCGGCCATTCGTCCATCTGCGCCGCTTGAGAGAACTGGTCAAATGCCTCCTGATAGTCGCCCAGGTCGTAGGCCGCAATGCCCAGGGCCATGAATGCCATCGCCTGTGTCCGCCCTGCGATAGCACGATTGGCCTTCACACGGCTGGACAAGTCATCTGTCCCTCCCAATATGATGCTGCCTCCCAGCGCGTGTTCGCCAATAAACTCAGGAATCTTAGCGAATGCACGCTCAGTGATGTAGAACTGGGGTCGGAAAGTTTGAGCCTTTCCGTCATCTACAATGACGCCATACACGATGATGTCCGCGCCGATTTGCATAGTCAGTTGGGCAGCAGCCCCTGCACGGGCTTCAGCAGTTTCTCCGGCGACGACCCCCGTCTGATCAGGCGGCCAGACCTCATATAAAACAGTCTGGCCGTGGCTAGCATCGGCCAGGCCGTTACTCACTCGCTGATAAATTTGTTGCGCCACAACTTCCCCAGCATCTTCGGGAAGACTGCCGCTCCCATTTTCGACTGCAAACTCGGCAACCGCGATATTGAACTCGCCCATCATTTTGACGGGCGGCCCGGGGCGGAGCGCATTCACGGCGAAAATGATAGCCACTATCAGGATAGTGAGGCTGGCAAACCCACCAATGACGAGAAATAAATTCCGCTTTGGGATACGAACTGGAGCGGTGGGCTGGGCAACAGGTGATGCGGCAGCTGTTTCTAGTGTGGGCTGTGCAGCTGGTTGAGTGACAACAACTCCTGCCGCCTGACTCGAGTTGGGGGCGGAGGGTACCGTCACCGGAGGACTAGTAGATGATTCAGCTAAAAAGGAGGGGATTGCAACCCCCTCCCGCGTCTCCATTGAGTGGAGGGCTACTTTGAAATCCTGGGCTAATTCGCCCGCGCTGGCATAGCGTTCCTCCGGGTTGATGGCCAGGGCGCGCATCAGCACGGCCTCAAGCGCAGGGGAAAAACCAGGGTCAATCTCGATGGGGCTGCGTGGCGGGCCAGTCAATTTTTTGATCAATACCTCATGCGTTTCGCCCGCATGGGGCAGTTCGCCCAGCAGCGCCTGGTAGAGGATGACCCCGAGGGCGTAAATATCCATCCGTGGATCTACTGGCTGGCCCTGAATCTGTTCAGGCGCCATGTAGTAGGGGGTTCCAACAAGCCCGCTGCCAGTCACACTCTGCGAGGAAAGGATTTTGGCGATGCCGAAGTCCGCGAGGTAAGCATCGAGGTTGGCATCCAGTAAGATGTTGCCGGGCTTCAGATCACGATGAACGACCTGCCGGGCGTGAGCATAATCGAGTGCGGAGGCGACCTGCTCGATCACACGAGCAATTTCAGAAAGACTCAGCTTCTCTCCTTTGAGCCGGTCTTCGAGTGTGCCGCCCTCCACCAACCGCATCACTAAATATGGAAGGCCATCCTCCTCGCCGTAATCAAACAGCGGCAGAATGTGAGGGTGTTGCAGATTAGCAATGGTCTTAGCCTCCCTCCGGAAGCGGTTCCTCAGCCCTTCATCTTCCGCGAAGGTTTCCGGCAAGAACTTAACGGCGACTTCGCGCTCAACTGATGCCTGCCGGGCGCGATAAACAGCCGCCATTCCACCGCGCCCCATAAGGGCCACGATTTCATATTGACCGAACTTCTTGCCTATCAGGGTAGACATGTGCCAGCCCTCAATGACAAAACCGAGCCGCGCAGCGGCGATGACACGCGAGCGCGGTGTTGTGCCGCCCTATTTTCACGACTTCTCTTTTGCAGCTAAGTCAAAAGATGCTTGGATAAATGGCTCTGCTTCTCGAAGCCGATCCATACTGTCTATCGCAAATTCAATGTCGCCTACCCCCCAATGCCCTATGTTGGTAACATCCCTCGCGTATGTTACGGCTGCCGGAATGTTGCTGGGGCTCAATTTTAGCCACATCTTCAACCCGCTTTGAAGGAGGTGGACGGAGCAAAAAACGGATTTGCCTAATGCCCAGGCGATATATTTGGCAAGGTAGCGGCGTGATATGTTGCCAGGGGCACGGTCTTGGCAGAAACGATCTAACGCTCGGTACAGTTCAACTACCTCTATAGGTCTCCCTTCGGTGTGATGTGTTTCCCCGTAATCCAGTTTGTGGCGTGGTGTGGAGGTGCGCTTGCGGCGTGCTTTCTGGTAGTGCTCAAGCTTCTTGGACGATTGCGTTGGTGCTTCCCCGCGCCATATCCTTGAAAGGGCGTCTCTAATTTGAGCGGGCGTTATGCCATCGTCGTCTATCGTCTTCCGAACAACACGTAGAAAAGAGTCGTCTTGCTCTGCAAATAGTCGGTCCAATGCCTTTCGCACTTTGGCCGTGGTGAAGATTTCTTCTCCGAGGTCGTCTAGAATGCCGTCGGCCATTGACTTTTTCGACAGGCGCGACAAGTGCGATGCCATTTGCTCAATAGATTGCTCAGAAGTCTCTTCCGGGTCAATCGAGATTTCAAACAAAAGCTTGTCCGGCGCGGGTACTTTTTCCGAACTGCGATATACCTTATAGCGGATGCCGTTTGTAAGAATGCACCAATCTATGCCGTCATTTGTAGCGTATCCAACAACCTGAGTAATCGCCTTGACATCATCCAGCGGGTCGTCAAGTGCTTTGGCTTCCAACAGAATAACGGGCTTCCTGTCGAGTTTCAACGCGTAATCCACCGCTTTACCGTCAATGGTGGGGTACTCTAATTCAACTTCGTCGGGGTCGCGTACATTCCATCCGAGGGTGCCGAGCAATGGGTCAATGAATATCGCTCGAGTGGGCAATTCCTTGAGGCTTGAACGGCGATGTTTCTTGAGTTGCGTTTGCAGTTCTTCAATGCTTTTCTTGAGTTCTTTCATGTTATGCTCTCACCCTCTCGTGCTTGCGGCAACACTGTTGGAAACACCTCGTATTGTAGCCCCGTAGCTTTATCAAAACAACTGCTCCGCAAGTTTAGTCAGAGTCGGAGATTGTCGAGCGCCGCCATCAGTTGGAAGCCGACGGCTGTGTTCAGTTGACGACAATATCCTATCGGTCGCCGACGAAGGTATATCGGTGGCTTCACAACCGGGATAGGAGATCGTCGTAATCAGCGTGAGAGCCGATCCAAAACCAGTAGATCGCATCACCTTCGCGCAATCCCAATGCGCGCCAACCGCGTCCAATCCGAACGGAGTAGATAGGCTCTGTCGTGTGTATCTGTTTGAAGTGGAGACTCGGATGCCTCGCGTCTTGTTTCCACAATCGGTAGTTCTTCCGGGCTTGTTCGCGAATCTGCTGTGGCAGGGCGCGATAGTGTTTGATGAAGTCTTCGGTGAGATAGGAGTTCACAGTTCGTCAAACCCCATTTTCTTCGTGCGCCCGACCCGGATATCCTCTCGAACCTTGTCAGCCAATTTGGCGAGCCGTTCTT